>Ga0307507_10007594_pt1 | contig 15605 bp, 3 predicted proteins | sample 7_EM_MG_FD_207223 | JGI IMG/M metagenome (GOLD analysis project Ga0307507, IMG submission 207223) | Populus trichocarpa ectomycorrhiza microbial communities from riparian zone in the Pacific Northwest, United States - 7_EM | ecosystem: Host-associated > Plants > Roots > Unclassified | place... | reverse complement strand
GTATTAATATATCTAATTTATATTAAAAGCCCTACTTATATTTACTAATTATACTTTATTTTATAGACTATTATGTTAATATATAGCATGTATTCTAGTAAAACTGCTTTTTAGGAGGACTTTTCTACGGTTAATAAGAGCTCTAAGCAGAGTAGGCGTATAAAATAGATGGAAATAGTATTAAAAGCTTAGTTAAAACGTCAAACAATTAATACCAAGGATGCTATAAGGGCAAGAGCTAAATATTAAGGAAAATTGCTAGGTTTTAACGAAGTTTTCATATATCAAAAAGGTTTAAAGGTGGAGGTATATAAGAGTAATTACCAAATTGCTCGGAAATACCGAGAACTTAAAGGGGAATCTCGGCCTTGGGATAATAATGATCTTAATTAGCGCAATAAAATAATAAACCCTTTTTATGGTTTTACTTCTCGTTTTTTCCAATAAATTATAAATGCGTATTTAGAATTTATAATAAGATTTAGTATCTACTACGTTAAAAAAATTCGTGCCTACGGCGCATGCCCGCTTTTAGAAATTTTAGTATATAAGGCTAGATTCCCGGTAGCACCCCTTAAGAATAGTTACCTTTACTACTAGACTGTTACCGGACGGTTACCAGACAGTTACTTTTTGGTCTTAAAGAAGCTTTAAGCCAATTTTACTAGTAATTATATGCTTTTAGAAACCTGGCGCTAGGTTCTATTATAACAGTCCATTAAGTACTAGAAAAAGGACCAAACGGTAATTTTTTTCTCAGAAAATCCATAAAATGCGATATATTATCTTATACTTTTAGAGTATATATAACTCCGCGCCCTATCTTATATTAAGGCGTACTAGGTATTTCTAGGCATTAACTAAGCCGTATATAGAATTTTGCTAACTTTTCCGAGAAAGGGGCTTATCTTTAGTGGCAACGTTGAGATTTGGCCTAAGCGCGCGTGGCCCGGGCGGTCTAAGCCCGCTTGGAGGTCGGACTGTTACTTTTCCGGTTTAAAGGTTCACTTCTTCTTCTCCTTAGTTTTGATATCCTTGTCGATAGACAATCCAATTATACAGGCTTGCATACGTTCTTTACGGCGCTCGTGCCTCGATTAACTGCGTCGCTGTGACACAGGGCCTTTATAAGTCTATTAGTAATTATATCCTTTGTCACTATCTACTAAAATAGTACTTGTCTTATTACGTATTCCTAACATAGCTAGTATTAATAGATGTTAATATATTAAAGCTTTATAATTAGCTTTACTAAGTCTTCTATAATTAATTAGAGTGTCTAGGTGTTTTCACATTTAATAATTAAGGGCTTGTTTAGCCTTAACATTATTGCTTTAAACAGCCTACTAATAAAGATAGCTTCCTTTACTATCTATAATAGGACTAACAACTTAGCTTCTATACTCGACGTCATAACTATACCCTACTTATTTACTCTCTAGGCGATTAGTCCCCCAAATAGCTTTATAATATATCCTTATAAGCTCTTTCTATTAACGGAGTTGTCTGTAAATAATACATTACTAGCATAGATAAATAATTACGCTTTACTTTTACTGTCTCTTCCGTTATCTTGTCCTTTATTATATATTCCTCTATCTTTCCCTCTACCATTTATTCCTTCCTTATCTCCTCTATAGCAGATTACTCTACTCCTTATGCCATATAGGTACTGGAGTACTCTATCTACCGCTTAATAGGACTCTTAGCTTAGGTTCTAATTAAACCTTACTAGCTATAATACTGTAAAAGCAATATCTAGACGCGTTATAGTGGCTGCATAGAGTATTAACCCTAATTTTCTCTAATATAGCATTATAGAAGCTGCTTCTCTTAGTAGGGATATAGAACAGACTAGTAGGTCTATATTAGGGGACAGAAGCATTAGATAGATCAATTAGTAATTAATAGGGAGGAGTTTAGATTCTACCATAGAAGTATCTAGAAGACGCCCTATAAGATCTATCTTATACTAGTTAGCTATCTTCTTAATATAGGCTTCCTAGGATAGCTATAGGAGCCTCTAGCTATAATTGCGTAGTATATAGATTCCTAGGAACCATTTTAGCTCGCTAAGGGTACTTATCTAGTATTCCTTACTTAGCTCTTTAATCGCTTCTTAAGCGTTCTTTTTATCTATCTTTTAGTAGCAGAAGACGATATCATTAATATAGAAGAAGATAACTATTCTACCTTTTAGCATAATATATAACTCCCAGGGTACCTCTTTAAAACCCAATTCTATCAGTAAGCTTATAAGATTCTTCTGCTATAATAGTGGTGATCATCATAGTCCGTAAAGGGCTTTTCTTAAGCGCAGTACTTTATCTTTCTTTCCTTTATTAAACCCTAGCGGTAGCTTTATATAGATAATTTTATTAAGATTATAATAAACAAACGCATTAACTATATCTATCTATATTATCTCTAGGTTAAATTTTACGGTAATCGCCATAAGGGTTTAGAAGGTCGTACTAGCTAATATAGTAGCTTTCATAGGTAGGTCTCCTAGGGCCTATTAATTTCCATATACTACTAAGCGTGCCTTATATTTCTGGAGGAATCCGTACTTATCCATCTTATAGACGAACACCTATATTAAGCTAAGGATCTGCTATCCCTTTACGTGCTTCTTATCTATTTCCTAAAATAACCTTATTTAATAATAGGATTAGAGGTAGGCTTATTAAGCCTCTTAGAACTAATCTTAAAGAGGATATATATTAAGGTCCTTAATTAACTAAGGTAGAGGAGGTAAGTTCTTCCTATATAGTCTAACGTCACATATTCTACCTAATTTTAGCTTACTATTATTAAGTTAACTATTAAGGTTAAACTTCCTTCCTGCTAAGAAGGCGCCATAATAGGCTAAAGTAATCCTTTTAATAATAAAGTCTTTAAACCTATAATCACCAGCTTCCTTAAATAAGTCTTTAACCAAGTCATTAAATACCCCCTAAGTATTAAACGCATCTCCTGCTTAATAAGCAACGTCTTAATTAGTATCTTAAACTAAAATTATAGCATAATTAATATAAAAGGCACACGGAGATTCTTTATCTTCTTCTATTAAAGGTGGCGTATAATACGCATCTCTAAGAGCTCTTACAAGATTAAGATCTGCTAACTTATTAAAGGCTTAAACTAGCTTATTATTGACGTTGTTATCTTCCTCTTAAATCAACGGTTTAAATACTTCTTTATCGTCTTCCAGAAGGACCTTATTCTTAGTCTAGATATTAGGTAGTTAAATCTTCTTAATTAGTATATCTAATTTGGCGTATAGATCTTTTAAGATATCTATTTACTTACTGTTAAAGAATGTCTTTTTATTAAAGATAACGTCCCTAGTAGAGATAACGATACCCTTATATAGAATCCAAATCCTATAGATATTAGTAGAGTTATAGCCAATAAGGTAGCCAATATGGGCTCGCGGATCTAGTTTGCTTAGTCTTTTCTTCTTTAGCTAGGTATCCAACATTATTACATACGCCCTACAGCCATAGGCTTTTAGGTGCGCTAGTTGCGGTTTTTTTCTCCTATTAGTAAGAAAGGTATGGAACCTCTTATATAGCGATTTCTATCCATTGCTTTCTTATGGCGTTTAATCTTAAAGGTAGACTATACAGTTAATAATCTCGTTCCATAGATTATGTGGTAGATTAGCAGCAATTCTTATTATACGTGCTCTCTTAATAATTATACCCCCTAAGCATTTAGCGGTATTATTTTAAGCTTAGGTATATAGCGCCAAAGGCTTAAATATAATCCTTTAAGTCTATAGCTATTTAAGGGTTCTCCTTCTCCCTAGCTTGTTGTCTAATCTAATAGTATTAACCTTAAGGTTATACCTTAGACAAATCCATTGGATAAAATCTTTAAGCACTTATAGTATCTCCTTCTCCTTACCGTGTATTATTATAAAATACAAAAAGGATCTTCCTAAGAAGGCGTTGTAGATAAGTATAACTTATACAAATCTGGTATACGCTTCCTTAAGGTTAGTCCAGTTAATATAGAGGTTAAGATAGGGTTTATTAATATTCCGTTTTAAGAACCTTTATAAGACCTAATGCTTGATTTTAGCGAGACTATAGTATTAATATTCCGTTGTCTTAGGGCCTTAAAGCTTAACTTTTAGGGTGTTAATACCTAAATAATAAAGGCTTATAGGTCCTAGATAACCTAGACGCAGATACTATAGTTATATATTACCTTTTACATCTAAACAAATGTCTCTTAACAATATTCTGCGCTTCTATTAACGGTATAGCAGTCAGCTTAAATTAAAAGCTAATTTTAGGCTTCCTAATTGGACGTACTTAATAGTCTATTATCTATAATATTCTTCTATTTAATATAGGATTATATTATCCTTCTAAACTAGAAGATTGTTATCTCCTTTATTATCCTAGTAGTACCCTTATTTTTAAAGTAGACGGAACAACACTAGATTTGTATTAAAGTCTGTATAAAACACAATGTCCTTAAGATGTAGGATTCCCTTACTCTTATCTAGTTTTATAACTTAAATAGTAATATTACTATAACCTAGTATAGGCACTTCTAAGCTACCGGCGGTGACGTATTTATATCTTAGGGTTTTCCTAAAGTTATAGAAATAAGAGAGATTATTAAAGATATAGAGAGTGGTTCCTAAGTTAAAAATGGTTAATAGCTTTAATAGATAGAGTTAATTGATGTAATATAATTCTAGGAATATTATATTAGCTTCTCCCTTAATCTTAACTGTCTCCTAGCTCTTGTCCTATTATTATTAAGCTTTATTTTCTAATTACTTAAGTTATTTTACTTAGGCAGCTAAATCCTTGTCATGCTCTACCTTTTTACACACCTTTTTTATATGTATACCCTCAGCATTAAATCCTTTAGGCCTCTTACACTTAAATAGATAGTAATAATTAGGAAGGGTATGTCCCCTTATATTGCATACTAGGTATTTTAGGATCTTTAACTTCTTAGAAGACGTCTCTTTAGTTAAATTTATCCCTGCCCTTTTTTAACTGTGAGATAAGCTATTCCCTCTTCCCTTTTGGACTTTAGCAGCAATAGAGATACCCTCTTTAGGCTCTCCTATAAAGTCTATGTTAAATACACTCCCTCTAGTAGTTAAGGATGGTATAACTTTTAAAAGGGTTATAAATGCTTCCTATAGCTCCATTACTACTTTATAGTATTCTAATAAGTAAGCCTTTTTAATATTATTTGCCTGCTTAGTATATATAACAAAATAGGTTTCGCTTATAGGTTGTATTACATTCGCAAGGTCTATTAGCCAGATCCCATTAGTTATCTATAGAGGATCGTGCTTCTCTACTATCTTTATCGCATGCTCCCATTGGTTAAGCCATTGGGTAACCTTTGTCTGCTTAAGTCCCTTAAGTAATTCAGTATATTGCAGTTGTACCTTCCTTATTATAAAGTTCTTTAAAGGCTCTATGTCTTCTTTTAACCAAATTAGCTATTCCTTAACTATAAGGGAAAAGTCAGGCAGTAGCTTCTTCTAAATTAATACTATGGACGTAATTTAGGTGCGTATCTGTTATAGATACTCTTCCTATTTTAGGAAGTACTTTATATCCTAGTTATAGTATTATCTACTATTCTTATATGCTTTCTGTTAATTTATTAAGAGCTATATATATAAGGTTATATTCTTATTAAAATTAGTAACTTTTGGATAGGCTAGTTCTTATAGTAGAGCTTATTAAGGTACTATATTATTTAGGTTAATATAGGCCCAAATTCGTTTGTCTGTAAGGGCTTATAGTTACTAAATCTATTGCTCCTAGTCTTCTAGTTTATTAAGGATAATCATAGTTAATGAACTTAATATTAGTGGAGTTATTTAACTAATAGGCAAAGGAGGAATTAAGATAGTATTTTATTATTAGGATTGTCCTTATCTTTAGGATCGTCCTTTAATGATTAAGGTAGGATTTCTTATAGAATCTTATGGAATTTCATAGAATCTCATAGAAGAATCGTCCTATAACAATTAAGGTAGGATTTCTATTAGAGTCTGCGTCTTAACAATAAGGTGTTAAAGTCTAACAATAAGGTAGAATTTCTTTAAATAACTAAGTAATAGCTAAATAGCTTCTTAAGTCGGCGGACCAGGCTTATAACTATTACGAAGTTTATGTAGAGCAGTTTATTAATCAAATGGGTTGATTTATTAATAATCTTCTTAATTATTAATTGTAACGTGTCTGGGGGCCCTAGGGCTTCGAGCTACAAAGAGATTTTACAATGCACGTGCTCCATGCACGTGACTCGGACATGTGACCTATACCTTTTAAAAATACAGATTATCTAACACTAGACAAGACAGCCACCTACCTAAGACAGTGTATGGGCCTCCTACAAAAATCAAAATCAAAACATTAAAATACTCCTTTTGTAACGGAACCTTGTAGTAGGAACTACGGTGGGTTCTGTTATTAGGCTGGGTATATAGGTACGACAAATCAACAATGTAATAATAACTGGTGGAGTGGTTGCCTAATAGATTAACTCTAATTGTATTCTAAGATTTACTACAAAGAGAGAACTATCTGGGTAGGGACTGTAGTCCTTTAAATATATAACCGTACTTCTAAGAAATCCCTTCGCTCTATCTACTCTGTCTGCTCTATTCGCTCTGTATAGATTACACAGATTATATAGATTATATAGATCACATTACGTAACCTCGGTTACTATTTCTTGTTACATAGTTCCACCGGATTTATTCTAGACTATGCCTATATTAACCAACTAGCTTCCACCGACTCTTCTCTAAGTAGTTATAACATTGTACTTAAGCTATCTATAATACTATCTCCCTCCTCTTTATCTTCGTCCTTAAAGATTCCTAACATCTTTAAGTTGTCCACTAGAGGTGTAATATCCTTTTAATTAACTTAGTTAATATCCTTACTTATAATACCTAAAGCATCTTTTTCTTCTTCCATGTCTTAACGTGCTCGCACTATAGCTGCCATACTGTTACTTGGTGAAATAATGCCGTCTCTATGTTCTTATTGTGCGAAAGAGGGGTTAGTTTATATTACGCTAGCAAGTTCTTCTGCCTAATAACCTTCCTCTTGTTTAAAGTGCACTAAAGCAAACATTCGCTTGCGTTGCGACATTTGTTCTATTTTTAACGCTAAGTATACGCGTCCTATAACTCTTAACAGCCTCCAAGTTCCCTAAGTAACTTATTATAGGGTCTTATGTTTAATCTGCTACTGTAAAGCTTAATAATAAGCTAGCTTCCTTCCTTACGGAGCTTTAGCGTACTCGCGCGGCTTATAAGGCCTACTTATCTGCTTCTGCGCGCTTGCTTCGTCTTAAGAAAGTTTGTGAGAAGGTTTATTTTAAGGAGTGGAAACTTATTTAATAGGGTTTATCTAAGCTGGGTAATAAAAGAACTGGCTCTCCTCCTATAAGGGAAACAACTCTAAGTAGCTCAGTAATTGCTCCTCTTAGGTCCCCCTTAGGCGACTTATTCTTTGGCGATTCTTTTTTATTAATGCTATCTAACCTACTTTCTTCTAATACTTCTATACCTTTCCTATAGCGTTCCTTAGGTTGCTTAGTGGTTTTTAGGTAGTCTTACTATAGCCTATTTACTTTATTTTATACTATATTTTGTTATCCACCTCCTTATGACTAATAATTTTTAAAACTTGCTATTTGTCTTCTTCTTATCCTCTATATATGTCTGCCTTGTAGACTAGTGGTTTAATATTCCTATATGCTGGCTCTAGCATTGCGATATGCTGTATAGGGTAGACTTTTATTTTGGCTGATAGGTTTAACTTATACGTAACTAATAAAATTCTTTACTTAACTTTAAAAGGTCCTAGTCTAATATGGTCTAATTTCTTACTTAGTTATTAACTCTTGAAATTTTTATATAGTAGCTATACTTTATCCCCCTTCTTAAGATCTGGTCCCTTAGATCTCTTAGTATTATAGTACCTTTTTATTTGTTCTTGTACTAGTTTAGCTGTTTCTTTAAGGTCTATATAAAGATTTATTAACGTCTCTATTCTTTATTTAGCTATGCTACTCGTCTTTTTTGCTTAATATAGTGATAACGATATCTTTGGCTTATATCCATAATTTGCCTTAAATAGTAATGTTCCCATTCCTTCTTATAGTATTGTATTATATGCAAACTATATAACTGGTAATAACGATACCCAATTGTTTTGTACATAATTAATATAATGCCTTAAATACTGCTCTAGTGTCTAGTTTAGTCTTTCCATTTATCCGTCCGTCTGCGGATAATACGCTATAGATGTTGCTGCGCAAACTCCTTATTCTGCTAGAAATACTTCTTAAAATACTGTTATAAATCTTAGATCTCTATCCAATATAATCTTATTTAGTGCTTTATATCTTATAAATACTTCTTTTATATAGATTCTAGCGACATCCTCTACTAATATCTCTTTAGTGCATGCTATAAAGTATCCCTACTTTATTAGCTTATCCATTATTACTAAAATCGCGTTATAATCTTGTCCTGTAATAGGATCTCTTAACTTTAGTAACTTAATAATAAAGTCCTATAATATAACCTCCTATGGTCTTCCTGGTGTCTTAATAGGTTATAGCCCTCTATACGGCTTATACCTCGTTGGTTTGTTTCTTTAGTAATCTAGATATTTCTTTATAACTTATCTTGCTAGTCCCCAGATTTCTTAAATAATATACTCCTCTTGTAGTCTTAACACTAAGCCTATAGCTCCGTTGTGTCCTTATATTATTCCTTTATGGAATTCCTTAATAAATTCTTCTATAATAGACTTAGGCATATACGTTACTTCTCTGTTTTTATATTACTCTGAGTCTGGATCCTCTGCCTATGCTTCTTAGATCTTCTATATCTATTTACTCTCTAGTAATTTATAGATCTGACTTTTCTTAGTTGCTATAATCTTTAGATAACTATACCTAATTAATTCATTTTAATTCTTTCGTAATAAAGCTCCTAATAGCTTTTTACTACTCTATAGTTTAGTCTTTCTGCTTAGAGCGTCTGCTTGTGCATTGTCTATACCCTTAGTATGCTGAATTTTAAAATAGTATTCTATAAGCATTTCCGCCTATCTAATCTATCTTTGGTTGAGTTCCTTTATTATTAGGAATCCTATAAGGTTCTTATAGTTTATCTTTACTATAAACAGTTTCTCTATGCCTTGTAAGAATACTCTCTATTTTTTAAGTACTATAACTATACCTAACAACTCCTTATTGTAGATGTCATAGTTTAACTCTAGTAGTGTTATCTTTTAACTATAGTATACCACTGGGTGCCATCCATCTTAATATTTCTATAGGAAGTACGCCCCTAGTGTAAAGTCTAATATATCTATTTTTATAACCGTCTCTAGACCTGGTTAATAGATTTTAAGAACTGGCTCCTAGGTAAATAACTCTTTAACTTTTTTAAATAGTTCTTATTGTTCTTTTCCCTATGCCTACAGTTCTTCTTTCTTTGTTAACTACGTAAACGGCTTAATATCCTATAACTATTGCGCTATAAACCTTCTGTAATAATTGTAAAACCCTAGAAACGATTTTAACTACGTAACATTCTCTGGTTCCTACTAATTTACTATAGCCTTAATCTTCTTTAGATCTATACTAAGTTAGCCTAGTTTAATAATAAATCTAATAAAATTGGTCTTCCTGGTAAAGAACTCGCATTTCTTAATCGCTACTGGCATCTTTTCTTCTTGTAGTCTCTTTAAGACCCACTTAATATGTTCTCTATGCTCTTCCTTACTCTCTAAGTAGATAATAATGTTGTTAAGGTATGCTATAATAAATTTATCTAGGTGTTCTCCTAATATACTATTAATTCGCTTCTGGAATATTACTAGTATATTTATAAGCCTAAATTACATAACTAATGGCTTATATAATCCTTCCTTTAACCTAAAGGCTGCCTTCCATTTGTTGCCTTCCTTAATTCTAATTTAGTGGTACGCCCACCTTAAATCTATCTTTATAAAGATCTTTACGTTGCCTATCCTATCTTAGATTTCACTAATTAAGGGTAAAGGATACCTATCCTTCCTAGTAATGCTGTTTAACTATTTATAGTCTATACACATCCTAAGCTTTCTATTTTTCTTTAGGATAAACAATACTGGATATCCTACTGACAACTATAACAGTCTAATATATCCCTTTTATAAGTTCTCCTAGATAAACTCCTTAAGCGCTACTAACTCTGTTTTAGTAAGCTTATAGACTAGAAAGAACTTTAGACTTATTTCCTCTTCTAATTCTATCTTATAGTTTCTAGCTATATGCTTTAACAGCTTCTTACTTTCTAGTAACTATAACTTTTTACTATACTTATGGTATCTCTTTAGTATATAACTTAAGCCTCACTTAGTCTCTTTATACGTTGCTCCAACTTAGTACTATACCAACTTAGTTTACTGTCGCACTTTACGCTATTATATATTCTTAATATCAACTTAACCTATAACCCAATTAATCTTTAGATTGTACTCCTATAACTAAGGCATTCCTAGTATCGCCTTATCCTGTCCCAACGGTAGGATATTAAAAGATATTCTAACTAGTCTCCTTTTAATAGTTATCTAAATAGGTCCTGTTTTAAGATTAATAATACTTCCTCTATAGGCTATCTAATCTCCTAAAATTATTATAAGTAGATATAGGTGTTCCTTCTATCTGTATAGTAACCCCATTCTTTCCACTGCCTTTGGTGATATATAGTTCCTTATTACTCTACTATCTACCAATGCTTCAAATTGCTGATCTTGCCACTTGGCTCTTAAATTTAGGTATTATTTTTAAATTTCTTTAAGGGTCTAAGGCTCTAACACTAGTTCCCTCTAGTTTTATATACCTCCCCTTTTCCTAACTATTAGCTGCTTGATCCTGCCTATACTTAGTCTAACTTTAGCTAATACTTAGTTTATTTTTTTTCCTCTATATGCTATAGACAAGTGTTCTCTGGGTACTCCTACTACTATTATCCATCTAGGTATTCTTCCGTAAGGAATTTTCCTAGTTAAAGTATTAAGTCTCCTTAACCTTATACTTCTACTAGGTGCTAACTATGTATATACTTAGCGTTCCTAAACCGCTTTTCCTCTAGTGCCTAATATATCCTTACTAGGTACTTCTAGTTCTTATCTTTAGGTGCTCTATATATATTACACGTGTTATCTACACAAGCTATCCATAATAGTATATAATACGCTACATGTTTTAGGTTAACTCTTGGTTTATCTTTATCCTTAAGTTTAAACCTATACCTAGTTAACTTAACCACTGGTATCTCTGCTGTAGGTACTAAGATTTATTGCTCACTTCTCTAGTCCCTAGACTTCTCTTCTAGATTCCTTAACATTATAATTAATGCTCCTTTAATGTGACTTATACGTTTTTCTATAATAGGTTAGTCTTGGACAACTTTTTTGTCTAGCTACATATAAAAATCTTCCTATTTATTGTTGTGTTGTTGCCTATACTACTTTTTATATAACTGGTTTAGTGTGTATAGTCTATCCATTAGAAAGTACCTTGTTATTGCTATATTATAATATCCTTTAGTATGTCTTTTTTTAAACCTAATTAGAATATCTAAATCCTTTTCTTATTCTAGTTCGTCTAACTACTTTGCCCTAAGTGTCCCTATACTTGGCCTATTAGTAACTCTTTATATAGGTGCTCTATCCCTTATACAACCTAGTATAGCTAACCTCTTATCTAGCTTTTACTCTTACTATATAATAATTCTTGCTCTAAACTTATCTATAGTTTCTTGTTTTCTGCGTCTTACAGCTAGATCTTCGTAGTTATCTTACTTTTTAATCCTAGTATTAATTTTTTAATCTTTAGGCTGAATACTACGTTTATCTAGGATTATTAACGTTTTTATTTATTCTCCGAACTTGTAGTTCTTAAACTTGTGTCCTATACTCATTTATTTGTTATTAAACTAAGTTACTACTCTTTCCCATCGGTTTTTGTCCGTTGTGGGTTCTTAGGTATATCTTATCTTACTTTAAGAATCTTAAGCTTCTTTTATCTCTTCTTAAGAATCTTAAGCCTGTGGCCTTTTACCTTTACCGAGTAATAAGCTAGTACTAATAGTTATTTACTTACTTAGTTTCTTCTAAACATTACTTCTATTATCTTATAAAGCGATAGAAATTATATCTAATGGTGTTGCTATACCCGTTACTAAACCTTATTTGGTGATGGTCTTAGTTTCTACTTCTGTTACGTTATTAAGGTTTAAGTGCTCCTAGTTAGCCTCCTTTTCGTCCTCGTCGCTGTTAATTAATAAGTACTCTGACTTTATTGTTATTACTACTAATCTTTATCTGTATGTTGCTGTAATATCTTAATCTAGCTTATAGAGTTAATCTTATTCTTTATCTAACTCTCTAGTTTCTTAGAGTCCTTTTAACTCTAGCTCTTATGGCTAATAGCTTATGCCGTACTTAGCGTCCTTATAAATTTGGCATACGTTATTATAATAATACGCAAAACTGTTAATTAAACACTCTTTTATTCCTTATAGTGCACCGTCGTCCCTCTATATGTATGTGCCGTCTGCTGGTCTGGTTCCCTTTACTATATAGCTACTCTAACCACCTCTATAGTCTCTAGCAAAATGACCCTGTTTTCCATAATTTATATAAGCTCTATTTTTAAACTATTTTTCTTATTATAGAGTCCGCCTAAACATCTTCTGCTGCTAAGATCCCTAGTTTGGCCTCTACTTCTTAGTTCTTTAATTACTTAATTCTTAACCTTTAGGTTTCTATAGTTTCCTTTCCTATCTTTAGGTTTCTTTGGTACCGCTTAGGTCCATTAGCTCTACGCTATTCTATAGTTTTTAACTCTGTGTCTGTTATTGCGTACTCTACGCCTTATACAACTGTGGAACTCTGTCTTGCCCTCTTTTAGCTTGTTCCCTTTAATAGATTCTATTATTAATCTTTATTAACTAATCTATTAACTCTTTTAGAGTATCCGTATTTTCTATTAGGATAATTACGTCCTGGACTTTAGCCTTAAGTCCCTGTTTATACTGTGCTATAAGCGCCCTGTTGTTCTACTTAACCTGCGTAGCTAGTATTTAAAATTGTGTTGTATACTTAATTGCTAAAGTGCGTTATACTAAGTTCTAAAGCTTTTATTCTGCTGTAGTTATAGCTTCCAGGTCTCTAAATATCTGCGTTAGTTACTCTATAAACCCGTTCTAACTGGTAAATATATACCGTATATCCTAGTTAGTAGTTGTTATGCTATTAGCCTATATTTCTGTAAGATATAGTTTAAACCACTTAAGTGCCCTCCCTATTAGGAACAATCCTATATAGGCTACTTAATCCAACAATATTACTAACTTTGCTCCTTTCTATACTACCTTAAAGTGTATCTACGTAAGAAATCCTTTAAGCTTTAACTTTTCTCCTAAGAATTATTTAATTGACGGTAACTTAATCTTTACTGCTTTAATTCCATTAATGCGTTCTTTAAGTATCCTATTATTGTCTTGTAAGTGATTAACCATTTTCTATAACTGACCTTGTGTAACCACTTAAGAATCCCTATTGTCTATACTAGTATTACCTGGCCCTGAGGTTATAGCTCCCGTCAACGCCGTTGTAACTAGTGCTGCTCTTAGTGGTATGTTGTTTAATTTTATTCTAATACCGTAACCTTGGTAGTAAATGTGTAACAGAACCTTGTAGTAGGAACTATAGTGGGTTCTGTTATTAGGCTAGGTATATAGGTACGACAAATTAACAACGTAATAATAACTAGTGGAGTAGTTACCTAATAGATTAACTCTAATTGTATTCTAAGATTTACTATAAAGAGAGAACTATCTAGGTAGGGACTGTGGTCCTTTAAATATATAACTATACTCCTAAGAAATCCCTTCGCTCTGTCTACTCTGTCTGCTCTGTTTGCTCTATACAGATTATATAGATTACACAGATTATATAGATCATATTATATAACCTCGGTTACCATTCCTCGTTATATAGTTCTACCGGATCTATCCTGGACCGTGCCTGTATTAACTAACTAGCTTCCGCCGACTCTTCTCCAAGTAGTTGTAATATCGTACTTAAGCTGTCCGTAACACCTTTACTATACCACTACTATATCCTCTACTACTCCCTAATTACTATTGCTTGATTAAGAAGATTAAATGCAAATTGTTCTTTAATTATTAAAAGCCAATCCTAATTAATCTGGCCATTTGCTTACCTAAATATATAGTCTATTACCTTCTTCTGTTTACCATCATTATAACGGCCGCTAATTAAGCAAGGAGTATTACCAAAAGCTTTAGAAGCTCTCAGCTATTAATAAGGGCAACTGGCATTCTACCATTTAATCCTTCGGTTATTTTAGACAAGATTTGGCCAATAACTCCTTCCTATATAAGCTTTACAGACAAGAATGGCCACCAATTTAATATACCCGTGTCTCTTTCTATAGAGGGGAGACTTACTAAAATATTTAGGCAGCTCTTATAAGGTGCATCACCCCTATATTCTTAAGTTATGCACAATATTTGGCAGTTTATATTAAGTACGGTAGCTAATATTACAATCCTTAAGCAAATAAATTAGGAGCTTCTTTATCACGGGACGGAGGCAATAGCTACAGAGCGTATGTATTTAAGGAGTCTACAAGACGTTATATAATTAATCGTAAGGGTCAAGGGCGTAAGGAGGTAATATACCTACGTGTAGCTGACGTAAGCTATACACAAGGTGTACGCAAGAGCACGGGGCTCTCCTATGGAGGCCCCTACGGTAGGGTTCCGTGACATTCTTAAAAGACAGAAAAAGGAGCGTTATAGTAAGACAAAAGCTACCTATAGGAAGGCACGAGTTTTATTAGTAGCAGAGGCACAAAAGAAGAACAAGGAAAAGCTTTAAAAGGAGCAGGAAGAGAAGAGGGTAAAGAAAAGAAAGGCTATATTACAGGGGGTTATTACCTTTACAAAGAAGGTTTGGAAGTAACTATCAATAGATTATAGTGTATTTATATAATAGGGTAGATTTGGGTTAATTTAGGTTAATTTTATAGTTGATTTTAATATTAAATTGATTTTAATTTTCGTAGGAGGCCCGTACACTGTCTTAGGTGGGTGGCCAGACCTACGGAGGATAAATTATCCTATCCGGTCGGGCGGATAATAATCCTATCTAAGGATAGTCCGAATATCGGATAATATCTGGATAATATCTAGATATTCGCAAAATTTTAACTATCCCTTCCCCTTGTAACGTCCCACAAGAGTTAGACTGTATATAAATACCAGAATTAAAAGTACGCGTATAGTTATAGAGCCTTAATCTTATTAATTCTATTAGCTAGCCCTTATTAATAATAGTAGGACAAAATATACTAGGGGAAATATAAGGTGTCCCGCCTTACGTTGCTGTAAGAGTATATATATTAGATCTCGCCATACTTGCAATAAGTTCGCAAGCACTCTATATCTTTTTAGCCGTATAGCAATATAAGGGTGGGATATATTACAGTAGCTATACAGC
>Ga0307507_10007593_pt1 | contig 15609 bp, 19 predicted proteins | sample 7_EM_MG_FD_207223 | JGI IMG/M metagenome (GOLD analysis project Ga0307507, IMG submission 207223) | Populus trichocarpa ectomycorrhiza microbial communities from riparian zone in the Pacific Northwest, United States - 7_EM | ecosystem: Host-associated > Plants > Roots > Unclassified | place... | reverse complement strand
TCTATTCCTTTTTCGGAAACCTCAGGTCCTTTCTTGCTTTGTTGAAGTTGTTTGTTTTTATTATTATTTTCGATTTTCTTTTCTCCCTTTTGTACTTCCTCTTGCCTTTTTTTTTTTTTTTTTTTTGAGTCGTTTTTTTATTTGTCGGGAGCTGTAGTGGGGGTGGCGGGAACGAAGTCGAGCAGAATAGAGCAGGGATGAAGAACTGTGTTGGGTGTGATTTGAGAATTTATTCTTTCTCATTAAATCGAATTCCGCTCAAAGTAGGAGGGGATAGAATAGAGTGGTTTCTTCTAGGAGGACCTAGGACTAGAGTTATTGAAGATAAGTGATACCATGTGGGGTGGGGTGGGAAGGTTTGGCTTCTAGTAAACTCAAAACCAGCCAGATGGCGGGCCCTGGGAGTGTTGGGTGTAGTATGGGTTTCTGGAACTTTCTGCCAGGACCGCGAGCGCTCAGCCACCCACCCGCCACAAACGAACCTAGCCCCTGCTTCACCGCCCCCGGTAGAGAATAGGTCGGGAGATTGCTGATAGGGCCTCTAGACACTTTACTCTTCCTCCCTCCAAGAACCAAATGGGCTTCACTTCTCGCAATAAGCACGCTAGTGGCCCCCAGTAATTGCATATCCTCTCGGGGAACATGCGATAGTTCACATTAACTCTAGCTCTGTCTGCGGTTGCCGGAGGAAAACCCATGGACTTTGCCCTGCTAGATCTCCGCGCTTGGTCACCGTGACTAAGGTTTTGTCCGGTGGGGGCGAGAAGTTCCTAGAAAGCTGATTGACTTGCATCACTATTCCAAATTGCTTTTTTTTGACCATTGTTGGGCTTGCGGATAGTATTGTAGGGTAGGTCGAAGATGTTGCGGTAGTTTTTTTATTTTCTTGCTTGCTACTTTTCTGTGGATCCTGAGCTGATCGAAGCAGAGATGTGGCAAGAGTTAAGTGCTGGAATGGTTCGGATAGGTTTGGGATGGGGAAGGAGGGGCTCAGGGTCTTGGATATCGCCAGGGTAGCCAAAATCTAGGGCCGTAGCGTCGTACTGTAGTAGGAATCGAGGAATGGTGGTATAGTGGGAATCACATCCACTCACTCGTAGTACTAAGCAAGCTAGTAGAGGGCGGAGCTAGCGGTGTGCGCCTGATGCGCTCTACTGATCACGACGATGGCGCAACCCACAGACTGGGGGAGCGGTGGGGCAGAACGGAAATGAATCCATCCTGCCCACTAAGCCTTTTTCCTACTTCATCGGGGGTGTAATCACTACTCACCCCCCATCTGGATCGATGGGCTAGCACGAGGCACTCAATAAGGAGTGAGTGCTAGATTCGGGGTGAGTGGGATGTTGTTCGTCAAGAACATCCTGCTAGGAGTGGAAGACCTTATTGCCTCTTCCTTAATGGCGCAGGAGCACCCCGAGCCTTACTCGGAGTGTCGCCTCCGAGCCAGATGTTTCGAAGTGCAGATCTGGGAAAGCAAGGTGTGAAAAGCCCCAGAAACCCCATTAATGCCAGAGGCGACGTTGACGAGAGAGTGAGATGACGCTTACAGTACAAAATTCCGGCTCCCCACAAAGTCCCACTCTTCCCACTAGCTCCCACATATTCTTTTCCTCTTTCGAGAGATGTACTGTGGGAGTAAGAGCAATACTACTCCGTAGTAGTAGCCCTGGATGCTTAGTCACATGCCAGCCTCCAGGGCTTTGGAGGGTGGTGGCCTTGGGCAAGTAAAGTTGGTGAAAAATGGCGGAATGACATGTGTATGGGTGTGGAAGGTGGTATAGAAACGAGTGAGGCTTGAGAAAGAGAAAGGGGAGTGTTCTTTTATTTTAATTTTTCGAGTTGTGTCATATCTATCGTACTAAAGGTTTTATATGGTAAGTGTAGGGCCTATACGGGGAAGAGTAGGGTGAAGTAGAGGTCATAGGCTAAAGGGTTGGAGGGGGTGCATAATATTATTATTATGTAGTGAAGTAAGGATGGTAGAAAAAATGGGAACGAAGCAGGAATTTGCTAAAAGTATATATACCTGTTAGGACTTAGTAAGCGCTCCAATATAGCAGTCCTCTACGACCCATTGCGATAGGTAGGAGAGGCCACTAATAGTATAATAGAAGGGAATTTGACAAAACAAAACACCTACTCATTCAGCCACGCTCCCCGCCTCTGGCTTATTTCTGCACCAATAGTTTCGTCTATAATAACCATAATAGGGTTACCGTGGACAAGGACTGATCGGCGTTCTATCCGCTGGTTGGATGGTCGACTGGTGCGGTTCCTCCGGGCAAAGGGAAAGAGGGAAGTGTGTATTCTAGATTAGTTGAGTAATTAGGAAGGGGGAACTGGATGGGAGTTTGATGCTTTCTTGCTTTATAACCACTTAATGGGTTCTTTCTGTCACATTTCCTCTGCTTACTTATTTGCTTGACTGCTCTATTTTCGCTTTCTGACTTTGCCGATACCCATCCGATTTCATGTTTCATCCGCGGGTCATTTTGAGGTAAAGGTTTTACCGGTAAGGGACTCAAATTTGTGTGGCTTGGCTGGTGTGACGGTTTTCTTATCGGATGATAAAAGCATGATCTCTGTCCTCTTTTCTTCCCCCTCATACGCTCTCTCTTGTATTATATCGCGTTATTGACTACAACAGGATTGAATATTAAGGCAACCGTTACTATGGGTAGAACAGCACTTGCCTGGGCAGCTCAACGAGGTCATGAGAATTTCGTGAGGGTGCTGTTGCAGTTGGAGGATACGAATGCCGATGCCGGAGACATGGAATACGGTCGAACGCCACTCTGGTGGGCTGCGAAGGGTGGCCATGAGGGAGTAGCAAAGTTGCTCTTGGAGCGGGAGAATATCGATCCCAATAGAGCAGACACTGAACGTGGCCGTACACCGCTCTCATGGGCTGCAGAGAAAGGGCATGATAAAGTAGTTGAGATGATGCTGAAACGGGAGGACATCAACCCCGACACTGCAGACACCGAATTTGGACGAACACCACTATCATGGGCTGCCGGGGGTGGCCATACAAGGGTAGTGATTTTACTCTTGGGAAGGGAAGATGTAAATCCCAACATTACAGACACAAAATCAGGGCGAACGCCACTCTCGTGGGCTGCGAAGAGGGGGCACGAGGGAGTGGTGAAGGTGCTGCTACAGAGGCAGGATGTTAATCCTAACATTTCTAGGATCAAGTATGGCGAAACGCCACTCTTATGGGCGGTGGAGAATGAAGATGAGGGTGTTACAAAGTTGCTTTTGGAGCGGGAGGATATCAATCCCAATGCAACAGATAACGTCTTTGGCCAAACTCCACTCTTGCTGGCTGCTCAGTGTGGGGATGAGGGAATAGCGAGGTTGCTTTTAGCACGAGAAGACATCAATCCCAACACTGCAGATATCGAATATGGCAGAACGCCACTCTCCTGGGCAGCAAATAACGGACATGGAGGAGTCGTAAAGCTGCTTTTAGGGCGAGAGGATATCATTCGCAACGCTCCTGACACCGAATATCGCTGGACACCACTCATACTAGCTGCGCGAAATGGGTATGAGGGAGTAGTCAAATTGCTATTGGAGGAAGAAGATATCTGTGGAAATATACACTTAGGACGGAGTAATCTCCAAAGGGCTCTCGACACGGCTGTGTACAACGGGCATGATGCGGTGGCCGAGTTGCTATTGGAGCGAGCTCACGTGAGTTACAACACAGCGGGCGCCGAATCGGGCAAACCACCACTGTCCTGGGCTGCAGAGAACGGGCGTGAGGCAGTAGTCAAATTGCTATTGGAGCGACAGGCTACCAATCCCAACGCGGCAGATAGAAGATTTCGCCGAACGCCACTCTTACGAGCTGTAAAGAACGGTCACGAAGGAGTAGTAAAGCTACTGTTAGAACGAGATGATATTAACCCCAACATTGCAGACACTTTGTGGGGTCAAACACCACTCTTGTGGGCAGCGGGAAATGGGAATGAGGGAGTGGTAAAGTTGCTCTTGGGGCGTGGGGATATTAATATTAACAGTCCGGACAGAATATTTGGCCGAACATCGCTCTTGCGGGCTGCGAATAATGGCCATGTGGGAGTAGTAAAGTTGCTTTTAGAAAGAGAGGACATTAACCCTAACACTGCAGACACCCAATTTGGGTGGGCGCCATTGTTGTGGGCTGCCAAGGGAGGGCATAAAAGAGTAGTAAAGTTACTATTAGGGCGTATGGATATTAATCCTAACACTGCGGCAACTAGATCGGGTCAAACGCCACTCGCATGGGCTGCGGACCAGTGGGATGAGGTATTAGTGAAGTTGTTACTGGAGAGATATGATATCAATCCCAACACTACGAACCCCCAAGATGGTACCACTGCTCTCTGGTGGGCAGCTAGGTACGGGTGTGATAAGATTGTAAAGTTGCTATTGAAACGGAAAGATATTGATCCCAACATTGCAGACACCATGTTTGGTCGAACGCCGCTCGCGTGGGCTGCGGAAAAAGGGCATGAGGGAGTAGTAAAGCTGCTACTGAACAGCCCTGATATACGAGACCACCATGGGGCAACGGCGCTAGAACTAGCTGCATCCTGTGGACATACACGAATTCAATTATTACTTGGTGCACCAATAATTTCTCCTGCTCCTGGTTCCTATACATTATGTCTCCCAGCACGGCTCTCCCCATCCTGCCGACCCACTTCAAATACTTGTGAGTATTTCCTGCCGGACTCCCTCACTGCGCCGAAACCTCGAGTCACCGGCTCCCATCAGAACAGTCGTTGACCCCTCCATGATGACATGAGGTGATAGCCGTGGGCAATCACACTGTAGTGGAGAATATTTTTCTTGTACATTTGTCACTTGGGTCTCTTTTGTTATTGGTTTGCATCATCATGGGGCGGGAGGGGAGAATTAGTCCAAAAAATCCTGTCTGCCCTATGAGGGACGGGGAGATTGAACCTAGGTTTCATCAATGCTATCATACTCCGCTATTAATCTCTGACTGCATTTGGTGGCTGTTGTATTATTTGAAATATTCACATTGCTATGATATTATAATAGCATTGATTAAATTTGCTCTTCAATGTTCAAACTTAGCTTTTTGTGGCTGTGTCGGCCTTTGTAAGTATGCCAAGAGGAGGCGTGAGCCAATGATCAGCCGTGTATGTTTTGTTCCCTGTGAAGAACTTGGGTATGAACTCATAATACCAGTATAAGACGTGGGTCCACAACAATGATAACGTGCATTTCATGAGATAGTACCGAATCTAGTCGTTATTGCCATACTCGCAATTGAATGACGTTTGTCAATACGGCCACGATTGCATGATACCAAGATCCGGGCAAAAAAGCTGAATTTTGGCTGTATGAAATAGCAATTGTGTTCAAAAACGTCATTTAGTTGCGAGTATAGCTCACATCCTTTGTCTAAGCGCGTAATGTATGATCCTCTCAGAACATCCTGGAGGGTTTGTGGACTTGCCCAGTCGTCCAATCCTCCCTTTGGTCTTTTTTCCCTATTTTTTATTTTAAGTCCGGTAAACTTCAAGTTGTGGTCATTCCTTCTTTGACAAACATTTCCGGGAGATAGTTCTTTGATGCCCGGGTAGTAAGTTGGGTGGTATTGGGTTTGGGGTTGAAACTTTACTGGAAACATTCACCGCCAGATTCCTCACGGGCAGGGGGATGTAATCGTGCGCCCCTGCATTACCGGGCCTGTAACGGCCCTCGCCCCGACGAAACTTAGTATAGGGCTGCGGTGTGTGTCCGAATTGTCTCGACAATCAGGTGGCGTCTTTCCGTTCCTGAGCAGCCCTATACCTTATGTCCACCCCGGCCGCCTACTAGAGCTGGCGTCATGGTCTGTTAGCAATACCGGTAACCTTCTGTACGGAGGTACATCGTACAGGGTATCAAGGGTAAGTCTGTCGAACCCCTCTGGTTGGTCCGGTGGCCTCTCGACTGCTCAGCGAACAGGATCTGCTCTAGCCACTGGGCGAGAGTTCGACACACTTTTTTTTTTTTTTGAAAACTTTTTCCATCTCGCAATATCTAACTACTCTAAAGAGTTAATGCACCTCATTTCTCTTGAGAGCCTTTTCACCTCCCAAATAACACTTACAACAGGTGCTATCGGGGAGACTACTCAGCCCCTCAACACAAATAAAAACACCTCAATCCTTCTTTCTGTCCCTCTCATTCCAATTTACCAAATTCCCTAAACTCATCTTTTTCTTCTTCACCCCTCCTTCCCCCCCCCCTCCCACAACCCTCAGCCCTCTCCCCTCCCTCACTCTAACCGCTCCCATTCTCTCATCCCTCTCCTTTCCTGACCCTCCTCATCCTCACTCTTGCCACCTCGAAAATCTCCCTCCTCCTCCTCTCACTCCTCTCTTTCATCCAACCCCCTCCTCCCTCCTTCCTCGGCATCAACAAATTCCCGCCTCTCTCTTCCCTATCCTTCCACCCTCCCCTACTCCACTTGCTTCTCAGCCAACCTATTCCCTGCGAACCTCACCAACCTTCTCACCCCGGTTCAGCAGACTTACCCGCGCACCCGAGTACAGCGTATAAGTTTTGTAGGTTCCACAGGCGGTGAGGATGGCAGTCCGCGTTTGTAGAACCTACAACATTTACACGCTGTACCTCCGTAGGGCAGATTAGTTAGCGCTCGGATCAGGTAAGCACCAGCCCACGGGGAGCTTGGGTGGGCGTTGTCCGACAGATGGGATTTATTGACAAAAAGAAAGGTGGGAACAGCGAAATACCGACGCGACTTTGGAGTGATATTTTGGGATTGGTAAACAAAAAAAGAAGTCTTTTAAACCTTGGAGCTGATTTTTTACCTTCATTATCCTTCTAACAATCCTCCTCACACTAAATTGATTCATAATCTCCTCCCCCACCGGCTCTCTACATTTCCTATTATCTACTTCCCCCATCATCCTCTCATCGTCGGGCTATCCTCCTTAATCGCCTACAATTCTCTCCTATATATTCCGATTTTTTCTCCCTTTTTTCCACCGCTGCCCTCCCTCCCTCCTTCGGACCTCTTTACGAAACAGCAGCATGTTTGGCAGTGACTTCATCTCAACCGTGAGTTTCCCCCGGAGCCTTTTTGGTTTCTCCCATAACCACTTCAACCTTACCCCACAGTCTACTTTATCCCGAGTGGCCTCCTCCCTACTCAATTCATTATGGGTGATACTAATTAGTGATTATAAAGAATCCTCATTGAGCCCAGCCGTTTCCCTATTTCTCGAGTAATCTGCAAAATATATGGTGCATCAGGGACTGCCACCAGGGCCTTTACCACCATTCTACATCGTCTCTCAGACCTCTTGTTCTCCATCACGGGCTACTTGAGCACACTCTCCTTATCTTAACCACCTTTCATTATCGCGCAACCGAGCTTCGCCAGCGGTTTGCGTCTCAATTGCCACCTACAGACGAATTTGCTCTCAACGAGGAGCCATCCTTGGCCTCCAAGCCTCTTTCCCAGGTTTTGGCGTTCGTGGCACAGCAAATTACAGGGGGGGGAATGACGCACAGGGAACCTATGGGGACGTTTTGCGGCTTGCTCTGACCGAATTCGAAGGGTGTTTTCTGAGGGGCAATGAGGCGCATGCTGTAGCTGCTCAATTACCTGGCACTCTGGCTAAAGGACTGGACGTGGTCAAATCCTACTATAGTCTCGCCAAGCGGCACCCTACCCATCAAAGCACACGAATCTGCTCTGTTTCGTGCCGCTGTTGAAAACCGCTGGTGTTTATGTAGTCTTCGGAGGGCAGGGAAGCATTGAAGTATACTTTAACGAGCTTCAAAAAATCTCCAGCGTTTATGGCGGATTGGTTGAAAATTGTTTGGTGTAATGTGCCTAGCTGCTTTCGTCACTTTCTCGAGGCAAGTATTGGAAGTTTACCTTTCTTAATTGGGTTGGTTTAGCTGGCGCGTTGCTATGTCAGCAAAACCCTCCATAAGGAGCCTTGGGATCTCCGAGAAGGGCTAGTTGGTATAACTGGCCATTCTCAAGTTATCGTTAGCGCGGCGGCGATTGCATCGGCATCGACTTGGCGTTCATTCCAGCATATCACATCCGACACTTGCACCGTCCTTTTCCACATCGGTAGCCCTTTTCAGCAAACCCACTCCGGCACTTCACTAGCTCCCAGCATCCTACAAGAATCTGTCAATGAGGGTGAAGGCGCTCCATCACCTATGCTAGAAGCCTGTTCTATTCGATCCTTCACTTGACGAGAACTTCGGGTTCTGGTTCAAGAGGGATTCCCTTTGGCAATCCGAAGATCTCGAGCCTGTTTTTGACCAAGATGTTGGAAGAACTTGCATTCTTCAGGGACTTATGGCTACCAAATACTCCACCGTAGCCAATGAGCCTATTAAGGATATTCTCGACAGAACACACAATAGACACATCACTGAATTATCAACGGATTTTTATGGTGGGGACCAGAGGGCGATCCCGGTTGCTGAACATTTTGGTGGCAGACCGATCACTTCCCTAGATTACATTGAGAGGATTGCCGGGTTGACCGCTTCTGAGGAAGGCGGAAAGACCACATTTAGGCTCTCGGCGTCCGCCTCTCAGGATGCCCTACCCGACGCTGACCCGTGGCTGAGGCTACTTGCCGGTGAAACCTACTCGTGGAGACATGAGTCATTTACCAGCGATGCTTCTGGTCAAGGGAGCAAATTCAAGGATAATCCCATAAGACTTATCCCTACTCCCCCCTATCCCATAGTTATCGAAATTACCAACACAAGAGATCCCGCTGAGACCGTCATTGCGGCCAAAGAGAAATACCACACCGGTGGTTGCTATGCCAAGGCTGTCAAGATTAGAATGTCGGCAGAGAAGGAGATTCTCATTGACCTCATTGAGGAGCGTACCACACTAGGGAAGTTGGTGTCCTTGCTAATCAGGTTCCATTATTATCCTGGGACTGGCTCTGCATCTATTCGCGAGGTAATGGAGGGGAGGACCGATAGAATCAAAGAGTTTTACTGTCGGCTGTGGTTTGGTTATGAGAAGGTTCCCCTCGGGGGCGGCCGTGACCAATGCTCTGACGGCGGATGCACACAAGTTACGGGGCAGGAGATTGACGACTTCGTTCACGTGGTTGGGGATAATGGCGAGGCTTTCGTCGAGCGACCTAGGAAGGCTGTCTACGTGCCCATGGATTTCGCTATTGCGGTTGGGCGAGAGCTATCATCAAAGCTATTTTCCCAGGACAATTGACGGCGATATTCTCAAGCTGGTTCGTCTCTCGAATAGCTTCCGCATGCTTCCTGGCGCTGAACCTTTGGAGAAGGATGATGTAGTTGAAACCAAAGCCCAAATTAATGCTGTTCTCAACCAGGCCTTGGAGAAGATTCTAGAGGTCTGCGAGGTTATCTCGAAGGATGGATGGCCGATTATGGAGGTTATTTCGCAATTCTTGTACACGGGCACCTACACCGGCTATTAAAACACGCTCCAACGAAAGGTCAAGACGCCAATGTAAGTGGATATGGCCTGCAGCAGAGATGTTGCAGTCCTTCGCTCAAAGGAGTAGTTCCACCTCAATGATCCTAGTACCAAAGTTTCAGGGTAGACCCCCACGTTTCGCTCATCAAGCTTTATCCGGTTCGTGGATGAGAAAATCTTCAGCTCCGTTGAAACCCTCAGACAAGTGTTGGTTAAGTTACCCACAAAGGGAGTTATACGGGTTGCTGTTGAGTGTAGTTGTGTGTGGAGAGCGTAGGACGGCGTTGAGAGCAACCAATGATTGCGCATACATGTTTGTTAGCCCTTTTGTTAGTTAACAACCATACATACCTAAGAATAAACAAGTCTCCCCTCATCCCCACCACACCCACCCACCCATCCAACAATTGCGTCTCTCTAGTATGTTACGGGTCAGAGCCACCGAAACCCAGTAATTGACTATCTCTAATGCCACGACACCAGCATCGGGTAGCCTATCAACTTTGACAATGCTATTCCTCCTAACACCAAAACTGAACTTCCTATCAGAACCCGGCTAGCAACGAAGAATATGCCCGTGCACTGGGTGACTATAATCCAATTCACGTTTCGCAAACCTTCCCTAGCTAAGCTAACCTTGCCGGAACTATCACTCTTAGAATGTTCTCACCCGTGGCAGTGAGATCTCTTGTTAATACTTAGACTACAGAGATCAAAATTGCCAGGGTTAGGTCTTTTTCATGTAACTTTGTCGGTATGGTACCGAATGACGATATTGAGACTAAGTTCCATCATGCCGGTATGCTCAGCGGTAGAAAGATTATCAAAGTGGAGGCCATCAACAAGGAAATCCAAGGGAATCTACCTATGGGAGAGGCAGAAGTCGAAGAACCAGTATCTGTCTATGTATTTATAGGCCGAAAAAATCAGGAGCAAGGTATGGGGATGGGTCTATACGACTCCGCACTTGTAGCGAGGGAGGTTTAGGACAGAGCTTGTACAGCGGTAGTTTTCACTAAGGGTAGAACTTTTAGGGCTCTCGTATCCCCTACAAGTGCATACGCGTACCGTGGCATCCTGATAGAGGTCAGGTCTACAGTGTTTGTTTGCTTCTACCCTGTACCAAGTCCCGCCCTCTTCCTGCTCTTTTTACCCAACTCTTGACCTTCCTCTCCTACCAGCGTCTATCTCCCTTTCAGCCATGGAGAAAGAAAAATCCCTTTTCGACATCATCAAAAAGAAGATGGCAAACGACGAAGCGACTCAGGAAATCTCCGATATCCTTTCCCATTGCCATGATTACTTCACTCCTGAGTTAAAAGGTGAACTTGACGCCCCTGCTCCTGTCTAGATTGACGAACACACACACAAAATGGACAAATGGCTTGAATACTTAAACATCATTAAATTGGCTATTCGGAATTTTCCTTGCAAACAGGAAGATCAGAGAATTCGTACCAGCCGCCGCCGCGGTTTAACTAGAAACCCCGCCTCCACCTCCAGCATCCCCTCGGACTTATCAAAAGCTTCCACCCCCGCCTCTGCTTCCGATGACAGTACCAATACAGCAACTGCAAGCCCGTCTGGTCTGGTTAAGCGAAATCAGGCAGCCACCTTTCGTTGTCACATCCGAGATAATTCACAATGCGTTGTGACTGGCCGTCCATCTACACAAGGATTCCCGTTAGAAGGTGCACACATAATCCCTTATGCCTTTGCAAACCATCCGAACTGCAGAACCCTTGCGTTTTGGCGTACGTTAGATCTATTCTACGGAGTGAAGGCCACTGATTCAATATTCGATACACTTGTGGCAAATGTAAACAACCTAGGAAACCTAGTTTCCTTAGAGAGAACCACCCACGGAATGTTCGACACCGGCCGCTTAACATTGACACCTATGACGATGGACTACGTACCAATAACTGTCTTTAACGAGCATTCAGGAAGTTATTTTTTAAGGGTTAACTACCCCTATGGGTCACCCACCTCGGGCTTAATAACTTCGACTAGAATTGTCGGTGCCCCCCCGGGCGTTTACTCGTTGGAAGCAGACTATCTAGTCCCCATTTTATACGATCCTCAAGCAACAAACTATACTAGCCCAATTCCCCAGCCGACATACTTTGCCCTTCGTCTACTCCTACTCGAGCTACAAAGACTTGTACCTGCGACTTAGTAGTAAGTGGTATGTATTTCCCAGCCTCTCTTGTAAATGCCAGAGCTAACTAAATACTATAATAGGATACCCGGCTACAATGGAACGGTGGTACGCTTAAGGAGAAATACTTTGGGACTAGGGGAGTGTGGGGATGTGGTGGTTGTACAGGCCGGAGTCGCTGTGTACTTGGGTCAGTATATTGAGGGATCAGTGTATTAGGCGGTTGGCATGTTGGGTGGTCGATGTGGTATTCGGGGGTTGGTATATGTTTGCTGGGGTTGGTACAGTATATGTTTGCTGTGGTTCTGTTCTCGGGGAATCAGTGTGCATATGAGGAGTGCTCATTGGCACATTTTTTTCTTCTGTGACTTGAGATTCTGCTCGGGAAAGGGGTGGACTTCGTAAGGGATAATCACAGTTGGTTAGAAGTTAATTTATTGATTAGCGAAAGTAGCATGCAACCAGTTACCACTTTAGCCTACACTTTATTCATTAATGGCTGGGATATGTCTTATGTGATTAGAGCTGCCCCTTCCTGTAAGCTGTGTTGCTTTTCTTCCATTTTTTTGGGGGAGACAAGATATTGCATTTTGTTTGCTTGCTTTGTTTTCCACCGCTTTTTTCCAGTAATTAAATTTTTAATATAAATAGTATAAGGTTTAATTATTAGAGATTACTAGTAGAAGATATCTTGTTTTCGTAGACATGTAAGAAAGTCATATGTTATAACACTAGTATGACTTATACTGTAAATATTGCGTATTTTAAGTACTCATACAAGCACGGACGATGGATAAAACACGGGTCTGATAAGAAAATTTTAGTGAACTTTCTCGCAGTACGTCTTATCAGATCCACGTGACTGTTTTATGTTTCGGTCACGCTCGTGGAAGTCGATGTATTTTGTGCCTGCTGTGCGCAACAACACAACATCCAATACCATTCACCAACCACCTTATATCAAGCTTCTTCCACTGAACTGACTATCAGTTATATTTTGAGATCTCCAGAACAAAATTATGCTTCCACCTTTCCCCAATTACTCAAAGACGCCTCTCCGGCACGTTATTCTGGATCGGACCTCTATCGAGCTCGGAAGGATTCTGAACTATGTATTCCGTGACCTCACCGATCAATTCCAAGAAGAATTGCGCGCCTATGCCCCGGCCGATACAAATGAATGCATTCGAGTTGTTGAAATATGGATCACTAGACTAAATGTGATCCGGTCAGCACTAGCAAGCTTTCCGACACTCACTGGGTCCAGCACTCCCGGATACTCTGTTAAAATGCCGGATTGCAATTCAGGAACAACACTTACAAGAGTATGCACTCCTGTACAACATACCGCTTGCTTGGCCCGCGACCAATATCAATGCATCATAACTGGACGTAAGCTTTCAGAAGGGTTTCGCACTGAAGTGGCCCACATAATTCCGTTTGCCCTTGCAAGTCACCCAGACTGGCAGAATCTCGACTTTTGGAAGATGCTGGAGATGTTCTATGGCCTGGAATCTACCAACACCTTGTTTACTGGAGTACACAACACGATCAATGGTCTTGAGAATCTTATTTCTCTTGACAGCTCTATATATTCAAGCTTTATTACTGGCGGCTTAAACCTGACACCTACACATGAGGATTATCCAATCCACCCTCTCAGCCATTACACCGGAGACTACTGGTTGTCCATACGTTATTGTTCCAAGTCCGGCAAACCAGAACCCATCCAGTCAACAAATGCTCTAAACACGAGTGAGGTTAGGACTTTATTGCCATTGAGTAAGATACACATCGCATATCACGAACAGGTCCCGGGTCTTGGCTCCCCCTCTCCACTTCTTTCTTACTTTGCTCTGCGCGCTTTCGTACTCAGATTGAAGGAGACGTGTGAATACACTGGCACTGCCCCCTGGCCCGAAGTACCTGGATCCTGTGCTGCTACGTACACCCCTAGCTCTATCGGCTCTATTGATAGCAGGGATGGTCTGTCCACTGATGAAGCTGCATCCGACTATGCTAGTGCCGATCCAGTACTAGCTGCAAGTGCCATCCTGCAACACTTGGTTGACTCAGGACTTTTGGGGAGGTCACCATAGATGGAAGGATATCTTATAAATTTGCATCTACCAGGTATGTACTTGTAAGTTTGCATAAGATTTTTATTCTGGGTTTGCCATCAAATTGTAATAAGAGGCTATGCACTAACTCTTTGTCTGCAGGACTGAGCCTTTCCGAGGGTAGGTATTGAGATAATTGCAAATTTAATCTCTGATGCCTCTCATTCCAACCCTTAAAGTTGTTCCAAGTTTTTGCGAGTTTATTGGATATTTTAACTATGTCCCGGTAGAAGATGGGGGTTCAAGAGATCAAGTTTAATTGAGAGGGACTTGGGTAGGACCTTTAGTATTATCACTATCATATATATATTGTATGGTATCATAGCGTGAAAAAACTAGATAGAACTAAGGTCTTGTCTCCATATCATGACGGGAGTTCCGAACAGCCTTCTCCTTAGGGTGCCCCCGCCGTCTTTAAGCTCTCTTTCCCACGCGCACAAACCACAAACTCGTCCCGCACCCACAGCTTCCACCTTATTTCTCCTCCACTGATGGTTTACAGAAGACTCTTTCTTTTGCCCTACTTGGATTTTTTCCTCTTCTGCGCTCTCACAACATCTTCCTCCTCCCTCCCATAGCATCGACAGCCCTCCTGCACAAGATCCCTTCCCCGGCACTACAAATTTCAACGGTTAACAGAAAGAGCAGAAACTCTGCCAAAGCTCAGAATCCGAATTTGAGTGTGCCATGATAATTCCCCAGGTTCCGAAAGAGGAGGCCCCCTTCACCTCCTCGCCAACTAGCCATTCGGTTGGTGATGTCCCCGCATGCGACACCAAACTCCTGAGCTTATTCCTTCCCTGCTCTCTCTTCCCTTCTTGTGAGCTAGTTCACCTCTCACTCTCTATACAGAATTCCAAGACATGGCGAGCCCACGGGATAGCGAGAATACCCATACAAATAATTCCTGTCCAATAAAAGTTCTATGGGCGTTCTCGCCTCACCGTGATCTCGCTTCGGCGTGGGTTACTGCAGTTGAATCTTTTGCGACCAACCGTTTACACCGAACAACATCACTTGAAATACAGTCGTACCTGGCTGTCCCGGACCTCGCTCGACCGGATCCCCTGCAGCCCTGGACGAAATTCTCTGAATTGGAAATTGTTTTGCACCAAATCGTAACATGTTGTCCCGGGTAATTCGCTATCCCGGACGGATTCCCCAGATTTCCGCCATCAGGGACAGCGAGGTGCGACTGTGCTAGCTGGCTTTTAAGTCCCTGGAATATGAGTTACATGTGTTCAGCCTAGATTATGGTAACTAACTCTCACAAGATCTAGTGCCAGCGATACCATCAGTTATTCCATAACCGAATCACTTATTTGCATCCCATTATGGAGAGTAAAAAATAACTAGTACTTCTCCTTTGACTTCCTGAACCGCGAAGTACTGTACACGTCCACTCTACAATTCTCATATCACGGCACGTAGTACATTTTCCTATTAGTTTTTCTCTCTTCTTTCTGTTCAAAGTCAATTTCCTTCCACAACCCTCTACGATCAACTAGCCCTAGGCCGCGCCAACCCGATACGTAGGAGTGGTAGGAGCGCGGAAAGATCAAACACCGGAAGTATTTCGGTGTGAGGGGTGACATCTTCGGTCCGGAGGTACAGCATCGCAAGATGCTCTATTTTCCAGCTCTCTCCAGAGTCTAAACGGAGAAGAACCCTCCGTTCTGAGGCAAACTGGACATCTTCAATTCTGGACTTGGTCCCTCCTTTTTCCAGGAGTAAAACAGGAAGAAAAAAATAGAAAAATAATAATACTCAAATGTTCACGCTTTGTACTCTTTTTTTTTTTTTTTTTTTTTTTTTTTTAAATTTTTTAAAATATTTTAAGAAGA
>Ga0307507_10007592_pt1 | contig 15612 bp, 2 predicted proteins | sample 7_EM_MG_FD_207223 | JGI IMG/M metagenome (GOLD analysis project Ga0307507, IMG submission 207223) | Populus trichocarpa ectomycorrhiza microbial communities from riparian zone in the Pacific Northwest, United States - 7_EM | ecosystem: Host-associated > Plants > Roots > Unclassified | place... | reverse complement strand
GGCGGGGAGATGGATCACGGGGTTTTCTCATTTTCTCAAATAGAGTTTTCTCCCCACATGTAAATAAGGAGTAGTCCGCGTGGGCCCAATAGGGATCCGAATCGGACGTTAAGCAATGAATAATTATATGCTTATATTCTGCCTAGTATATATTAAACGGAACTTTATAAAGTGCTTTCTAACTTATAAAGTAAGATATATTATAGAGCAGATATGGGAAGCAGAGATAGAGTAGAAACTTATAGCGCGTATATAAAGTATATATATACTATATCCGGAGCTTACGTCTTGGATAAATAATAAGAAGAAAATATGGATACTAGCTAGGCTTATAAAGGAAAAGTTAAAGGTGCCCTATAAGTAGTGGGTATATACACAGAAGTATACTAGAATTGGTAAAAGTAGTTACTTTTAAGATGATAACTTTACTGGTTCAAAATTATGCGTACTTACTATAGTGCTTTAGTAATATATACGCTCTGTATATACGCTGTATATTCTAATAGTGTAGTATAGGCTTAAACTCTATATATAAAAGATGTTTGATGTATAAGAGCTATATAAAGAGATGGGAATAAATAATATGTAGAGAAATTATTGCGACTTAAAGAGGATAGCAGTACAGCCATAGAAATAATGTATGTATATATGCTATAAATGTAAAATAAATGCTAAGCTTAAGTAGCCTAGAAACAGCGGAAAGTAGCTGGGCAATAAGCTAGAAATCCTAGACTAAAATTTTCTTAGAATCCTTAGAACCTATTTAACACCCCTAAGCTAGATCTATAGCATATACCTAGTATAGAATTATCTATTATATTAGTATTGGATATATCGCGCGTATTTATAGTATATGTAGTATAGATACCGCCCCTACTATCTTAAAGTTAAACGCCTTAGACTGTGGGTAAGAGGTATAGGTTTAACCTATCTATAGAGGAGATAGAAAAGGAGGTATATATACTATATATAAAAAATATGGAGTAATAAATTAGTAAATTAAAATAGGCTAAAGATATATATAATAAAGCAAAGGAACTAGTAGAGCTTAAGGAGTGGGTATAATAGTATGGTGTTAGTATATAGTGCGTATATATATAGTATATAGAGAGCAAGTATTATATAGAGTTTTATTACTATAAATAAAGAATTGATTAATATGGGCCTATAGCCCCCGCGTCTAGTATTGGGTATATACCTAGCCTATCCGCCCAGTAAACTCTACTAAAACTCTAATAATGTATACTGCATACTATATATATAGTATGCAGGCTTAGTATATACTAGGACTTAACTAGTAAGGCGGAATAAGTAACGGGCTCCACCTATAGTAGGAGTGGCTTATATAGAGTATAAGTATAATATATATAGTAGAATAAACTAAACTTACTAGAGTTTTTACCACCACTGCGGCGGTAGCTGGTTGTTTTTTTGCTTTCTATACTAAATATTAGTGGTGTATATATAGGATATATATAAAGCAAACTTACCGCTTTAGCGGCGTATAGATGGTAAGGGGGATTCCTTACAATTGCCTGAGGGAGTTAGGCCGCGTTATATATATAGTTAGCGTATGCTAAATATATATAGGTGAAATACTAACCTTGCGCTTTAAGCCAGTGGAGGGAATAGTAAGGCTAATGCGCTATTTCCCTTATATTAGTATACGCCTAGTATAAGCGTGTATTAACCTATGGTTAGTAAAAGATATTGGGGGTTTGTATATGCGTAGTATATGCGTATATAAGCTAGCAATATAACTAAGTGGCGGTTTTGGTAATGTATATATAGGGGATATACTAAATTAAACTTTCCTAGTCTCCTGAATATAGAGTTAAGCGTTAGTTTTGGAATTGGATAGTAGCCCTAGTAGTAGTCGTGCTTATCCCTTATATATACTACTCTTAGGCCTATAAGTACCTTTAGGTCTAAAATTAAACTTAAGGGGAATAAGTATATAGATAGATAGATATATATATTAGGGTATGGTGCATATATATAGAAGCGATACTAGTGCTCTTACCTTATAATAGAATTGCCTACTAAATTAGGCGGTAAACCCCTGGTTCTAGGCACTATATTTAATTAGCTTAGGCTAAGTATATGCGTAGTATAGAGTGGATATATATAAAGAGTGTACAGGTATCTATATACTCTAAGATCCTGGACCCTAAAGGGCTATAACTATATATACTATTAGCGACGCATATATGGTATATAGGCATAGATATACTTGGACTTATATAGGTATCTAGCATTCTGCTAAGTACTAGAGAGAACAAACAGTTTTAGGGCGCTATAATATATTAGCCTTGTATATATGCTGTTTATATATAGCACATACTTCTTACCCGTAATAAGCCTTTTAACTAACGTGTTATTAATAGTTGGGTTGGTTACTATATATAATAAGTATATGCCAAGCTACTATATTAATATAGTAGTATATATAAGCACCACTGTGCTTATTACGGATATACTAGTAATACTATAACTATATTAGTAGAGCTGTAGATGCTGTATATATGCAAAATGTATACTTAGTTAAGTGGTAAAGACATAGCCGTATATCTACGTGCCGTTAACTGCGATATTGCACCTAAACTTCAGCTTAGTATATGCTACGTATAGGGTATAGATAAGTAATATATACTATAGTATTCACCAAGAAGAGCATAGAGGCAGTATTAGGTGGGTCTGGTATACGCTTAGTATATACCTGCGTAGTATATAGAGCTATATATACTCGCGTTATCTTAGACCGTAACAGCTAGGGCTATATATAGTTAGTATATGCACTAGATATGTGATTTTATATACACTTATGTTTTCCCCTAGTAAGAGTTGCTATAGCGCGCGCTATAGTTATTATAAGTACATGCCATATATATGTAATTATATAACTTACCAGGTTGTTACGAGACGGGGGTAATAGCTATAGAATGTATATATTCAGGGAGTCTACAAGACGTTACGCGATTAATCGTAAGGGTTAAGGGCGTAAGGAGGTAATATACCTACGCGTAGCTAATATAAGCTATACGCGAGGTATACGCAAGAGCACGGGGCTCTCCTATAGAGGCCCCTACGGTAGGGTTCTATAACACTACCCCCTCTCTTATAAAGGCGGAGCTCCGGCAACGCTGTGGTTGCTATATATATATAGAAGGGACATTTAAGGTATAGAGAAGGAAAAGTAAGGGGGTATTACTAAGGGCTTAAAACAATATTATATAATAAGGCTTGGCACCTAAGAATCTAACCAATTAGATAACTTTAACCGCTAATTAAAGTTCTTAAATATCTTATTAATATTCCAGTCACATAATCGCATTTTGCTATTACGTAATAGCAATCTATAGTAATTTAACGGTAATTTGCCCTTACGTGGCAATATATAACGGTTTAACTCTATAAGGGCTCCTATAGAGGATTAAGTACAAAATCTCTGCTTAGGCCCGGTTTCTATAGGTTTACGTAGTAAAAATTACTAATTAGGTCCTTTGCATTTTTAAAGTCTTCCTATAGTTGCTATTCTAGCTAATCTATATTAAATCCTATATAAATAGCTCTATACTAGAGCCGCCGTCCTTTACCTTTGCTAAAGTATTTAGAGTTAATAATTTGTTTAACGGTCCATTTCTTATAGTTCTTATTTTTGTTCTTATTTAAATTAGTACTAGTAGGGGTTTAGGCTATATCTATCCTGGTAGGGGGTTAGGCTAGTAAAGGTATAGTAGCTATAGGTAAAATATGGGCTATATCCCGCAGGTGGCTAGGGTAGGCGGGAGCTCTAGCTTATATACGGCTCCCCTATTAATAACTTATTTAATTAGGTAGGGGCTAAGGTTCTTATAATTAAGTAACTTTATAGGCCTCTATATAAAGATATTGTGTATATCTAGCCATACCTAGTCGCCAACACGCATTTCCGGTGGTGGCGTTTTATAATAGTTAGTAAAGTAGGCCTACTTTGCTTAAGCCTAGGCCATTTCTCCCTTATAGTAGTTAAGTAGATTTTTTATATAGTCTGTATGCTAGTTGGCAAGTAGCATCTTAAGGCGTTTTCTATATAGCAATTTCTTTTTAATAGGTTCTGGTGGCTCTATGCTAGATTAAAGGTAATAACCCTTATTCGCGAAGAATGGTGTAAGTCCTATAGTGGTTAAGATATAGTTATTTACTGTAAATTTACCTAGTAGAAGGTAATCTACCTAGTTATCTTAATTATAGGCAACTACCTATTATAGGTACGCTTTTATGCTAATATTAGTGTTTTCCAATTATCTAGTGGTTTTATGGTAGAAGGATATAGATATCTTAATGGAGATACTAAGGCGTTAGTAGATTCGTCTCTATATATTAGAGTTAAACTATATGCCTTAGTTAGACATAATTAAGTTAGGTAACCTATATAATTAGTAGACTTTATAGAGGAAGGTATTAGTAATATTGCTAACGGCTACGCCTTTAGTTAGGACGTAGTAGCGCTCTTTTATAAGTCGGCATATTATTATAAGGATGTTCTTATAGGTATAGCCCCATTATTTATAGGGCAGTAGGTTAATAATAAAATTAATAGTAATATCTACCTATTATTATATAGGTACTAGTAGAGGGTATAGTGTAACCGGCTACGGTACCCTACCAAACCACCGCTGTGTCACCAGTGTATCACCCTGACTCGCTCACCGACTCGCTTACCGACTCGGTCAATTACCCCTTTATTGTCTACACCTTTCATGTATATATACCACCTGATTTCCATAGATTTAGAATAAAGTTTCTCATTCAATTCCCACACTACACTGTTACATATAGTAGTCCTTAGTACTTTATATTAAAGGCCTTAGCACGCTTATAACCGTAATAGGCGTCTATAAAGCGTTTAACTAAGTCTATTATTTTAGGCTAGAAGTAGTATTAGCTAAGAAGCCTATAGGTTCTTTCTTTACCTAGGTAGCCACTTAATTAGAGGTTATAGGCCATTTAGATTAGTTACTATTATAGATTTTCTAAGTTAGGAATAAATAGGCGGCCTCTATAATAGAGCCTGTTCTCTTTTATTTCTAAAACTACTATATTAATCTAGCCTAAGCTTTAGAGGTTAGTAGGCATTATATAGGTACTAGCGGTCTTTATAGCAATAAGTTAGTGCAGTAATAGGTTAATAGAGGTATTATATGCCGTAGTAATAAGCTTGTTAATTTTAGGAGGTAACTCTAGTTCTGTTATATAAAGCTAAGGTATAGTTAGCTCTATTATAGGTAGTATGCCTAGGGCTAAATTTTATGCTTTTAGGATTATCTATTGTTAGAACTGGTTATAGGGGTTATTTTTAGACTAAGGAAGATCTTATAAGCGGCGTGTTAGGCTATTAGGCTTAGTACCTTATACTCCTAGCCTATATGCAATTTTAAAGTTAAAACTAGAGAGGAACTCGTTTTAGCGTACTTGGCGTTAGTTTAGCTATTTTATAGTTATAAAGTATTTAAGGTTACAATAGTCCGTAAGGACTTTAGTTGGCTAGTTAGGTTTTACTAAAAAGAGTTTTGGTTAGAATTCTTTAAACACTTATATAATAGTAAGGAGTTCTTTATTATAGATCTTATAGTTATATTTTTATAGTATAAGCTTAGACAAGTAGAATATAACTAGGTAAACAAGGCCGTTATTACCTATCTAGGAGAGGACGCCTACATTAACGTGGTCTAAAGAGTTGGTTTTAAAATAGAGTTGTTATCCTAGTATAAAATAAGCTAGAATAGGTGCTTTAGTAAAAGCATTTTTAAGGTCTTAGAACGCCTTCTTATATTTAGGTGTTTAGGTAAAATATAGATATATTTCCCCCCCTTTTATAGAAAGGCCTTTTGTTTATATTATTACTATAAGTAGTACTATAACACCCAAGAAGTTATATATAAACTTTTAATAAAAGTTGGCGAAACTAAGAAAGGCTTATACGTCCTTAATATAATTAGGGGTTTACTATTTAGTAATTATATATACCTTCTTAGGGTCCATACAGACACCCTTAGTAGTAATAATTAGTTTAAGGTATTTTACTTCTATAACTAAGAATTTACACTTCTTTAAGTTAATATAAAGTCCTATATCCCTAAGGCGCTATAGGACTTTTTAAATGTGCTTAGTATGCTTAGAAGGGTTATTGCTATAAACAAGTATATTATCTAGGTACGTAGAGTAGAAGTCGTTAAGGTAGTCCTATAAGGCGTTATTAATATAGCTTTAGAAGCTGCCTAGGCCATTATATACGCTAAAGGGCATAATGGTATATTTAAGCTGACCAAAGCGCGATATAAATGCAGTTTTTTATTTATTACCTTCCCGTATTTAGAGGCAGTTAAAGGCGGCAATAATATTAAGCTTAGTATAGATTTTGGCTTAGCTAAGCCGCTTAAAAGTCTTACGTATAAGCGGTATAGGGTATTGGTTTTTAATTATAATAGCGTTAAGTCCTTTATAGTTAATATAGAATTAAATACCTCCTCCTAGCTTTTTAGTAAGGAGAATAGGGGCGGCTGCTAGGGATATGCTAGGACGAATAAACCCTTTATTAAGGTGCTTGTTAATATACTTTTTAATAACTAGAAGTTTATCTTTTAATATTAGGTAGGGTCTTTTATAGGGTGGCGTTTTTCCTTATTTAGTATTAATAGTATAGTTATTAGGTTAATATAGAGGGAGTATATCTACGCTCTTTTATAAGTATATATTAATAAAGTTATAGTACCTCTTAGGGAGGAGCTTGCGGAGTGTCTTATTAATAAGTTCTTTTTTAAGCCTTATAAACTTCTTAAAGTCTAAAGGTAAAAGTCTATAGAGTTTTATAGGGGTATTATTTTCTAGAAGGTTAACTATATCTATCCTATTACTATAGAGGACGTAGTCCTATTCTTTATTAAGCTTATATAGTCGTAATTAGGAGGCTGTGGTAACGGTTTAGCCTTTCCTATATATTATGCGGTAGAAGGCCGCGGCACTTATATAGTGGTAGTTAGTTATAGGTAGGGTAATAATAGGTTCCTTAGGTTAATATCCTAGGGAGTAGGTAGAGGCGGCTAGGCTATACCCTAGGCAAGTCTCTCTACAGTATTTAAAGTTAAAGGTTACTTTTTTCTTTTTCTAGTTAATAGCGGGGTTGTATTATTTAAGCTAGTTTATTTTAAGGATAATAGAGTAGTTAGTAAGTAGTATAATATAGGCCTAGAGCTCTTTCTAGTGCCCATTTATATCTAGGTGGAGTTATACTATATAGGTAATCTTCTATACGGTATAACTACCGTTAGTAAGTTATAGGGTATAGGCTTTAGTAAGAGGTAAGGTAGGTAGGTTATAAGTACGCATAAATTAGGTGTCTATAAATTTATTAATAGCTCTGCAATTAATTATAGAACAGCTTTTATATTATTTTTTAGTGGTAATTCCTATTATAGGTAAAACTATCTATTTCCGTCTATTTATCTTTACTAAGTTATCTATTAAGTAGGTCGATATATAGATCCCCTTATTGTTAAGGCGTCCTAGCCTATAACTTAAGGCTAGAACTTAGCGTTTTCTATTTCTATATCTGACTCTACTACTATTACTACGTCTTTGTCTTATATAGTAATAGTATATAGTAATATATTTAGTGTTTAAGGTACTAGGTTAGGTATTAGGCGGCAGCCGCTAAACCTAGCTATTAGGTAGTTTAGGCTATAGCTATAACAGCCTTCTTAACGGCATCTATAGTAACGCTTTAGCTTCTAGAGTAGCTTATATTTTTCGTCTAGTAGCTTCTACGGGAAGGTTAGTATAGAGAGGTCGATATTAAGACCAGTAGTATTGCTTAGGGTAGTGGGCGTTAGTGGTTTAGTAGGTCCGGAGGGCTTCTATAAAAAGGTCTTTAGGTAGAGGTTTACAGTAGTAATCTAGTTTAGCTATTATTTAATCTTCTATAGAGCTGCTACTATATTATAAATATTATTATAGTTGTGACTAGCGGCTGCGTAACTAAGGCAATAAGTGACTTTTTTAAGAAGATCTTCCTAGTTTTTAGCATTGTCTTAGGTAAGGACTTTAGTGTATTCCTAGAATTTAATATAGAACTCGTTAAATAATTTAGTAGGACTTATCTTTAGGGTATATAGTTTAGCTTAACTGGTAGCTACTAGGTTATAGTTGCGGTATATTTAGTTAAGGTCCTTAAAGGCTTCCTAATAAGACTGCTACTTCTAGAAACTACTTGTTACGGACAGCTTAAGTACAATGTTATGACTACTTGGAGAAGAGTTGGAGGAAGCTAGTTAGTTAATATAGGCATGGTCCAGGATGGAACCAGTGGAACCATATGATGAGGAATAGTAAGCGAGTTATATAATGTGATTTGTGTGATCTATATAATCTGTGAGATCTGGGACAGAGCGAATAGAGTAGACAGAGCAGACAGAGCGAAGGGATTTCTTAGGCGTAAGGTTATATATTTAAAGGACCACAGTCCCTACCTAGATAGTTCTCTCTTTGTAGTAAATCTTAGAATATAATTAGAGTTAATCTATTAGGCAACTACTCTACCAGTTATTATTATGTTGTTAACTTCTTGTTTACCTACACACTTAGCCTAATAATAGGACCTACTATAGTTCTTGCTACAAGGTTCCGTTACACATTTACTACCTAGTTATGGTATTAATAAAGTCAAACAATATGCTACCTAAAGCACTAGTTATGATGCTATTAACGGCAGCAACTACCTTAGGATTAGGAGACACCAATATAGTAGATATGGACTTATAAGTAGTTACAAGAGGTTAGTTACAGGAAATGGTAAATCGCTTATTAGACAATAATAGGATACTTAAGGAACGTATTAATAGAATTAGAGTAGTAAAGGTTAAGTTACCGTTAATTAAACAAATTTTAGGAGAAAGGTTAAAACTTAAGGGATTCCTTATATAAATGCACTTTAAGGTTATGCAGGAAGGAGTAAAGTTAGCAATATCTATAGATTAAGTGGCGTATGTAGGATTGTTCTTAATAGGAAGAGCATTAGAGTGGTTTAAACCTTACCTTATAGAGATATAAGTTAGCGGTATAATAACTACTAACCAAGATATATAATTTATGTTTACTAGTTGGAACGGGTTTGTAGAGAGACTAATATAGATATTTAGAGACCTAGAAGTATTAACTATAGTAGAATAAAAGCTTTAAAACTTAGTATAACGTTCTTTAGTAATTAAGTACATAATATAGTTCTAAATACTTGCAATATAGGTTAAGTGGAATAATAAGGCGCTTATGGCATAGTACAAATAAGGACTTAAGGCTAAAGTCTAGGACGCAATTATTTTAATAGAAGATATAAAAAGTCTATAAGACTTAATAGATTAGTTAATAAGGATTAATAATAGGATCTATTAAAGGGAATAATAATAGGATCTATTAAAGGGAATAATAATAGGATCTATTAAAGGGAATAAGCTAAAAAAGGGCAAGATAGAGTTCTATAGTTGTATAAGGCGTAGAGTACGCATTAATAGATATAGAGTTAAAAACTATAGAATAGCGCAGAGCTAATAGACCTAAGCGGTACCAAAGAATCCAAGAGATAAAAAAAAAACTATAGAAACCTAAAGGTTAAGAATTAAGTAATTATAGGATTAAGAAGCAGAGGCTAAACTAGGGATCTTAGCAGCAGAAGACGTTTAGGCGGACTCTATAATAAGAATAGTAGTTTAAATTAGGAGCTTATATAAATTGCGGAAAACAAGGTTATTTCGCTAAAGACCATAGAGGTGGTTAGAGTAACCACGCGGTAAAAGGCACCAGGTTATTAGAGTATAATAATATAGATATAGAAGTATTGCGCAGAACCAAGGAGTGTTCGGTTAAACACTTTGCGTTTTATTATAACAACGCGTACCGAATTTATAAAGACGCTAAGTATAGCGCAAGCTATTAGCTATAAGAGCTAGAGTTAAGAGGGCTTAAAGGAACTAGAGAGTTAGATAAAGAATAAGATTAACTCTATAAGCTAGATTAAGATATTAAAGCAATATATAGATAAAGATTAGTAATAATAATAATAGAGTTAGAGTACTTATTGGTTAATAGTAATAAGGAAGAAAAGGAGGCTAATTAGGAGTACTTATACCTTAGTAATACAATAAAAGCAGAGACTAAAACCACTATAAAACGCGGATTAGTAATGGGTATTATAACACTATTAGATACAGCATCTATTACTTTATAAGACGGAAGGAGCAATATCCAGAGACGATTAAGTAAGTAGATAACTGCTAGTGCTAGCTTACCACTTATAAAAGGTAAAAGGCCACAGGTCCAAGATTCTTAAGAAGAGATAAGAAAAGCTCTAGACTTATAGGACGTGATAAAAACAGCTTAAAACCCCATAATAAATAAAAACCAATAGGAAAGAGTAGCAACTCAGTTTAGTAACAAATAAATAAGTATAGAACGCAAGTTTAAGAACTACGGGTTTGGGGAATAAATAAGAACGTTAGTAGGAAGCTAAGATTTCAAGAAATAAATAAGGACTATAGTAGTTCTAGGTAAATATAGTGTTTAGCCTAAAGATTAAGGAATTAATATAGAAATTAAGAAGTAAAATAACTTTAAAGATCTAGCTGCAAGACGCAGAAAACAAGAAACTATAGATAAGTTTAGATAAAGAATTATTGCATAGCAAGAGCAAAAGCTAGATAAAAGGTCAGCTATGCTAGGTTATATAAAGGACAGAGCACCTATATAAAGAGTTACTAATAGGCCTAGTGCAGGGACACCTAGAGTAAAATGGTTAGATAAACTGGAATAAGAAAAGGATCTAGATATTCTAGTTAGGTTTAAAGAAAGACATACTAAAGGATATTACAATACAGTAATAATAAGGTACTTTTTTATAGATAGACTATACACACTAAACCAGTTATATAGAAAGTAGTATAGGCAACGACATAACGACAAATAGGAAGACTTTTATATATAGCTAGATAAAAAAGTTATCCAAAACTAACCTATTATGGAGAAACGTATAAGTTATATTAAAGGAGCATTAATTATAACGTTAAGGAACCTAGAAGAAGGATTTAGGGACTAGAGAGGAGAATGATAAATTTTAGTACCTATAGCAGAAATACTAGTGGTTAGGTTAACTAGGTATTAGTTTAAACTTAAGGATAAAGATAAGCTAAGAGTTAACTTAAGTCACCTAGTGTATTATACGTTATTGCGGATAGCTTGTGTGGATAACGTGTGCAATATATATAGGGCACTAAAAGACAAAAACCGGAAATACCTAGTAAGGATATATTGGGCACCAGAGGAAAAACGGTTTAGAGATGCTAAGTATATATATAAATAGCACCCAGTAGAAGTATAGAGTTAAGGGGACCTAATACTTTAACCTAGAAGATTCTTTATAGAAGAATGCCTAAATAGATAATAGTGGTGGGACTACCTAGAGAACACTTATCTATAGTATATAGAGGAAAAGAAATAAACTAAGTATTAGCTAAAAGTGGACTAAGTATAAATAGGATCTAGCAGCTAATAGTTAGGAAAAGGGGAGGCTTATAGGACTAGAGGGAACTAGTAGTAGAGCCTTAGACCCTTAAAGGAGTTTAAGGATAATACCTAAACTTATAAGTTAAGTGGCAAGATTAACAGTTTAAAGCACTAATAGATAGTAAAGTAATAAGGAACTACGTGTTACTAATAGCAGTAGAAAGGATAGGGTTGCTATATAGATAAAAAAAAACACCTATATCTACTTATAATGATTTTAGGAGATCAGATAGCCTATAAAGGAGGTATTATTAATCTTAAAATAGGACCTATTTAGTTAACTATTAAAGGGAGACAGGTTAAAATATCTTTTAATATCTTACTATTAGAAAAAGATAAGGCGATACTAGGAATGCCTTAGTTATAGAAATACAATCTAAAGATTGATTAGGTTATAGGTTAGGTTAATATTAGAGATACTTAATAACATAAAATATGATAGCAAACCAAGTTGGTATAGTACTAAGTTGGAGCAATGTATAAAGAGACTAAGTAAGGCTTAAGTTATATACTAAAGAGATACTATAAGTATGGCAAAAGGTTATAGTTACTAGAAAGTAAAAAACTATTAGAGTATATAGTATAGGACTATAAGATAGAGTTAAAACTAGGAATAAGTTTAAAGTTCTTTCCAAACTATAAGCTTACTAAAACTGAGTTAGTGGCACTTAAAGAGTTTGTCTAGGAAAACTTATAAAAGGGATATATTAGACTATTGCAGTTATTAGTAGGATATCTAGTACTATTTATCCTAAAGAAAAACGGAAAACTTAGGATGTATATTAACTATAAATAGTTAAACAGCATTACTAGAAAGGATAGGTATCCTTTACCCTTAATTAGCGAAATCTAAGACTGGATAGGCAACGTAAAGATCTTTATAAAGATAAATCTAAGGTAGGCGTACTATTAGATTAGAATTAAAAAAGGCGATAAATAAAAGGCAGCCTTTAGGTTAAAGAAAGGACTATATAAGCTATTAGTTATGCAATTTGGGCTTATAAATGCACTAGCAATGTTCTAAAAGTAAATTAATAGCGTGTTAGGAGAACACCTTAATGAGTTTATTATAGTATACCTTAACAATATTATTATCTACTTAGAAAGTGAGAAAGAATATAGAGAATATATTAAATGGGTCTTAAAGAGACTATAGGAGGAACAGATGCTAGTAGCAATTGACAAATACAAGTTCTTTACTAGGAAAACCGATTTTATAGGATTTATTATTAAATTAGGAAAAATTAGTATAGACCTAAAGAAAGTTAAGGCTATAGTAAGTTAGTAAGAACTAGAGAATGTTATATAGTTAAAATTGTTCCTAGGGTTTTATAACTACTATAGGAGGTTTATTGCATAGTGGTTAAGAAGTATTAAGCCGTTTACTTAATTAACAAAGAAAGAGGAACTATGGGTATAGGCTAATAAATAAAGGAAGTTGTTTAAGAAACTTAAGGAGTTGTTTACCTAGGAACTAATCCTTAAGATTTACTAACTAAAGTTAGAGACAGTTGTTGAGATAAATATATTAGACTTTGCACTAGGAGTATATTTGCTATAGAAGCACTAGGATATATAGTATCTAGTAGCGTATTATAGTTAAAAGATAACACCACTAGAACTAAACTATGACATCTATAATAAAGAGTTGTTAGGTATAGTTATAGCATTAAAGAAATAGAGAGTATTCTTATAAGGTATAAAGAAACTATTTATAGTTAAAACAGATTATAAGAACCTTATAGGATTCCTAATAACAAAGAAACTTAACCAAAGATAGGTTAGATAGGCGGAAATGCTTACAGAATACTATTTTAAAATTTAGTATACTAAGGGTATAGACAATATATAAGCAGAATCTCAATTAAATTTGGACTTTTGGAGCTCTTGCTACACCCGGCCTAAAAAGACCAAACCAACCAAAAGAACCCTAAAAAACACCCTAATAATCCCCTAAGATGCATACATTACAGAGAAGGCACAGGTGGAACGACGGTGGTATGCAGTCGCGCGCAACCGCCAGACCTATACCCAATAATAGCCCCCTATAACAACAACAAGGACGGGCGAATACTACACTAAAAAGCGGAAATACCCTAATTAAAAAGGTATCTAACAAAATATAAAGCCTATTAGACGCGTCTAATATCTAAAACTATAGGGGAGCATCTATTAGCTATTACAAACTAATATAGCTAGCAGAATGGCTCTAGTCTAGTAAACCTTAGGCGCCCCTCTAGCAAACCCTTAATTAAATCCTCTAACGGCTAAACAAAATTAAAGATAAATAAAACCCCCCTTAACAGGCGAACCGCACCTAGGCCACTATAGCTGCGCTCCTATAGCATAGGGAACCTACCCCCCTAAAGATAATAACCGGGTATATAATCACAATATAACCAAATATAGAAAAGGCAGAGGAACTTAGGGGATAATTAGAAACAGAAGTTCTTACGGAGATTTACAAGGAGGTCTATAACGCCGTCGCAGTCCAACACCTTAGGAGTGGAGACATTAGGGTCACCCTAAAGGACCAATAGGCAAAGGAACGGGCTATAAGGGTAGGGGACAGGCTAGGAGAGTGTATTAGTATAAAAGTGCTTTATAAAGATTACCTAGTTAAAGTCCTATCGGTTCCCATAAGCTTTAGGGTAGAAAGGGGACGCTAGGCAGACAATACAGCAACTATATAGGAGATAGTAAAACAAATGGAACGCCTTATACTAGGACTTGTAATTACCCAAATCTAATAGCTTTAACAGGAAAATATAAACTAAGCATATAATAAGAACAATAAGAGGATATAAGGGGCGCTAGAGACTTGCTAGGGAAACAATAAATAAACGCATAGCTCCCTTATCGTTAGCGTATATATACTAGGAATGCAAAAACTCCTTATCTAAAAAGGAATAATTATAAATGGCCTTATATATAACACAAGGCTCTATAACTACAGACTACGCCTAGAACGATGTTATTACTATATATAATAGGGACACACCCAATCCATATACGCAGCACTGGTGTGCTGCGGCCACTGTACAGGCCCCCACAATATAAGATAATATATAAATTAAGACCAAATAAAATGCGCAAACTGTCACCAAAGCACACATAAGGCGTAGGAGAGAGAAGACTATATTAAATACAGAAGACGGAAGGAAAGGGCTTAACAGCTATAGGAATAACTGCACACTAGGTTATATAAATGGAAATAATAGGCGATAAGCTAGGGGGACGCAGGTGTCTTCCTAGCATTTCCTACCTTTAATACTAAGGGGCTAAGCCAGCTATCCCAAGCCTTAACAGGCTAAAAGCGACGCTGTATAATATTACCAGACCAAATAGGGATATAAGGAACACATAGGATATAAGGGAGAGAACGCCCAGTAGGAAGACCCCTATGGACAGCTATAGCAAGTTTAAGGCCAGGATAATTAAGAATTAGATTTAACGCGGCAAATATAATATATACAGCTGGCTTATAAGGGGCATATAGCTAACTAGTAAGAACGGGGGAAGAACTAGAGGCAATAATAGACTTAGATTTAGAAAGGCTAGTAGGAATATAAGATATAGAAATAGAAAGCTCTATATAAAATAAGTAGTGGCCAGGGAGTAAATACAGGAGATAGAAGTTCTAAATATTTTAGAGAAAGTGGAAACGGAAGAAGTAAGGAGTAAAGAAAAGGCAAAGGACCCCCGCTAGGGGTCCGCTACTTAACCATTATATAGTATAACTGCGGCAATACGAACTACTGTCTAGTAAGGCCCCTACTAGATAGTCTAGACCTAGGGAAACACCATATTCTTATTATATAAGAGCCGTATTACAATACCTATATATAATTAATATACTGCCCCTAAGGATTCCAGCTCCTATATAAACTAAAAGCAGCCATATACGTATACTTTATAATTAGCAAAAATATTAGCCTTGCCTTATAGTTATAGCAGGCAGTTAACCTAGATATTACAGTTATAACCATCTAGATATATAGGGGACTAGTATAAATTATTAAT
>Ga0307507_10007591_pt1 | contig 15615 bp, 10 predicted proteins | sample 7_EM_MG_FD_207223 | JGI IMG/M metagenome (GOLD analysis project Ga0307507, IMG submission 207223) | Populus trichocarpa ectomycorrhiza microbial communities from riparian zone in the Pacific Northwest, United States - 7_EM | ecosystem: Host-associated > Plants > Roots > Unclassified | place... | reverse complement strand
AAAAACCGATTAAACTGAGAAAACAAAAAAAAAAGCTGAAAAAACCGAACCATGAAAAAAACCGATTAAAATTTTGAAAAAACTGACCGGTTCGGTTTCAATTTTACAAGCCTGAAACCAAAAAACATAAACTGAACCCAATCCGGAAAAAAAACCGAGCCAAACCAGAAAAACAGAGTCAAACCAGTTTGAACCGGTTTTTGTCCTAAAACAATCGAACCGAATCGAACCAAAACCGGTCGGTTTGAACCGGTTTCGGTTTTTTTTTTAAAAAAAATTTCAGTTTCATTACTTTTTTTTAATAAAAACCGAACTGAACTGAAAATGATCACCCCTAATATAATGAATGAGAAATGATGGAGTGTGGATTTAAAAAAAAAATAAGTGATTGGTAAATATGAAAAGATTATTTATCCCATCAACTTGTTTAATTTTTTTATACATGTTGCATTACTCCAGAATATATTTCCAAAAAAAGAAAAATGAAGTATTGAAATTATTCTCTTAAATTTAAAAACCAACCTAAAAATATATTTTGATAATTCTTTGGATAAGTGTTGCATGGGAATCTCAATCACAGTAAAGATAATTTAAGGATGAGTTTTCAAAACCTATTACGACTTTGTTTATTTTTTGCAGCAGGAATATTATTTAAAAATATATATTTTTTAGTATTTTTAGATTATTTTGATATTAAAAATAAATTAAAATAAAAAATAATTATTGCTACAATACCAAACACAATAAAAAAAAAATTTAATTGCCAATTCTAATCTAAAAACTCTCTTTTATCCCCTAATCATTTTTTTTTATGGTTCCTTCTTTAGTGATTTATTAGAGCATCTCCAATGCAGCAGTTAAAAAGAAAGATAAAATGAAAAAACTATATTTTTACCTTTTATTTTTAGTTTTAACCATTCCAATGCTAAATTGTCTATTTTTATTTTGAAAAGTTATTTTTACATTTATCTGTAGAGAAGCTAAAAATAAATGACATGACATGTATTTGTTGGTTATTATATTTTTCTTTTGTTTTATATTAATAACATCATGATTATATTATATAAAAATAACTAAATTAATTATATAATTATATTAAAATTAGTTTAACATGAAATATATTAAAATATAATTGGTTTTTTAAATAATTTTTTACTACTAGAATGTACATAAATTAAAAAACTATATTTATACTATTTAAACAATTATTTTATCAATTTGACTCTTACCATTGGAGATGCGATTATATCCAAAGATGGAGAAGCCTTGTAGTAGATCATGGAAGCAGAAAAATCCAGAGCGGGAAAAGCACATTGGCCCTGAGCCTTTTGATTTTCTTCCCGACATTGACCACATGACAATGTCGCGTCACTAACCCGACCGTTTTATTTAAACACTGTCCGTCAGATCACATTCCATGTACAGTTCAGATTAATCGACCGTTGTGGTTATTAAACCCCAACCCTCTTACCTCCTTTACTTCCTTTTGGTTCTCTCTCTTTCTCTCTTTCTTTCCAAACACCGCAACCATCATCTGGGTTCTCGTCATTTTATATTTCTTTTACTTTCCAAAGAAACAAGATTCATTTTCCTTTTTCCGGCATTTGAATCCTCCACTCGTGAGAGAGAAACCAAAAAAAGAAAAAAAAACCTCAACAACAAAGAAAATGGTGAAAAGGGCTGGTTCTCCATGTTCATCTCCAGTGACCATAACTGTCTCATCAGGATGCAAAGGAGGAGGAAGTAGAAGCATGGGCTTAACAAGTCCAGTACCAAGAACTTCCATTTCAAACAACCCAAACTCCCCTCTTAGCAACAATAGAAATAGAACATCTAGTGGAGGCAGATACTGTTCAACGTCCAGAGACGATGCCACGGAGGAAAACAATTCAGAGTTCGTCTCGTACACTGTCCATATACCGCCCACTCCAGATCACCAGATCTTTTCAGCCTCACAGTCAAGCCTAGCTGAAGACATAAAAAATGCTAGCAAACCTGATAGGAGTTTCATTTCTGGTACTATTTTCACTGGTGGGTTCAATTCTGTTACACGTGGGCATGTTATTGATTGCTCGGTAGAAAACAACGAGTCCCTGAAATCTGGGCTTGTTTGTGGCATGAAAGGTTGTGACGAAAAAGCAATTAAGGGAAAATGTGAGTGTGGGTTCAAGATTTGTAGAGATTGTTATTTAGACTGTGTGGGGTCTAATGGAGGAGGTCATTGTTCTGGTTGCAAGGAACCATACAAGGATGTTGATGATGAGGGGGAGGATGACGATGACGATGATTATGCTTATGATGAAGCTAAAAGTGAAGCAGACGATCAGGCACTGCCGTTGCCTAAATTGGATAAGAGGCTTTCACTTGTGAAGTCGTTTAAGGCCCAGAATCATCCACCTGATTTTGATCATACCAGGTGGTTGTTTGAGACGAAGGGGACTTATGGTTATGGAAATGCTGTGTGGCCTAAAGATGGGTATGGTGTTGGGTCAGGTGGTAATGGGTTTGAGCAACCTCCAGAGTTTGGAGAGAGAAGTAGGAGGCCTTTGACCAGGAAGGTTAAGGTTTCCGCAGCAATCCTCAGCCCTTACAGGTAAACCCACAAACTATGATTTTGATTTTTTCTTTAAACTTGATATTAAAAGAATCTTATTTTCAAATTGAACAGGTGTTGTTATGACTTGAATGTATGATATTGATTACAAGTCTAGTTTTAAATTGGAAAGAAAGAAAAGTTTAATCATTGATGCTTACTTGCAACTCCAGATGATGAACGATCCAATTTTTTTAGTTAAATCAATAACAAGCCAATTGCATCACCTACTTTTGATTATTATCTAAAATCTGAAGTTATTTGTTACGATGCAGGCTACTCATCGTGATACGTCTTGTGGCTCTTGGGCTTTTCCTTGCATGGAGAATCCGACACCCTAATCGTGAAGCTATGTGGTTATGGGGGATGTCCATAACTTGTGAGGTATGGTTTGCACTGTCGTGGATTCTTGATCAGCTCCCTAAGCTCTGCCCTGTACACAGAGTGACTGACCTCTCTGTGCTGAAAGAGCGGTTTGAATCCCCCAATCTTCGAAACCCGAAAGGTCGATCAGACCTCCCAGGCACTGATGTATTTGTTTCCACGGCAGACCCTGAAAAGGAACCTCCTTTGGTCACCGCAAACACCATCCTTTCAATACTTGCGGTTGATTATCCAGTGGAAAAGGTAGCTTGTTACTTATCGGATGATGGTGGATCCCTCTTGACGTTTGAAGCTCTGGCTGAGACAGCCAACTTTGCAAGAATTTGGGTACCTTTCTGTAGGAAACACAATTTAGAACCCAGGAACCCTGAGGCCTATTTCGGGCAGAAGCGTGATTTTCTCAAGAACAAAGTGAGACTTGATTTTGTTAGAGAGAGGAGAAGAGTAAAGAGAGAATATGATGAATTTAAGGTGAGGATCAATTCACTGCCTGAATCAATTAGGAGAAGATCAGATGCATATAATGCCCATGAAGAGCTTCGAGCTAGGAAAAAACAGATGGAAATGGGGGGAAATCCATCAGAAACTGTGAAGGTGCCCAAGGCTACCTGGATGTCAGATGGTTCTCATTGGCCGGGGACTTGGGCTTCTGGAGAAGCAGACCACTCAAGAGGAGACCATGCTGGAATAATCCAGGTAATTCTCTTGCTTTTGACTTTGTAAACTTTCTAGAGAAAGAGATGTTGAATAGAGAGTCATTCTACATTTCTGTTTTCTTTTTCAGGCTATGCTAGCTCCACCAAATGCAGAACCTGTTTTTGGTGTAGAAGCAGATGGTGAGAGCTTGATTGACACCACAGAAATTGATATTAGATTACCAATGCTGGTCTATGTGTCTCGCGAAAAAAGGCCAGGCTATGATCACAATAAGAAAGCGGGGGCAATGAATGCTCTAGTTAGAACCAGTGCAATCATGTCAAATGGTCCCTTCATTCTGAATCTGGATTGTGATCACTACATCTCTAACTCTCTGGCTTTGAGAGAAGGGATGTGCTTTATGCTTGATAGGGGTGGTGATAGGATCTGTTATGTTCAGTTCCCACAAAGGTTTGATGGGATTGATCCAAGTGATCGGTATGCAAACCACAATACAATATTCTTTGATGTAAGCATGAGAGCTCTTGATGGGCTACAGGGTCCGATGTATGTTGGGACAGGCTGTATTTTCCGCAGAACAGCTCTTTATGGGTTTAGTCCTCCTAGAACCACAGAGCACCATGGGTGGTTTGGTAGGAGGAAAATCAAATTGTTCTTGAGGAAACCCAAGGCAGCAAAGAAGCAAGAGGATGAGATAGCTTTGCCAATCAATGGGGATCACGGCGATATTGATGATGTAGATATTGAGTCTTTGCTTCTTCTACCTATAAGGTTTGGGAACTCTACTTCTCTAGCTGCATCTATCCCAGTTGCAGAATACCAGGGAAGGCTGCTTCAAGATTTGCAAGGAAAAGGTAACCACGGAAGACCAGCCGGTTCCCTTGCGGTGCCTCGTGAGCCTTTAGATGCTGCAACTGTTGCAGAGGCAATCAGTGTCATCTCTTGTTTCTACGAGGATAAAACTGAGTGGGGAAAGAGAGTAGGATGGATATATGGTTCGGTGACAGAAGATGTGGTGACTGGTTATCGTATGCACAACAGAGGATGGAGGTCTGTCTATTGTGTAACCAAAAGGGATGCATTTCGAGGAACAGCGCCAATTAATCTAACAGACAGGCTTCACCAAGTCCTTCGATGGGCAACAGGCTCAGTGGAAATCTTCTTTTCACGGAACAATGCACTATTCGCTACTCGCCGGATGAAATTCTTACAAAGGGTTGCATATTTCAACTGCGGAATGTACCCATTCACATCCATGTTTCTCATAGTTTATTGCGTCCTACCTGCAATCTCTCTTTTTTCCGGCCAGTTCATAGTCCAATCACTCAGTGTGACCTTTCTAGTTCTCTTGTTGGTGATCACTATCACCCTATGCTTGCTTGCAATTCTAGAAATCAAATGGTCAGGAATCACACTTAATGATTGGTGGCGAAATGAACAGTTTTGGTTGATTGGGGGGACAAGTGCCCATCCTGCAGCAGTTTTACAAGGACTACTGAAGGTTATAGCAGGAGTTGACATCTCATTCACTTTGACATCTAAATCTGCCACGCCTGAAGATGGAGATGATGGATTTGCTGACTTGTATGTGGTTAAGTGGAGCTTCTTAATGGTCCCTCCTATTACAATAATGATTCTGAACCTGATTGCAATTGCAGTAGGAGTTGCCAGAACTATGTACAGCCCATTTCCACAGTGGAGCACGCTCCTTGGAGGAGTGTTCTTCAGCTTCTGGGTTCTGTCCCATCTTTACCCCTTTGCCAAAGGCTTGATGGGAAGGAGGGGAAGGGTCCCAACCATTGTCTATGTGTGGTCTGGACTACTCTCCATCATCATTTCTTTGCTGTGGGTGTACATTAGTCCTCCTAATGTAGTTTCATTACTGGCTACATGAAGTTTCATTTCCTTCGATGAAGTTTCTCCACTTCATCTTTGTAGCAGTGTTTAGCTTTTGTGTATGCAGATGAAGATTCTCTACTTCCATCTTTGTAGCCGTGTTTAGCTTTTTGTTCATTTTAATTCAATTGATTTGGACCTCTTGTTTCCATCGCTTTCTTATGCAACGAATATATTAGTTCCTAGATAATTTGCGACATGTTTCTGAAATTTGTAATGTCAGAAAAGTCTTCAACTGAGGAAATCTAACTTTGAACAGGCTAGTATTTGTTTTACCTGCCTTCAAATCCAGCCCGTCGTTTAGGGTTTCAAGCAGGCCTTTTAGTCTCTGAATTAGAATTAAACAAATCAAGTCTGAAGCTGCCATCACCCCAGGTTCTTGCAAAATTCTCCGGTTTTCATCTATAGGAACATATTGAAAGTTCTCCGAGATTTGGCACTTCTGTGTGCGTCTGCCAGCCTCGGTTGGATCATAACCTGAAAGCAGATAGCTCCATTTCAGCAAGTCTATTTTGTTGCTGTGAGAATAGCTGAAAGCCAAAAGCGTTTTGGCAATGTCCCTTGAGCATGGTGTTCTGTTAACGAAGTTGTTCTAAATCTAGTTTAAGCTCTGTCACGTCTCTTCATCGGTCACATCTGCGTTTGTAGGTGGTGTTTCCTTTGAATTTTAAATACATTTTCATAGTTGAATCCGCACTGCAGAATAATACACTTCATGAACTTCTTATCACAAAACCTTTGGCATCTTATTCTAGAAATGAAACATATCACAACTGTCTCTACAATTTCATAGGTAATCCAAGTCCTCCCTCTCTTACTCTGGTGTGAATTTCGCATCCTATGTGTTTCCAATTATTGATGCCTCACAAAATCAATGAACATTACAGGAGTGAGTCCAAGTTGAAAGAAGCTGCTACTTCTGCTACCACTCATGGTTAGAGAATCAAAATCCTGAACTTGTCCATCCCTGCCTTGCATCTTTGTAAACATGCAAGTTCTTCACATGCCACAGATAATTGTTTTGGCCTCAAAATAAATATGACTGTTTGGCTTGTAAAGCATAGAAACAACCTCCGCTGAGATGAAAGTCGAAGAAGTTCAAGCAATGCCCGATTTTCTGTCATTCCTTGTCTAACTGTTGAACACTAACTGGTTCGTTACCACCTTTCATGATTTTCAAAGAATGAAGCTAATACTAGTTTACAAGATGATATTTGGATTACTAATGGGACTAGAAATTAAACTGTGTACTTGTATGATATAATTAAGAATGATAATATAGTTTATAAATGTGGAGACCAGAAAATTCCCAGTTCGCGAGGAAATATCTTCCATGGACATGAGGATAAGTGTGCTCGGTAATGACAACCAGGAAGAAAAATATACTGCAAGAAAGAAAAGATCAAACATGGGAAGAATCTTTTTAAATAAGAGGATGTGGGTATGAGAGGAAAGCACCTCAAGAGAAGATTAGAGTTGAAAACCTCACGGACAAAATTTCACGAGGATGGGAGAATGAAACTCCCCCGCTGAAATTCTAAAACTTGTGTGGGAAACAAAAAATTAAATATAAATAAGTCTTACATCGTAAAAATGATCTTTAACTCAATGGTTTAAAATTAGTAAATTATTATATTTGAGTGGAAATTCTTTGCAGGAGAAAAATAAATATAAGAAATAAATAAATACACCATAAATTGAGGTGAAGTGTTCCAAAAAAATTAATTGCAAAATATTGATAAATATGGTTAACAAGCAGAGTAAAATAATATCGGTGGATGGGTAATTACTTAAAAATTACATTGAAACTTAGAGTAGTGATTTTTTTGTGCACTTGGAGAGAAAAAAACTCCTCCATTCCCTATTTATTGAGGCCGGAATCATTGTTATTAAAAGGAATAGAAAGAGAGAACTCATGTCCATTTCAAATTCTCCTTTCTTCAAAATTATTGGTGAGAATTGGTTAGGGGTAAACTGAGTGAAAAATTAAGAGGGAAATCACACACAAATTACTTAGAAGGTGGGGAAATTAAGGGATCAAATTATTAGAGAGAGAAACAAGAAACTTTGAAGAGGAAAGAAGGAAAGGAGAATGAAGTTGCAATGAATTCCTTATTTTTGTTCCAAATTATTGGGTAAAGTGTTCTAGTAACCCAATTTCTTGTTAATTTGTGTTTCAACCTCATTACCAAACTAATGGATTAATGTGTTTTTTTTTTTTTTTTACATAAAATTCATGTTTAAAAAAGGACCAAAGGCAAGGTCACCTAACCTCCCTCGGCTCAGCTAAGCATTGAGCTTAAGTACATAATTATTCATTGAGAGCACGTATATATGGGTTGGGCGAGATGCCAACAATTCCTACGCTCAGTTACATGCTGAGCTCAAGTACATGTAGGTTTGGTGAGCTATCAAATCCAACAATTCATGGGCTCAGATACATCCTAAACCCACGTACATATGGGTCTGGCGAGCTGTCAGACCCAATATCCCTAGCTCAAACTATACATTGAGCTCACGTATATATGGGTCTAACGAGCTACTAGACCTAAAGATTCGCGGGCTCAGGTACGTTCTGAGCCCAAGTGCATATGAGTCTGATGAGTTACTAGACCCAACATCCATGGGCTTAGACTACACGCTAAGCTCACGTGTGTGTGTGTGTCTATATATATATATGTGTGTGTGTGTGTGTGTGTCTAGTTAGCTATTAAACCTAACAATCCCTATACTTAGCTATGCGTTGAGCCCAAGTACATGTGGTCTGGCGAAATGTCAAACCCAATAATCCATAGGCTCAACGTATATAATATAGGTCTGACAAGAAGCCATACCCAACATCCTTAAGCTTAGTTATATATTAAGCCCATTTACATATGGGTCTAGCGAGCTACTACGCACTAAGCCCAAGTACACGTGGATCTGGCGAGCTGCTAGACCTAACAATCAATAGGCTCAGCTACGCGTTAAGCTCAAGTACATATTGGTCTAATAAGCTATTTTACCTAAAATTCCTAGGTTCAGATTACACATTGAGCCCACAAACATATAGGTTTAGTTAGCTGCTAGACCCAACAATCCTTGGACTCATCTACGCGCTGAGCCCACATATATATGAGTTTGACAAGTTGTCAAACCCAAAATCCCTAAGCGCATGTACATATGGGTCTGGCGAGCTGCTACGCGTTGAGCCTAAGGATTGTCGGGTTTGGCAAGCTGTTAGACCTAATAATTATTGGGCTCAATTACGCGTCAAACCCAAGTACATGCGGGTCTAGCAAGGTGTCAGACCCAATTTCTTTGAGCCAAGCTACGCGTTGAGCTTATATACATGTGGGTCTGGTGAGTTGTCATACCTGACATCTCTGAGCTCAACATCTCACTGAGCCTAGATAAATGTAAAACTAATGATCTTTCTAACCTCTTTATTGAGCCATAAAACTCCGTTTGTTTTTTCTCATAAACCTTAACATAAATGTTAAGGTCAAGGGTACTCATATCTCTATACCTCTGGGTGTATAAAAATCTTCAAAAGAACTTTCTATTTATCATGTATTAATGACGTGTAAGAAATATTTATCTCTCACTAATAATGTGTAAGGGATATTTATCCTTTTTTAATAAATGTATCAATAAAATATTTTTTCTTGTTAATGTTATCAAGGCAAGATGACATTTCAACCCCCCATATCTATAAAAGAACAAGACTCATGAGCTATAAAGACTCTATAAATCCTTTAATGAATAAAAAGGTTCATAATCTCCGTTATTTACTGCAAATTTATTTTCAAAGTCTCTTTTTAAAATATCATTGTCTTTTCTCTAAAAAAGATACTTACTTAATCATCAAGAGTCTTGAAATCCACCGAAAAGACATTTTGTATGTATCGACTACCAGTCATATGGTCAATGAGAATGGATCACATTGTTAGAACTAAAAGATTAATTGATTGTCTAAGATGTAAGCCCTACCCCTCAAGCTATTTGAATTTTTAGGATATCATCAATTATCGCTATCTGTGGGGAATGATAAAAAAAAAAAAAACATCAATTATTCTTTATGAATTGGTTTTTGACACTCCTTATCGCTATTAATGGCAAATAATCAAGACACATGTGGAACAGGATGTGACACGAACCTCCTTGCGACTACTGGTATAACTACTTTATCAGAGCATCAACAATTTTTCAATCAAGTATGACTCCTCATTGAGGTAGTGCTAGTTAGGCAAGGGAATCATCAGGTTTGATAAGCCTGATACAGTAACTATGAACCAATCTCTATCATGATTTTTAGTGATCTTTAAGTTAAATTTGTATTACTTTTGAGCACTAGTATATCGGCTAAGAGAAGCTCTGTAGAGCTATAACATCACTCAATTAGAAGGATGGTTGTCATAACCTAATTTTGGGTTCCCTAGAATTGTTTTTATAAAAAATATATATTTTTATTCAAAAATTCAAAAAAATCTAAAATCTAAAATCTAAAAATATTTTCAAGACACGAGGAAATAAACCATTGAACTACAACATACCAAAATACTAAAAGAATAGTTAGACTATGATATTTTGACAAAATAGGATGAAGAAAGACTTAATAGAAAGAAAATTGAGGGTGAAATCCAAACTTGACAAAAAGTGGACGAATTAATTAAGTTTAAAGACTTAATTAAACTTCTAACATGTTTAATTGACTTATTTAAGGATTTAATTGAAGTAAAATTAAGTTTGAAAGTCAATTGAGCAAAAAAAAAAAAAACAATTAAGTTTAAGGACTTTATTAAACTTTTAATGGGTTTTGTGGATTCAATTCAAAACTTAATTGAAGGAAAATTAAGTTTAAAAGTCAATTAAAAAAAAATTAGAAGTTTAAAGACTTAATTAAACTTCTAATGGGTTTTGTGGATAATTGAAGAAAAATCAAGTTTGGAGGTCTAATTCAGATCAACTCACAAAGATTTGAAGATTAAAGGGATAATTAAAACTTTGAAAGTCTAAATTGATGCAATCAGAGGTTCATTTGAATTAAATTTGAAGATTAAATGTTGATTGAGGGCTAAATTAAAGAATTTCAAAACCAAAAACCAAAGTGCAAAACGGCGCATGAGTTTAAGAATTGAAATAAACTAAAAGGCAGGGGTCAATTTGAAAGAAATTAAAAGTTTGATGGTCAATGGGGTCAAATTGAATAATATAAAAACCGTGGACTAACTTGGAAAAGGCACTCAAATTAAAGGATTTAAATCAAGGTTTTGAGGGGGGCAATTGCAAAAATTAAGAACTTTCAAGGTCAATTACGGTGCATATGCTGAAATTGGAAAGGTAGGGACCAAATTGAAATTTCCTGAAATCCCAATTAAAAATCCTATTTTTAGGGTTTAAACGAATGACGTGTCACTATTTTTTAATGAAGAGATTGAATGACATATCATTTCATCCCTGTTTACTTCTTCTTTAACCGAAAAGGCTAATAAAGATGTCACTTTCAAGTGAATGAACATGACATCTCTGACCACCTTAGGGGCTCCAACAACCACCATTCGACTGTGAAACATCTCCTTTATAAGGATTAGTTGCTCCTTTCAAATATTTACATCTCATTTGCTTCAATAATGTTGACAACATCTTATCCTTAGTCAACCTCCTTTGTGTTGACAGATGCAGGCTGAGTGGGGACCAATCTTCCAATAGATGAATGAGGAGTTATAGACCTTCAAATCATATAAGGTTTATTCACGATGGTAGATATGCATCCCCTTTACATGATTTATGTCCTCCTATGACACGATTATATCTCATTTGCCACCATGATCTCGTCAAAATAGCCCACTCAGTCAGTCATAACTAAAGAAGAAAATTGCATGTTTAAGTAGACTTATTGGTTGCTTTCTCTTGATAGTTTTAAGCTCATAAAAGGAAAAAATGAATCGGAATACACATTTCTAGAGAGGTTGGTGGAGAGGATGAGCAATAATCTTTCATAAACCACCCATTTATACGAAACCACCATGGTTTTGCAACTTTTGGTTTTAGTTTGCTTATAAAAGAGCAAGTGCTCTTGAGCATGTGAAGGTTTATTTTAGAGGAAATCACAAAGATAAAGAGAGGAAACACAGAGGAATTGAAGGGAACACCTTATAATTGATTAAAAGAAAAGCTATAAGGATTGTGTGTTAAGAAGGAAGGAAGAGAATCAAGACCAATCTCATATTGAAAAGAAGTTGAAAATTAAGAGGAAAGAAGTAAATTACCTAAATAAGAAATCAAAATCCTCCTTACAAGGTATACCTTCAAATTTTGATGGGACATGTAATGCTAACACCCTATCCTTCTCTTTTAATACTTTATTGAACTATTGTTGGTTCATATATTATGCTTTGGTTTTTAATTTTTTGACAACATTTGTGTTTAGATGCATTTGTTTATTTTTAAATTAATATCTATATGTGTGTTAAGATTGGATTTGAGGCATAGATTGTTATCTTAAGGTTGTTTTGATGTTATTTAATATTGTTAAGAGGTATTCTAACAAGTTTAAATTCCTAGACTATTAGATAAAATTGTTTTGATTCTTGCTATTTCTCAGCAAAAGCATGGTTATGTGTTATTCTTGGTGGAAAGTTGGGTTGATAAAGCTAAGTTTATGATAATGTCAGTCAAGAGTAGATGTTAGAATCAATAAAACAATGTTTATAGTTAAGCATATCCCTTTTTGTTTTCTTATATGGCTTTATGGCTAAATCTCTATTTTTATTTCTATTTGTTTTCTTTCATGTTCTTGAGAGTTTTGGTAAGTCAATATAACTTGAGGTTGTTTTTGTTTTGTTTAAGGCTTGATATTGGGACTTTATCTTTTTTATGGGTTTTAGGAAGATTTTATGTTCACTGTTGAACATTCATGGATGCAAATTTTGATTTCCTGCAAACTAATGTTTTGACTTTATATATGCACTTCAGTCGAAGCCGAGACTCATACATGTTTGTTCTCTATCATTAATTTATCTATTAATCTCTTATTTTGGATTGATTGATCCTTAGAAGTTTGAATGTTGGGGTTTGTGTTCTTAGTTGTCGAGCTTGATTTTAAGCCATTCTTGGTTTGTTGTTCTTATCCAATGCATCATTTTGTTTTAATTTTGTGCTTTTCAATTGATGAAATATGATCTTCATCATTGATTGCATTTCTAGGTTCTTCGGTGTGTTTTTCGTGTTCTTAGCAAAATTCAAGCGAAAAAACCTTTTGATCTTCTTTTTTGCAAATCTGAGAATGAATCTTTTTTTTTTTTTTTTGCTTTTAGGCTTTGGGTTGGGTTAAGTCCATCAAGGTAAGGGCGTATTTGGTATGCCAAAAACTTTCCAAATGAAAATTTTTTTTTCATGTCCTTAAAACGTGTTTGTCAATCATGACCTTAAGACAATTTTTAAGCTTCTAATTTTTTGCTAAGGCAAACACACCCTATTGATAGTAGTATTTATTTTATTTTATTTTTTGTATTTTCCGAACATGACCCTTGTTTTTTAATTAATTCAATTTTATACGTTCAAGTGATCTATTTGTAATTTTTTATGTTTCTCATATTTCACCCTTTATTATTTGGGATTATGACCTGCAGTGAGGTGCTTTTCTGGTATTAAATAACATTTTTTTTCTTTTAAAAAAATACAAAAACAACAAAAATCTATCTTTAAAAAATATATTAAATATTTTTAAATTATATATGGTCAAGTCTCTCAAATGGAAATTATATTTGCATAAAAAGATTTAGCATTTTTTAAAAATACAAAAATTCAAGAAAAATAATTGTTTTTATATCTTTGCATGCATGTTTGGATTTAATAACAAGTTTATTAAATTCATGAGAACTTGGCCAATATTTCAATAACAACAAAGAAATTAGTTTGTTTATTTTAATACCTTTATTATAAACTTATACATATTCTAGATATTAAAAGAAACAAAAGAGAGATACAAAAGATTCTTGTTTTGTCTTTAGAATGACTAAGATTAACCCATAAAATAATGGTTCACTCAACTGGGGTGAACCTGTTTTGACCAATAAACAAACCAATAGTTAGAAAAACAAACCAACTATATGTGGGTCTAGTGAGCTGTCAGACTAACAATCCCTAAGCTCAGACTACGTGTTGATCCCAAGTACAAAGTTGTTTTTCATAAATTACATAAAATGAAATAAAAGAAAGATAGAAGCAAGAATGACGAGGATTATAAAGAAAACAAGACTACGCGTTAAGCCTGCATACATGTAGGTCTAGCTGCTAGACCTAACAATCTTATGGCTCAGCTATACGTTAAACCCAAGTAAATGTGGGTCTAGAAGCTGACAGACCCAATAATTTGTGGGCTCAACTACGCGTTAAACTCAAGTACATGTGGGTTTAGCGAGTTGTCAAACCCAACACCCCTATGCGCAGCTACGGGCTGAGCCCAAGTACATGTGGGTCTGACGAGCTGTCAGACCTAACAATCTCTAGGCTCAGACTACGTGTTGAACCCAAGTACATGTGGGTTTGTTGAGCTGCCAAACCCAACAATCTCTAGGCTTAGCTACGTGTTACGTCCAAGTACATGTGGGTCTAGTGAGCTATCAAACATGATATCCCTGAGTTAAGCATCTCATTGAGCCTAGGTAAATGTAAAACTAATGATCTTTCTGACATTCCTATCAGGCCACAAAACTCTGTTTATTTTTTTTCTCATGACCCTTAACATAAAATGTTAAGGTCAAGGGTACTCATCTCTCTACATTCCTAGGTGTAAAGTTTTTTTTCAAAATGACCTGCCACTTATCCTGCAATAATAATGTGTAAGGGATATTTATCCTTCTTTAATGCATGTGTCAGAGATATTGTTCCCTCGCTAATTCTATCAGGGCACAATAACACTTAAGCCTTTTACAAAAGGACAAGACTCGTGGACTATAAAGACCCTATAAATCCTTCAATAAAGAAAAAAATTCACAAACTTCATTATTTACTGCATATTTATTTTCAGAGTCTCTCCTTAAAATATCATTGTTTTTTCTCTCAGAAAAATATTTATTTAAATATTAAAGGATTCCCAACCAAAAAAGATCTTTTGCAGTTATCGATAACCGGTCATAATGACCAATAAAAAAAAATCAAATTATTAAAATGAAAAAATTAACTAATTATTAAAATGTAGCGTTTACCTTCTAAAATTTGCTACTTTCTTCGTTTAGTGTCGGCAGTAACGTTGCGAATCATTTCTTGTTCAAAGTACCATCATCCTGGACAATGTCGTGAGACATCCAGTCGAAGTTTATTATAGATTATATGCCGAGGGACCGATTTGCTTTGTTTTGTTCTGAGTGTTATATTGTGCTAATTAGAGGTAAATTGGATGCGGAAGGCAGCCATGTACCTTTCATGCGTGAACCGACTGATCATGACATGCTATCAGCCTTCTATAGCCTCTCGACTCTCTACACCTCGATCGAAGCATGCAAGATTGCTCCTTTTTTTTTGAACTTCAAAAAAAATAAAGCACACATCCACCTTCCATGCCACCCACATGAACAACCTACCCTCTCCAAAAGCAAAATAAATACTGAAAATCTCGTGCATTCCGTGGTCTGGAACACGTACTTCCTCTCTTCTGGAGAACCATCTGACCATGTCAAATCTCCATTGAATAGACTATATATCTCAATAAATTAACTTACGTTTTCAACCATTTGTGAAGCAAAGCTGTCAAAGTCAGATTCATCTTCTCTGTGATTTCATTAAACACCCAAGGCTGTTGCCAAGTCTTAATCAGCATTGCTGGCATTATACAACGATGTACACAGAAATATCTCATCTGCAGACGGGCAGCCTACAATGGAAATACCCAACGAATACCAAGTTTTTTATTTCCATAATTAATACGATAGATTAAAGAGAGGGAAAAAAAAAAAAAACAACCCAATAATGGTGGTGGACTAACCACATGTAACCAGCTGATTCCAGGAGAGTCCAGGCAACTGGCCACGTGTGATGCCAGGGCAAAAGGAATCGGTCCCCCATCCCTACTTTGGACATTTGCTACGCAACAATGACATATG
>Ga0307507_10007590_pt1 | contig 15616 bp, 11 predicted proteins | sample 7_EM_MG_FD_207223 | JGI IMG/M metagenome (GOLD analysis project Ga0307507, IMG submission 207223) | Populus trichocarpa ectomycorrhiza microbial communities from riparian zone in the Pacific Northwest, United States - 7_EM | ecosystem: Host-associated > Plants > Roots > Unclassified | place... | reverse complement strand
AAATATCTATTGAAAGTGCCAGGTATTTATATGAAAAGCACAATGAAATATCCTGGATGTAAGAATGAAATACCTATTGAAAGCACCAGGCATTTATATGAAAAGCACAATGAAATATCCTGGGGCTCAGAATGAAATATCCTGGAGGTAAGAATGAAATATCTATTGAAATCAGCAGGCATTTATCTGAAAAGCCCAATGAAATATCCTGGGGCTAAGAATGAAATATCCATTGAAAGCACCAGGCATTTATATGAAAAGCACAATGAAATATTCTGGAGGTAAGAATGAAATATCTATTGAAAGCACCAGGCATTTATATGAAAAGCGCAATGAAATATTCTGGGGCTAAAAATGAAATATCAATTGAAAGTGCCAGGCATTTATATGAAAAGCACAATGAAATATCCTGGGGGTAAGAATGAAATATCTATTGAAAGCACCAGGTATTTATATGAAAAGCGCAATGAAATATCCTGGAGCTAAGAATGAAATATCCATTGAAAGCGCCAGGTATCCACATGAAAAGCACAATGAAATATCTATTGAAAGCACCAGGCATTTATATGAAAGGCACAATGAAATATCCTGGAGCTAAGAATGAAATATCTATTGAAAGTACCAGGCAATTATAGGAAAAGTGTAATGAAATATCCAGAGACAATGAATGAAATATTTCAGAAAGTTGCAATATAACATTAATGAGATAACCTAGAGCATCTAATGAAAAATTGCAATGAATTACACAGGGAACTTAATGAATGAAAACTCCAGACAAAAGAATGAGTTGCCTCATTAAACCTCTAAGTATTATACACATCGCCTTCCAGGCATATGTCTGGTTTTTATCATAAAAGTGGTAGCCACTAGTGGCATGCTTTGCTTCACTTCGGTAGCTTGCAGTTGAAACAATAGAAGACTTTGAATCATGGTTTGGAGGGCAAAGGGGATGAAATGGAGAGGAGACAAACATGTACACATGAAGGGCTGAGATTTTTTTAATATAAGAGTAATCTAGGGGTGATGAAGAATATAAAATATGGACCTACAATAGCCTACGATCTACCAAATCCACGGAAGCAATAGGCCAAAAAGTCATCAGTATTTAAGCATTTGAGTTTCTGTGGGTTTCTATGTACACCTAGGCAACCCATGGAAACCACAAAAAAATGGGAAACTGGGAAACTTGGCAACCCATGTCCTGTTTCCTGGAAACTCTCAAAATGATGAGCTATCAGCTATGGAAAACTAAGAAATTTCTTGGAAACTTCTCAGAAACCTACAGAAACTTGCTAACTACAGCTAAATTTATCATTCAGATCCTTGTCAGTTTCCGGGTTTCCAGGTTTTTCAAGTTTATGGAAACCAATGAAAACCAGTGGAAACCTGAAAGCTTTTTTGCCCAATTGCTGATGAAAGGAGTTATGGGTCCTGAAAAGGGAGGCCCTTGAATTTTACACAGAGAGTAGATTAAGGCTGTCTGGAATATATCAGCTCAATTGTTTGATTGCAACAAGGTTGGTCATGAGGTGAAGAAAACTGAAGAACTTTACTGATATAACTCTTGTCAGGGATGACAAGACTCGACACCCAACACACTTAGGTACATGATGATATGTCGCTGCCCATCAAATTGGCTACTTTTGACACTCCGAAGTATGTGCTGTTAGGGTTAGGGATATTTATTCTCCCTGCATGGTAGCGCGTTCTTGGTTAGATTAGGAGGTTAGGTTGGCAGTTAGGGGGATTAAAACTCTGGCTGCCCAAATGGGGAGTCCATCTCCCTCCCTTCCTTCCTTCCAAGGCTTCTGTGATGCATGATGTGAAGGGGTGGTCGTAATCATATGGTACCTTGACATTTTTAAAGGGGAGTCTCTATATGGCACGGAACTTAACGAGTCTCCTACATCGCCGGGATTTACAATGTTGCCATTATTCTGATTAACATTTTAGTATGCAAGCTGAATTTTGTGCTGTCAGAAATATATGTACACTTATGGAACTTGACAATTGAGATAGAGTTGAATGAAGACCTTGGGAGGTCAAGAAAATGTGTCATTCGAAACCAAAAAGAAATGACAAGCCTGAATTTATTTGAGATCGTATTCCATTAGAAGAGGTACTGAGAAGTCAGGACATCCCAGGTTTTCTCGAGGCTCGGATATGGCGGCCCAACACTGGTGGTAGGAGACAAGTTTCTACCGATCTCGATTAGATCCTGACCTCCTTACCTTTCTCTGCACACTTAGAAATCATCAAAAGATGTGGACCCACATCTTCTCTCTGAATTTTTGCCCATCTTATGATGGGCACACATTTGTTTCCCCCCAAAAGTACCTTGACAATTTGAACAGGGATTCTCTGTACACCCTGGAACTTGATGAGTCTCCTACATAGCTGGGATTTACAGTATTGCTGTTATTCTGATTAACATTTTAGTATGGGAGCTGAATTTTGTGTTGTCGGAAATTTATGTACACTTACGGAACTTGGGACGATTGAGATAAAGTTGAACAAAGGCCCTGGGAGGTCTTGGGGAGGTCAAGAAAATGCTTCATTCGAAGCCAAAAAGAGATGGCAAGGCGCGAAATTATTTGAGGTCGTACTCCATAAGGAGAGGTACATATATATTGAGAAGTTAAAACATCCGATGTTCTCTTGACATTCGGAGATGGCGGACTGCTGCTGGCCCTGGCAGGCCAACAGGCGACTTTCAACTGATCCCCAACTCAATCTCGACTTCTTACCCTTCTTTGCATGCACCAAACATGCACTTGGAATCATCAAAAGGCATCAAGTGGAATCACATTTTGATTTTTTAAATTTTGCTCATCCTATGGTGGGCATGCGTCTGTGTGAGGAACAAGCACACATGAATGATTGGGTGATATAAGACATGGTGAGGCATCGAAAAACATCTTACATAATACATAACAACATCAGAGTCGGAGTTCTAAAGTCCTTTTGCTTTGTGCTACACACTTACACAACATCTTACTGTTTTACAAGTCCTTTGCCATGGTATAATCACACCAACGACGACACAGTGAGCTTACATTGTCATCAGAATCCAAACATTGCCCTCCGTCAGGCTCTGCGTCAATCCAGCCCATCCATAGCATCCAACAGCCATGTCGTAATCTTCATGAGGACAATACAACTTAGGAGTGCCTTGTCTCCACAACACTGCTTGTCGATGATGCTGATCATCCAAAGCACTAGCTCGCAGCGCGTAGTGCACGGCAAGAAGCACATCTTGCAAAGTGATGACCCCATCGTTGATCCTCGATGGGAACACAATGATGGGCTTGCTGACGAGTGCTGTGCAGATGGTGAGAGACCTAGATTCAGGTTTGATGCCCTCTCATACTGCCACCGGTCATCATTGACAAGGTGACGACGACTTGTTGCGAATGATGGCAGTGAGCGGATGTCATATTTGATTGGTGAGGTCATTCCTCTTCCAAGTAATGGGTTGATTGAGGTACCGTAGCAGGCTAATGGTAATAGTGATATGCAGGAATGCAGGTGGAGAGATGGGGGATTGCCTAACGAGGATGGACGACAAGCGGTGTACATTGGTGAGATGAGGGGAGTGTACGAGGTGGCTAGAGACCCCACCAACACTCCAAAGCCTGAATTCATGCTCATGGCTGAGCCATATGGTTCTGGTGCATGTGCACAGACCACCTTATGACTCTCACCAGCTGTGGATTGAGATTGCTGCATCATCAGAGAGGGGATGCATGGCATGTAGGCATTGTACTCTGGCATTTTGTTCGTCGTTGTTGCTGATGATGTGGGCCTAATTGGTGGTGGTGGGTTCTCCAGCTCAATACATGGCCTAGCGAGCCTCGCAATGCTCTGATTCAGTTCTAGGACCTGTCAGAACATTTGTGTTTGTGTTTGGATGGGTAGGGTACCAAGGGAATAGGGCCATGAGAAGGTGATGGTTTGGAGAAAGAGCCGGCATGGGGATATTTCCATCCACTTTCGAAGGGTGGTTATATTATCTGGTGAGGCCTCCCCCAAATGTCAAATAAAGTTCTGCAAACATATGACACACCCAGCAATTTTCAGATATCACCTAAAGTCAGTCGCACAGGACAATATACAGGACAAGATTGATTGGCCCTTCATTGTCATCTGCTTCCTAGTGCTTGGAAGTCCGGTTTTTTGCCTTTTTGGTCAGTTTTGCTGCTAGCACATTGCCATAAAAATTCCCCAATGAAGCTGGGGCACCCAAAAAGGAAATTTTTTCGGTCTAAGACCGGAAAAAAGACCGGACCAACCCTGAAATTTTGTGTTCGCAAACCCCAATTGTCACAGGGAATTTTTATCGCAATGTTCTAGCTCAAAAAAAGGGTCAAAAAACCGAAAAACCGGACTTTCAAGCACTACTGCTTCCCACTTGTCGAGAGTTCACCATTTGACTATTGCCCGAGTGCTTGTGATAATTTGCCGATTGCTGCAGGAGTTAAAGAAAAAACTCTTCTGGTCTTCTCTCACCATGAACTAGCTAAATCGTTTCTGGCCTCTGCAATTTTTGGTTCTGGTTGTCATATCACTGATAACACATCTTGTGTTCCGTCAGTTTCCACCATTTCTTATCCGACTTCCAAAGTTACAAGACCTTAGCCCAGAGACTCACTCACTCACTATGTGGGTCACGCTCTAGCCCAAGTGTTTCATGAGTAGCAACAGAACTTAATCATAGTCATAACAGGTCATGCAGCAGTGCGAGTCACCACTTCAGGGCTACCTGGCCATGGCATTTGTTTATTATGGCATCCATTCTCTCTTCTTGCATGTGGCGGCTGGAACTCGATAGACATGATCAGCAAAATGGTAATCTGTCTTGCAGCGTTAGATCCATAGAAAGTTTGAACTTGACCCACATGTAGTAGCCAGCCGGACTTCAAGGTGTTGACGCCCTGAAGAGGCTAGGCTTTATCCATGACATCTGTGCTTGCTCTTTCCTGTGTTGAGGCAAGTCCATACCCAATGCTTCAATGATGCCAAGCAATTGCATGTGATAGAAAATCATTCAAATCAGCGTAAATACCCCTTCTGGCTCAAATTGCAAAATTGAAGGATCAAGGTGTCCATCTCACCACTGATCTAGAAAATTTTCGATTACAAACTTCACGACCAGTGTTGGTGTATCGAGGTGGCAGTTAGCAACCCAAGGAAAAGATATTGATGATGGGCGCTCGGGCATATGTCCCACCTGCTGAAGTGCAGGAACATGGCCCAATGTCGCAAAACACTACTTGAGATAATCTTCGCTGGGCTCGTGTGACAGATCTGATGACCATCTTCTCGAAGACCGAGTGACCACTCCCTTGATGCAGAATTATTTTTTTGGATGAAAGTGTGAGATTGCCCCTTTAGGAAATCAGAATGTAGAACATGCCCCAGTTATTTCAAAGCTGTGCGATGTATATTCCTTTGGATGTGTCATGCTTCAGTAAGTGCAGTACTGAATTTCTAGTAAAAATCTGGGCCAAATCTAATGATCTTTTGATAGATGATTACCAGCAGGATACCTTACCACGATATTTCTCATGATGCTCTTATGATTGTGGAGTTGATGAATGGAAAGCATTCAAGGTGTCCACCCAAACCAATGTTGATGGATGAACTCTGGAATTCCATTCGTTCTTGTTGGCATGCAGATCCTTTGAGTCGCCCAGGCATGAAAATGATCTAAAGGTTGTTCAAAGGGAACTGCTGAACCTTTAAGCATGACCAGGTTGATTGAGGAGGCTTTGGGTGGCAGAAAATTGTCGGGGTTCACAAGTTTTGTGGCGTCTTCTACCCCTCCATCTCCTGGAACTGGCCTGGAACTGGTGCTAAAATCATCGATACTGTACAGGAAAGGTTGAGAGGATTTATTACATAAACTTTCAAATTACATAATTGATCCTTGCCTGAACCTCAATTGCAGAAAAAAAAAGTTGGTGATATTGTACAACATTGTCTCACTACCGAGCTCATCATGCATTGATAGGTCTGCTTCATCCTTTTTACTTCCCAACTGCAATGCCAACTATCTCATCAGCAGTATCCAAATGTCGTGCTCTGTGGGACTCAGGGTCAGGCCAACCCACTTGTAGTGCCCCTCAAGTTCTATTCTGGAGGTACGTCTGCAAGTTCTGTTTTCATCCGAACGCACAGCTGAGTTATCAACCAGCCACAGCTCTGCATCTTGTTTGTGCCATCTGTGGTTATCTTTGGTGATGCTCATGCAAACGGCGTAGTGCACTGCGAGCAGGACATCATTTATGGTGACAATTCCATGACCCACATTTGTAGGAAAGATGACGATGGGTCATTCAACAAGCGCCAAACGGATCATCAAAGACGCTAGACCTGGGTTTGTTGCCACCTTGGCCTGTCACTGGCTGTCGCTGCCAAAAGCATGGAGTTTTTTTGCTGTCAAGGGATGCATGCAGACATCATAGTCTATGCATTCAGTTGTCCCTCTCCTAAGCAATGGGTTTGTGGCGACATGGAATTGAGACAGCAGCGGCAAGGGCACGCAAGAATATGGTGATTTCATGTGTACAAGTGGTGGCAGACTCTGCAACGACGACCAAGTCCCTGGGTTTGACATTGGTGCAACTGAAAGATTATACTCCTTAGACAACGTATTCCACCTATTTGGGTCGACACTCATGGCTGATCCATCTGGTCTTGGTGGATGCATACAGACCACATTGTGATGGTAAGTAGTCATGGATTGGTGGTGGGATGTGCTCATAGACACCATGCAGGTCGGGCAGGGGAGATATGCAGGCATGGTGCTCGTTATTATCGTTGATAGTGTTGACTCTGGGTCGAGGTAAGGTTTTCTGATACTTTCTCGGACTGAAATCAATGGCTTACATCCTTCCCTGGTTGGTTTCGTGTCTGGCAAAGCAGAGTGGGAATGGCATGTAGAAGTGGGGGGAACTGAGGGGGTATTTTTCTTCCTCATCCCCTCATCTATTTTATCTGTTGAGGGAATCAAACAGGCCACAACAACAACATGCCACAGTCTGAAGCCGTAAATTTTGCCCTTGTTTTCCTGCACGGCAAGCTGGCCTCACGCATTCCATGCAATGTAGATCCTTCCCCCACCCTGTGCTGAATCTCTACATTATGCTGCTTATCCTTCAGAGCTGGTCTGCTCATGGGCACTTTTTCTGAATGCTCCAGCCTGACTACCTGTCTCATTGGATGACCAGTATCATCGTGCCTGTGGCTTGTTATATTCCTCACCAGGATTTTCTTCTCTACCCCATTGGTGGACACTAGTTGGACACATTGAGAAATACCAATCAACTGCCCCTGAAATGCATATTATGCCAGCAGGCATTGAGTGGGCTGAGGGATGTAGTGAAGAGGGATTAATTGATCAATGTTTAAAGCAACACTAAAGGTGAGAATGGCACTGAATGGAGATAGACTGTTGATACATGGATCAATTGCTCAGGAAAACCTTGGAAGGTTCCTGATATGGATGTACAGGACAATGATGCATACAGTTGTGCCATAAAAGTCAAGCCATAGCTGCTTCCAACCCACGACTTTTTCTTGGGCTACCGTCAGACAAATCATTGGTTATGGTCACAGCTCCCAGCGATTTTGTAATTTTGGAAACAGTTGCCATAGCTTCAATATATTATTCCTGCACCCCGATCTCAAGAATTGGATAGAGATGGTAGCACTATGCATCGAATAGTGAAGAAGAAAATCACTGGGTGATGTTTCTGAACACCTTCTGGGCTTCCTTTTTTTTAGAAAGGCGTGAAAGCCATGTTACTCGTACCTGGAATTGTATTATCAGGAATCCTTTGCATGAGGGGAGAGCGTGGAGTCACTTTTTACGTCGCCTATATGGGGTCCAAAATTTAGCTATTTTTGATTAACACTCGTGGGCAAGGTGGACTTCCAACTTGCTATCTAAAGGGAGGGATGATGAGAATCTAGATAGACCAGAAAAGTAAACACAGTCCTGCTGTGAACTATTTAGCAGATGGAACTTGAAAATCAAGAACGGGACCAGATATAGAGGCTTTGAGGCAGCATTCAAGTTCCATCGGGAGGTATTCTCTGAGCTCTTGCAGGCGGCATCGATCGCCTCGCTTCGCATGCACTTGAAAATGATCAGAACCTCACAGATGTGACTAGGGAAATGTTAATGGGATAATGCAAATGCCTCATTTCTAGATGAGAACGAGGGAACGTACAACTGATTTTCCGCCAACAACAATTTCTGTGCGTGCCGCAATGATGACAACCATGTGCTCGTTCAATTAAATCCCCAGATACTCATGCAAAAATGTCTTTGATGCTGAATTGTTCCTCAGAATAACATTGACCTGAGACCTTGCATTGAATGTACATGTGGACAACCATTGAGGTCTCAAGGGTTAACTGCCTTGAGGCTTGGTCTGGGGTATCCATGTTTCACTATTGACAGATTCTATCCCACCGATTTTTTCAAGTCAGACTTATCTCTGGCATGGTAAGGTGATATAATGACCTGAGCATTATACTTACAAGTCGCAAGTCAGCAGCAGTGAGGTTGTGGCTCAAATCAGGCCACTGTAGTGGGTGTTCTGTGGGTAAAGAGTTCTAAAATGATGACTCACCAACTACGCGTATCCCAGTGGACTCTTATCATCAAGATCAGATAAGCTGTCAAAGGTGTATGGATCCTCTCTGTTCTAGGAGACGGTCTACGGGCACACTTGAGCGAGGATTGATGATGCAATGGAAATCTGACGCTACAATCCCAGCAACTCTCCAGGAAATCTGCAGAGAGTTGAGTGACAGAAATATGGAGGGAAGAGTGATGTAACTGCAGCCTGATGATCTAACACTTCCTCTTCACAAGAGGATGGTTAGTAATCAGCTCTGAACTATGCTACTTACTTTAGATGAAGGAAGTATGATAACATGCCTCTTCCAATAGCTAGTTGCAGTGGTAGTGAAAGTAAAGAATTGATTGTCCTTGTTTCTACACAGCATGTGAGTTACTTGGGTGACATGTGACTAGTGTGACCAGATGAATGTTCCGTCAGTGGAAAATAAGAAATATACATATAAGGGAGTTGAATCCCTTGTTACAAAGCACCCCTAGTTTTCACCTGATGGAACTGTGAATTCCTCTGGCAGGAAAATGTCACAGATCCAACGACCATGCCAACGAGTAGGAAATGCATTGTCAATCATGGTTTCGACTAACATGAAGTTGGCAGGTTTCGGTACTGTTCCTGGAGAAGGAGTGTGTTCACCTCGATTATTGCAGCATAGGTACTCTCTCCACTCGCTTCTTGTAAGTGGAGCTAGAGCCCCTGTGACCAGAGCCTTTGCGATATTGCCCATGATATGCTCACACCCCTGATTCCACTCACCGCACCAATGGTTTGAGTATTCCTCCAGAATTTCATTTGTTGGGAAGGCCCATCGGTCCTTGCCAGGGCTGCCCAAAGGTATATAGCCATGAATGAGTTCAATCTCTTGATGTGAGAGCCGGTCATGAAAGACAGGCATGTTCAAGAAAGGGGCGACCATGACCTGACCCCGGTGATGAACTGTAACCTGGGTCGACGGCCCACTCATGAATTCTTTTACAAGGCAGTCGCTGCCATAGAACCGTGCGATCCAACTTGTAGGACCTCCCATTGCAATGGCAGCACATGTGTGTGGACAGTGGAGGATGTCCACTAGCTTACCCAGATACTGGTCCATAAAAGCAGAACCCCCTTTGCTGTATGTCAGGGGTGTTTCTTGAAAGCCGACATCGTAAGTTCTTTTGGTGAGGTCAGATAAGCTAGGCTTCTCTTGTTGATGAAAGCGAGGGAGTGAATCGAATGGAATGGCGATGATGAATTTCATGCCTCTGCTAATCGCTAGATCCAGCAAATAACGCATGCGTGAGAAGGTGGGATCGCAAATCGCCCAGAATCTAAGGCATAACTGGGTCCTGTCATCTGGGAATAGAATGACGCCCTCCTCCAGAAATGCTGAACTCCATGAAGTGCCAATGGGGGTGGACCACATGTTAGAATCACTAGTGATGATGTTATGGACACACAGCTTGTGCGTGAACTGTTCCCTGGATGTAATAGGCAACTCATCCCCTCAACACTGATACCTGGCTCGATGAGATGGTGAAGAAGACCACAGCCTGGGATAAGGACTTCCCCTATTTGCTTTATGCAGACTCAAGTGGCCATGCTCTGGACCAGAGGAGCTGCCACTACTTGAACTCCTGTCAGTGTTCGACATTGCTTCAACCCAGCTCAGAGGTCGAGTCCTGGCGGTTGTGTTCTTCTGTAGTCCTGAGCCATAGTCTGGGAAACCATTGAGATCGAACTTTTGATTCTGTACTGGGGCATGGAAGGACCTATGAATTTCTCTAATTTCCATGCTACCCCTGACAACCTCATTGTTAGCGCATGAATTCAGTGCTTCAGTTGACCAGGCCATAGATGCTTCATCAGTCAGGGCTTCCCATCTCTGGAAGATGATGGAAGTTTGGTCTCTTCTCCGCACAATGTGTGAACTGAAATGTTTCGCGAATTCAAGAGCGGTGGCGATGGAGATGGGTCTGTACATCCATCCCTGAAAGTCAACGACTGCGTAGTGCCAGTTTTCATTGAATGTCAGGCCATCTGCCAGTTTGCTGTTGAGCACTTGTCATTGGAAAAATTTGTCGTAGTCCTTCATCTTCTCGAATTGAAGCAGTACTTTACCCTCCCTGGGTTATTCCATATGGAATCCATGGAATGGAGGGTGGAGGCTGATGGATTCCATGGAATGGCTGATGGATTCCATGTGGATTCCACAGACTGGCTGATGGATTCCATGGACTTTCCAGATGGATTCCATACTGTTTAAGTCAGACCTCATGCCACCTCAAAATTCCATACAAAACTCATATGTGATTCAGTGAACATAGATATTGTATTCATAATATTTACATAACTATACACAAAAAGTATTTTACTAATCTAAGGGAGGGGGGGTGAGTGAGGGGGTAGTGGTGTGGTATAATACAGAGGGGGAGTGAGGAAGGGGGAGGGAGTGGTGTGGTGTAATACAGAGGGGGAGGGAAGGAGGGGGTGAGGGAGTGAGAGGGGAGGGAGTGGTGTGGTGTGATGGAGGGGGGAGACACTGGTGGGTACTCACATGGTGTCCTAAAATCAATGATGAACAATGAATGCCGTTCATCGTTTCATTTCATTTTCGTATGTGGGTGGTTGTTGTCGTCTGTGGGTGCATCATTTCCATACGCAGGTGGTTGTTTTCGAATGTGGGCGGTCGTTTTCGTACGTGGGCGGTTGTCGCGTGGTGGTGGTGGTGGTGGTCTGCCGTGGCCGGTCTCAGTATTTTGTTGCCACGTCGCTGTCAGTGATGTGGCACCTGGCTTCCCTGTCAGCAAAGAAAGTGGGGGGAGGGGTGTGTTTACACACCTGCTGGTGGTCGTTGCGGCTAGTGACATGGCCCCTCGATGTCATTGGTGAGGGGGTGGTGTTGGGCGCTTGTCACCGTTGGTGCCATTGGTGGGTGGTGTGTTGTCGTCCTGCCATTGTTGTGGCATGGTCATCATCTGTTGTGGTTGTGGTTGTGGTGAGTCATCATTGTCGTTGGTCGTGGCTGCTGACATGGCGTTCCGGCGTCATTCGGATGGTGTACTGGTGTGTCCAGGTGGTTGTTGGTGGTGGGCGGTGGTGTGGTGACGATGGGTGGGTGTTGTGGGTGGGTGTTGTGAGTGGGCATCGTGGGTGGGCATCATGGGTGGTGGTGGGTGGTGGTGGTGGTGGTTGAGGAAGAAGGAGGTTGTTGTTTGTTGACATGTTTGTTGATGCCCAAATCGAGCATCGGCAAACACCGATGCTCGATTTGGGTGGTAGGCCATGGTACACAGAATATATTGAAGTCATTTTATTATCTTTTAATGGTTGCTTGGTGCAGGTGTTAGAGTGTTCTCTCATTCACGCATGTGATGTGTCGCAGAGTTGAGTGTTCAATTCTCATACTTGACACTATTTTTGACAACAAATATCATGGTATTTTCCATATGGAATGTCAGCGGAATCCATATGGACTTGTTCCATAGAATCCAAGGTGGATATGCCCAAATTCCATATGGAATCCAGTGGAATCCATGTGGAATAGAGTTGGATTCCATATGGAATTAACCATTCCATGATCATTCCACATGGAATCCATGATGTCCATGGAACAATAAATTGGCTGAGGCCTCAGCCAACAGTGATTCCATGGAATCCACATGGAATACCTGATGGATTCCATGGATTCCATATGGAATAACCCAGGGAAGGTAAAGACCTCTGATGGTAATAATGACCCTCCAGTTGTCCGCACTAAGCTTACCCCTCTTGGTCGTTCCCCAGTTGCGAGGAACAGAACCAACCCAAGAGGGTAGCTGAGTAAACGACATGTCTTCCCAGATAGCTTCCATGACATCTTTACCAAGCAAAGCTCTATCAGCAGAACTCTTCTCAGGAATGGACGACTGGAGATTTGTGATGTTGTTTGGTCTCCATCGACCTTTAGCATGGCCCGCATCATTAGGCACTAGCCAGACAATTCAGACTTACAGCATTGATGAGAATGTCCCATAGAGTGGATTTTGCTGCTCTTTTATTTAGATAGATATGGCTGTAGTCGACACCTATGATATCACAGAGATTGCTGAATATTAAGGTATTGCCTTGCTGGTATGCCTTTTGCCTTGATTCTTGTGCATCCGTCTTGTCTATGATGTGCTGGATAATGTGCAGCAATTTCATATCAACATCCGCAGAAGCAGTGTCACCAGCTGTTTCACCCATCAGCTCCATATTAAGGCTAGCATCTTCACCCCCAGACGATGAAGACGATTCATCATCTGAGAAGATTTCCATGTCTACATCTTCGGAATTCCGATCTAACAAGAATACCCGTACATTGGGGTTTTCACTATTCTGATGCTGGATTGGAGTTAGAAAAGCCATGCTAAGGAATAGCTACACTTACCCAAGCCTCAATATTGTTTGCCAGGACCCATCATGTTCCAACCAACAGGTTGCAATTTTCACCTTTAATTTTGTTGTCGTCGCAGAAGGTAAACAATATCTTGCAGTTGAATTTCAGAAGCTGGTAAAGGAGGTCTGGATCATTCTTTTTCACAACCTTTATACAAGTAGATAGGAGGCTTGGTCTATTTTTGAACTGACGTGTTTCCGTTTTTCAGGACGAGGTGTGATTGCAGTGCCATCCCCACCCTTGGCAGAGAGATTGATCTGAAAATTATTGCGGATATGCTGCTGGGAGAGATTCCAGTCCAAAACATGCATGGACTCGATGATGGAGTAGATTATTGGCTGCCAGTAAGGTAGACCGAAAAGAGCAGACCATCGCACGCCACAAGCCTTGAATATATCTTCTTGATGGCGCTCGCAAGCCGCATCTTTCCATAGTCTTGCAAAATAGCATATGTGATCTGCATCTTTTGCAGACCACTCGCTCTGATCAAAAACCTCTATGTCATCATAATCGAGATCACAAAACGTGCAAAAGTAGTGGGCTGTTGTAGAACCTGGGCTTCCAATGATTTGCCGAAGAGCCAACATATCTGCTACGACAGACACAAGCATTGCTTTAAAGAGTCGTCCAAGCTGATATTGATATGTTCGAGAGAAAAATACTCCAGGATCCCAAAAGTCAAGCAAATCATTAACAATCAGTTGTATGTAATGATTCATTTGTTCATTTGAAGGTTTATCTGGTCCTTGAATCACACTGGCAAGGAACACGTTTTCTTGAAGGTAGCGCATATGTTCTGGGAAGTTCAAACAGACAAGCCACATTCTGGTAGATGAGGCACTTTGCTTAGCAATCTTCATACCAAATGGATCAAAACTATCCATCGCAAAGCTGAACACTAGACGTCCCTCACCCACAGGAGCAGAAAGAAAGGGTTGACCAGAAGAGTCTTTCAAATTACGAAAGACAGGGGAGAGCCAAATGTCATCAATAGGTGAATCCGGATCTGGGGGAGGAGTACGCAGTGGCCAATCTAGAATCTCCTCAATTCCTTTCCGTGACAGAAGATGACCAAGCCACACCTTCAAATCTTGGTGAAGATACTTTTTGCAAGGCTTGAAATGTATTAGATCAGGTCCAACTTTGTGTTGCATCCACAAAGGTGTATTGCAAAGCGAGCTGGACAGAGTCTTTTTAAAGGGGCAATGGGGAAGAGCAAGTTGATCAATATTAACAGGGCTGTCACCCAGTTTGAGAGGATAAAGTGAATGACATGAAGAGCAAGAGATGTACTGATGGGTAACGCCTTCCAAACGAAATTGAGAAGAAGCCGTATGAGGATCTTTGGGTATTTCCCAAATTAACGAGGGATGGGTTCCCGTGGATTTGAGAATATCTTTCAAGCCCCCCAGATGAACTCGTACAGCTCTCCGAGGTGTGAAATAGATATATTCTAGTGCAAAAGATACAAGCAATGCTGCCTTCAATACAGGATTTTTGGGGCCATATTCATAAAAGTAGATCTCTGGAGAAGTAGCGATCGTAAGACAGTAGATTGGCCTTCAAATATGAAATTTCCAACCTGTGTTAACAACAACTTTGTCATTGACAAGGGATGACCGCTGTTGAACCCATTGAAGCTCTTTCTCTCGATGCATATGCCACACTTCATCAAGTAGATGGTCCGTGAGCATATTTATTTCCTCTGTGGATTCCATTCTGGTTAATCTTGCGAGAAGCTCACAGAAAGGAAGTTCCATCTCAAGGAAAGCACCATTGGCAAAGGAGTCAGGTCTAAGTGCATGGACACCTGAGTTGGGTCGTATTATATCTGCTTCAGATGGAAAGATATAGTCTCCGTGAGTGAGAGGATCATTGGCAAAAACGAATGGAGTCATAGGGCTAGAGACGGGGAGCTGGCAACAAAGATTCAACTCATCTCTGATTAGCTGGATCCCATTTAAAATCTGTTGGCCAGGGGCAGAAACATGTTGAGCGCCAACACCAGTGTTGAGACTAGCTCTCTCAAGCCTCTGATCATCTCGACTATGTTGATCACGAGTACTGTGACTCAACTGGTTACCCTCCCCTTCGTAAACTCCTGTTGATGGATTGTAGATGGTACAGTGCGAACGGCACTTGCAAATGCAATCTTTCGGATGAACAGACCTCTGAGAACTAGCATGAGCTGAATACATTGAGGGCAACCTTGCAACCAATTGAGTATGTAGTCGAACTGTTTTCAGCTTGACGTACCTTTTGCATTTAAGCTTCGATGTGGAAACAAATAACAATCGATTGAGTTGACTGCCTGCACGTGATCCAGATTGGCTTGACATACTCGAACAAATCAAATCAATAGAGGCCAAGAACACTTCAGTCACCCATAGGTAACAGACTATTAGTCATGTAAACTCCAGGTATATTACATGACTAAAATCGTGGTGTATATTTATATTTTATATATATTTGGCCTATAAATCTTCACTTTTACAAAATATATTTTTCATGCCAGGACCCTGAGTTGTTGGTAGAAATATATTTTTCATGTCTGGACCCTGCATTG
>Ga0307507_10007589_pt1 | contig 15618 bp, 14 predicted proteins | sample 7_EM_MG_FD_207223 | JGI IMG/M metagenome (GOLD analysis project Ga0307507, IMG submission 207223) | Populus trichocarpa ectomycorrhiza microbial communities from riparian zone in the Pacific Northwest, United States - 7_EM | ecosystem: Host-associated > Plants > Roots > Unclassified | place... | reverse complement strand
TTTTCACCACTCTCTCTTGTCCAAGCAAAGCGGCATACGAAAACGGTGTTTGGCCGTCATTATCTGGCTTGTCGGCGTTGATCTCGTCCCGCTCGAGTAGTATTTTCACCACTCCCTCTTGTCCAAGCAAAGCGGCATACGAAAACGGTGTTCGGCCGTTATTATCAGGCTTGTCGGTGTTGACCTCGTCCCGCTCGAGTAGTATTTTCACCACTCTCTCTTGTCCAAGCAAAGCGGCATACGAAAACGGTGTTCGGTCGTCATTATCTGGCTTGTCGGCGTTGATCTCGTCCCGCTCGAGTAGTATTTTCACCACTCCCTCTTGTCCAAGCAAAGCGGCATACGAGAGTGGTGTTCGGCCGTTATTATCTGGCTCGTCGGCGTTGACTTCTTGCCGCCCGAGTAGTATTTTCACTACTCCCTCATGTCCATACTCAGCGGCATACGAGAACGGTGTTCGGCCGTCCTTATCTGGCTTGTCGGGATCAACTTCTCCCATCGCGAGTAGAAAATTTACTGCTTCCTCATGGCCATTACAAGCAGCCCATGAAAATGGTGTACAACCAGAAAAATCTTCCTCGTCGATACCATAACATCCTGCCTCTATTAGAGTGGCTACAACTTCAACAACTCCGAAGAACGATGCGCAGTGTAGTCCACTGAACGGAGACAAAGTATCAAAGTTCCAACAATAGAAATGCTTTACTTGCTTTAAAAGTAATTTGGTCGATACCTGGCCATAGTGCTCTTTTAATAGCTCTAGCGCAAGTGACCTCGCGCAGTCCGAGAGCTCCCTCTTCGCATGGACTCCCTAGTATACCGAGCAATAATCTAGAAAGGGGTTGTTCTGCGTACTAGCCGAAGGAGCAGTCGAAAGGGCTTTGGCTTGTTGGGAATTCAGATAGGTTAAGCAGATTTCTGCAATTGCTGAATGAGGTCGACTGAATATATCTGGGTGGACAGAAAAATACTCCTGGAGAGTGAAGTGGATCAATCGCACAGTTGATGCTTCCTTATCCACAGTAATAAGCCCTTGACAGCTGCCAACCAATGTCAACATCGAAGGGATGTTGCCAGCACTGAAATCAGTGGAGCCAAGCTCGACTGCTAAGGCGTGGCAGAGCTCATCCGCCCTCAACGGCCGCTCCGCATGACTAATCCACATCAATGCTGCAATCCCCAGTCTCGATCTATCCCCATTTTGTGCCTTTATCCATTCTATTGTAGCACTGTAAACATCTCCCAACTCTAATCCGTCCGCCATTTTACTGAGCCTTTTCCGTCTCCGATGGATTGTCGATTCATGTAGGATTGTATCCATATTTAATGAAACTAGTAGAAACCTAGATGCATATTTATTAGCAAATAGTGTAACAAAAGATTCCCAGTATCCCTGCGCCTACATACATTTCCGACATGTTTTCGGGAATCTTCTCCATAATGTCTGCTGCAAGATTCTCGTCCATCGCATATGGAGTTTCGTCCTCGTCCAGTCTAACACGAATGTATCCGATAATATCGTCCCTACTAGGGCCCACAGACACACTTATCACTCGCCCAGCAAGGCGCTTTTCAATCTCAGCTTGAATATGAGGCCTCCCGATGATGAATATCCGTGTGCGCGGTGACTTCTCGAGGATTTGCTTTAGCGAATCAAGAAGTTTGACTCGATGCGCCGCTGCACATTCGTCCAGGGCGTCAATGCATAAAAATGTGCGCAGTTCGGATGTGGTGGTCTGTAGCATCTTCACAATATCCGGAAGTCGCGGTCCCCGGCCGCCGATAGCCATTTTCTGCTCTTGGAAGGCCCGTGATACTTGCTTTGGAATCTTTGCCATTCCGCCAACAACTTATTTCAGCCAGGAGCCCAGCATATTGGTCACAGACTGCTCCTTTCGTGCTGCGAAATCAAAGTAAAAACACATGACTGCTGTGTTTTGCCCCGTTGCCCGATCGCATAACCTATCCACTACCAGTGAACTGATATGGTGGCTTGTTAGCACTAGCTCACTTTCTACTCTCCCCCGAAAATAATTCTCGTTACCTGATAAATGTTTTGCCGGCCCCTGGAGCTCCATGGCAAAATAGGACTGCATTATCGTTTTCACCCTCACCACGGCAGTCACGCCAGGTTCTGAATTCTTCAGTTTGCATGAGCCATTCCCCCACATTGTCGACGCGGTGCTCTTGAATATCCCAGTGGCGTATCTTGGGCTCTAGGGGTGATAGCCACGCTAGGAGTGGAGACCGATCATCGGCAATGGTGCAGTTGTTCCACACATTAAAAGAATTTGTATTATTGAAGCTGTTGCTGTTATTGTGGATGGGATATTGAGACATGTTCTGCTCTTTGGTGCTTGCGCTTTTGTAGAGGAGGAGTTATTGATTAGGGTCGGTTGGTTGTATTCCTGGAAGCTGAAGAGGAGCGAGGCCTTGCTGGAGATAGCGGGGTCTCTTGGCGCAAAGATACCCGTACCACTTCATTGCGCCGAAGCGGGCCTATCCCCTACAGTGTTGATAGTGTCGAATTTCCCTACATCGCTCTAAAATACAAACTAAAAAACTAGCTTCCAACTTTTCTAGAAATGTCAATCGAGTGATATCAAAAGCATTTAGGTTAAATTATGATGTAGATCTTTTTTCCATTAACAGGTCTACTAAACCTGATACGAGCGATGCTACCGGTAATGAATCTATCGATATTTACTAACCAACATCCAGAGTCATGTGATAGCATTACACTCCTGTGAGGTTCCATCAACCAATCAAAAAAAATGCGCTAAATTTCACTAGTGTCAAAATACCATATATTCCTAACATACAGGAAGCATCCCAATCCAGGTGCTCTATCCTACGGCATTACTAGTGTCTCTTTAGCACGATGTAGGGAAATTTAGCACTATCAACATTTCAGGGTATACAAACGACCCTCCACAAAAAAACCTCCTAGCGCCGACAGCAGAACAATCCAAACTAGATCTACTGGTATCCCATAGTCCGTCGGGTGCTGCGCCCAAGAGAACTAGTTAAGAAAATAACGGGATCCGGAAAGTATCCTGCCTTAACTAGAAATAAATTATTAGGGTTTCAAATTGAGATCTATTCCACCGATTTCTTGAGTGCATTGATGGACGCTGGCATGTATTCTATAGCATACCCAGAGAAGGTATTTTCAAGTAATCATACAAGCACTCTCCAATTTAGCCACCGGTTCTAAGAATCATCGCACCCATTGACTGACAAAGTGTGTATGACAAAAAGCGCGAGTGAGGTGAGTGATGCACGTACCGCACTGTCGGGGAGTTTTTTTTTAAAAATAAAAAAAAAATCCCAACTTTTATCATACAAGCGATCCCCCGTCCGGGGATTGAATGCCACTACAGCATAGAATGCTAAATTATAGTTGGGGCTTACTAAACTAGTCAACCTCTCGTAGATGGAACCGCATGGCTCGGTGGATTCTTTGATCCCTCTTGCTATTCTTCGGTAGGCTTTTATAGCGATTTGGAAGGTGCTGTGTTATGCTGTGTATGCTTTTCGGATGCCCGGAGGCGTTTGCGGCTGAGCTGGTGGTGAGCACTATTAGGTATTGGGGGTTCGGCAGTGCCAAAATGGGCTTCTGGGAGAAAGTTTGTGGTCTCTAGATACCGTGCCTGCTACAGCATATCTTCTTGATGGTTTCCCTGGTGGGATTTTCCGTGTTATCGAATTGGTCGCTGGACGAGTGAGGGTAATGAGCTGATAAGTAAAGCGGAAAGCCTGTGTACTAGGATCCTCTACTATCTATGCTGATGTCTATATCGGGGGTGGCTAGCAAGTATCGGCTAGGTATATTATCGTAGCATTATTTATTGTAGCTAGTCTGTTTTCTAGGATTTGGTCCTTATATGCAGTTATCAACAGTCGCCTTAAGACCCCTTGTACTATCTTGCGCCGCTCATCCTCTATCCAAACAAAACTCTATACAATTTATCCATAGTGCGGGGAAGAGGGGAAAGAAAAAAAGGAGGAAAAAAACTGTTCAAGGGGAAATAGACACAAACAAGAATTTACAGCCAAAGAAATATTAAATGATAAGATGAAAACCGCAAGATATAAGCTGGAACTACTCACAACAATGACCTTCCCACCACAAACAAAAGTCAACGGAAGTCTGTAGATAGAAACTCATAATGCTCACTCGACTATATCAGATAATCGCTGAGGAGGTTCAGGTGGGTATGATGATGACATGTGCATTCCTATCTCCTGGGATTTCCCCAATCTGCAGAGAGTGATGTCTAAGGGTAGTCGCCATGAGTAGCATACTCCGGAAGGGAAAGGGCGGTGGTCATTTGCATGAGGTGGTGTATGTAGGCCTTAAATCGTACTACTGGTAGGGGTCACCACTTTGCGAGACTGTAGTAGCGCTACCACTCTCTTATGGCCCTCTCTAGTAGCCCACCAGAGCGGCGCTTGGCGGTATTTATCTGGCTTATCGGCGTTGACCTCTTCACGTTCGAGTAGTATTTTCACAACTCCCTCATATCCATAGCTAGCGGCATACGAGAGCGGTGTTCGGCCTCTTCTATCTGGCTTGTCGGCATTGACCTCTTCCCGTCCGAGTAGTATTTCCACCACTCCCTCATGTGCCTGGCTGGCGGCACACGAGAGCGGTGTTCGACCGAAGCTATCTGGGTTGTCGGAGTCGACCTCTTGTCGTCTGGGTAGTATTTTCACAACTCCCTCATGTCCAGAGCTAGCGGCATACTAGAACGGTGTTCGGCCGTCAATATCTGGCTTGTCGGCGTTGCCCTCTTCCCGTTCGAGTAGTATTTTCACTACTCCCTCGCGTCCATTGCTGGCGGCATACGAGAGCGGTGTTTGGCCGTAATTATCTCGCCTGTCTGAGTTGATCTCTTCTCGTCCGAGTTGTATTTTCACCACTCCCTCATGTCCGTTTGCTGGCGGCATACGAGAACGGTGTTCAGCCGCCCTTATCTAGCTTATCAAGATTAATCTCTCCTTGCCCGAGTAGAAAATTTACCGCCCCCTCATTCCCATTACGAGCGGCCGATGAAAGTGGTGTACAACCAGAAAAATCTTCCTCATTGATATCATAACACCTAACCTCTATTAAAACAGCTACGACTTCAACAATTTTGGAGAACGATGCACAATGTAGTCTACTGAACGCAGAGAAAGTATCAAAGTTCCCAAAATAGAAATGCTTTACTTGTGTTAGAAGTAATTTGGTCGATACCTGGCCATAATGCTCCTTTAATTGCTCCAGCGCAAGGGATCTTGCCAGTCTGAGAGCTCCCTTTTGGCATGCATCCCCCAGTACGCTGAGCAATACTCTAGAAACGGTGTGTTCTGGGTACCAGCCGAAGGAACTGCCGAAAGGGCTTTTACTTGTTGGGAATTCAGGTAGGTCAAAGAGATTTCAGCAATTGCTGAATGAGGTCTACTGAATATATTTGGATGAGCAGAAAAATACTCCTTGAGAGTAAAGTGGATCAATCGCACAGCTGATGCTTCCTTATCCACAGTGATAAGCCCTTGACAGCTGCTAACCAATGTCGACACCGAAGGGGCGTTTCCAGCAGCGAAATTGGTGGAGCCTAGCTCGACTGCTAGAGCATGGCAGAGCTCATTGGCCTTCAATGGCCGTTCCGCATGACTGATCCACATCAGCGCTGCCATCCCGAGTCTCGATCTATCCCCATTTTGCGCCTTTACCCGTTCTACCGTCCCACTGTAAACATCTCCTAACTCTAATTCGTTTGTCATTTTACTGAGCCTTTTCCGTCTCCGATGGATTGTCGATTCATGTAGGATTGCATCCATATTCAATGAACAAGTAGAAACCTAGATGCATATTTATTAGCAAATAGTATAAGGAAAGATTCTCAGTATCCTTGCGCCTACATACATTTCCGACATGTTTTCGGGAATCTTCTCCATAATGTCTGCTGCCAGACTCTCGTCCATCGCATCTGGAGTTTCGTCCTCGTCCAGTCTAACACGAAGGGATTCGATGATATCGTCCCTGCTAGGGCCCACAGACACACTTATCACTCGCCTAGCAAGACGCTTTTCAATCCCGGTCTGAATATGAGGCCTCCCGATGATGGATATTCGTGTACGCGGAGACTTCTCGAGGATTTCCTTCAGCGAATCAAGCAGTTTGACTGGATGCACCGCCGCACATTCGCCCAGAGCATCAATGCATACAAATGTGGGTAGTTCGGACGTGATGGTCTGTAGCATCTTCACAATATCCGGAAGTCGCGGTCCCCGGCCACCGATAGCCATCCCCTCCTGTTGAAAGGCCCGAGATATTTCCTCTGGGACATTTGGCATTCCCCCAACAACTTGTTTCAGCAAGGAGCCCAGGATATTGGTCACCGATTGCTCTTTTCGCGCTGCGAAGTCGGAGTAAAAACATGTAACGGCTGTATTTTTCCCCCTTGCTTCACACAACCTATTCACTACTAGGGAACTGATATCGTGGCTTGTTAGCGCTAACTCTCTTTCAACTCTCCCCCGAAAATAATTCTCGTTACCTGATAAATGTCTTGCCGGCCCCTGGGACTCCATAGCAAAATAGGACTGCGTTATCGCCTTCGTCTTCCCCTTCACCACCGGAGTCACGCTAGGTGAATTCTTTAGTTTTCATGAGCCATTCCCGCACATTGTCGACACTGCGCTCTTGAATATCCCGGTGGCGTAGCTTGGGCTCTAGGGGTGATAGCCAGGGTAAGAGTGGAGATCGATCATCGGCAATGGTACAGTTGTTCCATACATTATTAAAAGAATTTGTATTATTGAAGCAGTTGTTGTTTTCGTGAATGGGGTATTGAGACATGTCCTGCCCTTTGTTGAATGCTTGCCTTCTTGAAGAAGAGTTATTGATTAGCCCAAGGGATAGATTATCTAGTATATTTATGCTATACGTACCCATCAAGCTATTTTTTGTCCCTATTCATATCTATCGCGGACTGCGTGCCAGACGGTGCAAAATCATGACGGCTGGGGGAGGGGGGGAAATTCACGAATCGGGAAGTAGAATAAGGCGTCACTAAAAGTGTCAAAACCCTTTTTATAGAAAAGTTAACTTGGTCCATTTGTGCCTATCACTACTAGAAAAGAAAAGAAAGGCTAATCCCATACATCTCACCACATCTACAGCAAACCCAACTTACTTAACATGAAGGAAAAACAGACAAACAAACGCGAGTGACGATCCATGACTATCCAACCCACCTCCTGGCACTTCTAAAAATTCTCACCCAGGGACCCCACTCCCCGCTCCTGCCAGCGGGCTTGTAGCTAACCGCCTCTTGTAAGACAGTCCTTTCTGGATGCGGCATCATGGCCAATACCCTCCCATTCATATTCCTAACGCCGATGAGCCCCCCGGGCGACCCATTCGGATTATACGGATAACGGTCGGTATGAGTGCCTCTGTTATCTACATAGCGGATAGAGGCCAGCCCGTGAAGTTCAAGCCCGGATTCCTGGCGAGCAGAGGTGAAAGTGGCTTTGCCCTGGCCGTGGGCGGTGGCAACGGGGAAGCGGGCCCTATGCATTCCATCTAGGAATACGCTAGGCGCGAGGTGGTTGGGGGTGTTGGAAACCCCGACCATGCAAAGGCAGGCTTCGTACTGCTAGCTTACATTACGCTCGAATGTTGGCCAGTCTTCAGCTCCTGGGATTAAAGAGGTGAGCCTGCTGAAAAATTGGCAGCCATTACAGACCCCAAGAGCGAAGGTGTCGTTGCGAGTCTTGGAGAAGTCTTCAAACTCCTGTCTGGTCTTCTCGTGCAGGAGGACAGATTTGGCCCATCCTGCACCAGCGCCCAATACATCACCGTAGGAGAATCCACCGCAGGCGGCGAGACCGACGAAGTTTGAGAGTGAGACCCTCCCATCAATTATATCTGTCATGTGAACGTCAACAGGTGTGAACCCGGCCAGCTTGAAAGAAAAGGCCATCTCGGCGTGGCAGCTTACGCCTTGTTCGTGGAGGATTGCTACGCGGGGTTTGTAGTTTGGGAGGGTGGTAAAAAGGAGATCGGAGGGGGTAAATGGGAGGGTGTATGCTAGGCCTGGATCGTCATCGTCTAGGATGTTCTCGTATTCTTGGTCAGCGCAGACGGAGTTGTTGCGCAAACGCTGCATTGCATAGGAGGTTTCGGACCATTTCTGCTGGAGCTCTCCTCGAGCAGTGCAATCGCAGATCATGTCCCTATCGTGGTCGATGCTAATGGTTTGGTCGTCGCGAGTCTTGACCACCCCAATGTGGTAGAGGTATTGTTTTGGGAACCCAGAATCTCTAAAGGCATACTCAAAAGCTCCGAGGTTGGATTCGCTGACCTAGAAAACGGCTCCAAGTTCCTCATTGAACAAGGCTGCTATAATGTCTTTAGGTTGTATACTAGCGGTATAGTCCTTCACTTTTATATCCACGCTTCTTCCCCTCTATTTTCCCTCCAAGTGCAATTTGCACTTTTAGAAACACCATATACACTATCTCGAGTTTTCCGCATAACATGAATTGTCAGGTTACACAAATACCACATAGACCCCACTGCCTCCCCTTTCAGAGCGCCCAGGCACAAAAAAGGAAAGAAGCCTGCTGAAGACTCTTTACCACCTACCAGTTCTAGGCCTGCCACCACATCATCTGAAGGTGATGCCAGACTGACCTTCCTCTTTCTGACACATGGCCCCCCCATTACTTAAGCATCAAAGAAGCTCCACAGTATCAAGTCTACCTCACATTGAAGTAAGATACCTAAAGGATGGCCCCTCAGTGTCTACTTCCTAAATCTCTTCCATAAGTTCAATTAAGAATAGGAGATTAGAGTTACAACAGCAAACAGAAATGCTGTGGTTATGCTTGAAATAATTTGTCTAATCCATAGAGACTACAGGTCAGCAGTCTATACACTAGTTGAAGACATTGAAGCCCTTGAGAAGGTTTGTAACAGAATCTACTATTATCACTACTATTCATTGACATAACATTGAATTTTGCTTCTTTGAGATTTCCCTAGTAACACACATTCCTTCCCTTGTACCCTCCCTATTGTTATAGTTTCCTATTGGGCAGTTCTTTTCTTAGTTCACTTATTCCTAGTACTCTTCGTTCCTTGTACCCAATTGGGAAACCCTACACTTCCTAGTATATATTACTGGTTCAGTACATCAGTAGCAATCTCTTATTTGTTTGATTCCATTTCTTGTTTTGTTAATTATATCCTGTTGCATCTATACCTTTGTTTTAGAACTTAGTTGTTTTCATGTACTACCACAACACCTCAACTTACTTAGGATTACCTAATATTCCTCACTGGTCTACTCTTTAGCCTAACATTCTCTCTATCTACAGTAAGTTAAGTTTTATAAGTTGGCCTCCTATCTCTCATATCCCTCATAAGGCCTAAGGGTCAAATCCCAATCTTTGCTGATGAATGGCAGATCTGATGATCAGATAGCAATCTAATCTCATTAGTAGTAGAGAGCAACTCCTATAGTAACCCTTACACTGCCCCCAGTTTTGTTCACATCCAACCTGCCCAGCAACTCCTGGCTTGGCATCTCTCAATTTATATAACTCCTTTTCCCCTCCTGTTTATCTTTTATCCTCATACCCACTCTCCTTCTTTTCTATCATAATATGAGCCTGTGCTAATGAAAAACCCACTCTCGGGCTTTGGGGTGAAGAGTGGAAAAATGTATTGCAACCTGAGTGACTAAAGAAAAATGTTTTCTGAAATTAGTTTTTTATCTTAACAGCACCTTTAAAGTGCAATTACTTAATCAAAAAAAACTATAATATTAATCTAAAACCAGTAAAATTTAATGTAAGGTCACTAAGCTTAATGTATAAACTCATATAGTGCAAAAGGTGTTTATTTAGATACTATTAGTGCTACATCCATCGTTGCAGTTAGGGAAGCATATTTCTACATAAGTTACAGATTGTCTTACTATCAATAATATTACATAATCTACCCATTTGTAAATATTATTTTGCAACAGTCATCTTTAATAACAATTGGTTGTTGAACTATTTAGCTTTAATCTATTATTATTGAATTACTATATAGCCAGAAAGCTAAGTTATTTTACATGGTAAAAACTAGATTTCACTAATATTTTGTTTTTTCTACATAACCTTGACTAAAGAGGTCATTAGTAGACAAATAGTATTTTCTGAGCTGCTGAATATATTTTCTAGATAACTAGCGAGGTGGCTAAGCCCAAATAAATTATTTGTAGTTGAGGCCCGAGAGTGGGTTTTTCATTGTCATAGGCTCATATAGAATATATTTTATTACTATTCACCTTTATCATCTTTATATACCACTAACCACCTCTCATATATTTCTTCTCTACAAACCAGTTTTCTCACCTTATTTAATCCCCCTCATTCTATACTATTTTATATTATCCTACTTACTTTAATCATTCTATTTTAGCTAGCAAATATTTACTAATAAAAACATTAATTGCTTTACACTCAATTTGAAACTTATTAGTATTACTAACTCAGCCTACATTTTTTCTTCCCTATTGTACTCTAGATATACTACATTCACAGTTTCTCTCTTTTTGTTACGCATACGAGAATAGCTCACCATATTTAGTAAAAGACTACGTCACCAATAGGGAGAACGTATGACCGAACTCCAATGCTTAGGAGAAGTGGGAGCACCCAGAGGCATCTACAGTGACTACTTAGGATACCGGAAGAGTTCACGTTCCAACAAGATAACCACTTCTTTGAACGATAAGAAAGATAACTTGAACTCTACTTCACATCCTATACATATGCATATCAAGGTATAATGCTTTGCAAAATGGCTATCCGAACTAATCACTCGGTACTCCATGATCGAACTATTGCTATGTTGGCATTCCGACCGCATATAGTATGAACTTAGTCTATTAGTACGAAGAGATTGAAGACTATCTACTGGTGGAGTGGTGACACTTTTAGATGAAATAGATATTGGGAGATTCTCTAATACAAGCATAGTAATTATTCAGTGTCAAGCAGTACTCGCACTTCCCTTAACGAAGATGAAATCTTAAGAAGATACATGAACTTGAATGTTAGGAAAAAGGAAGCAGGGGAATATTAGTATAAATGGTAGGAGCTATTCCCTGGAGTTTGAGATTATCAAGCAACAGAGAAGAGACCTTAATAATATAACAAGTTATTACAATAATTCAAGAACACTATTTTTCATACCTTACCTTTACCGAACTATTAAGCCTTTCTGACATTCTCTCTGTCATCTTGAATATCCACGGCCTAGTCAATTCTATCCCTGTGAGTTATCTACCCCGTAATACCTTTTCAATAATTCTTACAAATTAAAATTATATATTACTAGAAGAGCAGATAGACAGTCAAAGGTATGGTAAGTGTTGTTGAGACAAAAAAGTAGGAGAGTCTGATCTCGATGATAGATTACAGCTAACTAAGGGATATTTCATTATTAGACCAAGAAGCAGTCTGGAGATGCCAGATATCTATTACATGTCCAAAATACAGTAGTACCTCTTGCTACATGTGAAGCATTACTGTAGAGCACCTTGGGAATCTTAATTTAGTTCACATACTCTTCATTAAGTATCTTTCACGATGGGCTGTATATATACTGGGCTGCATGAACCTGGTCTGTAGTGCTTAATAGTACAGCATGCTGTTTACAATATATTTATTTTTAAAACTTTGTATTTTAGTTTTATATATATATTTACTACTTTAATCTTATATATTTGTCTTCTCTTTAGTTAATTGTTCAATTAAAATCAATATGATGATTGGTAGTAGTGAGGAGCTGCTAGTATTTATTTACTAGAGGTTCTAGTTCATCTTATATATCTACAGTATCACAAATTATCATTTTAAAAATTACTGTGGCCTAACAATGGCTTTAAAACTATGAACTTGGAAGGAGGTAAACCTCTGTACATAATCTTTGATGCTACTGTATCCTCTATTGCAAAATCTCAGGTTTACAGTATGGACAGCCAGAACTACTAGTATAAATAGGAAAGTTATTTTGATTCAATCTTTGTCAGAGGAATGCAGTAGCATGCTGGATGGCTGCTATGTTATGTTAGTGTACGATGGATCAAAAGAAAGACAGATAGGCTAATTGTGGACCTGGCTTGAGATTTCTGAAAAGCTTGAGTTGAGGATGTACATGTCATACTCGTAACTGGTGATTTTAGTCTCTCTTCTGTCCCACCCTTTTCCCTTTTTCTATTTCTTCCTCTATCTTTCTTCTACTCCTATCTTTCTCCTCCTCCTCCTACTTATTCAAGCATACATACACTCTACCTCACCTCTTTTCACACTTATTTATACTCTCTCCTGAGACTAGACCTCCAAAGGGTATTTCAGGAGGGTGTGTTTCAAGATGAATGCTTTCTATTAATAACTTGCAATCTTATCACCAGCAATATCATGTAATTAGCCCTATTTCTGCTAAATTATTTTCTTCCTACTAGTATATCATTAAACAACCAGTCTACTCTCTTCTCTTTTTTACCCTGCTCTCCTTTTCTCACCTCTCTAAACAGAATTATCTACCAGTACCAGTATGATGACAATTCCAAGGTTGTAGTTCCACCACAATGCTTGATTGCTTGCTTGCTCACAATCTGGAACACTTTATCTAAGTGCCTTCCTGCTTAATGTCAAATGCTACTCAACTTCAAATTCAATTTTTTATGTAAATTTACAAATAATGAACAACTACTAAACATATCCTAGAGCATGAAATGTATTGCTGACTTTCCTAGACATTGTTTTAGGTTATTGCAAATTAGCTCTCTTATTTTTTCGAGCCCTTTTACAGTACATCTAGCTCAATCTCTCTTTACACTTTACTCAAATCAAAAACCCCTCTAGTGAAAACCAATCTTGTAAAGGAGAGGAAAAAAATTGAAGGCCTATTAACAAAGACTTATAACCATATCTGGGACCTGGGTCAAGAGGAGATAAAGGGGGAAATCTTGAGTTTCTCAACTAGTAAATATATATAGAATTTATAAATTCTCATGCAAAATTGAATCTGACCTTAAGGGATATCTGACCTCAAGCTATAAGGCATATATGCAAGGTAGTCCAAATTCTGCACAAGCGAGATATCAAAGGTTGTGGATAAGTTACACTTTTGGCATAGTTACTCTATCAGTTATTATCAGCTATCTAGTACTTTGTTACTGGAGTACTCCTTCTTTCTTTTTTATCTTGACCTTAAAGTTCTAAGTCCATGCCAGGATCCACAAAATCCACAGCTGATCTATCCATCTATCTCAATACATTTATCAGGTTAGCTTGACCTATATGTATTTGTTTTACTAACCTCAACTTTTATTAATTTCAATCATCTTTTCTCTTCTTGTATTCTTAACCTCTTCTACAGTCTCTCTCCTATCTTTTCATGCTAAGTTAATACCGACAATTTCTGACATTGTATTAGGAAAATGTCGGAGCGTGGTCCACCTGGTCCACTCCGATCCATTCCAATCCACACTTTTTCAAATTTTACCGAAAATGTGGACCAGGGTGGATCAAGGTGGACCAGGAGGACCAGGGGTGGTTTTTACATTTTGCTGATGTTATTCAAAACAGACAAATATATTTAATATATCTTTAGCTCCTCAGACCTGTTCTAGATGTATCTCTTCTTACCAACTTGGTCTAACCTGAATATACTATACAACCCTCAAGCTATAACCCCAAGTATGTTGACATATGTCAAACATCCAAATGATATTCAATATCATCCAGGCTGTCATTAACATAAGTGAGACTCGTATCAATATAGGCAAGGCCAGTGTCGACTTTAGTGAAGCGGTTGTGAATATATTTGAACTAATTATAACTATTAGTGAACTACTTATTCAAGTTGATCTTAGTGAACTTTTAATCCATCTTATTTAACTTTTTATCAGTTTCAAGTTAGGCAACCTGTGCTGAAACTTATAAACATTAGTCTTGATTTCTCCTAACTCTTAAGATACTTTGGTACAAATCTTGTTAAGGCAGTTGGCCATATATCAGGATAGCGGTCGGATCAATTGAATAATTCATTCACTAGAATCCAGGACCCGCATTTCTGGATTTCCCCCTAGATATACAAGATGTAAGTTCATCTACTGTCATTACTTGAGAAAGCATAACAGAGAACCATCTATATATGAATATGTCAATGCAAAGATCAGTATCAATATTCTCCAAGGATTGTCCTTGTAACTCATTTACTCTCATAATAAAACAAACACAAACACAAAACTGCTTACATTCAAGAATAATCTTTAATAGCAGATTCACATTAGTTGTTATAAGATTCATTCTTATTAGAAGGTGAATTTTACCATCTCACTTGCCTTCTAGAATTACCACTTGAAGTCACTTTCAACTAGTACATAATAATTATAATTTAGTCTTATTACATATTCCCTGTATTAGACTAAGCTTGCCAGTGTAATCCTGCTTGTAGATGCAAGTGTGAAGAATCTAAATCTTATCTTAGCAAACTGTTTTTTGATAAAAAATAGGAAATTGTAAGTGCGTGAAAGGGAAATAATAGTATAAGAAAGAGAGTTATGAGGAGGGAAAGGTGGTGAATAAAGTAGAAGGTGTATAGGAAGAGAGAAGATGTATGTGTAGATAAGAGATGTATATAGAAAATTGTAAACAGTAGAGGGATAATAAAAGATATTTTGTGTTATAATAAGAGAGTAAAGAGGGAAGCGGTTGTAGGAAAGAAAGAGAGTGTGGCAGAGAAGAAGGATTTTATTAGGAGATGCTAAACTAGAAGGTACTTAAAAGTTTGCTTATGAATATGACTTCATTGTGTGTGTAGTACTATAAGGACTGCTCTCTAAATACTGATGAGATTAGATGTCTATCTAATGATTAGATCTGTCATTTTGATAGTGAGAGATAGTACTATATAGACAGGTATAAGACAGAACTAACATTTCCTGCCTAATATGGCCTAGTCTAACTATCTTCAACAATTGTAGAAAATTAGGCAGAGTGCTGCAGGAAACAATTAATTGAAAACCAAAATTAAAATCACTCACCATACTGTAGATTAATGTTAAGACTTCGGAGGCATAAATATTAATAACGCCTATTGCTTAAAAACCAAGAAAAAAAAAACAAGAGAGATTGATACAAGTACTTGCATATTCCACAAGCATCCAGATGGCTTAGCACCAAGATTCCTTCCTGCTTTATGGTAGGAGATGCCTTAAACCAACCTTGTTGCAGCCTCTACAATTCCTATAACTAACTCAAAGGTTGATATATTGAAAACTTGAATATCTCACCCTGTGTAAATCTCTCATCAGCAAAAAATTACTGTGTGTCAGGTGCACTGCCGTTGCGTCAGGATACCAGGTGGGCAAACTTGGCACCCTTGACGTTAGGTGCGCCCGATGCGGTGTTGCCACTCTCGCTTACGCCAGGTACGTCAGGAGGGACGGTTGCCATACAGACCTACCTCTGGACCCTAGTGGCTACACAACTTTACATCCCATACTTCCGGACGCAGCTCACAACACCATCTTATCTTCTGATTCACTACTCATT
>Ga0307507_10007588_pt1 | contig 15619 bp, 19 predicted proteins | sample 7_EM_MG_FD_207223 | JGI IMG/M metagenome (GOLD analysis project Ga0307507, IMG submission 207223) | Populus trichocarpa ectomycorrhiza microbial communities from riparian zone in the Pacific Northwest, United States - 7_EM | ecosystem: Host-associated > Plants > Roots > Unclassified | place... | reverse complement strand
AACTTAGATGGTTGCGTGAAGAACCCAAATCCTCTGCCCCGAGGGTGCCCTTATATAGGGGTTCTTCCCTCAACCCTAACCCTGCGTGACTCATACCCTCGCGTCACGCGACTCATGACTCATAGTAAGTCGTAGTGTGAAATCCATCAGCTGACTCGTCCGCGTCAGCTGCGCCCTATCTCGCAACCAATCAAAACTCATCAAACAAGTCATGTGCTCTAACGGGGTCACCTGCGTGAAACCCATGACTCATAACTATGAGTCATGTGCGAAATACATACACCACATGACCACAATCGTGCGTCATGTCAAAGCCACATGACCACAATCACGCGTCATGTCAAACATCAACCAATAACAATAAACCAATGACACGCTATTGCGTCGTCATGTGAAAACCTATGAGTCAACTGATCCCATAGTGTGAAATATAACAGACCGATGACTAATAACCATTAGTCGTGTGAGAGTCTGCCTTGCTTAGTCACCGTTTGTGACATCAACCTCGATTGAGCATGATAGACGATCCTCAAGTGATCGCCCATGATTTCATATTAGGACTGCTCAAGCATAATCCAGTATTCCAGGAGTGAGTTACCTATCAATACAGAATGCCATTTTAATTTCATTCATTGTCCAAAATTTGCCTTAAAATTTGTGGCCTTTCACATTTATGCTTGAATGAGGATTTGATTATCTGAGATTAAAGAGTGTTAAATGGATAGTTGTTCTTGACTTGGAAACCTGTAGATAAATTCCAGTTAGATATTTTCATTATTATTGAAGAGAGGAATTTGGAATATGTTAAGAGTTGGATTTAAAGTTTGACAATGGACGCTATCTGTAGGTGAGTGATTGATTATGATTGTGTTTACTAGTCGATCATGCTTGAGCAGAGTTGACTCTGATCAAGTAGTATCAATGATCGATCATACTATAATCACGAGGGCTCCATAATCGAGATGATCGATCACTGTATTATAGATCAATGCTCAATCATGATCTGATCATACCCATTACTAATCGTGGACCTTTATCTGTTCCATTTTTCCATCATAAATGTCTCCCACTCCAATCTAGTAGCTATTCTGCCTAGCCTTTCTCACATTCTCGCAATTGTAGACTCGGGTAATATTGCCTTCATGTTCAACCAGCCAAGTAGATACTTAGATGCATATCTATTAGCCCATTGTGTGTGGCTGGGTTCTTGCTACCATTGCTCTTGCATACTTTTTCTACATATTTTGATCATTCTCCAGATGTTACCTTTTCGACTCTCATCATTGGCATCTAGAGTTTCATCTTGGTCTAATCTAAGACCAAGTAATTTGATGATATCGTCTTTGTTGGGGCTTTTAGATACACGTGCTATTTCTCCAGCAAGGCACTGTTCAATCTTACCCAAACATGAGGCCTATAATGATTAAGATTAGTCTGTATGGGGATGTTTCGGTGATTTATTGTAGCTAATTGGGGAGCTTGACTCGATGTGCTGTTTCGCATATGCCTAAAGCGTCAATCTATATAAAAGTACACAGAGAAGACATGATTTTCGCTAGTATCCTCACAATATCCGGGAGTCGCGGCCTCCATCCACCAATGGCCATTTCCTGCTCTGGGAAGTCCGTGTTATTTCCTCTGGAACCTTTTCCATTCCACAAAAGACCTCTCTCAGCAAGGAACCAAGAAAACATCTTGCTGACCCCTGGACCCTCATAGCATCCCACGGCTACCTTATTGCCTTTACCTTTACCACTCCAGTCACACAAGCTTTTGAATTGTTTCGTTTGCAAAAGCTATTCTCCCATATTGTCGGTGCGGTGCTCTTGGATATCCGAATGGGGTAACTTCGGCTCTAGGGGTGATAGCCAGGCCAGGAGTGGTGACCGATCATCGGCAACGGTATTTGTTCCATACATTGTAAACAGAGCCCATGTTGTCACTCATTTGGGTTCGTTGCCATTGACCGTCTAAGGGCCTGTTTAGCGGGAACCGAAGGCGGGTCCACCGTTCCGTTTCGCAACGGTTCCCATATAAAAATGGTTGTCCTTCCGTTTTGAAACGGTCAGAAATTGTCACTTTGTATGGGGCAACGGAACAGAACTGTCGTTGCCAAGCAGGCCTAAAAGAGATATCAATACCGTATTTTCTCGTGTTTTACGGTTTTTTGCCAAGGCCGGTGCCTGGAGTCTGAAATAGGCCCTCAAATCCCCCCAGCCAGCATAGTAACCAAGGTGTGGGTTTTAGGAGTCTACAACAGTGCCGCTAAGTGATCATCTGCAAGGGTTGTGCCCAATCTTGGGCAAAAACCGGTCTTGTCAAAGAACCGTATAACGCGAGAAAATACGGTACCGGTACATTACCAGTAACCTAATGGTTGCTCAGGGTCTGTAGTTAGAACTAGCTGCTGACTCAGCCACCTACCTACAACGTTGACACATCGGCAACTCTCGTCAACGGCTCCCTCGCTCCGCTCCAATTTTCTTAAGCAACGTGTGCCATCATGTCGGATGCAATATTTAAAGAATTCAGAAGTGAGATGAAGTCAGACGCAATTTTTAAAGAAATAACAGAGGCTATCAAGACCCGCAGTCATGAGATGGTAGTATTTCATGATGTGGATCCCAGGGACTTCGAACATGTCCTGCAGGGGTTACAACATCGAACAAATTATCTCGAACAATATTCTTTTCGGTAACCCCCCGCTCCACCCCTTTTTGTTTTTACTACACAACTAAAAACTTCTATAGTATCCACTGGCTTGCCTACGAGAAGATCTTGAAAGTAGTAATGACTTCGGCCTTACACGAATGCGCAGCCAAATGGCTATATGAGATGATAGTGGGTGCTTCGGTAGACGGAATCATTCCCCGGGCGTGGGTTACAACCATGGAAATTAGCCCATCACCTGGTTTGTTCCTAATTTTGTTATATTGGAATGGAGAAGCCTAGCTAACCACGTTTGAAAGCCTATGATAATTTTATAGGAATATACAGGAAATCTAGGAAGCAAGCGGACCTAACTTTCGTCCCATGTGTTGGCCCCGACTGGACCGTCGCAGCAAAGTACCCATCAGTCGTACTTGAAGCCGGCTGGCGTCAGTCCACTGCACAGCTCCACCGGGACGCTAAACTATGGCAAAAAGGCTCCGGGGGTCAAGTACGTGTGGTCCTTCAAGTGAAATTTTTTCACAGGACCCACAATCGTATCGGATGCCGTTTGACAATTAGCCGTGCGAAACCTGGTGGGCGTTCCTCGGTCAGCCGCTACGTAAGCCTCTTTAATCAATACCTAATATGACTGCTATTATTACTAACGTCTTAATTTTATTTACAGGATATCCTCCCCCCCGAGGATAATAAGAGTGAAGATGACCAGGATGATGATGAGGATGAAGACGACGAGGACGAAGACGAGGATGATGAGGATGAAGACGAAGACGAAGATGGCGAAGACGAAGCTGATGAGGATGAAGACGAAGACGAAGAGAGCGAGGACCAAGACGATGAGGACCAAGATGAAGAGGGTGAGGACCAAGACGATGGGGATGAAGGCGAAGACGATGAAGGCGAGGACGGTGAGGACGAAGACGTTAAAGCTGAAAATGATGAAGATGGAGGCGATGAGGAGGGAGGCGATGAGGAGGGAGGCAGTGAGGTTAAAGACCCGTTCATCACCTTTGGGGAATTCTATGCGGAGGATTGTCCTCCGGGAATAGACCCACTGGGGCGCGTTTACCTCAATCTTGAAAGGCTGCGAGTTACCGCGAGAGCCAAAATTCGTGCCCGCGGGTGCATCCCCGACGAGTAGTATTAGGTACCTCTCCAATAAGAGTCCATGGAACATCTGGAATGTACAACTAATAGTGCTAGCCATAGTGGTACAGGTCTCCCGGTAGGTGTGCGTTGGTGGGTCGGCGTCCGTCGGGTGGCGGGAGGGTTTCTGCAATTCGAGCTCTCCAATTTATTTGTGTTGTCTGTCTCCTTTAGAGCTTTGAGATAGAAATTTAGTACACTACAGATAGCAGAGCATAGACATAATTAGACAACCTTTGCTTTTTTGTATTAACGCTACGAAGGAGGGGGCGCACCACAGTTTCAGGCAAAGTACGTAACTAACAATCAAACATGGCAGCGAACTTCTCTCATGGCCCCTTTCTATCAACTTTATAGCACTAGGTAGAAAATAAGGGAGCAAATTCAATGATTTTTTGCAAATTTTGTTTTTTTTAGGAACAATCTCACAATGTCAAGCAAAGCCGAAGGGAAACATATGAAGAAAAAGATGACCACATGAAAAGAAAAATAGTCCCAACTGTCGATCCACCACTACCGTTCCAGCAGGTGTAACATTTACTAAGAGGTAACTTTTGTAGGAAAAAAGATGTCAGAGAAACCACATCAAAAGTGAATACGCTTCTATTGAAGGAGGAGGGGAAAATTTTACATACTACCCTCTCATATAATTCCTCCGTTTCTCGCCGTGGAGCTGCTACTCTTTGGTAGCTCCTTGGTCTGCCGGTTTGTTGCAACCAACATTCCAATGCTTGGTTTGAACTCCTTGGCGAAAAGGCCCCTCGTATTGATCCTCTCCGTAAGTGACACCTTTCATGTTCTCTCCACCGTCCATGATCCCTTTGAGGAATTTCTTTTCATCGATTCTGCCATCGAAGGCATAGTTAGCCCAGACCGTTCCATTAGTAGTTTCCGTAATGTCGATTGTTTGCAAAGAGGTAGGAGCTATTTGTAACTTTGGCGCAAGTCTTGTGAACTCCTGGACTAATTGAATTCTACCGACTCCAGGATTGAGACGGGCACTAATCACTCTGGATTCTTCGACGACACCAACATTGGCTGCCTTACGCACTTCCAGTAGCTTCGAATCAACCGGAACATTGTTTATGTAGAGTCTTGGGGATCTTAGGACCCACTCATGGAAGGCGAGAGCCTGTCTCTCATGGAAAAAGTAGATAAGAGCCATAGCCTTGCCAAAGTCCACCTCGACGAGAATTTGCTCACTCCTACCCCACGGATCATTCGGCACAAATCCGAGGCTTTTGTACCTTGGGGGAAATTCGTGAGCACTGCACACCGAGATTCAGGAGTTCGGCTGGTAATAAATTTCCCACTAGATTCGTCTCTTTTAGAGGTCTCCTCGGGGGTTTCTTTTGGCTCCTTCAATTTCTTTTTGGAAATTGCTCCACTGGTGTTAGGTGCTTTCTCTGAGGTTAATGGAATTGATTTTAGAATTCTCGGCATCTTTTGGGAAACTCCTGCAGCATCCGCGGAACTCCCTGAGTTCGCCTCTAAAGCTGTCTCATGAACACCGGGCGCCTCCCTCGACACCTAGAGCGAGGGGGTATCCATTCCATTCTTCCACTTTCTCTTCTATTTTTCTAGTCCCGGCAATATCGCAGCCCGGGATCCGTCCTCTTCAGTCCGATGGTCATTGATAGTAACGCTTCAAGGGACCCAGATGAACCAACACCTTCGACGATAGAGAGATGACCCGGGAAACCGACATTGACTGAGTAAGCCTTCAGAAAGCGCTCTAAAGAGGATCGCAGATCTTTTGTCGAGATGGGCTGCAGCTTCGTGGGTATAATTCTCGACGGTGAGTCGGGCATCTTCAATTTTCAGTTCTTGCACCTCTTTTTTAAGCTCTGCACTATCCTTCAACATTCCACCAAAGTCCTTGAATCGCTGTTCACAATGCTTATGATCTGCCTCCAATTTGTTACACAGCTCCTTCAATTCAGTCAGCCAGCGATAATTGTTCTTTTCGTGCTCACGTTCAGACATATACTCCTGCAGTAGCCCGTCCTGTGTTATGCAGGCTTTGGTGATATCTGAAATGTGTTTAACCTGGTGATCGAGCGTGTTCTTTGCTATTTGAAGCTTTTGACTATTTTCTTCGGCTTCTTGTTTCAAGTGAACTTTGAATTTTTCTCATCCATGTTTCGTGGTTTAATGATGTTTGACAGATCGAATCCAATCAAACGGAATGGGTAGAAGGATCTCAGTACCTTCGAAGAGAACAATTCTCGGCAGGCGCAGGGCTTCCTGATTCGGAACTGACTCAATTGGGTGAGGTACTAGTATTTGAAGGTGGAGCTTTTGACCCAGTACAGGAATGAGTTTTATTGTCTGGTTAGCTTGTTGTGGGAGCATGAGATGACTAGGATGGAAGAGTTTAAACACCCAAGTGAGATCAATGTTGGTGGGGCTGAGGAGGATATGATTGAGAAAGTGGTGCCTGAGGGGATTGCTGTGAATATAGAGAAGGTGCAAGGACGGGTCACAGCTATGACCCTAGTGGTGGAGGAGGCGGCACCTAAGAAGGTGTACGTGGTCAATGAAGCGCCGGTGCGGATCAAGATCCAAAGGTACCATGGCGTATTGGCGATTTCCAGGCCGGTATTGATGTTGGAAGTTGAGCCTTTGTTTTCTGCTGACTTGTGAAGTCATGCTTATGCCCTCCGCGACGCATTCCACTCCCATCTCCGCCATGGCGAAGTCGTCTACTGTCACTTCCACTAGGATAGAGTCTTCCTCTAGAGGAATAATGGGGGTCATCGGTCCTACAAGTACAATCCTGAATCCCCGGAGAACAGCCCCAGCAAGGAACTAACAGTCTAACACCAGCGACCCTCCCATGCCAGAGATAAAGAGAGGGAGACGCCAGCACTAAAGTACCCGACACAACCTTCTGAGAGGTCAAACACCACCACACCCCTTCCCTTTCTCCCCCTCCCCCTCCTACACCCTCCGGACCCCAAGTAACGCACCCTCATTCCCACTCCACCCTCCCCCCACGACATGAATAGTCTAAAGAAGCTTCTTCAAACCCTTACAGAAGCGCCTAAGCCTGCTAGAAGAAAACGCAACCCTCTCGTTACAACACATAGAAGAGCAATCCCGCATACTCTGCGATGCCTTCGCTAGGGTTGAAAAGTGCCAAATGGAGAAGAAGGCATAATCCATTGAGAAACTAAATGCTACAGCTCTACCGGAACTCCACAGTTACCTTTGCCCCCTTTCCGTCTCCAGATTCCCGGGGGTACTAACGCTCTGAAGAGAGAACAATACGACCAACTCTGGCAATCAACCGTGACAGCCCTCGAACCACAAAGCATGCACACAAGCCAGCATATACAAACCTCGGACGACACAGCTAACCTCGCTCACCGATGAACTCCTCTTCCAGCGGCGCATTTACAAACCACAATCCCTCCTGCTACTACAGATAATCATAACTGTGGCGGTTAACATCGCTATATTATTCTGTAATCAGGGATCTACCTCTTCAAACTCAGTCTCGCTTGGAGAGGTAGGAGGAGGAGGCCGAGGGTTCCTAACAAGACACGTACGCTCTACCTCCCAATACGATGATCCCTCCACCCCCGACAATGACGGAGCAATTACCAGCCAGCAGGGATTTACTGACTCGAACCAGTTACCCATTGCTTAATTTCCTTCCCCGCTCTCTCGTTAACAGCAGTATGTATGGGAACAATTGCACGCACATCCTCGGCCTTGGAATCCCAGTCGTTACACTTCATTGCGTTGAGCAGCATCTCTCCAGATTGGTATATCTAATTTCTACTTCTAGGCTCCGGATACTGTGGACTATGCCATTGAATTCGACGCCTCCATGTTCGCCCTCAGGATTGCCGCAACCTTCCGGTCAACACAGAGCTTTAAATTAGAGTGCCCCAGATGTCTAGCAGGGAACATCTGGTCCATTTTCGACGAGTCACGGGATGTTGAGGGCTGCGCTGAGGCCAGCCATGTTGAACCAGCAGAGTGTGGTACCGGACATGCGTTTGTTCCGGCAGCTGCAGCGGCAGTAGCGGAGTTGAGATTTGCTTAACTGGGCATTTTTGTGGGGTTTGTGGGAAGCCTGCAGGATTGAAACGAAGAGGCGAGGTTTCTCCTGATAATAAGGCCCAACGAGGAAGAGTGGGAGGGTTTGAGATTTGACTTTACGCACTTGGCGTGGTGTTGCTGGAGAGCTATCACAGCCCCAGGCATACTATTTCACCTCTCGATTGAAAAGATTGTCAATTCTCCCCCTAAGTTGGTATTTTCTTTCTTCTATTTTATCAAAACATCCTGAGAATAAATTATCGCCGATAAGGTCCGCCTGCGAGCACCACTGCCCAGTCAACATTGCTGTCGCCAAGTGTGTTTTTACCCCACCAGCTCCCGACTCAGTTCCGTTCGACCAAGCCGGATCTTCCTCTCCCCTACCCCTTCTTCCTATCTCCTTGGCTGGTGTAATGACCGAAAATTTATGCCAGTTTGAGACATGCTGAATAATACAAAAAAGTGGTCTTGTGATATCAAAGGTAGCAGGCAACGCCACTGATTCTTACCGCTCTGGGGCTGTGAGATTCACAACAAAAACAAACGAGGAAAACAAAGAAGGGAAGGATAGCGAGAAGCGAACTCCGAACTTCAAAAACTCAACAGAACAAAAAAAAACCAATACCCTGTCCATAGTAGCACAGGATCTGAAAATAACCTACTGCTAAGTGTCGAGTTGCCATCTACTGCAAAGCCACATGCCCCATTGTCATATATCTCCTAGCTACTTGCCCAAAAAACAAGTTCCTCCTCAACCTGAACCCATACTTAAGTATTTAATCTAGAAGAAGTTAACCCTGACTCAAGCGACAATTATGGCATGCCACTACTCTTGGGTGCTACCTTGGGTGTGCATGCGGGGATCGTGAAGCTGCTCCTCACCCAGAGGGAGGTCAACCCAGACTCGGGGGAGGACGATGGCAAAGCACCACTCCAGTGTGCCGCCGAGGGTGGGCATGAGGTGATTATAAAGCCACCCCAGAGTCGTGCACATACCGAGTTCGGTACCAGGATGATCGATGCCCCAATGCCTCCTTCCCACCTTTCAAAAAATAATTATGAGGGGCTCGCAGTTTCACAACTATCCTCGCAGCCACCCGGAGTCGCCCCAGACATGTTCACCCAAAACACCCATCCAGCGCTCTCATCAGCCGTTTCTCCTCCAGAGAGTCCCGATACTAGCTCAGAAATCTCCACACAGCCCCCTCCACTTGACCCTCCTCCCTTAGCCCCACCAAATCCTGCTTCTTGGACCTGTATCGCGATACTCGCTGCTGCCGCCACCTTAACGATCAAGATTAAGCAGCGGCTGTGGTATCGCGAAGATTCTTGTTGAAAATTCGCCTCGCCATACCAACCAACCAATCATTCATCCTAGCTTATCCCAACTCAGCGCCGAAATCAGCTGAATATCTGAAAATAGCTAGGTGGGGTTTTCCCATGCATAGCGGGGTGCGGTGAAGAGGGTTAGAGTACCGTAGGAGTGTTAAGGGCGCACTACAGTATGATACGCCGATGCGCCGATCTGGGAGATTTTTGTACTCTGAGAATTCAGCTGCTATGTCGTTTGGCTTTTATATAATAATTATCAATGTGAAGAATCTTAGTGCACTCCAGAGCGGTAAGGATAGAGTTTGTATTACAGCACATATCTGCTCGAAGTTTGGCTGCGTTTTAGAGTTTCGAGGTGTTTGCTCTCGCGGTATACGCAAAGTAATTTTGATATACTGCATAGGCCTTTTTCCTTTTGTCTTAGTGGTATGAAGTTAAAGTAGAGTGCAGTTTCTTTAGGAGTTTTTATTTTATTCGTTCTTCCGAGTGGGGATTTTGGGTACTTTCCTTTTGTTTTGCTCCTTCTAGCATTTTGTCCCTTCCTTGATAATCATTTTTCATTTTTCATCCCTCTTCTTTTTTCAACTACGGCGTTTGCTTCGATGGTCTTTTCGTGTTATGATAAGTGGCATTGTGATAATGCAAAGTCTAAGGGCATAGGAGTTAAGGCGAATATCGCCTTCTAGCGCTATACACATTTATAATAATACTATCATTATTGTATCTGATTTTCAATACCCATATGAAGGTTTCTTCTAGTAACACTAAGAGGATGCAACCACAACTAAGTTTAAAAATTAGAGCAAGAGAAAGTCCGACAAAACTCAACGATAATATCATAATCACCCACCCAATTCTACTACTTCCAATGCTAACACCCCCCACCCGCTCCAACCCCCAACCTTCGACTTCCCTCCTATATCCGCAGAAAAATAGCATTAACATCAACATTCGTTCCATCCTTATGTCCCCACGCTTCCCTGGCCACTGGGTCGACTTCACCTCAAAACCGTTCCCCACCTATTTCTCCCACAATTTTCCTCCCCTCCACCCCCAAAATCAGCTCAGGGCATCAGGGACTGTGTACCCTTAAAAAAGGCTCCCGGGGGTAATGACAAGATTGAGTTGTGCGCGCAGAACGTGTTCATGCCATAAAGTGATTTTGGACCGGTGCCGGATATGCTACTGGTTGCGTGTAATAGTACTACCAAGGGTGAGGATGGGATAGCGGATGGGTCAGTGAATGGTGGTCGGGCCATATAGTGAAGGTGGCTTGGAATTCTGGGATGGTTAGTGGCGTCGTTGACGGGAGGTCCCCGTTTAGTGTTAAGGCCGCTAGGAAGTGAGGAGTGGGTCGGGCCAGGTTTTAGGTTTCGTATTAAATTTTCGTATTTCGCTTTTGTTGGAATTTGAGAGTATTTCCTATCTATATTTGATAATTACTGTCATATATTCCTCTACTTAGTTTGGGTTTCGGTTCCACCTGTACACCATTTACATTACTACAGCTAGAGCATGTATCACAACATTTTATTACTTATTTAGGGATAATATTTGGGATTTTCTAATGTGTTTTCTTATCTGGTGTTCAGGATTTTATGGCTATTATGCAACTTGAAGGGCTCCTTACATATTTATGCACACTTATTGGTCATAATAATTCAAATTCTTTCCTCATAATCACCTAAAACCATCTTAGATTTACACATATTATTTGGGATTTACCTGTCAAACCTCATTTGCACTTTTGTTTCTTATTATGTTTCTTATTATGTTTCCCTATATTTCTCTCTTATACTTTGTGGTTACACTTCTGTATAAATATGATTACTATCACCCATCTCACATAAATAGAATAAGAACCAAAACTCTTACCAATCTGCTCTAGTACTTTACCTACTTCTCAGTTAGTGTGCTCCAGGAGCACCTCTTGCGCCTCCCGAGTATTATCCACATAGAATAGATTGTGCCTTACTTCCCATTCGGAAAGACCTTTTGACTTGGAAAAATGAGGAGGAGTCGATATTACATATTTATATAGTTTGCTATAATTTATTGCATTAGTTTGCAAGATATTGGTCTTTTGAGAATATATGTGGACCAGTCAAAGTAATTCTATAAGAGGAGCACTCTATAGAAAGATGGATTCTAAGGTTGCGACTGTACCGAAAACTCAAAATCAAAGGAAAGACAAACCTAAATTCAATTAAACAATCAAATGTTAAAACTTAATATCATTAAGCCTACAAGCTTCACTCAATTCCAGTTCTCAAGGATCAATGGTTTTTTCTTGGTAGAGTATCATTTGGGTTATAGTTAAGTAAAATAGTTTATATACTAACAACACACATCAGTACTCAGAGCTTCTGTGAATACCCTGCTCAGCCAAAATTAACATTTTGAGGCGTCAGATTGTTCGGATATGATTAGTAAGCCCACAAACCGGAAGTGGTTTGAGTAATATATCTCTAATAGAACCACATGAGAGAAAACCTCATTCGAGTGTTGCCATATAAGTGGTGAACAACTGACAACCCTGCAGCCTCCATATCAGTAAGACTCGCTGGCCCACCAGTATCCTCGTCTTTAGAGACGCTTCGCAATCATTGGTTTCTACTTCTACATTATACTATTGTTGGTTGACTACTCACATGCCCTGAAGAAATGCATCACTGTATTGTATTCCTCAGGCACCACCTGGAACCAATCTCATATTAACTATCTCAACCACGATCAAACATATGCCTCTAGAGTGTAATAACATTCTCACAGATAAACTACTCTATCTATGAGCAACTTCTGACATTTACCGGACTGGTATTGAGGGCAATCCAACCGTGTTCCTAAACCTTCCAATAACCCTTCCTGTGGCTCTCTTATTACCTATAGATATGAAAGAGGCTTGCTCTATTGAGTCGATAGTTAATGGAGTCAAAGTAGGTAACCCCTTTCGCGATGGTCAGTCGGATAGCCCCTTTATATCCAGCAAATAGCATCTGGTTAGATCGACAGCTACAATATTTACTGTGTTAGTAGCCTATCTCCAATCCTTAAATATAGTATGAAGATTCTGAATTACATACCCTTTTTGCCTCTGCTCACTGCTCATTCATCATTGCCAGACGGAGATAGTGAATACCTATTTCAGGCCTGGGGCCAGGCTTGAATCCACTTTACCCATACCAAGGCCCAGTTTGTCTTTAATTGCCAGTTGCAGGCCTACCAGTCGTAGTTCTCACATACTCCAGTCTGGTTTCTATGATGAAGGTAGGGTAATTGGATCTCAAGTTAGGGTAACTGGGACCCTTTCAGTAGGGTAATGAGATTCCAAGGAAGGGTAACCTTACTCACTCATGCCTGAAATCTGTATTGAACTCTGCATAACACCACTAGGGTTTCCACTCAGGTTTGTCTAACTTTTCTACTATTTAGTTGACTACAGTAAGAATATTCCCTCCAAAATGTCACTCTATGTAATGGGATACCCTTCGCTACCTTTACCTAACGGGCTTATTACTAAGAGTCACTATTGCTATGGCTCTGTGGTCTACTCTTACTAATTCTTGGTCTACTATGGTATACTAGGTATGCTCTACCGGACTTACTATAGTTTCCACTTGATATACCATTTAGGCTTATAGGAAAGTCAGTTGTAGCTACCTGTCCAAAGGTCATTACCAATTCATCCTGTTCACTACTCTTTTATTGTAATTATATTACATTGCTGTCTTCATATGTTATTACTCATAGCAATTATTTATATTTTAGACACTTGCTGAGATAATACTAGGTTTTTTACCTCATGTACTAGCACTTGCACTATGTCTAAACTTGGGCAGATATCAAAGAAGCACTCTTTCAACCACTTAAGAGTCAATCAACCTTTCCCAAGGTCTGGCTCTGGTAAACCTATATCCGCGTTTGGAGAGGAGACTCCCTCTATTGGGATAAAGAGAATCCGCTTTAGATACATCTAACCAAAGCTCATTATCGAACCATTGTCCAAAAGATAAAGAGATAAACTGAGCAGTATATACTGAGTATGCCAAGCATCATCATGGACCTCCAACAGAGAACCTTGATACTAGCTCTGGAATCTCCTTGTAGGCCTCCCCACTTAAGCTTCCCTCCTTAGTGTAGTCAAATCAGGTGTCACAAATGGTGACAAACAAGGCAGATTTTACATGATTAATAGATATTAGTGATAGGTTTATTATCTCATCCTCTGTCTACTCTACACACCTGTTCCTGCCTAATGAAAGCACTAAAGAAGAAAGGAACAAAAGTGGCATAAAGATAGACACTGAAGAGCAAGAATGTGAAGATGAAGGATCGCTACTTGCTCACTCTCATGCGCTCTAGCTAAGAACAGGATAGGAAACAAATATCTTCATCTAACCAACCAAACACTCTCAAAACCAAATGAACACTAAGGAAACAAATGCTGGTAAAAAAACCCAATCTATACCACTCTAGAACCATTCTGATATGTCATGTGCCTCTGTGATCCACAAACCCTGAGTCTCAACAATATTGTACAAACCCCATATGCGTAATAGCTTAAGGCATGAAAGGAAGCAAAGAACCAATACACGAATACCAACCGGCATAGGGTGTGAAAACAACAAAGTCTCTACTAGGTACATATCCGTAAGAACCACCAAACCATATGCCTGATACATATCTGGCTCCTAACTGAATAGCACAACCCTGTATATCTGTTACAATCCTCTCTTCCTCAAGTAATACTTGCAGCAAATAACCGATAGTCTTCTAACGATCACTTCTCTTGGCCCAATTGCTGTTGCGATAGCTAAGTCCTTTGACTCCTATCTAGCAACGTCGATCGCTAGGCTCCTATAAGACAGTCGTGTCTTGATTCCCAAAAGCGTGATAGATAAAGATCTTTGTATTTGAAAGTAAATAATATGAAAGAACTTAGATGGTTGCGTGAAGAACCCAAATCTCCTGCCCCGAGGGGGCCCTTATATAGGGGTTCTTCCCTCAACCCTAACCCTGCGTGACTCGTTCCCTCGCGTCACGCGACTCATGACTCATAGTGAGTCATAGTGTGAAATCCATCAGCTGACTCGTCCGAGTCAGCTGCGCCCTATCCTGCAACCAATCAAAACTCATAAAACATGTCATGTGCCCTAACGGGGTCACATGCGCAAAACCCATGACTCATAACTCTGAGTCATGTGCAAAATACATAAACCACATGACCACAATCGTGCGTCATGTCAGAACCACATGACCACAATCGTGCGTCATGTCAGAACCACATGACCACAATCGTGCGTCATGTCAAATATCAACCAATAACAATAAACCAGTGACACGCTATTGCGCTGTCCTGTGAAACCCTGTGAGTCAACTGATCTCATAGTGTGAAAGATAACAAACCGATGACTAATAACTATTAGTCATGTGAGAGCCTGCCTTGTTTAGTCACCGTTTGTGACATTAGCTCCCTTCCCCCTCTTGCATCGGTCCCACGATGCTAAACTCCTTCCTTCCACAGCATACCCCCGATTTGGCGCATCCTTTGTTTGCATCGGTTGTAGGCCTGTTGGAGTTTCTCCTTTTCCTTATCGAGCCGTTCGAGGTCGTTATCCTTTGCCACAATGATTTGGGCAGCGCGATCGAGCTGGCTTCGGAGGTCCGAGATTTTTCCTTCCAGGGTTTCCACGTCCGGAATGGTTTTTTCGCTCCCCTCTCCCCCCAGCCGTGTCCTCACGGCTCTTCTCTTTTTGTGTTCCCTTCTGTCCTTCTTTGACAGTTCTCCTTTTTCTCCTACTTGGCGGGGGTAGTAGCCGGCGTCCACCTTTTCCCAACGGTGTTCGTTGCAAGTGTCATTGAAACAATGCTCCCAGCTCGTGATTTCGTGATGAGCCCTTCTGGCTCTTCTTTGGCGAGGTTGTTGTGGGACCCAGTCCTCTCCTGGGTTCGCTTCCATCTCTTGTCGCCAGTCATAGTCGTGGGCGACACTTGGTTTTCTCGATCTCCTGGTGAATTGTGGGTACCAGCCTGACCCTTGTTTCTCGCCGAGATGGATTTGACATCCATCGTCCGTGCAGTCCGTCCAGTTCATGGAGGCGTGTGCCACCTCCCTTCTTGGTGAGCCCGAGTATGCTGGGCTAGTGGGGGTAGCGTTGCGAGCGATGCGCTGGGCGTCGCTTTCTGGTGTGCGTGAGCGTCGTTCTTGTTTGACGACGGGGGGAGGTGCGGAGGACGATCTGTTCATCGTGACGTGTATCCACTCCGGGCTTTCTTGGGTAGCTCCGGTGGAATCGTTGGACTGTGTGTTCTGCATTGTTGAAGTTTTCTGCGGGGTACCAGACTTTATCGTGTTCTGGTGAGTAGCCTTTCTACTTAGCTCGGTATTGGAGCTTGTTGTAGTGGAGTCGAGAGTCGA
>Ga0307507_10007587_pt1 | contig 15619 bp, 22 predicted proteins | sample 7_EM_MG_FD_207223 | JGI IMG/M metagenome (GOLD analysis project Ga0307507, IMG submission 207223) | Populus trichocarpa ectomycorrhiza microbial communities from riparian zone in the Pacific Northwest, United States - 7_EM | ecosystem: Host-associated > Plants > Roots > Unclassified | place... | reverse complement strand
TAGCATCCCCCTTACCTTTAATCCTTTCCTCTAGCACTCCCCTTCCTGTAACATCCCCCTTCCATTAAACATAGTAAATAATTTTATGTAGTAAATACACTTAAATTCCATCTGTTCAGATTTGAATGACCAAGGAATTCTGAGGATCAAGTTATCAGCATAAGGTCTGAGTTGGTTGGTTAAGTCACATGATGCCTTAGAATAGGTGAACTCCATCTGGACTCCAGATGGATTTATACAAAATTGTAGGTTGAGATCTTTTCCAGATGGAGTCCACATAGACTTATGGAGTCCAAGTGGACTCCATCTGGAATCTGTGGGGGAAGGTAAAGTACTGTGGAAAGTACAAACTTGATGTCTCAAGAAATTGGCCCTGTGACACTATGTCACAGCATGTCACTGGTCATCACACTTACCAAGGATTGTGCACCACCACTCTAAGTAAGGTAGGTTTAGCCCTGCACTGATTGCAAAGGCCCATTGTAATGTGATACTAAGTCGCATCCATGCTTGACTGCATTCCTGTCATCCTTGAGACCAAAGCAAGTTCACAAATTGTGCAAGAGACTGCAAGAGAGGTTCGCAGATCCTCAAGTCAGTTCCACAAGGGAGCCCTGGGATGTAGAAAACCACATGGGGTAGATTTTTTTTTTAAGCCCTCTGGCACTCCCCTCTCATCAGCCAAAAAGGGATATGTCAGAGGTATTCTACTAAAAAAAAATATGAATCTCATAATATTTCAAGAACATTGTGTGCAACTACTTAGCAGACTAAGCCATACATACATGCTTTGTGCATTCATGGAGTTCACAATGCCATTTACTTGGAGCACAGGTATAATTGAAGCACTCAAGATGAAACTGCTCACAGCAAAAATGTTCAGGTTACAGCTGTTCCAGAAAAGGATGAGAATGTGGGAATTTTTTTCAATGTAGATTCTGTAGTTACCAAATCAGGAAGCATGTCCTCTTCACTGTAACAGATGCTCTCCAAGCCCTCGCATTGACCTCCCAGCTCCTGTGCCTTCTAGTTGCTGTCAGAATGGTCTTTCAGGAGATCAGCTTGGATATGAAGGACTGTGTGCTTTGTCTTTGGGAACTTGGCTGGTCTAGAGAGGATGTATGCTTGACACTCTGCATTTCACAGGCAAGTCTATATCACTGGGCAGCGCTCTTCAATGAATTTGGCTCAACAACTGCACCACCACCTCCCATCCAAGGAAGACCAAGAATCATTGTCCTGGTTGCAATGAACACCATCAAGGAGATATATGCATAAAACTCTACTGTCTATCTTGATGAACTTCAGTGGCATCTGGCGATCTTCCATGACATCGCAATCTCAACTTCAGCTCTTCAAGAAACCCTGGAGAGGGCAGGTCTCACATGGAAGGTTCTCCACAAGATTGCAATTGAGAGGGATGAGGTACAAAGGGCTGAATTCCTCCACAATATTCAACATGGCTTTTCTGGGACTGGTGATGAGTTTGTGGTTGTTGATGAGTCCAGCAAAAAAGAGCATATGCTAACACATTGTTATGGGCATGCACCTATTGGGCAAGATGCTATCCTCACTGGGCCTTTTGTTTGCAGCAACTGCTACTCTCTCATAGCTGCAATGAGTAAAACTGGTTATCTCATGTCTCGTGTTGTTCCAGGATCTTTAGATTCATACAAGTTCTTTGATTTTATTGTTGAGGAAGTGGTGAGTGTATTTTTCCATAGCACAGCCAGCCTAATTCTTGTGATTCTGGTTTAGGTCCCCATCATGAAGCCATTTCCGGATGTGCACAGTGTCCTTATCATGGATAACTGCCACATTCACCATACTGACACTCTCCAGGATGTCCTGAATGACTTGCGTACATACTCTATTATTGCTGACCTTATCTATGACCCTTACTTGTTTGATAGATATTATGCTGTTGTATTTACCACCTTATTCACCAGACCTGAGTGTGATTGAGGAATCTTTCAGTACTTGGAAAGTGTACCTCCGTTGCCATGGTGAAACTTTACAAGGCCATGATGACCCAATCTTTATTCTACTAGACTCACTTGGATGTATCACAGTGGAGATGGCATTGAATTGGTTTTGGCACACTGGGTATATTGTTCATGATGACATAGTATAAGGTTTCTATAGCACAAGAGTAGGTAGAGAGCAGTGCAGATAATCACTGGAGATGGTATTCTAGTAGTATGGTATAATTCATGGTGCAAGCCTGAAAATGAACATCTATGTCTCATACCAATTCCATTTTCCCATCCGAACATCCTGTAAAAGCTGCTGATTCTTTGCTTTCATTCACATCCATGAGAGTTGAGCAAAACTGGCATTTTCTTTCCATTCATTGGAGCTCAGAAGATCAATACTGTCGCCAGGTTGAAATTTGAGCTTTTCAAGACAGGCTTTGTCCTTTTCATCAATGTGATACTGAGAACAGAAGTCAACAAGAGGGACAGAAGGAACATCACAAAATGCAACATTGAGAGATGTTGAGGCATCAGAGAGGGGAGCCACAGCCACAGGAGTAGTTGGTGCAGGCATCTTCATCAAAATTTGTTGTTGCTGCTGCAACATCTGTAGCATCATAAGCTTGACAAGGGTACTAGTGGTCATCACAGGAGGAGCAGCTAGTGGAGCAGAAACTGAAGCAGGAAGAGTGGTGTTATCAGGAGTGGCCAGCACTGTAGACATGTCCAATTGATTTGTAGTCTTCTTGGGTCAAATACATGTGTTGTGATTGAAATGCATTGATTGGGGTAGCATGTCCAAGGTAGCCACACCATGAGCTTAGACTTCTGTCAGAGAAAAGGAGGAAGGTATGAAAATATTGAATGATGAACTATATGTGATGCCCAAATATTGAGGCAGGCTTCCGTCAAGTTGTAAAACCATCCAGTGGCAGAATCCTTGTAAAGACGCTGCTCAGGGAAAAGCAGGTGATTACCAATTGGGTACTTTGCACAAAAGGTAAGGTTGAAGAAAGTGACAGGTATGCCCAGAAAGGGTCTTCAAGCTCAGTTCCAATGACAGCTACAGCACCTTCCTCTGCAAAGTGTCCACTGCATTGCCATGCCCAATCCTTCATATCATTGAGGAGAAAATATTGTGGAAGCCTCAGATGCTGCAAAATGTGAAGCCATTGCCATTGGGTGTGGCAACAGGTTACTCCATGATGATTGATGCTCTGAAGGTAAAGAGGGTGGGTGTGCATGTTGGGATTGTCATCATGCCACCACCAAAAAAGCCTGATGAGGATACAGTAAATATGTCGCATATATGTTCCTTGTCTGTGCTCATGCTATTTCTCCAGTTCTGGGATGCAGATGGATCAGGAAAGGCTATCAAAAAGGGATTCGATTTCTCAGAGCTTGAGTTTTGATTTACAGGGGACAGTATTGTTCAGCAGAAGGTGCACAATGAAAATTCTCTTTGATGAAAATATTCTCATTGTTATTCTGGGAGTGCTTCAATAAGGCCATTTCTCCCATCCTTTCAGAATTGAATCATATGAGGAGGATTCAGCTTCTCCACATAGACAAAGATTGTGAGATCGATGGGAGGTATCTCATCACCCAAGTCATTTGATTGTTTGTTCTACTCAGAACCATACAGTGGTAAGGTTGAGAGCAACATGCCAGATACAATAACCTTTTTTTTCTTTGATTTCCCTGCTTTTCCAATGCTCCTCACCTCATCATCTGAATTCACTTTGAAATGTACACTGGCAGACCACCAGTTTGGTAATTTCAGTTTCAAAAATGACTCACCAGCATTAGGATTGTGCTTCTTCTTTGCGGACCTCACCCTTTTCTTCTTCTGCAGCCTCATGTTGTCCTTGCTATCGGTATTGTCTAGAAATAATATTCAATATCAGCAACATACACAAGAGAAGTAAAAGGTAACACACCAGGAATAGAAGGCTGTTTCTTTTCCTTGTTGTTCTCTATATGCGCTTGCTCAGCAGTACCCCCATCTTTGTCGTCAGTGTCAGTGATGATTGCTCTTTTCTTCATGGCACTCTTTATCCCCAGACTCTTCTCAACAGTCTGGGGATCTGTATTCACAAATACTAGTTCTATATACAGCTGAGAGCTAGTAACTGAAGAGACTAGTCATTTGTTGACCTACCTGACAATGGTTTCTTGATGAACATATCACTATTGTTGTTATGGTTTTACACATAGCAGGCATTGTTAAGCTTTGAGTTCAACCTATGACTCGATGACTGATGACTGTTATGACTTATAGCTTGATACTGTTGGCTATCTTCAGGGGGTTTCCTGGTACTACTTGTTACTGTTCACTGTATAGCTCTGTTCATCGGCTATCTTCAGGGTATTCCCAGAATGACTGTCATTCGTGTTACTAAACAAAATGCAGGGTTCAGCGATCCTCCCTGGAGAGTGATCCTGGATACTAGGCAAGAACTTGTTAACTTGCGATGACTAAAACGATAAACTGACACTCTAAGTCCTTAAAGACCTTAGAGTACAAGGGCGGACTTGCTTATGGGGGTTCCGACTGAGACGTGAGGGTGAACTAAGCTTGTATTGCCTAGGTTCAAGCTATCGAATACAAATGAAAACACCCTCCTTATATACTAAGGGCCTAAGTAAACTATGAGTCAGAAACGAGTCAAAAGTACAAGTCTATATGACTTGTGTAAAGTCATAAGAGTCATACAACTCTATCTATGTAAGTATGAGTCAAGAGAAAATAATGAGTCAAGAAAAATAGGAATGAGTCATGGGATGCATATCTAGAGTCTGTCCAGAATGGTCTAGACTACGTCTTAGGAATATGTAAGTGTCTGCGAGTATCTAAGCGTCTGTCCATATCGTAAAGAAAAAGTTTGTAACATTACCCCCCACTTAACCTTCGATGTCACTGACTTCGAACCTAGCAAAGAGAAGAGAAGGGGGGGAGGAAGAGTCCGATGATAAGCTAGATAGTTCGACAATGTCAGACAGGGGGGATGGAGGAGGAGTAGGAGGTGGGGCGGGGGAGGTGTTAACGTCCTGGTATACTTCCCACTCCTTGTTTGTTGGCTCCACTGCTCCTGCCCACATTGCCATGGCATCTCTCCATCTTTTCTCTCGTGTTCCTTCGGCCACTGCCCCCCATCCTCCCATTGCCTCAATCCATTCCCTGCTGTTTACATTGTGCTCCCATTCCTCCTGGGCCTTCCCTCGGTCCTGGCAGTTCGGGGAAGTGTGGCCGGGTCCCCACTGCTGGCACCCTGAGCATTGGTATAGGCCACAATTCTTTTGAATGTGGCCGGGTTTCTTGCATTTCGAGCATCGAGGGCGGGGGTCGGTAGTATGTTGGTATGGGTGGTAATGGCGAGCAGTCGGCCCAGGAGTGCCATATGCATGAATGGCGGTGTCATGTTTGTTAAAGAAATTAATCATGCCTCACCCTGTGAAGGTCATGAAGATATATTTGGGGGCGAGGGGAAATTTCCCTGAGTCCCTGATGACATTGAGGATGCCATGTCGAATGGCAGCAGCGATGGTGGCAGCGACAATGAGGGACGCACTGAAGGTGGCTCATCAGTACCCCAGGTTTTCGGTGAGGTTTTTCTTGTTGGCGACAGCCTTGGTGATAAGGATGAGGTCGAGGGAGAGGGTCAGATCTGAGTAACAGATGCCAATGAGGTCAGAAATATCTTGGTAGCTCTTGAAGAGCTCCCAGACGTAGTTAATGGCAGAGGAGAAGGCATCGGTCTGGAACTGGGAAGAAGACATGGTAAGAGGAGGTTTGTTCAAAGAAAGCTGGTTGGCTTGTTGCAAGTGTTAGACGATTGTCTGAGGATTTGACTGCAGATGTTTCCTCTTTTTATAACTTTGAAGAACCTTGGAAGCATTCTTCAAGTTGTTCTCTGGTTCCCATGTCTTGTCAGAGTATCCCTTCCATACTACCAAATACTGATAGTTTCTGCCTCGTTTCCTGTGATCTTTGATTGAATCTACTTTGTACTCTTCTTCTCCATTGATAAGATCAGGTGGGGGTTCAGGAAAATTTCTTCTGTGAACATTGGTTTTGCGATATGGGGTGAGGCAACTGCTGTGAATGACGTTGTGTATCTTCCATTGAATTGGAAGTTGGAGCTTGTATGTTACTGGTCCTAGCACTTCTATGATTTTGAAGGGTCCTTCTCATAAGGATGCCATCTTCTGGAACTGATATCCTCTATTGAGGTTGCACGCATCTAACCATACTAAGTCTCCTTTATTGAATGGAGGAGAGTTCTTCTTGGATCGTTTAATTTGAACTTATCATGCCAGCTCATGAGCGGCTCAAGCATCATCTCTTGCTTTAAGAAGTTTAGAGATTCATTCTTCTACTGCAGGGACATTCATTTTTTGGAATGCCATTGGAAACCCAATAGGTTCGCTTCCATACATGAGGTAAAATGGGGTTTGTTTCGTAACTGAATGGGGTCGTCTGTTATATGCGAACTCAGCCATAGGGAGATGTTTATCCCAATCTTCTGGAATGCGTTTGCAGAAGACTTGGAGATATGTCTCGAGTTCTCTATTGACTTGTTCTGTTTCTCCATCTGTCTGAGGATGGTATGCAGTACTGACTTGTTGCTTGATTTCGCAGAGTTTCATAAGACTTTTGTAAGTCTTAGAAATGAAAAGAGGGTCCCTATCAGAGATAACAATCTCGGGCAACCCAAATTGTTTGACTGTATGGTCCAAATGGAGTTCAGCGGCTTCGAGTGCAGTTAATTCTTTACTGCAAGGGATGAAAATTACCCCCTTCATAAGGCCATGGTCTACCATGACCATTATGTGGTCATGGCCTTGTTCTGTCTTAGGTAATCCAGAGATAAAATCTTGTGTTATCATCTGGAATGGTTTTGTAGCCATTGATTTGATTGGCTGTACTGGTGGTTGTGTTGGGTGTGTGTTAACTTTATTTTGTTGACAGGTGGTGCAACCTGTAACATATTCGTATATGAAGTGGTGTAATTGTGGCCACCAGTAATGTCTCTGAACCATTTCTAGGGTAGAGTCTCGTCCTGGATGTCCCGTCATTGGGGAATCATGAATCTGCTGAACGATCATCTTTCGCACTTCAGGATTATCAGGGATATAGCATCGATCCTGATAAAACAGTATTCCATCTTCTATTTTCCAATCCAATAAGTTTGACTTGATCGGTGGAACTCCTTTCGTAGGTAGGACCTTGTCCATATCTTTCACAAATTCGTCTGAGGTAACTGCCGATTCTATTAACCTGGCAAGCTCCATGTTGATTAACTTGATGAATAACTTGTCTGGCAGCAAGACAATGTTTTCATTGTTGGTGTCTTTCTCTCGTATGTGATCTGGACACCTTGATAGAGCATCTGACTGAATCATTTTTGATCCAGGCATGTGCATTAACTTTGTATTGAACCTTGTCAGATACAAGGCCCATCATGCTTGTCAGTGGCTGAGGTCCTGTGGCTTTTGGAAATAAGTCAGATTCTTGTGATCTGACATTATTATGACCTCGTGTTTACTTCCTTCTAAGAAGTGTCTCCATGTTTGTAATGCTTGGTAAATTGTGAGCATTTCCCTATCATATATGTCGTAGTTCCTTTCTGTCTGAGTGAGGCTGTGGGAGATATAGCCGCATGGCTTAAGCTCTCCACTATTGTTGTGTTGTCTGAGGATGGTGCCTGTGGCCCATTTAGATGCATCAGATTCCACAAAGAATTGCTTTGATGGATCTGGTATGACTAGGACTGGTTTCTCTAGGAATTGTTTCTTTAAATTTTTGAAGGCTGTATGACAACCCTGAGACCATTTGAAATTTTTTGTCTTCTTTGTGAGTTCGTTTAATGGTTTGGCAATCTCCGCATAGTTGCCAATGAATCTTCAGTAGAAATTGCAGAATCCTAAGAAGGATCTGACACCTTTAACTGTCTTCAGTGGAGCCCATTCTCCTATTCCTGCTAACTTTGTCAGGTCCATTGATATCTCATTAGGTTTCACGATGAAACCTAAGTACTCTACTTTGGTTGCATTGAATACACACTTCTCTGGTTTAAGGAATAAATCCTTCTCTCTAAGTCGCTTTAACACCTGTAGTGTTCATTGGTGATGGTCTTTGGGATTCTCGGAAAATATGAGAATATCATCTATGTAGATCAGGACCCATCCCTGAGCTATCATATCGGCGAAGTAGTCATTCATCATAGATTGGAATGTGGCCGGCGAATTGCACATTCTGAAGAACATTACTGTTGGTTCGTATAATCCTCTTTTGGTGATGAAGGCGCCCTTCCATTCATCGCCTTTTTTGATTCGGACATTATTATATCCCCATTGGATATCTAGTTTCATAAACATCTTTGCTCCGTGTAGCTTCTGGAGAAGATCGTCAATGGATGGTAGGGGATATGCTTTTTTAATGGTTGACTCGTTTAGGTACCTATAGTACAGGCTCTCAGGGTAGACCAAGAACGAAAGAGAATGAGATCGAAGGAAGCCTTCATGGAAGAACTGCAGAACCTTCGCATCAGAAAAATGTCAACAGTTACAATAGAGGAAGTACCCGATGAAGATGCAACCCCAGAGTTTGAAAGGTTGCCTGATACAGAGAAATCTATTCTCATTGCAGTAAATGAACTGCCAGATGATTATGAAGACATGCCAGTGCTAGTACCAGACCCTGATGAAGAAGAGGACAAGGAAGATGAATTGACAGAAGGAGACTTGCTTATCACTCATATCAATGGAGATACAGCAAAAGCTATACCAGAATGAGAAGAAGAAAGGAACCCATTAAATCAACCAATTCAGGTTGAAAACGACAAGATCGCAATCAGAGCTAAGACGTCTGTATCACAGAGATTAGCACATGAAGCCAAAACAGATGAAAGGAAACCTTTTGAGGAGTTAGTCCCAAAAGAATATAGAGAGTACTGATCAGTCTTCGAGAAAACTGCATCCAAGTGTTTCCCAGAAAGCTGCCCATGAGATCACAGAATTGATCTCAAACCAGACTTTGTACTGAAGAAAGCGAAAATGTATCCACTCAGCATAGAGGAAGAGAAAGAAATGAACAAATTTATAGACGACAACCTTAGGAAGGGATTCATATGGGAATCTGCTTCACCACAAGCATCACCATTTTTCTTCATATTGAAGAAAGATAGTAAAGCGCTCAGACCCACCGTATTACAGCTGAATGCAAAATGATAGGCCACCCTAGATCGACACATGCACGGGTTTGTGGCTAGCGACTTAGTTGGCTTCCTGATTTGTTTGAGGTTGATTTTAAGGGTTTTCCTTGCCCAATCAACTATAGGGTTCACCCTTTCCAACCATGGTAATCTGAGGATTACATTTTCTTTTCCTAGGTGGCTGATAAAAAATTCAGTGGAGATGATGTTTCCATCAATTTTTACTGGGAGTCAGGTGTAGTACCTAATAGGTCCATTTCTATTAGGGGTCTCATCAACATTTGAGACAGGTATCTCCTTCTTTAGTCTTAGGAGCAGGAGCTGGTGTTCTTTTGCGAATCGTTCATCTATAAACACCCTTTGGGCACCACAATCTATTAATGCTTTAGTTTCAATGATTTTATTTCCATCTAAAATTCTAGTGTCGACAGTCATTGATCTTGAGTCCTCATCTGGTACACTTCGAATTTTAAGAGCTTTGATGGAAAATTCTTTCAAAGGTCTAGCTGCCGTTGCTAGCCTTCTTACTGAAAATCCTTGGGTTCTTCTTCAACTGTGTCTTTGTCTAAACTTTCTATAAAAGTGTTCTTTGCTGCTTCTAAATCTCTATCATTGAGTTCTGCCATAATGGCATGAACTTTTCATGTGGCTTCCCCTGCTTTACTCTGAGGTGGCATGATAGCCTTGTATGGGGTGGTGGGTTTACTGTAACTGGAAGTACTTCCTCTATTGGAAGTAGTCTGGCTCGGTGCATGATCTTGTGACATATGTCCCGTTTTTCCGCATTGGAAACATAGTCATTCTCTCATGTATCTGTCTCATTCTTCAATAGACAGTCTGTCGATTTCTATTTTGTCGACGTCCATTGCATTTGGGTCTCTGGTTCGCGGGGTGAATGTGTTATGGGGCATGAATGTGGTACAGGGTGCTGGTCTGGGTGTCCATCCTGTAATCCTGTCTTTCCATTGTATACTTTGATAGTATGACTGGTTGAACGACCTAGCATCATCGATAATCTCTTCTAACTTGGTTGGTGGGTTCTTCTGCTGAGTAATCTTCACCCTCAATGTCAGGTGAAGACCTTTCAAAAAGTCTACTGAGAGCGTGGGATTCTCTACTCATTGTAGGATGAATCCGGCTCATTGCACTAGCATTCTAAAGTCGAGGATGTATTCCTCTAGGTGTCCTGGTTTGTGTTTTAAGACTGCGAAGTCTGTCTGTGCTTTTTCCTTTGTCTTCCTGATATCGAAGGACTTCTCTAAGAGTTTCTTGAAACTGACCCATGTGTCGGTGGGTAAAAATTTCCCTTTGGTCTGATGCATGTCAATGTAATGGCTTGCCCAATCAGCTGCCCTTCCTTTGGTCATATATGAGATAGCAAACAATATTGCTAGCTGGTCTGTCAAGAATCACTGTGCGTTGGCTAATAGGTAGTTTTCTACCATTTGAATCCATAGTTTGTATTTGGATTCGTCTCCATTATAATCTTTCGGTTGTCAGCTTCTTTCTTTTCCATCCGCTGTGGGGTATGGATTAAATGCTTCTTGTTGCAGTGGTGGCACATTGCCAGCTGGTGCGTTGGTTGCTTCAGTGGACATTTCTGGTCCTGGGTACTCAGGTTCTACTGGTGTCTCCAGGTTAAACGCTTCTTGTGCGAAGGTGTTAAATCTTTCTTTTGGGTGCGTTGAAACACCCAAAAATTTGGCACAACCAAAAAAGCATGGGAAAAATAAGGCAACACCTTTGCTGAATGTTTTCGAGGTCCCTGGTTCCGAATCTGAAGTCAGAATTTCAATAAAAAATTTGGTTCTCAAGTTATCAAATTTGATGACTTTGTTTGTCCGCAACTGTAGTTCAACGCGTAACGCGAGCGCGCTGACCCCGAGTCGGACTTCTGTAACGCGCACGCAGTGGCCACCCATTCATCCCGAGTCGGACTCAAGTACTTGAGATTGGAAACGGAGGCAGGGAATAAAAATTGGTGAAAAGGTGACTACTCCAGAACTTTCTCCCCCACCGTAAATGTTTTCAATCCTTCAAGAGTATCACCAAGCAATCATCTCCGCAGCGTGGATGATCATTCTATCCCCCATCCCGCAAGACCTAGTGCGGGCTGGAGCCATCCTCCTCTGTTTTCTCATATGCGTGCACGCCGGGCGCCCACGAACCCTCATGAAAACTCTTCAACGTCGACTCTCGTCCTTAGAAGAAAAACTACAGGACGCCGTCGATAATGGAATTATGCTTCAATCGGATGCAAGTTTCACTAATCAATTCGTGAGGGACATAGGAAGGTGAGTTGTTGACATTGTTTCATGGAATAGCATGCTTACTGCGCCCACAATATACACTCTTTAGAATCCGCTACATGATCTATGAGCTCTATGAAAGGACGCTCATAACGTCTGGCGGAATTTTCCAGGAGATAAAGGTCGTTTGGGAAGGTCTCTCACTCGAGATTAATGAGTGCATTCGCGATGTTGATGTCCTAGAAAGGGATCTCGAAGTATGTTCTTCCGAGCTGTTGCCCTTTCCGGTTTGACATGATGCACAGATAAACCGCGCAAAAATTCTGAAGAACCACTATCATTTGTGCAAGTGACAGACCGAACTGATTACGTACTATACCTTTCATGATGCATCACTGTCCTGCTTGACCCCTTCCCATCGTTATGTTGTCTGCGCTTTCTTCCTGCTTTCGTTCTTCTGGTGCAGGCTAAATGGTAATCATATGTATTCCCATATTGTTCTAACTTCCGCATGTTTCGCCTACGCAGGACACGCTACCCTCTTCCTTGTTTAGCATCGACAAGTTAACTGTTGTAAATGTATGAGTGTTGTGAAATTCGAAAGAAGCGTAATTGGAGCATACGGATCAAGAGGGCAGGTAGAGCTCTCGACTTCGAGATTAGCAATCCTAACAACGCGCATGAGAATGCCAGCGCCTTCGCCAACAACATCGCAAACCAAGCGGTCGAGGATAGGACCGTTGTGGGAGGGCGAAGCTGGAGTTTATCCTGCCAGAGACGCTTTCGCGGAATTAGAGCCGCTATCGCGCCAGTCAGTTGTGAGCGTTGTAGAACGGGGAAGAGCGGTCTGTTCTACCTGGTGTTTTCACAAAGCGCCAGCCTCTTATTCGCAGCCGCCGACTCATCCTCGTCCCAGAGTACCAGTGGCTTGAGACAGTCGGTCCACAACCACAGCCAAGCCTGTCTGCGCGCAATGGACTCCGATCCACTCATCACACGGGCATCCATCGTAAAGTGTCACATCCATGCAACCTCACAGGTGACAGTAGCACCCACACCTCCGCGTACCATCCAACAAGAAAGCCCTAAAACATGCACAATCTGGACAGCTGAACCATAACATGCATTGGGTCGGGACCGCAGGTGGGTGAAAGATGGGGAGGTACGAAATGCAGCTGGGATCACGAGCAGGATTGGTCTTGTGGCTTCGTTTGCGGGGGTGTGTCTTGATAAGGACATGGGTTGGGGAGGAGAAAGAGATTGAGGGGGAGCGTCCGAAGCCTGATAAATACACCTAATCCGTATGCATAAATTTTGGAGAGCATTACAATGGGTGTAGACCGAATGAAGAGAAGGATTCCAGTAGCCTGTCCGCCCAGTATCGAAGGGATGAAGATATTGGTGAAGATCAGACCAAAATACCTGATTTCAAGGCACTTGATATGGTTGCTCAGAGGCATGTTGAAGGGGACGGACTATAGCATGCAGAAAGTGATTTCCCCAGCAAGGCCACACCACAGCTGTGTACCATGTCAGGGTCTCTCTCGGAAAGACAGCCATGCCAAACGTAAGGTGAAGCTCAAGACGATCATCTTCGTCAGCAGAAAACCTATGAAACCCATGAGCCGAGCACAAAAAGATCAGAATGAAGTGGAACGTACGAATCGGTCATGTGCATGAAATGTGGATCAGGGTGCGCAGAATGGTGCGTTCATCTTCTACCCTCGCCGATAACGTGGATTTCCAGTTTCCGTCCTCGATCTCTTCGCTACCCTAACTAAAAAGGACGGCAGAATGGGTTTTTGCGCATGGACAATGACACTGTAAGAGGTAAAAACCAAAAATTTTGGTAAGGAAGGAAGTTAGGAGGACCTCATATCAGGTAACGAGGCTTAACCTACATCATTTGGATCCACTGAATCCACCTCCACCCACGTTTGGGGTTCGTTATGATCCATCCAGAGAAGACGGGTCTAAGTCCTAAACCACGAAGGGCGGCCGCGGAGAATATGGCAATTGGAAATCCTGAAGTTGTCGTCGTGAAACGAGCAGGCCTCAAGGTCTTGACAGTGCTCCACAGTGGAAGGTTGGGAAAAAGTCCTGTGTTTGTTGGTGCCTTCCGTGTTAAACGGAAAGGCATCTGCAGCGTATCAGAATCCATATTCTGGCGTCCTGCCGAAAGCTACATCGCAGTAGCCTCAATGTGGACCTAAGGCGGAAGATTGGCCTTGCGCGAGCGTGCCTTGAAAACAAAGTCAGCTGTTCTTCCTGAAAAAAGGGTACGATACTTGTATTCCGACCTTTATAATATTCATCTGCTGCACTTGAACGTTAAATCCACGTGAAGTCCACGTAATCAAGGTTGCCTAACAAAAGATCCTGCTTATCAAAAGATCATTGTCGAAATTGCTACGCATGATTAGCATCGACAACATCGGGAGACGCTTCTGGCCAGAACGTCAGCTGCTTAGAAATCCAGAGTGGGTTGCGAAGACACCTGTAGAGGTATAAGATAGATAGATCAGTCGCAAGACGAACTCAACGGACCTGAGTCTCGTACGCCATGGCTATCCTGCTCCAGACCTTGGTCAATGGCTGCTCAAATCGTTGACCGCTGGGGAAATAGAACGATACACTTTGTCTCTGACACCTTAGGCCCAATAACAGTCACCTCTGACGTTGAACAGCTCCCAACGCATGTGTACGCGACGTGCCCGCCTTTAGATTGTATCCTCGTTCCCGGGATAGACCACTTATTCAGCCTTTCCAAGAGATGTACAAAGTTGGTGGAAAAGCGATGGCCAATCCGAACGTCCTCTGGTTGACAGTCTGCACTGGCTCTCTAGTCCTCGCACAGAGAGGCGTGTTGGACAGGTACCACGTCGCCTCGAACAAAATGGCGCTGAAGAGGGTGGTAGAGGCCGTAAAGCTGAATAGGACTTTGCGTTGGGCGGGGAATGCGAGATGTGTGAAGGATGGGAGAGTGTGGAGCGCTGAGGAGGTTACGGTGGGATTGGCCTCGCGAGATCATGGTGGTTGAGTTTGCAAAGGTGGTTTTTGGGTGGTTTCGGAGGTGGTTATTTGGTGGTTATGTAACTCGGATAGGTATCGAGTACCTTCCCTTTCATTTTCAATCATCGATCCTACTACTTCCAAAGGCGGGAAAAGGGTGTATCAAAGTCCTAGGAATGGTAGGCGGGCGACAGCCGCACAGGATGGTTCGTATCCCATCCTGTTCATCTCTTCCCGAAGCTTCTCCACCGAGACAAGAGGGAACCTTTGATCATCACCACCCCTCAGGAATTATGCAGCAACAGCGCGATCCGCGTTGTAAAGTTTCAACTCGTTCTCATAGCCTGGCGCCGCTTACTTGAGGAAGGCCTCGACGTTCACACTCGAGTCGTTTTCTCGGAACTTCGTGAGGAAACCTTTGAGCTTTTCGCGTGTTTGATTGACTTCGGACGACCGAGCGCGACAGGTCTTGACAAAAGTTGGGAAGAAAAGAGCATGGTTTTGCTCACGAAACCTTTTTAAATAGTTGCTTAGATTGTGATGCTGCGATGTTGTGATTCCTAGATGTTGACACGTACCACCCTCGGCTAAAAGAACCTCGTCTCCTCCAGGATGCTGAGAGTTTGGATTCTCGCGCGTATGGGAATTGGGGGGCCCAGTGGCGCTTAATTTGTTTGATGCGATGGAGTATGTAAGACGAGGCTGCGAGAAGAGGTCCTTAACGTGGGGTGGGGCATGTGGAGAGGGTGGATGGGCGAACGATGGTGGGGAGTTGGGGAGCAAGTGGGGAGGGCGCGGAAAGGAGAAAACCCTGGGAAGGAAAGTGCCAAGGCGTGGGGAATCGGCTCAGGAATACACCAGAGGAAAGTAGATCCTTGATGTCTGCAAGTCTCATCAGGGTTGATGACGTCATTGTCCTGCCTAAGGTTGGCGGGAGCTCCACGGCAGAATTCGCATTTGAAATCCGAAGTTATGATTCGAAGCCCTAGGCTAGGGTTACATCTCCCTTCTATTCTCTCCCACAGAACTTGAGTCCGAAAGTGAAACCAAAGGAGATAGACACCGTATATATCTGACCAAAAGGAGAGGATAAGACGACCACAATATGATCGTATGACACTGGCTTGCTAGGCATCGGGAAACCTCGTTTCCCAAGAGCACTTTG
>Ga0307507_10007586_pt1 | contig 15620 bp, 17 predicted proteins | sample 7_EM_MG_FD_207223 | JGI IMG/M metagenome (GOLD analysis project Ga0307507, IMG submission 207223) | Populus trichocarpa ectomycorrhiza microbial communities from riparian zone in the Pacific Northwest, United States - 7_EM | ecosystem: Host-associated > Plants > Roots > Unclassified | place... | reverse complement strand
ACCCTTTGCGTATTCTCCCGCATCCGGCGGACGTTCTCCCCTCTCAACCTTTCGCTCTCCTCCCTCCCCAATCCATCTCGTTCGCTGGATGCCCTACTGTCCGCTTCGGCCTCTCACGCTCCGCCCAACACATTCCCCTGCCTTCTGAACCTACAATTGCCGGCTGCCCAGCTTATCCGCATCCGCCCGACGCCCTCCCCAGCCTTTCATGCCTACAATTGCCCGCCTGACACCCTCCTACTGGCCTACACACTTTAACGTTTTGTCACTTCCGGATTCTATTGGCATAGTATATCATTTATTTGCCTTATTACACTCTCATAATATGCATATACGATCATAGAATACTGATAGGTGCATTCCCCCCCTCTAGGTCAGTTTCTTCAACCTGTGATGGCGCGTCCGCCGGTTCTCGCAACAGAGCTACATCATCTAATACCCCCAGATTTGCCCCTCGATCCCATTGCGGTCCGCGCCGACCATGTCCTCTCCCTGCATCTCCGAGGCCACCTGCGGCTTCTGATCCATCCACCTCTGGATCGATTCCAAACTCCAATCTCAATGCGTCCTCATCATTGGAATATCCCTTCATTCTCTCAACACGCTTTCCCCAGTCCTTCTCGATTCTAGCCTTTAATGTTGTTCTGATCCGCTCGATTATTCGTCCGCACCAGACCCCTCCCGTACCGTCCCATGTCTGTATTTGGTGTTCTAGCAGGCCTATCATCTCGTTAGGCGGCTTATCACCCCTTTAAGTACTTGTGGTTTTCAAGAGTATCCGGATGCCTGGGCGCCTGGGCGCCAACAGATCAAGACACTTCTGAAAACCTCAAGTCAGCGTTATTTGCCTTACCTTTGGAACTGGCACCTGTGAAAGCTACATTATCGATAAAGTTTCCAGTCCACCAGCATTGCAGTGAATGGCACAATATGGCTGCTGTCAGACAGATAAACGGACCATCGATCTTGTCTAGGAACCTCTCATCCATCATGCCTTTCCTTCTAGGGCTAGAGTAATATTGTGCGTATATTGTGTTCGGGATCTGTGGCGCTACAAATCTAAGAGAAATAGACAGTCCGCCGAATTAGATGGATTTAGTCTTACTACTGTTCGAAATAATTAGGGGAAATGTTGAAAAGCTACCCCATAGTTCCTTGGTGGGCAAGTGAACCTATCCCCCTCCAGCAGGTATTTTGCCCTTCGTCTGCAGACCGCAGGATCATCAATATCAAGCTTATAGAGTTCTGTTATAGCCTTCTTCACCATATGCAGATACTGAGATCTGCACGAACTGTGCTTGGACCAGATCTGGAAACCAGTGGCCGCCGGCCGCTCTATTTAGTTTGGGGATAAGATGTAGGTTATCGATTAAGAGTAACTTGCCTGGTCATTTGAGTGTGGGCTACCATCGGCAAAGTTGGGAAAGCCCAATTCCCTCCCGACATTGTTCCAGCACCTGCGGACTTCTTCGGTCAGGGTAATTGGGTCTGGAAACGGATTCACGAAGATTGTCCAGTCCCACATCAGGAAACAGGCTTTGGCCAGGATGATACGCTCAAGCCCTATGGCCATATTCTGTCTGCTGCTGGGCCGCTCTCCACCTCCACTCTCCAATTCCGGCGTTGTTGGCTCTGAGTGGCTTGGAGTTATGGCCGATGTTGCAAGCGAATTCAAGACTGCAGGCGAACGGGAGAGAACCACAGATGGAAAACGATTTTGGCTAATATGTACTGGGGCACGTGTTCTCCGTCCGGGGTAACCAATCCTGCTAGAATCCTGGGTATTCCTAGGGGTGATTGTCAGTATCGAAGCTTGCAAGTTACGGACCTCATGCCCGATCGGCCTTTGTGCCCTCCCCCAATCCGGGGGAATAGATCTTCATCATCCTCATGCTGTTCCAACTCATTCTCCTCCTGGATCTCCTGGCTCTCCTGGCCCTCCTGGCCCTCCTGGCCCTCCTGGCTCTCCTGGCTCTGGCCCTCGTATTCTCCATCATCAGAGTCTCTACTGTCATCCACTGGCTCCAGGCCCTGCTCCCAGTTGTCCGGAAGAGGCTCCTGGTTGTCCAAAACAGGCTCTGGTATCTACAGTCGGGATGAAGCTGGCCCCAGCATGGCATTCCCCCTCTTACCTACAGTAGACCCAGCTGTAACCAACTCAAAAGTGGGTGGTATTCTAGTTAACCTGTCCCTGGATTGAGATCTCTGGGCACGCTCACGGCGGACCTCCCGTCGTCTTTGTGTCTCCTGGCTCGACAGACGCGTTCTGTCCGCCGTAAGCCGCCACTGTTGTTGTGACATAGAGTGCAGGCTAATTGTGATAGAATAGGATCATAGTGAATAGAGTTGCTAGATAGATGGTGTTAGGCAACGTGTATTGGTAGGTAGCCAAGGGGGCAATATGGGATTTGAATCTAGGAGATAGGAATTGTCCGGGCACCTTTAAGTGCTTGGGACGTTCACGCCTTGTCACTCGCTTTCATACTAGACGGCATTGGCACACACCCGCGCGGCCGAATTGCGGCTGGACACCTGATCTAGGAATTGCACCCGAAGCGTCCAGCTTCAAATCAGCCGTGCAACTGTTTTGCTAAATCATAATACGAGCGTCAAGAATTTAGAGTTAATGAAGCAGATGAAGAGGTTGATTGAATGCGCGGAGTAATCTAGTTCAAGTAGGTCTGCCAAGCGGACCATAACGAATGCGGGTAAGGCTAGAGTTCGGAGCACGCAACGCTCATCTCAGAAAGTACAAGCTGCCACTAAGGCTCAACAGATGGGGTATAAGGTGAAAGCTAGGATGGGAAAAGCAAAGAAGAGGGCAATTCTGAACAAAAAACAGCTGGAAGAATGATCTGCACAAACCCAAAGAGCAAGGTCTAAAACTAGAAGAAACATATCCCAAACGAAAACAAGGCGGAAAAAAACAAGAATGAACTGCAAAAATTCCTAGAGCAAGCATCAAAAGCCGGAAAAGACACCCCCAGACGAAAAACAGCCGGTGCTGAACACGACAAGAATGGTCCCCAAAATACCCAAAGAAAATGACCAAGCTCCTCTCTTGCCTCGGTAGGATCCGTGGACGATGGCAAGGCTGAATTTACCACACTGGGTCAAGGCAACCAGCCCAGCCGTGGCGGGCTAATCTAAAACAGAAATGGTTAGGAACGAGCGAGAACAACCAGCAGAACTCCAGGAGTGAAAATGAAAAATTCCGAAAGGAAAAGTCCAGGATCTGCAGCCGCCTAGTATCTATAATCATGAACGGAACTATCCCCTTTGCGGTTTCATGTTAGTCACATAGGGTCGAGGCAGGCTAGCTTTGTTGACAGAAGCTAGTGTGCAGAAACGAACTGGAGCGGACTTCTAAGGTCCGTTTCTGCTGACAAAGGAGTAGGACCTGCTGCCAACATAGCAGATGAAAGACCTGGTAGTTGTAACTGCAACTTACGAGTTGTAAAGTATCCACTTGAGCTGGCTCGGGAGCTGGCGGTTGGGCCTAATTTTCTTCCGGCATCTGCTGCTGCTATATCTACAAGCGTATCGTTGGCGCAGAGCTTAGATGGGGAATGGCTTCTGCTGGGCGTACCAACTTGGGTTGCCGATGGGTCGGCAGGCTGCTGGGCGCCGGAGGCTAGCATCAAAAGATGCTCAGCTGATGTCCTCAGCTGTAGCAGTTCCGTGGCCGCAGAGGCTAGCTCGTGACTCGGATTGGGAGCCAAAGGAGGAGGACTGCTTGGCGGACTATGCGTGGCGGTAGGTTGCCGACTCCGATTAACCTCCCCATTGAGTCTATCCGGTTCACCCTCAATACTACTGTTGATTATTGGCATGCCGCGGGCGACCTTCCTGGGAGGTTCTGCAGCGTCAGCCGGACCCTTCGGTTCGTCAGCCTTAGCCATGGCTGCTAGGTCATGTTTGCCACTGCTATTGACTGCCATCCAGGTAGGTAGTCAGAATACTTTCTTTAGGTCAGTCTCCCTTCCTATTTGTCGGCAAGACCTCAAGGCACGAATGCCCAAGTCAGTAGGAGGAGCAGAAGGTTGCTTACTAGGAGATGGTGTGAAACCGGAATCCAAGGCTCGCACGACCTTGGTGGCCGAACTGCGGTTTCAGTGTGGCTTCGGTTCATTGACGTCCGCCGGACTGCTGTGCACCCTTTGTCCATTGATTCGCATGCTGCTCACGGTTTTTTTGGTACTCAACTTGGTGATTTTCTTTAAGGCTGTAGCGGCCGACTTGGGCTGGTGGCCGTCTGAGTCCGACTCATCAGTATGAACAGACGGATTGGGAGATTGGCCCCTATCATCACAAGGGCCAAAAGTCACGGTGCACGCGGGGGGGAGTCCCATCTTCTCTACTGGGGCGATGGCCACCGAAGAGCAGATCCATTGGTTCGCTTGGTGAATTCATTGACCACCACATGCGGACATGCCTCCAGTTTCTGATTGAGATCATTTCAGCAACCGGCAGCGGCTCCTCAGAATCATCAAGCAGCATGCGTGTACAGTGTCTGGTCGCACCAACGAGCAGATGGTATCCGTATCCCCGTGCAAGAACTCTATCTATGCACAGAAACAGGTTCCACCTGGTGGGTTCGGTCATCTCCATCCAGTAAACATGTCCATGGGTTTGCCATTGGATCCTCTCAAGCCCGGCAGGGAGGTGGCTCTCTTGGCGGACCACGGACGGTTGCTCTATCCAGAGACAGACGGGGCAGCGGCCGACGAGACCTGCAGGAGCCATATTAGCATATACTGTCCACATTCAATGCGGATAGTTTGAGGCAACTTACGATCATTTCCGACGGCAACTGGGGCCACAAGCAGGGCTGCAACGGGGACAACAGTGGGAACTGGTTCTGCTGCCAACAATCATGTTAAGCTGGGCTTATGTTTTTTTGCTATGTCCTTTAGCAAAAAATCAAGGCATTCAGTAAAACGTTCGCCCCGGGCTGTATCTGTCTGCCAGAGTGCCGCCCTAAATGTAATGGGCGGGGTGGCAAAGGCATATGCCTGAATGGCAGCCCGTTGGGTGGCCGTACTCCCCTTCTAGCCCAGAATCCTGTCTTGCTCCATCTTATGTTTCAGAGCATTCCGCCAGTCTTTATACTTCTCAACATAAGTTCTTGGTTCGGGGAAGCCGCAGACGTACTTGCACCAAGTAACCTCACCATCATCTTTGAAGGCATCGGACTTTTGGTATTGAAGTCCAACTTTTGAGGCTGCCATTGTCATAGCGGTTGGGGTGGGGGGGTGGTTGATTGATCCGGAAATGTTTTTCTTTTTCCACAATGGTCTTCCAGCGAATGAAAGATGTCCGCTAGCAGATGCTGGTAGCCTGGAGGATAATGAGAGAATGGTTTATGCTATGAAAATAGAAATAAAGCGGGCCAGGTGGACGATAAAGAGAGATAAAAGGAGTTCTGCGGATGATAAATGGCTGTGGGATGATTATTAGCTGGGAATATGCAGATGGATAGTACTGAATTGGGCTGGGGATATACTAGTAATGCCGCGGACGAGTGAGAGGTTGTATAGAGCTTTGTGGGTTCTATTGAGATGGATGGGTTGATCGATGAAGGATGTGATTGTGATTCGGGAAAGGAGCATGAAGAGAGGATGGAAGGGGGTGAGGGAGAGGTTATATAGGCCACTGGGGTTCGCACGATCGTACCCTGTACAAACTTGAATAATGATATCTTGAATCTTGAAAGATCACGTGATCCAGGCACAAAGGCGAGAAGCTTCAGATAAGGTTTTAAGCTGCAACAGAGCGGCGGAGGAGCCGCAGCCTCAGAGCTAAGACCTTGCTAAACCGCCTTAGACCCGCCCCCCGTGAAAACTTAGTTAATCACAGCTTGAACGTCGGGACCCGTCTATCATCCTACTAAACAAAGTTGAAGTTTCCCCTGATCCAACCCTTGAAAGAAATCTGCCTTTGGCTTTGAAAGACTAAATCAGCTGCAGTCCATCAGCAAAATGTAAAAACCAGTCCTGGTCCACCAAGGGGTGTTATGGTCCCCCTGGTCCTCCTGGTCCAGCCTGATCAACCCTGGTCCACATTTTCGGTAAAATTTCAAAAAGTGTGGATCAGAATGGATCGGAGTGGACCAGGTGGACCAAAGGGACCACAACCCCCCTTGGTGGACCAGGAGTGTTCAGGACCTCCTTGGACCACGCTCCGACATTTTCCTGATGCTCCGCCTCCACCGGTTAGCTCAGGCAGACCACTTGAAAGAGAAACACCACACACGCACGATGACCTCAAACACAACAAAGTGTCCTTATTGCAGGTGACGCTATCAACAGGCCGCTGCATACGAAATGCACCTTTGGACAATGCATCTTGATATCGTTCTATCCCTGCGTGCGAATGCGGACCTGACCTCGCCAGGGCCACCTGCTTTCGTACGCGATAAAAACATCAATCAGAGTGACTCAGACTATGAATCCGATTATAGGCTGGAGATCGCAGATTGCCGCGCAGCAAGTAGCGAGATAGATGATGATATGCAGAACGATTCAAATGCGGAGGACGTTTCCCACCCACCAACCTGCGGGCGCCTATCAAGTCAAGAAACTATTTCTGGTGCTGGCAGAGCACTCAGCGATGTTGTGGACTATACGAAGCTGAATAGGGCCATGACAGATGACCCCTGGAACTCTTTCTCGTACGAAGACGACTTTAATTTGGCAAGCTGGCTAGTCCGGAGCAAGGTAGCCAAGTCGCAGATCAACGCGTACTTTGCAGAAGGTTTGGGTGACACAGAGAGCAGATCATTCCGGTCCGCCTACACTATGCGACAACACCTCGACATTCTGGACCCATTTGGTGAGTACCTGGTGTGGACGGAAGCTGTTATCGATGATGGTCAACATGCAGCAACTTTCTATTATATGAATATTATCAACTATGTCCGCTACTTGATCCGCCAGGTCGCGTATAGATCAGATATAGTCTACGCATCTATTTGGGAATATGATTCGAGTGGGGAGCGAGTATACTCTGAGATGCATATGGTGGACTGGTCGTGGGATACACAGGTATGAAATAGGTCCTGAAAAGTTTCAAGTGGTGGGTGTTTCAAGTGCTAATAGCCCAGTATGTTCCTTGGTAGAAAACGCTGCCCCCCGGGTCAAGAGTGGTACCCATTATTCGATTGTCGGACCAGACTCAACTTACCAATTTTTCGGGAGATAAGAAAGCCTGGCCGTTATACGTGACGATCGGCAATATCCTTTCGCGGATGAGAAACAGCCCTGTCAAAATACCAATCCTGCTTCTGGCATTGCTTCCGCTGCCGCCAAAGTTCACTGGTGAATCAGCCCGCGCCGACGAAGCCCAGCGACAGATCAATGCGGATATCCTGCCAAGTGTCTTCGATCTTGTCCTTGCACCATTACAACAGGTTGTCCAAGAAGGAACGGTAATGGATTGTGCAGACGGCAAAACACGCCCTTGTTTTCCCATCTTGTCAGCCTGGATTGTGGATCATGCTGAACATACGGCCTTGCACAGAATAGGCATTAAGTGGTTCCCAAACTGTGAGGTTCCGTGCAAGGAGCTTGGTGGGAATCGGCGGAAGATGTATGAGACCCGCGATGACATCCTATATATAGAGTAAGCCTTGAGGCATGAGCCGGCAGAAGTGGCCGGTATTGCAGAATACTTTCAGCAGGTTGGCGTGAAAATAGGAAATAATGTATTCGCCGGACTCGACTGAGTAAACCCCACCGACCTACATCAGCCGGACCTCTTACACAATATTTACCTCGGCTTATTCAAACATATGATGGAATGGATAGAGGGGTTCCTGAAAAAGCATAAACGGCGGCAGGCGTTCGACGATGTCTGGAAAGAAATTCCTCCTTATCCGGGACTCAGCGTGCCAAAAAAGGCCTATCATGAAGTTACACAATGGCAGGGACAGGAAATGTGCAACATCGGCCGCTGTATTTCGGCCGTATTGGCGTCCGCATTGCAAAATCCGCACAGTTCTCAGTATCACAATTTCAAGAGCACTTTGAAGTGTGTTACCGCGCTGGTTAACTTCTCTCTCATGGCCCAATACCGCAGTCATACACCAGATACACTTGTCTACATGGAAAGGTATCTGCCAACATTTTACCGGACCAAAGACCTTTTTCTTGAGTTCTGTACCTCGAAGGCTACGCGTGGAGAAGCAAATCGTCAGGATCGGGATCTAAGAGAACTAATGGCGAATCAACGTGCTAATGAGGCCCGCCAGAGCACTGCGGCCAAGCGCCGTCGGTAGGTGGATCAAGAGAGGCTTCAAAGGGCCAATCAGTGGGTGGATTTGATACGGCGCGAGAATCACTTCAACTTCATCAAGATGCACTATCAGAGTCATTTTGCCTCCCATGTACGGCATTTTGGGTCCATATCGATGTATTCTACCGAAATCGGCGAACTAGCACATAAGGAGCAGATTAAAGATGGTTACCGGAGGTCAAACAAGAATGATGCCGCCTGACAGATCTTGTCACAATATGGCCGCCAGCACACTCTCGGAATGCGCATGCCGACTATAGAAGCACTTTTGAAAACAGGTGTGATCGTGGTAGGAAATAGCGGGATGGAAATGCCGACTTCTTCAAGCCGCAGTGCACCTCAGCGAATGCTCAAAGGCCGCACGAACATTGGCACACTCTCTGAGCTATGCCGAGCCCATGAGATTGAGTATTGCGACATGATGGAAGAGATGCTACCTTTTATCAAGCAGACTGCAGCGGATGACCCGTGGCTGCCTGCTGACCCCACCGAACTGGGATTGCTTCCTGTGGAGCGATTTACCCATCTTGAAATTCTGGTTTCTCACTTTCAGGAAGCTGACGGTTTCCTGATCCACCAGGCCTGCTGCACTGGAACAAATGCTTTCCGCAACGGCGGTGCTAGAAATGATTGGATATGGGTCCAGACTGGCGGGGAGGAGATTTATGGAGATTTGCGAGGACGGGCGGTGGCGTGATTATTAGTACTTTTCAAGATAAGAAATATTCCAAGAGAAACAACAAACATCCATCGGCTGGCATTGGTTAGCGTACTCAATCCGATCAATGTTGGTAGATTTCACCTAGCAAGCGGACATATACGAGTCGGCAAGCACTCCACTGGTCGAGACATGCGAACAGTCAATATAGGGGCAGTAATTGGACATGGGCATGTCATTCCTAGTGGGAAGAGGCAATGGATAGTGAATCATAGGATTGATCCGAGTCTGCGGATGTTTAATGATATATATTAATTATATAAAATCATTTTACGGGATTATGTACAGTATTTATACGGCATCAACTAGGCCGCGGGAGTAGTACAGAATAAATGTGCCGACGTTTAATGAAATATAGATGCGGCTGAGCTAAGGCTGTACACTTAAGGTGGCAATCCCTACCTAAAGTGTCCGGCTTCAACTTGGCCGCTTGAGTACTCGAGGATTAACCTGCGGACATTTAATAAGAATATGAAACTACGGCACGCTACAGAGCCTAAGGGTGAGGAGCATGTTTTATAAGAACAAATCTAGACGATGTAGGTTTAGCCTCAGCGGATCGTAACAACAAGGCTATTCTCCATACTATGGTACGCATGCCTATAAAATGGCGGTAGGGGGCAGACTACGAATCAAGTGTTCTGGGATGCCAGCGGACGGATCCAGGCCGCTGGGAGTGGGGGAGTGACGAGGCCGGCACCCAATGCGGACGATTTGGTAGGGGTACACCGGACACCGGAGACGAAAAGGTAAGGTGGCAGACGGTGGTGGGACAGAATGGGCTGTGACGAGCACGCAGGGTGCTTGGGGAAGGAGAAAGGGCCGTCGGGATGCAGCAGACGCAAGACATGATATGCAAAGAACGCCCGGACGGCCAGGGCGCAGAGGACACAGGGGGCGGAGGCGGCTCGTCCGGATGCGGGCGTTATGCGTCTGGAGTGAAACTTGTTTTTGCTGATGTATTATCATGAGAGTATGTCGGTCCCGTGGATAATAGGCTAGTATAGGGCACACGTAGCCAACGAATGCCAAGGTAATAACATCCCTTCACCCAACCATATATGAAGCGGCAAACTTCAAAGGCGTCAGACCTTTCGATTTGCGAGAGTCTGTTACTGTTCGTGCATCATGTTTCCGAACATCATGTTTCCGAACAGCTTGTGTCGGCAATCAATCCAATAGCGATTCAGGCACACTATCCTGTATCCATACTGACTGGTTCTGAGCTCGCCCAGAGGTCTCCGCTATGTGTCTTCTGATATCTCCATACCATATTTTACTTTAAGTGTTTATTCTGTTTCCGTCTGTCATCCTAGGGAACTCGTTTGTACCCTGTGGGCATCCTAGAACGGAAACCAACACTAAAATCCCTCAGACCTCTTTGCGCTATTATCGCCGTCGTTTATGACTTGTCACATAATTATATTTTAACTGATAATAACTATGACGCGGCTCTGAATCGAACACGTAACCTTATAGTCGGAGACACATAACTATTATCTTTAAGCTAGACCGAGGTGTATGTATTTGAGTACTTGTGTTCTGGCTAGTTGGTACACAGGGGTCTGTGCGTCAGTTTTGTGGAAGGATATCTTGGCATGCCTAACAAAGGTTCGAGGTTTTTTGCCACTAAGGGGTCAATGTTGTCTTCGTTGTTGGTCTCTGTTTTGTCTATTTATCAGGTAATGCTGGTTTAACATAACCAAATGTTATTATTCTCTTCTCTCCTGGTGATACTTGCAGCAGGTAACCAATAGCTTCTCTAATGATCACTTCTTCTCTTAATCTCTGACTGCGATAGCTGAGTCCTCTGACTCTTATCTAGTAGTGTCAATTGCTAGACTTCGTGTAAGACAGTCGTGTCTTACATCAGCAAAAGTACAGATTTGACCTATGTCCCTCATGGGGCACTGGGGGCATGGAGGGCCAAATTATAAAACCTGACTTACCATAGATAGTAATAAGGTTAGGCGAAGTCCTGGGTTGCTCATGAGTATTAAGTAATACTAGGTGAGTTGTGGTGTTAGGGTGGTATAGCCTAAGCAAGTCACACACTGTCTAATTAGGAACCCCAGAAGGCCTCCCAGGAGTGTGCAGGCCATGTCAGCTATCTCAGTGGGACAAAATCCATAACAGAGTGTACAGGAATACCAGAGAAAGTACCAGAGAAATATCGGAGAAATACAGAACAGCCTCCCAGAGTCTTAATTAGCCTTTAGCTCACTATAAAAAATAAGAGTAAGACATGTTTCAGGTCAGAATTCCTGTCAAAAACTACCTATTCAGGCTAGGATAATAGCATATTCATAGGCTTGTATATTTTTAAATTTATTTAATTTTTATTAAACTACTGGTAAACTAAGCTAGTAAAATACTACTATGTGAAAGACAAAACTTAGATTCGTCCAGAATCGGACGTGGAAAGGCTGTAAAGAGTGCTCTCGATGAGGAGGATCCCACCCAGATATCCGCTTGTTAATAGCATGCCTGTAGCCTAAGTAATCATCTCAGATAGTCGGAGGTTCAAAATTCTGCCCAAGTGTAAAAGTGTGAATAAGGGGCCTTGAAAATGGTGCAAATAGGACGTTTGAAGGCTTTAAAGAATGCCCTCAATGAGGGGAATCTAACCCAGGTATCCGCTTGACGATCGCATGCCTGTAGCCTAAGTAACCATGTCAGATGGTCAATGGTTCAAAATTCTGCCATGGTGTGAAAGTGTCATAAGAGGCCTCGAAAATGGTGTAAATAGTATGTTTAACAACTCTGAAGAATGCCCTCGATGAGGGGAATCCAACGCAGATCTCCGCTTGACTGTCACATGCTTGTAGCCGCTGTAATTGTGTGGAATACTGAGTAGACTTCAAAATTCTGCCAAGGTCTAAAAGTGTACAGAAGTAACCTTGAAAATGGTGCAAATCGGACGTTTGACAGCTCACATGGATGCCCTCGCCGAGGGGATTCCAATGCTGGTATTCCCGTCTTGATTGCAGGTCTGTAGCCTGAGCTATCGCGTAGAATGCAACTATCTCCACTTAATGTCAGCTTTCGAGAGGGAACTCATACCTGAATGCCTGTGGACAGCCTGTGTCTTTCTTAATACTCAGTCATCTCAGATCACTCAGAGTTCTGGCTTTTCTGAGCAGGAAATAAAATACTAATAGTTTAGCTAGAGAGTTGGTTGAAGAAAGGGTGAAAGAGGTCTTTCAGAAGCGCAACTAAACTGGGGAATGAGTGGTGTGTGTGAAAATCTCGGCACTACTTACAAATTAAGCCAGCCTTCCAGAGTCCTATTCACACATTCAAAAGTCCTATTCACACTTCCCAGAGTCCTTTTCAGGCCTCCCAGCCTCCTATAGCGGCCTTTCAGAAGCTATTCTAACTTGTGTGGCAGCTATTGGGAAAAAGGCCTAAGCAAAAAGTAAAATGTGATTTAAGTAGGGGTTAAAATCTCGGTGCTTCTGTACTCCCACACAGGTAACATAGAGCAAACAGAGTCCCCCAGGGGACTCCAAGAGGCTACTGTCCACAACGGAACAACTCAGGAGTACACCAACACTACCAGATGAACTTTGAGAAATTGTGGGCATACTGCATTCCACATGGGATGCTAGGCAGTACTCTATAACCTAGGCGGAACTCTTGAAAACTCAAGCATAGTACCCACTCTATGGGGCTCTCAGTATACTTTAGTGTCAACAGTATCTTCGTGAATCTTCTGGTAATATTCCTCACCCCAGCGTACCTTCATGGCTCTTTGGTATACCCTAATGCCTTAGGAGGGCCAGGAGGTATAGGAGTACCTGACCATGTCACTTGCTACCGAGAGGTAAGTATAATATACATACGGGAAAAGATGTTTTGCTGATGTAGTGCCCGAAAGTGTGATGGATAAAAGATCTTGCATCAGCAAAAGGACGGATTTGACCCCTATCCCTCATGGGGCACTGGGGGGATGAGGGGCAAATTATAAATCTCAACTTACTGTAGGTAAATACAAGGCCAGGGGAGATCCTGGAGAGTGCATGCAGATTAGATAATACTAGGTGAGTTGTGGTGTTGTGGTAGTACAGGCTACGCGAGCCACTCAACGTCTGATTCGGGATGGCAGGAAGGGTCCCGGAAGTGCTGAGGCCATGTTACCTGCCTTAGGAGGACAGAATCCGTAACGGAAAAATACAGGAATACCGGACAAAATACCAGAGAAATACACAACAACTGCCCAGAGTTTTAATTTGCCTTTAGCTCACTAGGTTCAACCTATGAAAAATAAGAGTGCGAGATGTTTCAGGTCACCATTCTAGGTCAAAACTACCTATTCAGGCTAGTATATCATATTCATAGACTGGTAGATTATTTGTAAAAGTATGTATTTATTAAACTAGTAGTACAGGTAAACTAAGCTGCTATAGATACTAGTATGTGAAAGAGAGAGCGTAGAGAGCTGAAAGATATCCGCAATCGGATGTTTGAAGCCTCTAGAGAATGCTCTCGGCGAGGGGAATCTAACGCAGGTATCCGCTTGACAATAGCATGCCTGTAGCCTAAGTTATCATATCAGATGGTGAGAGATTCAAAATTCCGCTCAAGTGTAAAAGTTTGCAGAAGTGACCTTGAAAATAGTGCAAACAGGACATTCAAAGGCTCAAAAGGGCGCTCTCGATAAGGGGAATCTAACCCAGGTATCCACTTGACGATCGCATGCCTGTAGCCTAAGTAACCATGTCAGATGGTCAATGGTTCAAAATTCTGCCATGGTGTGAAAGTGTCATAAGAGGCCTCGAAAATGGTATAAATAGTATGTTTAACAACTCTAAAGAATGCCCTCAATGAGGGGAATCCAACGCATATCTCCACTTGACTGTCACATGCTTGTAGCCGCTGTAATTGTGTGGAATACTGAGTAGACTTCAAAATTCTGCCAAGGTCTAAAAGTGTACAGAAGTAACCTTGAAAATGGTGTAAATCGGACGTTTGATGGCTCAAATGAATGCTCTTGATGAGGGAAATGCATTGGTGGTCTTCCCATTTTGATTGGAGGTCTGTAGCCTGAGATATCGTGTAGAATAGTATTATCTCCACTTCATGTAAACTTTAAAGAGTGAACTCATACCTTAATGCTTGAGGAGAGAGTATTCTAACTCTTTCTTAAGACTCAGTCATCTCAGATCACTCAGAGTTCTCGCTTTTGTGAGCAGAAAAAAAGTACTAATAGTTTAGGTAGAGAGTTGGTTGAAGAAAGGGTGAAAGAGGCCTTCCAGAAACACAACTGAACTGGGGAATAGGTGGTGTGTTTGAAAATCTCGGCACTACTGTCGAATTAAGCAAGCCTCCCAGAGTCCTATTCACACCTCCTAGCGTCTGATTGCGGACTTGCAGAGGCTTTTGTATCTAGTGTGGTAGCTATTAGTATAAAGGCCTAAGCAAAAGTAAAATGTGATTCCAGTGGGGGCTAAAAGTCTCTGTGCTTCTGTATTTCCACAATAGTAACATAGAGTGAACAGCATCCCCCAGGGGACTCCAGGAGTCAACTGTCCACAATGGAAAAACTCCTGGGTACACTAACAATACCGGTGCTTCTCTACTCCCACACAGGCAATTTAGAACGCACAGGACACTAGGCAGTACTCGATAACCCACCCGGAACTATTGAACACTTGAGCCTCGCACCAACTCTATCGGTACTCCATGTATTTTCCCATGTGACCAGTATCTTCCTGAATCTTGCAGTAATATTACTTACCCCATGGTAACTTCATGGTTCCTTGGTATAGTCTTATGGCTTAGAAGGGTTGAGAGATATAGGGATACCTGGCCATGTCACTCGCTACAGGGAAGTAAGTATAATATACATGATGTGAAAGATTTTTTACTAACGTGTATTGAAAGTATGGTGTATGAAAGAACTTAGATGGTTGCGTAAAGAACCCAAATCTCACAACTTTTTTCCTTTTTGTATTTTTTTTATCATCTTAGATTTGTTTGGTCGTCTAGGTACAAAAAGTGCATGCAGCGCTAGCTATGGCATAAAGAAACCTCCTATAACTAACCAATCGGAGCCAGGGAAAAAATCATCAACCCAGGTCCCTCTGGTCCGGGACCAACCACAGACCAGCCATATCAAATAAGAAATCCCCCTCCGACTAGTCGGTCGAAAAGAAAAATACAAAAAAACACATGGGGAGGAATCAACAGGAAAACCCTTGCTGTAACCGGTACAGGTTTATGTTTGGTTTCGAGTATCGTTTGATACTCAGTATGTTTTATGATTGAGTTTGATACTCATGATGTTTTATGTTTGGTTTCGAGTATCGTTTGATATTCAGTATGTTTTAGTTATTGTGTCAAGGTATCGTACGATACTTGATATGTTTTATGTAACGTTTCAAGGCTACCGTTTTGGGAGTCTTTATGGTTATTGTTTACAAGGCTCCGGTAAGCCTGACAAGTGTATTTAAGACCTGCTATTCTCCGAACTTAGAGAAAGCAGACTTCGACAGACAGAGTTTTCAATATACTTGGTTGAACAGTTACTTCTTCAGTTCGCTTCGAGAATCCAATAAGACCAAACATACTTAGCTATTAGGAACTACTTGGTAGTTGCGATATA
>Ga0307507_10007585_pt1 | contig 15621 bp, 7 predicted proteins | sample 7_EM_MG_FD_207223 | JGI IMG/M metagenome (GOLD analysis project Ga0307507, IMG submission 207223) | Populus trichocarpa ectomycorrhiza microbial communities from riparian zone in the Pacific Northwest, United States - 7_EM | ecosystem: Host-associated > Plants > Roots > Unclassified | place... | reverse complement strand
CCTATAAGCGTCTCCTATATATCCTTAGGGCAAAGGGCTTCCTAGAATAGATTATTTAGTTTATTTAAGGATTTATAGGCTAGAAAGAAATGTTACTAGTCTTTAGCAGATACCAGAGCCCCCCTATTGCAGTTATAATAGGAATACTATAAGGATCACCTCTATTGCCTATACTCTTCCTCTTCTTTATAAGCAACCTGCTTAATACCTTTAAGGAAGGGGTGACCTAGGGAATAGGCTTGTTAATAATACAAACCTAATTATATATAGGCCAACAGCCGTAGAGAACTATAGAACACTAGAGAAAGCCTACAACACCTATATAGAATAGGTAAGATGATATAGAGTCTAATTCTTACTAGAGAAATACTAGCTAATCTATTTTATAAGAAAACGTAACTAATCTGCAGATCTTTAGCATATAATCCATATCTAAGGCTTTGGGGGTCAACCGGTTTAAGGCCTAAGGGTATTAGGAGTATGGGTAAATAGCAAGCTCCGGTAGAGCGCATATACGGCATAAGCGGCCCGTAAGGGCTAAGTATAGTATATCGCTATATCTAGGATTGTTAATTCTATATAGGGTCTATGCTTTCAGAGGTTACGCCTACTATATATAGCAGTTGTCCGGCTAACCATAACGTATAGATTTAGCATTTAGGCCACTAAAGAAACTGAAAAAAGCCCCCCTAAATCACTCCTTAAACTACTCTAAAAGGTCCAAATAGCCTGCCTTAGGAGTATAATAGGTGGGTATAAGCGAACGGCCACAGCACTGCTTAAGAAGGAAGCCAATATTCCCCCTCTATAACTATATATTAAAGCCGATGCAATATAAAGGGTGTAAAAGGAACGTAACTTTAACATTATAAAGTATATTAAGATACGCCTAAACAAACTATGGAGGGACCCTAGGGTGCCCTATAGGAGAAGGAACTAATAACCCTAAAGTAGGGAAGATATATTAGGAAAACAGGTAGAGAAAGTAGAAGAAGAATAGTGCGGCGCTAGGGCCCAGGTCTATATAAAGGAGGAAGGGAGACGTGTAAGAGGCCAGTAAAGATAATAGTAAGGGAGAGAAAGGAGCTAAAGTAGAGCACGAAAAAGTACTAGAAAACCATCTACCGCAATACAATACTGGTTGGACCGACGCTGGAGAGACAAATAGGAGTTAAAGGTATAGAGGTAGACTTAGGCAAGGGGAACCCAAGCCATAGCATAGGTAATGTTATAGGGGGTAAATACCTAAGGGCTCCAAGAGGGCCTAATAAAGGCAGAAAATATAATAGCAATACTCTTAAGGACAGGAATAATAGGACTAAAAGATTAGCTTTACTAGGTAGGTGTCCTAGTAGGTAGCCTAAGGTACAAATATAGCTGGCTAAGACAGACACTAAAATACGTAATACTGTTATGCCCCTTACGCACTAACTAAGAAGCAATGCTCTTAGCAGCTAGCACAGAAAACTATAATACACTGCTCTTAATATAGAAAGGCCTTAAGGCGGCTACCCGATAGCTTATTGGCTAAAATATACTAGACCAGTTCTGGGTTGCAAAGGAAATAGTAATAGAAAGCAAAGGGGCGAGTAACAGGCGCCCCCTAATAACTCTACAGGAGTAGAGTATAGTGTGTAATACTAGCACGTCCGTAGGTTTGTTACGGCAGCAGTGGTTCCTAAGGAGGTTAAAAAGTAAGGTAGTAGAGCACCACTGGTAACTTATAGGTAACTTATAAGCGAGCCCCAAAAGGCGGGGAGACGGATCATGGGGTTTTCTCAAATAGAGTTTTCTCCCCACATGTATATAAGGAGTAGTCCGCGTGGGCCTAACAGGGATCCAAATCGGACGTTAAGCAATGAATAATAATATATATTTAAAGGACCATAGTCCCTACCTAGATAGTTCCTTTCCTTATAGTAAATCTTAGAATATAATTAGAGTTAATTTATTAGGCAACTACTCCACCAGTTATTATTTATTACTATTATATTATTAATTTCGTTTAAATATCTATATACCTAGCCTATTAACAAGTCTACTGTAGTTCTTGCTACAAGGCTCTGTTATATTAGTACACTATATAGGCTAGTCGCATATATAAACCGGCTACCTATATATTAAAAAACCTTATTTATATTATATATAGCTATATAATATAGCTATATAATAGCTTTATTAATAACTTTATTAATAATTTTAAGTTTTATTAAAAAAAGTACTTTTTTAACTTAATTTTAAGTATATATATATTATATTATATTATAATATTTTTATATAAGATTATTATATTAGTATTAAATAAGTTATATTTTAAATTTTATAAAATTTAATTAAAAGGTAATAAAGTTATAGATAGTAGAAAAAGGTGAATTTTGGTGAGGAAAGCCGTGCATCGGTTGGCACCGTGCACGGCTTGGCACGGTCTTCTAACCGAAATCGCGGAGGGTGCTTACGTAATCCAAATCCGGAGACTTGACAGGAAACTTACGCTCGTGTGGAAGCCACTTGGAACTTTCTGCGACGAAATCCCACTCACATCAACCCCCGTCCTCCTAAGCTTACCCTTAAAGGTCACTATCCTGACCGCATCATTGCATAGCATTGTCTTTCTCTGCACCTAATATATTTGTCGGTTCATCCTATTGCAACTATGGCCTAGTTAGGGCCAACCAAATATTGAATTCACCGACCATTTCTTTTCCCTGGCTCTGACGCTCTGGCATTCGGCACTATTTAGTCGGTAAAAACCTGAATTCCCTGCTAACATCCTGTGTATTCTTGACCCTCTAACCTCTCTTTGGGAGCAGTTCGACTATATACATATCCTTGTATCATCCGCAGCCCATCCGCTGGCTGCCGACCTGCCTGTATCCCTTTAACACTTGAAAACCTCTCATTCTGACCACGTCTACCATAAACCTAAAATGACATCTGAAGTCATTGCCAATGGCAGTGCCTCTGCCTCTGAAGGCTTGACACCCGCACAAAAGTTGATGGAGAAGCACGCGGCGGACGAAGCGCATCGTCCCTCCGTAGAGGATGTTGTGGATGAAGAGGATATTGCTCACCCACCGCCTTCAGCAACCATACAATCCTCGGTACCTAACTCCGCCGCTTCCTCTATTCCGCCAACACCAATGGGTGAGAAGGCTGCTGGGAAGCAAAAGGCTCAGGATCCAGAAGCTATACCAGTCAAGAAATCCAATGTGAATGCCCCATTGAATACTCAGTCGGAGGAATTGTTTCCTGCGTTGGGATCTGGACCGAAGCCGCGCGCTCCCGTCTCCGTCCCTCCTGCGTGGGGAAGGAAGCCTGCATCTGTCACAACTAATGGGGTTAACGGAGTTGCAAACGGTCTTGCATCTATCAATGCATCTTCCCGAGCCTCGACGCTAGCTTCAGGAATGGTCACTCCAAGCTCATATGCACCATCCACAGCTGGCCAGCGTGGTCCAAACCTTCAAACCTTGTCACTTCCCGGAAAGTATACCGAGCGTATTCAATTCGCCCCATCCCAATTACTGCCACGGAATCAGTTGAAAAAGCCTGTAGGAGATGTTCTCCGCGATATCAATAGACGTTCCAAGGCAAATGTTGAATATAAGTCTGGTCCTGGGGGCAATATTATATTCGAAGGCCATGGCCCTGTAGATGCCGTCCGTCAAGCACTCAAAGAGGTGGCAAATGAATTGGGCTCCAAGGTAATCCGCATCCTACCGCCGGCTTAGTTGAGTCGCTAATGTTATATAGCAATCTGTCAAGGTTCCGGTTCCTGCCTCCGTTCGAGCGCATATCATCGGTCGCCAAGGGTCAAAGATTCAGGAAATTAGCAAGCGGACCGGCGCGCGTATACAAGTTCCGAAACAGGAGGATTTCGCAACTCCCGTTGACGATGACGATGATGCGACTATCGACGTATTGATAGAGGGCAATGCGGTCACGGCTGAAATGGCCCGCCAGGAAATTGAGAATATCGTCAACGAACGTACCTCCATCGTTAACCTACGACTGAAAGACATACCTGCCGAATTCTACCCCTTCCTTGCTGGTCCCCACAATTCCCAAATCAATTCACTTGAGGAAGGTCGCGATGTCAGGGTACAGATACCGCAATACCATACTTGGAGTACACAAGCACCGCCACAGGCCTCCCGAGGCCAGCCGATACCATTCGTGCCACAGGCAAGCTTCCCAATCCAGATAGCAGGAGAACGAAATGCTGCACGTGAAGCACAAGCCGAACTCGAGCGCCAAGTCGAACAGCTTCGTCGCCAATTAACCATCCATCAAGAGCCTATTGAGCGTGGTCGCCATCAATTTATCGTTGGCGAACGGGGTGGATCGCTACACGACTTTTTAGAGGAAACCGGCTGCTCAGTCATCATGCCTCCTAACAACGATGAAAGCGAAACCATTTATATTGTCGGTCCTTCGGACAAGATTCAAAACGGTATTGACAGGGTCATGGACTTAGCGTCTAGTATGCAAATGGCTACCGTTGATGTTGCACGGCAGCACGGGGGTGCACAGGCCCATGCCCGGAATCTCACAAGATATCTGAGGTATCGCCAAGTAATTGAAGAGCTGGAAAGTCAGCACGAAGCTAGCATTGTCTTACCAACGCTAATGGATGGCCCGACTGCGTGGGAAATTTATGCGCGGAATGGAAAGAATACTATGAAGGCTCGTACCGACATTATGAATGTTATTAGTGGGCATCCTCCGTCGAGGCTTGTCAACATGGCTGTCAACCCATTCTATCACCAGTTCATTCAGGATCGAAATGCACAACATATTCGGGATGACATGGGCGTCCAACTAGTCTTCCCAGATGAAAACGATGAATCTCCTGAAATACTTCTAGTTTACGAGGGACCAATTGCCCCTACCGATTATGTAATTCCTCGAGGTGCTCCATCTACTGCTGATGTCCAGAACTACCAGCGCGCTCTGAAGGAAGCTCAGCAATTTATTAAGAACCTTACCAGTAGCCAGCAAGAGATTGTGTCCCGAGGTGTTGAAGCGCCTCCAAAATTCCACGATAAAATACGTCGCCATGTCGATCGACTACAGCAGAGTCTCCCTCACGATGAAATTCCCGTGCAGGTATTGTTTGGCGAACGAAGACCACAAGAAGCCCGGAGATGCTCGAACAACGGTATTGCAATGAGAGGCCCAGCAAACGCTATCGACGACCTTGTTGCGAAGGTCCTCGCCTTTGTTGAGCAGGAAGAGAAGGATGAGCTTGAACGTGGTTACACTACTACCTTCGACTTCCCTCAAAAGTACGCCAACATTCTCATTGGTAAGCGCGGTGAGAATATCAGGAAACTCCGCGAAGAATTTGACGTAGACATTCAAGTCCACGATGGCAAGGTTGAGCTCAAGGGCCCCGAGGCAAAAGCTAATGCCGCCAAGGCCCATATCATTGCTATGGCAAAGAGACTGGAGGATGAGGCGACTCACGTCTTAAAAATCAAACCACAATATCACCGTGATCTTATCGGTGCGAAGGGAAGCCAAGTCAACCGCTTGCAAGAACGATACAGTGTTCGCGTCAATTTCCCTCGCTCTGCCTCTGCGAACGATGAAGATGCCACAACCGAGGGTGCAGGATCGCAGAAGAACTACCGTACCCAGGCTCCTGATGAGGTTATCATTCGCGGCCCCAAGCGAGGCGCTGATGAAGCTCGTGAAGAGCTGTTGAACTTGCTGCAATGGACTGTCGATAACTCTTACACAGACACCGTATCTGTCGCTCAGAGCCAGGTCCCATCACTCATCGGCTCTGGTGGTAGAGAGATGGAAAATCTCCGTCTTACTACAGGCGCTCAAATCGATGTCCCTGGTGTGCGAGACGCTGTAGATCCATCTGGCCGCGCAGAGATCAAACTTAAGGGTACTAAGAAGCAGGTTGAAGACGCAAAGAAACTACTCCAAGAACGTGCAAAGATCTTTGACGATACTGTGACCAAGACCATCGAGGTGGACAAGAAACACCATAGAGCCCTCATCGGCGGCAGCGGTAGCTATCCCAGCCCTTGTACTGAACTGTCTTAATACTGACCACAGAACGTAGGCGCAAACATCCGCAACATTGTCATCGCTGCTGGGGGTCCCCATAGCCCTCGCGATCTCGCCCGGATGGTGCGCTTCCCACGCCCCGAATCTGACGATTCCGCCATTCGTATTGAAGGCCCCAAAGCCGTCGTCGAGAATATCGCCGTGGCAATTCAATCCCAGGCCTCAACTCTTGACAACCAAATCACGGAAATCATTGATGTCTCGCCCGACAAACATCGCCTACTCATTGGCCGCGGTGGGGAGAGTCGCCGAAACCTTGAATCTCAGTTCAACATTCAACTAGATATACCAAAGCAAAGCACAACTGGTGCTGCGCGGAACCAGGTTAAGATTAAGGGTGAGCCGGCAGCCGTGGAAACAGCTAGGGATCACATCCTCGCCCTTGTTAAGGGCCAAGAAGGCGAAACCGTTCATCTTCCCAAACATCTTCATCACATCATTGCAGACAACGGCCAATTCTTCCGACGTCTACGTAATGAACATAAAGTCACCGTCGACCATGGAGGACAGCAGCCGCCAGCACGTCCAGCACAGGCTGCGACAGAGGCAGGCAAAGCGCGAAAGGGCGCTAATGGAGCGTCGTTGCCTCTCATCACCGACGATGATACCAGCGCTGGAGCAGAGGAGAACTACTCTTGGGAAATCGTGGACAACAACCGAATGGACCCATCCGCTGATACATCGGAAACCATTCCCTGGATCCTACGTGGGCCCTCTGACTCTCTTGCCCGCGCCCGTGCGGCCCTCGAATCTGCTATCGAAGCTGCATCTAAGCCATCTGCAACGGGCTACCTAATCCTGCCTGATCCGCGCGCGTACAGATTGGTTGTGGGACCTGGCGGTAGCACCATCAACAACATCCGGAAGAAGACAGACACAAAGGTGCAGGTGCCACGGGACCAAGCAAAGGGTGAGGCAATTGAGATTACGGGAACGAAGGAAGGCGTTGAGGAGGCGAGAGAGTTAATTCTAGAAATAGTTAGCAGAGGTGGAAACGGCGGCGGCGCAAGGAGAGGTTGAAAATTTGAAGCATTTGCGTATTCCTAAAAGGGGCGGAGGCACAAGACGTGGGGCTATTAGGTGCAGGTGAAGCTTATATAGGCTGGTGGACTATGTGTGTTGAATCTTTTCTCAAATCTTTCATTTCTTGTCTGGATCTTTGTTTCCACCTCCATACGGGAAAGGGTGCTTGCTTAACTTATCCCACCCATATTGTTAACTTTGAGAAGACCCAGAGGGGGGGATGGGCGAGGGATTGAGTGGCTAGCGAGATTTGCAAATTTTGTAGTTTGCTATACGTGTGTCGTGAGGAGATGTGAGGAGTTCATTCTCAAGAGTCCATTGGAAAAGAAAAAAAAACCAGTCTCTACTCCATCCAACTCCCTCACCGTCCACCATTAAACGTCCCCGAAACCTCATCGTAACCAACTGCCTCATCCATTCCAGCACGCCTAGCCCGCTCAATACCACCGTCCCGCCCCAACCCTGCCCCCCGCTCTCAAACCGCCTAATCTCAAAAACACCCCGCTTGCTCCAGCTCGCAGAATCGTGGACGAATCGCGCAAAGTAAGTCCCCGGTCGCGCCGTCTAGTAGCTTGAGATGATACCGGTCCGACCTCTCCAGCACGCCGACGGCAGCGTTAGCGAGAGCTCGAAGTCTTTCGCGGTCGCCTTAGAGCGACACCTGACGGTTTCCCGTACCATGTCGGCGCCATCGGTGTTGTCTGGGTCGCCGAAGGTCAGGCGGATCTCGGTCGACATCAGTGACATGTCGCAGGTCCCCGGGACAGAGCCTGAGGTGGGGTCGCCGTCGTGCATTCTCATCGTGTGCTTGTTGCGTGCGAGTACGAGGGTTGAGAAGGTGAAGAGAGGGAGTGGGGGAGGCGGAAGAGAGTATTTGGGCTTTGTTGCGAGTGGCGCCGAGCATTATGACGGTCTATTCTTTGCTGAAGCCATAGTTGGAGAGTGATTGGGTGTTATAGATTTCAAAGCAATTTTGAATATGCTGATTTGACCTTGATAACGCAAGTTACCACACCTCGACGCTATGTTATTTACCGTGTTGTTGGGATATCTAGTGCTAATCGCAGGCCCTAGAAGTCGTCTTGGCTTATCATTGAGTGAATGGATCGTGTCTCGGCTTTGAGGTTGTTGCTCCCCCACACATCCGCAGCTTCACAAGGGACCCTAAAACTTCGGCCACCGCCGGCCACCTACACTTAGTATACTGTGCATTTTCTAATTTCACATCCTTGCTTGCAGCGGGGTAGTGGAGTAGAAATCTTTAAGCACCTGGGTATGCTATCGGAAACATATGTTCAAATGTAACTGCCACAAATCTTGTATTGAAACACCGGCCACGGTTTGTATTAATATTTCTAGTATTCACTTTACTACAGCCTAAGTAGTTATGATATCTTGGAGGAAACATAACCCCGATATTTGGATATGTCCTTTTAATAGTAATGGGGACTTATTGCGCGTTCAACGGTTTCTGAGCCCAGACGGCATGGCTATCATAGAAGAAAAAATAACGTTAGCCCAGAATTTTTGTACAAAGTGATCCAAAGAATAGTTTGAGACTTACAAGTTATGCTGAGCCTGTAGCCTAGGGTTCTTCAGGTCCTTTCGTACATCCACAAGAAAGACATGTACCTCCTCGCTAGACATGCCCAGTGCAGTGGTGAAGACACGCAGAGTCATAGCTTCAAGGCCATCAAGGAATTGTATTAGGTCGAAGGCGCCAATTTCTTTCTAAGCCGGAGGCGGTCAGTGCGAGTTAGGTGCTTGCTGTACGCCCATTTGGGGCAATCAAATGTAATAGGGAAAAGAAAGGTTGCTAATACCAGTTTTTTATCCTTCGGCCATTGGCCAACAGGAATAGGTAGCAGTCGATGATGAACATTCTCAAACCCGGCATTCCTAACCCATCCTTCAAGTTTAGGCCCAGGTTCAGGTTCGAGTTTAAACTTCTTTATACCTTCAATGACTGCGTCAGTCCATTTGTCCATAGGGCAGCCAGGGGTAAATTCGCCGTTGGTGGTGTAGAATTTCATATCAAAGTCCTGGAACTCGACCCAGCCTCCCGGCTTAGTAAACCTTTTTAGAAGTAAAATGTAAGCTAGAGAGTAAGAAACAAAGTTCTTCGGGTTTCCAATGGGAGAAGAGCAATGAGTGACGATTAAGGGGCGCGGGTAACTGTTAAGATGAATTTGGCATACTTAAATGCTTGGCTCATTAATTTCGGCCAATCTTTGATAGAGCCAGCAAGATAGCGGCAGTGGATAAAGTCGAACTTCGACCCGTAGACCCACTCGTTCTCGATATCATCTACCTCAAACTTAACATTTGGAGGAACCCTGCCTAAACCTCAGCTTATGCTTGCTGAAATGGCTTTTGGGGCGGAGCTGAGGTACAAGGAAGGTTGTATTGGACTGAGGTCGTTGCCTAGAATCTGGTGGAAGATGTGTTAGTGGTGAAATATAGCTGAGTAATTGAGGCTACTGTATTGCGACGACCAACTTACCTCGGCAGAGGGATATTTGTCCCCTAGTTCGAGCTATTAGCTTTATAGCACTTCCAAAAGGTACAAAGGCTGCAAAGATCACCCATATCGATAGCCCATATTCCCGTTCCAGTGCCAAGATCTAAAATGCGTTGTGGGTTTTCTCCAATTGGAGCCAGGTGTAATTCGTTACCACAACGAAGAGTCATGATATGATGGAAAAGGTCAAGACGATCATTCTCGTCCTAGGTCCAGGTCAATACAATATTCGTATCAGAATGATTCCTTGGTGGGATGGCAGATGCACACCTCATCGTTGGGCAGGAAATAGGCTGCGATTAAAACCGTATTAGAGCACTGTCTGTGGTCCGATGAAAAAGAAACTTACATCCGTCCTTGTACGCGTGATAACGCCTTCCATTTTCATAGCGATATTTTGTAATGCTCGACTTCAGAGATGTTGTGTAACTCTCTCTATGGAGCAAGGGTTCATGTCAGAATGATGTCGTCTTTTGATGGACGAACCACTTACATATCGTCTCCAAATGACGAATCTGTGTCGCTTGGGGCTCTCTGGATGGTTATTTATGGTCAGTAGGAACGGCTCAGAGTGATATTGCCAAAGATGTTGCACCTCCTCGGCCTCAATTTGCAAGTTATCAGCCTCGCTTTGGTCATTCTGGGCGGCACTGGGCAATGTTGGGGCTTCGACATTGGCGGAGGAGGCCATGGCTATGATTAGGGTTGCTTTTTGCTCGGGCGCTCTGGCTTCGGAGGTTTACGACAGAGATGAGAAGGAATAGAAGGTCTTTTATGACATGTCAGATCCAGGATCGGGTCGGGACCGCCATGGTAGCCAACCAAAAGGAATTCAGCCCACAGCAAATTGCCGAGTGGTGGTGTGCTGGGATTGTTGCTGTGCGGCGTAAAATTAGGACCTTGAAGTCGAAGCAGATCCCCCCACGACTTCGCTTGGAAAAATATTACACCTCACACCCGGGCATCTTCCGCGCACCGCGGCGCGACATCACCCCATTTTACAGTCGCTCCGCAAAAAGCCTCCGGCGCCCGTGCTCCACCACCAATAACATGCACGCGTATCGCCTTTTTACCCACTACACCACCATGCCTACACGCTCTGTATTAGGCTCAATAAGCGGTAATATTCCTCGTAAGAAGGAATTAACCCCTTTACGAACGCGGTATTATTGTTGGGAAGGCTTCTGCCAATACTAGGCCTACCCAAATTGCAGAGGAGCTTTCTATACCGCGTTCAACGGCTCAAGAGACTCTCTACCACGACGGCACGCCAAATCCTCATTCTGGTGCACCGAAAAAGTTATTAAAGCATGACAAACATCGTATTTTACGCGCAGTCCGAAAGGAGCCACGGATCACGTATGCGCGGCTCATCCGCAAGCTCACCCTTGCCGTCTCGCACGATACCATCTACCGACTACTCAAGGACCACTATATAATCAATTAGCGTGCAAAATAGCGTCCTTTACTTACAGAGGCGTCTGCCAAAGTCCCTTATAAATGGGCCCTCAAACATTTCAAGTAGTCGCGTCAAAAATGGAAGAGTTACAATAGAGTAACAAGCGTTCGCTTATCCTTTCCCACGCTGGCGTCCACAGCTTGGCGCCAAGCCTATGAACATTAGTATCAACGCCAAGCTCTTAGGCGAACGAGAGCTATGATTGGCCAAGTCCTTATCGATATGCGTGGACGCAAACCAGCGTGGGATGGGGTAAAGAAATAATACATACACATAAAACGGGCAAAGCTATATCGTTATAGTTTAGGTAAGCTTTTTAGGGGCGTTGGGCCCGGGCGAATTAGTAGTTATAGATAGAGACAAAGATATGTTAAGGAAGAACTACTCCACCGCCTCCTACCTTCTTATTTTAGATAATCAAGTTTCTAAAGTCCATAAACCGGGCCTCCTTTTTATATAGGACAACGCCCCAATTTACAAATATTATAAGGAATTGGTTCAAAGAGCATGTGGTAAGTAATCAATTGGCCTCTATACTCAACCAATTTAAATCCTATTAAATACACTGTTACGGCGCTGGTGGAAAACGGTGGATTGTGGCGGACAATCGCGGACAATTGCAGACAATTGCAGACAGTTTCAGATAGTTGCAGTCACGTGACTCGAGGGCCGCATAAAACCTCGAGCGGCACTGCTGTTCTTCTCCTTTCCTTTCTCTAGCTTTGGATCCTCGTTTATAGACAATCCAATCGTACAGGCTTGCGCGACCCTTCCGCCGTGCTCGTGCCTCGATTGACTGAGTCGCTAACATACACTTAGTAGGAGCTTAAAAAACTACTCTATAAACTCTATCCATCTCGCAACTATAGCTAGTAGTCAAAAATATATCCGCAAGGAGCTAGGCAAGGCCTTAGAGATATACTAGAGCTTAATTAAGGACAAATATTTTAGTAAGTTGGTATAAGGCAGTAATTAAAGCAAAGGGTAGTATACTGAATACCAAACAAAAAAAAGCTCAGGATAGATAGATATAGATGTATTTAAGCCCTCCATATAATATTACAAGATTCCTACCAAATTTGGTGGTGAAATCAAGGGTGTTGTGAGGGGGGGATAATTTTTAGTGAGGTGCCGCGCCGGAGACTTTTGCGTTAGTACTGTACAAAGCGCGTGTCGATCTTGGTGATCACACGGCAGAATTTATACCTTTTGAAGTAATAAGCACGACCATTTTAACATATTTTTACCTACTTTTGGGTACAAATGTACACATTTTAGTTAGCGTGATCGACACGCGCTTTCAACTAGATGCGCCGAGGCGGTGTGTGCTCGAAACGGGCAGCTGCCGCCGCAGCTCATGCAGCAGCCATGCGGCAGGGATGCTGGTTCCGCTTCCCCACGGGAATGACACGAGCTATGAGATGCGGCCGCTAAGCGCGCTCACAGGTAATGAAAAGCATGCGACTACTTAAGAAGACACCCCATGTTTTAGCGCGCAATTGCCAGTATCAGTGGATGTGGGTAGATACTGGATACCTTCTTTTGCGACCTCAACGGTCACCCCGACTCCCTTAACCATCGCCCATCGTGTGTGCCGTATGCACTGATTTTGAATCCCACAAATCCTTTTTATCCGCCTGCAGCCATGCTAGATTACTGGCTTACGGGCCTCGTGGCACTTGGGGTGGGGCTGGCCGCAGCTGGCTTCTATCGAATCTACTTGCATCCTCTTGCGAAATTCCCAGGACCCAAGCTGGCGGCGCTCTCACACTGGTACGAGGCTTACCATGACGTCCTCAAGAAGGGGAAGTACACCTTCGAGATTGGGCGTATGCACCAGAAATACGGTAAGCACAACATCTCACTTCTTCCGTGTTGGAAGGGGCTACTCCCTTCTGTTGATATGGCACCGAGCGTTCAACAGCGTGGTCGAGAATCCGCGTTCACAACCCTGCAAACCACGATGCCTTTGTCCCATCAGGCCGTCACCGCCGGTCATTGGACATGCCCCTCTGACCTTCTTTTCGTCGTGCAGGACCGATTGTGCGAATTGGACCTAATGAATTGCACATTCTCGACTCGGGGTACTACAATTCTCTCTACAACATGGCCAACCGCCTCGACAAGTATGAGTGGTTTTACACCATGTTGGGTAATCCCATGGCAACCTTTGCAACAATCAGCGCCGATGTGCATCGAGTCCGCCGTAGCGCCCTTGGCCCATTCTTCTCAACCCAGGCTGTGGTCAAGTTCTATCTGCACATGCAACCAATCGTCGACCGTCTGATAGCCCGGATGGAGCTATGTGCAGAGCGCGACGAGGAAATCCCACTCTTCTTCGCCTATCGTTGCCTAACCGTCGACATCATCTCTGAGTATGTCTTTGCCCACCAAATGGGCTTGTTAGACCGTGCGGACTGGGGTCGGTACTTCTATTCTGCATGGCGAAGCTTGTGGGAGCTGTCTCCAACAATTCGCCAATTTCCGTTTATGATGGACGCCATCATGTCGATGCCAAGATGGATGACCAAGCTAATTAATCCGCGAGCGCTCGAGGTTGTAGACATGTTTTCCGACATTGATCACCAGACCAAGGTTCTTCTTGATTCAGATCCAGAGACTATCAAGGCCCAACCACACCCAACTGTAATCTGGGAATTATCAAAGAGCGACGCGCTACCACCAAGTGAGAAGACATTCAAGCGGCTTGCTGTTGAAGCCAATGGGCTGGTGGCGGCTGGATTCGAAACTACTGGTGCTACACTAACGCTCATGACCTATCTTGTGCTATCACATCCGCAGGTACACCAGAAGCTGCTCGAGGAGCTTGAAGAAGCAATTCCGGATCCCAGTAAAATTCCCGGAGCGTTAGTCTTAGAGAAACTACCGTACCTTTTTGCAGTCGTCAAGGAGAGCCTTCGGTATGTTTGTTCAGACTACTAATACGGGAGGAAAAGCTTCCATCTATCCAGCTAAAAACTTGGCATGCTGACAGCTAGCCACATAGTGTTTCAGTAGGCGCTTACTCTCGGCTCTCACGCGTCAACCGGTACGAGTCAATGCAGTACAAGCAGTGGACCATCCCTGCCGGGGTAAGGAATAATTTCCGCCTCAGTTCCCTCCACCTCTGCAAACCCATGTCCAGTCTCACCCCACCTATGTCCAATCTAACCTTTCTTATACTAGACTGCCGTTGGCATGTCGGCCCTCTTCGTCGCTCATGATCCAGAGATCTTCCCGAACCCACTGTCTTTCATTCCGGAGCGATGGCTTGAAGCGGACGGTAGCATCGGCCCCACTGCCAACAAGCTCGAGCACTATTTGTTGGCATTTGGGAAAGGCTCGCGCTCCTGCGTCGGTATCAATCTTGCCTATGCGGAGCTGTACTCCGTCCTTTCGACTGTATTGAGGCGATTTGGCAGGAGAATCGAATTATACAAGACCACGGAAAGAGATCTTGAGGCCGTGCATGACTACTTTGCCGGAATGGCTCGGCGGCCAGACGGGATAGAAGGGAATGGGCTGAGAGTCAAGGTCAGGAAGGAATAGAGGCAGATTTGGCTTTTACATTACATTGGTTTGTATAGCAGCATTAATTGCTACTGTGTTCGATATCGCATCAAGTCCTAACTTAGGCTGTATAAATTACAATCCCTTTTTAATTATTGTACTATGTGTCGTATGCTTAGAAGGCCGTGTTTAAGTCCTGGCTATTTTAGGCAGAGATCTCATTGGAACAGCTTGTTAGTAATAAACCCATTTAGACTAAAAGGAAAATAATTCTTAAAGGGTTGTACTTATCTACGCAGCTCTCACTTTATAAAAATTTCTTAGAACTTTCTAGTACTTCAGTTAACCCTGGAAACCATCTTTTCAACATCTCGTTAGAGTGAGCTCTCGAGAAACAAGTGATTGGCTAGAATATCTTGAGCAGGGTTGCACATAATCAACGTAATCGTAATCAGCTTATAGATTTTGATTATTATAAAATCACCCCATCTGATTATGATTGATTATATTGATTATATTAGTTATGTACTAATTTCCTAATTAGGATTATATTTGATAAGGGCTGGAGAGAGGCTCTACAAGTCGCACTTACTACTTAACCCCCCTATCAATCTACTGCCTCATTTGCTTCCTACTTGCTTACCGTCGGCGCGTATACATCAACTTTTTCTAAAAGCCCGCGCGGACGTTTTTTGTATGTAAAAATACGGGCTCGGCGCTTTCTAGTAAGCGCCGATCATCATAAAGGAAAATCAAGAAGCAACTTTCTCAACACCAAAGCTTTATCACCACATTCTGTGCCTACGCGTTCTTACCGCGGGTGATTATATTGATTATCATAATCACAAGGGTTAATTATGATTATGATTAGTTAGATTATATAATAATTATAACTTATAACGTATTTCACGGGTAAGCTGGTCAAACGGGTAAGCTAATCACTTCAAAAACACACCAAAAAATAGAAAAATCACACTTTAATATCTTAACAACCACTTAATAATAAATTTTAATAATTTAA
>Ga0307507_10007583_pt1 | contig 15627 bp, 6 predicted proteins | sample 7_EM_MG_FD_207223 | JGI IMG/M metagenome (GOLD analysis project Ga0307507, IMG submission 207223) | Populus trichocarpa ectomycorrhiza microbial communities from riparian zone in the Pacific Northwest, United States - 7_EM | ecosystem: Host-associated > Plants > Roots > Unclassified | place... | reverse complement strand
GAGTCGCTTATTCCAGCATCGACTCTATACTTACCCCCGGCGTAAGAACATGCAAGTCTTGCGATTTGAACGGCATGCAAAATCGCATTCACAAACCATAGTTACATGTACACGTAAGAATTTGGTACCTGTCATGGGTACAAAGCAACGAAGAGATGCTAAATAGTAATAAAGAGATGCTGCTTGAATCAAGAGACTTTAAATTTGTTGCTTTCCCCCCGTTTTCTTTTCTTGATTGGCAATAGACATCGCTTTCTGGACACTCAAAGAAGGAATTCTGAATATCAATATGATGAGTTAGAGCACTAAACTTCCCAAAGGTTCGAACATGTGACTACCATTTACTAATAAGTTTCTGCCTTGCACTAGTGGAATTTTGCATCTTCAAAACACAGAAAATTTTCAGAAATTTGGATAGATAACCTATTCAACGATAGTCATCCTCTCGATGATTAAAACAATGGGTTTATCCAGCATCTTTTCATTCTCAAGAGATTCTAGCTAGATAGGCAAAGGCTTTGCAAATTTTCAGCGGTAATAAAGTAGTAGTCCTATTATTCGTTACGGTAAAAGAATCAGGAGCTAGTACTCTTAAATATATAATTATAGACACATTAGGAATGTTAAACAATCGGGAATGTCAAAGAACTATTTTAATTTAATATCTTAAATTATTAGGTGAGGTTTTAAGATATGATTTATATTATTCCTTCAAGTAAAAGCTTTTTAAACTTGAAACATGCATAGATTCATATTATATTGTGCTTAATTTTTATCAAATAAATAGGGATGGTGAGATTCGAACTCGTAACCGCTTGGTTATCAAAGCTCTGATATCATGTCAAAGAACAATCTCAACTCAATAGCTTAATTTATTAGGTGAAATTTTAAAATATAATTTATATTATTCTCTAACAAGAAACAAGTTCTCTAGAGCATCTTTTTATTTTTTTATATGGAGGTGGATTTGTTCCTTGATCATCATTTTGTGTCGACAAACCTCCTATAAATGCTCTATGCACCTGTTGATGTTGTGTTAAAGCAGTAAAAGAGATCTCAGCTGCACAATCTCAGCTAAAAGAGATTTATATTATTCTCTTGCTCTTTTGTTTGTTGTATTAAAAATTATACTTTGCATCCTTAAAATTCATTCTATCAAGAATTTTATCAATTAATTGATATATATGCAAACTATTAATCATTTCTTTTGTTTAGCGATTGCAAATCATTTCATTTTCACCACAATATACAGAGGTAATATGACTAATTTTGTTATATCTGATTAATTTTTGTTGGAAAAAGTATGAAAATTAGAGTGTAAGAGTTTTATTTAAAAAAAATGCATGCATGGTGTAAATTTTTTAAAAACGCACAATTAAAAATGTATTGAGATATAAAATATAAATTTAATCATCAGATTACAAAATAAATTAGTGAAAATAAAAGGATTAGAAACACTCATTAATAACACTACAATGTTCAATCAATATGACTTTGAGCGTGGTAATTCTTCTACGATGAAAAGAAAAGGAACAAGTCTCAAATTAGACTGCTAATTATATGGTGGGTTTCAATTGAATGCTCTAAGAAATTATTTTTCAATTTGATCCCTGATTTTTTAAAAAAAAATTATCCTTTCATCTCCAAAATTAGAAAAATATTTTAATGAAAAACATCATGTTTCCTTCACATTAACAATATCGTTTTCATTGCATAGAATGTGCGTTCTTGATGAAATCTATTAGAAAATATGGATGGAAGAACTCAATCATGAAGTTTTTAACCTTTGGAGATCCAATTTCTTGAAGATAAATTTAATTGAGATATGACTCATAATTTTGATATTTTTTTAGCCTTGTCCCTGTGATTTGGCTTCCACAATTCCATAATAATAACAATAATAACAATAATAATTAATAATAATGTGGATAATTGAAATAAACAGTGTTTAAAAAAGAGTTTTGCTAGCATTGTTCATGTCTTCGTAACATCTTAATTTTAAGAGATTAAATGGGTGATTAAGAAGGTTTTTTATTATTTTAGAGTATATGTTACCAACTTTGCAAATCATTATTACATAATTAAGATATGGTAGCTCGCTAGGATACAAAGCAAATAAGAGCAAGTTGTAAGAATGAAGAAACTTTAAATTAGTTGCCTTCTGATTTCTAGAAGGATAGAGATTGCCTTTTTTTTTGGAAAACTTTAGGGTGCCCTAGCTTGGGTACCAAGCGAAGAAGAGATGCTAAATAGTAAAAAAAATAAAGCAGTTTATAAGATTGAATTGGCTATCCTTTCTCTTGATGGCAGAGTTTTTTTTTTTTGAACACTTGAAAAAAGGAACACTGAATATCATTGAGGTAACTAGTATCTTCTAGCTGAATTTCTTGCAGTAAGATGCTTGAACATTGAACTCCTGGAAGGCTTGAAAATCATGTAAAATTATTTTTAAAACCTTATTTAATAACTTAAAATAAAATATTTAGTTAAGATGGTTCTTCTATATTCTTAATAATAATATCGAATTTGTTTTTAATAATTCGGTAAGCACTCTTCAAAGCTTCTCTTGAAAAACTCAAAAAATTCATATTCGAGCTGTGACCCAATATCTGTGACCTAGTATTACAGTCATTTCCTAACTTCTTATCAATTTTATGGTAAATGCATACAACTTGTAAAATTAATTTATTAAACCATAACGTTTCTTTCTCTTTCTCTTTCTGTTTTTTTTTAGACATGATTTCTTTGGGTAATTTATTTTAGTTTCTTCAAAGGAATTTTGTGAGGTTTGATTTTCTTTGAAGGATTTTTTTAAAAAAGATATTTTTTGGACGTTAAGGGATTTCGGGTCTTGGGAGGTTTCTTGAGAGGATTTATTGAATATTACACTATTATTATTTTGGGTTAAATGATATCAAGAATTGGAATCTAGTTCAAAAAAATTCGCCAATCGGTATCAACACACTCATTGGTCCGATAGTTGACGAGTCCCCTCTCGTTCTACCAATAAAACCAAAAGGGATGTGATCTTCTGTTTCAATTGCTGAACATGACAGTTCGAAAGACAAATGATGCTCATAAGAACATGCTAGTTTTTAGCTCATGTGGCTTTTGATCCATTGCTTTCAATGAATTTAAGTTGTGTTTCAAAGTTAGAGTGATATTAGTGAATCCCCAAGTCACTTGAAACAGAACACAGAACAGTTTCCAGACCAAATTAGTCGAGGTTTAAAACTTAGTCACAGCATGAGATAATTATATGCTACAATGAAGTCGTCCATCAAGGGGATTAAAACATATAACAGTTCCCTATTTGAAGTTTCTTCACCCATGGCAGATTACAACTAATAGCCATTCCCTTAAATATTCTGACACATTGAATGCAAAATCATGATTTATGTTTTCTGTGAAATAGCCACCTTGATTAAACCAGCTTTGTTGGCAGGGCTAAGGGGCAAGCTGCTAAGAATTTCTTCAAGAAGCATCAAGTTAAAGTTGATACCAAGGTTTCAGGTCACCGACTAGGCCTACAATACTGTTTAAGATCTTCTCACCTGACTTCAGGTAAATAGTTCTATCATGAGGTAATTTTCGAGCAAGTCCTTTCAAAAACTTGATGGAAAGCATCTCCTGCTTGAACAGGTTGTGGGAATAGCATTGCCTACTTCATTGAAGGGTTTGCAAGTAGTCTCTACTTCCTCAATATCACTTCAGGTGGATTGGAAGTGAGTATAGTGCCCAAATTTGGAACATCTTTCTCGTCTACAAACACCCCAATTTCTTCCCATGGGATTGCATCAGCAAAAGGTAAAACAATGTCGTCAACTATAATAACAGGGATACAACCAAATATCACTGCTTCAACCAATCTCGGACTCCATGGAGCCCAGCCGAGGGGGCACAAACAGAAAACAGCTCGTTGCATGTCTTTGTAATACGTTGTTGGGTGCTCTGTGGAAATGTCAAAAAGTGGATTGTCCTTGAAGTTCTCCCAAACTACTGCTCGTGCACCTCTGTAAACATATGAAACAAATTGATCGGTGATCTCCACTTAAGCCTCTAATACATATAGGATCATTGCTAAAATATGAAATCTATTCTCTCTTCCAATTAGCTTGACAATTGAATGAAAAAGTCCAAATATTCTATTTGACCTCTTTCGTTCTTATTGAAAAATATGAAAGGGTCATGATTCTAGTTTCATAACTCATACCATAAAAGTTCTATTTCTGTTGATATTTTGATTGAAAATATACTTAAGCCTCACATTCTATGGAAAAGTGTTTGAGTAATTGAGCATGTAATCACTTTCTTAAAAATGTGAGAACCATGTAAGAATTACCTTGCATAGTAGCCACCTTCTAGGTCATTTCCTACATCATAAAACAATCCTCTGAAGTAAACAAAAATTGATCGTGTTTTTTCAGGAATCGGATGGGTTTGTATTTTCTGTGGGGGAGCATATGGAGGAACTGTAATTGAGCCATCTTTTAAGCAAACATGATTTCTTTGTCCAAAAGTTTGCACCAAGGTGGCACGTTGGAGCAAGGGAAGAATTTCTTTTTCGATAGCCTTCTCTTCCTGCAAAAAGGATAAAAAATGGAGGAACATAAATTAAGAGTTGATGGAAATAAAAAGAAACTGCCAGAATGCAACACTTTATTACTAATATATATCAATAATTAGATATACCAGAAAGATAGCAGCCTTAAAAGCTCTTCAGGAAACCACACATTCAGGTCAATTGATTCAAAAATCAAAATGCATTAAGAAAATTTGTCAACAGAATCTAAAGGAAACAGGCGAAGGTAAATAAAAAGGAAAAGGTTTACTCACTTGATAGTGGAAGCATGCACCAAAGTCGTGTGGCACAACAAAAAAGTGGTCAGCACCTTCAGTCCAATTCCAATAAAGTCAGTTTGAAGAAATAAGTTATATAGCACTTCTTATTATTCGTGGTGATTTGAAAAACACCTTCCTTGGGATTGAGCATTCGTACAGGGCTAGATAATAAGGAACCGATGCATAAAGATCTCAATTGCGAACATGTGGGTGAGGCATCTTGGGTCCTTTTGCAGAATCTTCTTATTGTATTTGCTTGGAAGTTCGTAAACAAAAGCTTTCAGCCTTCCAACAGGATCATCTTCTAAAACATCTCAAGCACTACCTGCATGTTGTATAGCCCAGTCATACTTAAGGATCTCTTATTCATTGAACTCCAAACAACTTTTGTAGTTTCTGAAATCTACACATTATCAAATTCTGATTCAAAAAATCCACTATTCATAAGAGAAAACTTAATGTTTCATATAAATCAGCAAGAACAAAACCTTTATTTTACCCTTTCCTTGCCCCCACATTTACCAAATCTCATCTGATATTGCCAATTGTTTTTATTATCTTTTACATTGTTTTCCACAAGTCCCTATTACATGATGTCATGTGTGTCTAATACACAATACTTGGATTGTTACAATGGCTTGAGCATTATTATTTTTAACTTTTCAATCTCTAACTTGAGACAAATTAACCCTCCAATGTGATCTAGCTTTCCAGACTTGGGCAGTTCCTCTTCATAGTGCATGTAATAATATAAGGACATAGAACAAACAGAAACAAAGAGTTAGGAAAGCTCTTTCATCATATGTTATGGCCACCTATGTCATCATGAATAGAAATGTACCAGGTGCTAGACACATTAGTGACCATCTTCACGCTAAGTTGTTTCCCCAATATAGAAACTCAAGACATTAGAAACCTGAAAAAATTCAATCATGCTTTTTCTTGACCAAGTCTTTATTAGCATACGATCAATTGAAGTACAAGCTTAAACCATCTCAACCAGATATGTTCACTTAGATGAAGCTCAAAATAGGCCCTAGAGAAGTTGAATTTTACTAGAATAGCTAACAATCCTGATATCATCCCTTTCCATCTGTCCTGCTTCAGTAGCACTTATCTCTTCCTTAACTCTTCTCGTGATTGCTGCATCAACAAAGAAAGATTACTACAGTACATTCTAGTTAGTTTCAACAATAAATGTTAAGCCTCAATTCTTCAATACATCAACAAAGAGATGATATCACTATTATACTGGTAGACATGAACTAAATTGGTAGACATTCAGCAATCAAACTGAAGCAAGCAAATCATCAATTTTTACTTAAATTTAAGTAAATCCCAAACATCCACCAACCTAACTATTACTTAAATTTAAGTAAATCCCAAAAACCCACCAACCTAACTATGTAATATAACTAGCAAAAAAATAACTACAAATAATTTAGACCTACATTACAGTTAAAAGATAAAAAAAATTACCACAAATCTATCTACTAATCAACTAAGAACTATATTAGACCCCAAATAACATAAAACAAGATAAACCCAACAAAAATTTATAAACTTTAACAAGGAATAATTTAAAGAAAAACCAACCTGAAATCCTCTCAGTGCGTTGACTCCTGCCCAGCTCCAAAGCATCGATACTTAAAACAAAACCAGCATACCAAATAACCCCAACAAAAACCCACTTCCAGATCTCCATTTTCTTGCTTATAATCCAATGAAATCACATAAAGAAGGAACTTCAAAGAACCAAAGAGCAAGAAAGGTGGGATTTCTAGAGGATATGCCCACAAAGAATAAGGCTTTTTTTAGCTTATAAGGAGAAAGGAGAGATTTTTATTCTTCAGAAATATTATTATAGTTGAAATGTCATAAGAAGTAGTTAAGAGAGAGTTTTATAAGAAGACAGAACCAGAGATTTTGATAGGGAAGGCCAAGCAAATTGGCTTCAAGAACACAGAGAATATTTTTTAAGGGTTTTTTTTCAAAGTTTTTTTTATTAAGTTTTGTGTGATGTGTGGTCTGATGGAAAGTCCATCTCATCACCAGACCATAGCCATGTTGTTCAACGATTCAACCTCCTTTTATTTATTTATTTATTGGTTTTTCCTTTCTTTTAATTAGTTGTAGTGTTTAAAAGTTTTTTAGATTTAAAGAATTTGAGGATTTTGCAGTTGAAGCTTTGTTGGTGCCAGCAGTCCTATTAATTTAGTTGGCATTAATAAATTGCTAAGGTGGCTAATTAATAATTAATGACGAGGAAAATGGGTGAATTGAGTCATATTTGGAACAATATTGGTCAAAAATGTTTAAACAGTATTTAATGGAATAATGCTCTAAATATAATTAATTTTTAATGTAAGATAAGAAAGTGTTATGTGATGTATGTGTTTTAAGGCATTGTGAATTTATTTTTAATTAAGAAATAAAAAAATATTTTTTATGCTTAATAAATAAATGAAATGAAATGATGAATAAAAACATAGGTGTTAAATCCAATTGAATAATAAAGTTGAGAGCTAATGTTTCTAGTAAAAGCAAAAAATAGATAAAAATAAAAATATTTACAACAGTACTCTATCCCATTTTACATGTTTTAATTTATTCTATATTAAAGGTTAATTTTTATTGTTAATAACAAATTATTTTTATTTTTATAAGATCATCATTAAAATACAACTCATTTATATAAAATAAAAAAACAATTGCAAACAAATTATAATAATTTCTTTGAAACATTATAAAATTAAAAATATATATATTTAAAAAAATCAATCACCAAGAAAAAAAAGTTAAGCCATACAATTTAAAAACTAAGAGAAAGAGTGTGTATTAATTAATATTTAAATATAAAAATTCAATGAAAAAAAAAGAAGGTGGCAAGCATTATTGTTCCTAGTAGGCTAGGCCCACATGCCTAATAGGTCAAATCTACGTGTCTAATCAGCCATCAAAAAGCCCAGGTCACTATAGTTTTATTTTTTTTTATTTTTAATCCACTTCAAAAAAATATTTAACAAGTGACAAGTTGTTTATTGCGGCGAACGACTTGTCACTTGATTTACTGTTTTCAATCACATGTTAAAAATATTTTAATAAGTCAAAATCTATATTGACCCATTTCTAAGGCAGTCTAGATCTACATATTTCTTTGTTTCATCTGTGAGGGCGCATGAACCCCCGCGCCACCACTTTTAATTTCAGAAATTTTCAATGTGATTCTTGAGTTTTGCAGCAACTTTTCCAATTTATTTTCGACCTTCTGAAGGATTTTTTTGTAAATTTTAGATGTTTAATGTGTGTTTAAATTATTTTTTAAGATTTGATTTTTTAATGGTTTGTAAACATGTGTGATTTTTTGGTGTGTGGGTGGGAAATTAGTGGAAGAATGGTGGGTGTGTGTGTTTTTACATGTTTTAAAAAAGATATTGCATGAATTTTATAACAAGTTTGTAAAATTTTTAAAGTTGGGGAATCCAAAAGCATGTTATTGTCCAAGATGCTTAGTAAATTTACTCCATCCAATTTTGAATAATCATTTCTTAATTTTGTTTTAATATCTTACATATTCAAAATTGTATTCGTGATTTTTTTATAATATTTTATTGAGTTCAAACTTGATATAATAATTATAGATATCCTCCTTTTCATAAAAATTACCGACCGTAAGATCACCTATTGAAAAAAATCAGACAAAGAAGGGATAGCAGTAAATAAACCATAAAAAAGGTTTTCTTTTCTTTTCTTTTTTCCCCAATCCTATGAGTATCCTCGTTTAATTATCCCTTTGAATGAATCAATGCTGGCTATATAAAAAAAAAAAATAGCTGAATTAAAGTTTGGACGGTTGTACTGTATTAGCATAATTTAATTATTTGATAAAAAAAAAAAAGAGAGAGAGAAGCAAGCCTTTAAAATTTCAATCATAACTAAATTGGTATACCAACGTTTCTAAAAAAGCAAAGCTGGCTAATGTTTTATAGGAAAAAAAAAATTGGTATACCACGTTGCGCAACAAGAAGAGTTAAATTTTTTCATGAGTAAATAAAATATTTAGATGATATCAATGTTTTTGAAAGAAACAAATTCAAGTCATTAATTTGAGTTAGTTCAATAAGATTAATTAATTTAATAATATAATTAAAAAATTAACAATAATTAACTATAAAAAATGAGTTAATAATATTATATTTGAAAAGAGAATGAAAAAAATCAATTGAAGACTCACCGTCATGCCGCAGCAAACACCACTCTACCACCGGAAAAAAGCTAACCAAGACAGTTATAACACATTTGCAAAAGGTTGTACAATAACATCAAAAGATATCGTACACGTCGTTATAGCAACGATCGAAAAGCAAACCAAGAAAAATATCATGAAACAAGCATCTCGTGTTTATATTTAATCAATCAATCTAATTTAATTAAAAAATAAAGTTAGTTTTACAAAGCTAAAATTAACAAAGAACAATAATAAAAAAGACTCGGGATAATCCGAGTCATTTTCAAAACTAGAGAAAAATCTTATAGAAAGTAAGTAAGAAAAGAAAATAACAGAGCCTAATTTTCAATGAAATAAATGTTAAAGAATAAAACTAAAATAAAGAAATTAAAAAATGAAAAAAAAAACTAAGCAGTCTCAGGCAAATCTATCATACTTGGGTTAATCTTTCGAATTTATAACCATAGAAATCTTAAATTCAGGTTAAACAAAAAAGCTCATTTCCCAATTAATTTAATGTTAAAGGGTAAAATCATAAAAAATATTTAAATCTAACAAATTTACTAAAGTAAAACAAATAACAATAAAAAAATTATAAGGATCATATTTGACATAAAAAAATAAAATTAAATGGCGAGGGGTGAAAATAAAAAATAAATTCAATTAAGAAAATGATTCAAAACAAACAAATAGTAATAAAAAGAACAATAACCAAATCTGATAGATAAAAAAATTGAAGGGGGTTGAAGTTGAAAAAAAATTCAATTTTATAAATCATTTCAAATAAAATATATTTTAATAAAGGAACATGAAATAAATTTAAAGGAAAGGTGAATTAAATGGTTGTTTTGAAAATATAGAGGTTGAAGCATTAAAATCGAGTAGTAAAGCGAAAATAATGAAAAAAAGCGGTTAGCATTGCACTAGAGATTCGCATGCTACAAACATTGCCCAGGAACTAAGGGGCTGTTGAGACAATTCGAATGATGTCCTAAAAGCTATTATTTGACCACCGCACTATCTTATACATGTTGTCTAAATAACACGGCTTCAACCCCCGTGTTGATGTTTACAATATATGCATTAATCATCTTTTTATAATAATATTTATATTTATTCAATTACAAAAGTTTTCATTATACAACTTGATAACATTAAAAAAATCAAAATGAAAAAATGAAAAAGCTAGGAGCACTAGTTAAAGAATTTGTGATTTTAAGTTATTTCAATATTTCTTGTTTTCAAAAGTAAATTAATAATTTTATTTTGCAAAAAAAATTATAATAAAACTCTATTATCTTTAATAGCCAGGTCATATGTATTTTTTTTTTGTAAGAAAAAAAAATTATCATTTCATCATTTCAGTTCATAATATAAATGAGTTTAGAGCTACATTTTCAAAGACACATTTCTGCTTTACTTTTTTTTGGTAATGTTTTCAATAAACAATTTTGAATATCAATTTTTTATTCTTAATTTTTTTTTTGAATTCTCAATTAAAGACTTTTGTTAATTTTTAAGTTTTTTTATCTATATTTTCATTTAAATTATACTTTCTCTGTAAAAACTGATGTCATTGTTTACCTTTAATGTTTTCTATCAAATATTCTAACATAAATCCCAAATCTTTGTTTGGAAAATTAAAATAATTTAATAAAAAATAAAAATAACTCAAATAAAAAATTAATAATAATCTAATAGATACAGTTGATGTTTGTCTAAAAATTATTATTTAATTTTAAAAAATAGCTTAGCTAATCGATATCAATAAATGTTAAGGTTAACTAGTAACATTCGGAATCCACTTTATATAGAAAAAACAGGAAGGTATTCTTATTATTTTTTTAAAGATAATAAATTTTATTATCTCTCACATTAATATTTATTTTTTAAAAAAATAAATTAACTAACAATATATCACTATCATACAGTTTAAATAACATAAAATTTTCAACGACCGCTCCTTTTTATCATTATACAGTCCAACCCAAATAATTTCCTATGGAAGGGAAGGGACAAAAAAAGGATGGACCAGCAACTTCTTTTCCATGTCTATTGCATGACAAAAGAGTCCTTCTTTTTGCCAATCCACATCTTACGCCAATTATATCATTTCTGTTGGTAATAAATAAATTGTCGGTTAGCACGTGGCACCGAATACCTACGCGTACAAGGCGACCGAAGCTTGAATTCCCCCCTAACCTTAGGGAAGTGTTTGTTTTTATATTTTATAAATATTTTAAAAAAAATAAAAAAAATTTAGTTTTTTTACTTTAAATTAATATTTTTATAGTGTTTTCAGATCATAATGTGTTAATATCAAAAATAATTTTTTAAAAATAAAAAATATTATTTTAATATATTTATAAATACAAAACACTTTAACAAATAATCACAAAAGCATCACAACCCTATAAGCTAGGGGTGATCATTTTCGGTTCGGTTCGGTTTTTATAAAATAAAAAAGTAACCAAACCGAATTTTTTTTAAAAAAACCAAAACCGGTTCAAACCGACCGGTTTCGGTTCGGTTCGGTTTTTAGGACAAAACCGGTTCAAACCGGTTTGGCTTGGTTTTTTTGGTTTGGCTCGGTTTTTTGCCGGTTTGGCTCGGTTTTTTTTTTGTTTTTTTTCGGTCTGGGTTCGGTTTTAGGCTTATAAAACCGAACTGAACCGGCTGGTTTTTTCAAAATTTTAATCAGTTTTTTTTTACAATTCAGTTTTTTCAGTTATTTTTTTTTCCGGTTTTCTCGATTTTTTTCTCACCCCTGCTGTAAACACATGCAGCAAATTGATAATCAATTTCCCCTTCTCCACGCCTGCAGTCTATTCTCGATGGAGACACTACAGGTGTCCTTCGTGTTACAACTCTTCTTTCCATAATTCTATATTTGTATGCACTAAAAAAAAAAAATTGTAATTAAGTTATATATTTTTTATTTTTTAAAATATAAATAAAATTTGAGAAACAGCCATTAACTTGAATGAGTTTAATAAGATTGGTTAATTTAATAATATAATTAAAAAATTAATAATAATTAACTATAAAAAATAAAATGATAATATCATATTTAAAAGAAAAATGAAGAAAAAATCATCAAAAAATCATCGTCGTTATGTAGAAAACACCACTTTACTAAAAAAAACTAATCAAGACGATTATAATACTATTGCAAAAGGTTGTACGACGAAATCAAAATTAGGGACAATCATTTTCAGTTCAATTATGTTTTTATCAAAAAAAAAATCAAACCGGTTTAAAAAAAACCAAAACTGAATTGAAATCGGTTCAAAACAACAGGTTTCGGTTTGGTTATTTTAGAACAAAAACCAGTTTTTTTCAGTTTGGCTCGGTTTTTTTCTGGTTTGGCTCGGTTTTTCCGGTTTGGCTCGGTTTTTCCAGTTTGGCTCGGTTTTTTTTTATTTGGCTTGGTTTTTTCGGTTTGACTCAGTTTGGTTTTTTCGGTTTCAGGCTTATAAAACCAAATCGATCTGTTTTTTTTTTAAATTCTAACCAGTTTAATTAATTTTTTTCATGTTTCGGTTTTTTCAGTTATTTTTTTCCGGTTTTCTCAGTTTTTTGGTTTTTTTGCTCACCTCTAAATTCAAAAGGATGTCGCACACGCCATCATAGCAACGACCTGAAAAAACAAACCAAGCAAAATACAATGAAGCGAGCATTTTGTGTTTATATTGAATCAATTAATCTAATTTAATTCAAAAATAAAGTTATTTTTAAAAAGCTAAATTTAACAAAGAACAGTAATAGAAAAGACTCGAGATAATCCGAGTCATTTTCAAAACTAGAGAAAAATCTTATAGAAGCAGGTAAGAAAATAAAAATAACAGAGCCTAATTTCTAATAAAATAAATGTTGAAAGATGAAACTAAAACAAAGAGATTAAAAAATAAAAATAAAAAACTAAGCAACCTCATGCAAATCTTATATATAGATTAGTCTTTCAAATTTATAACCCATGAAATCCTAAATCCAGGTTCAACCAAGAAGCTTATTTTCCAATTAATTTAATGTTAAATAGTAAAATCATAAAAAAATATTTAAATCTAACAAATTTACCAAAGTAAAACAAATAGTAATAAAAAATAAGGATCATATTTGACGTAAAAAAATAAAATTAAATGATGAGGGGTGAAAATAAAAAATAAATTCAATTAAAAAAATAATTCAAAACAAAATAAATAATAATAAAAAGACCAAAAACCAAATCTTACAGATAAAAAAAAATTAAATAAAGATGAAGTTGGAAAAAAAAATTCAATTTTATAAATCAAGAACAAGAACTAAATTTAAAGGAAAATTAAATTGATTGGTTGTTTTGAAAATACGGAGGTTGAAGCATTAAAATCGACAAGTAAAGTGAAAATAATGAAAAAAAATTGTCAGTACCACATTAGAGGTCTGTATGCTACAAGCATTGCGCATGAACTAAGGGGTCACTGAAACAATTAAAATGCAGTCATGAAACCCACCATTTGACCATTGCACCACCTTGCATGTGATGCTTAAATGACGTGGCTTCAATCCACGCATTGGCGTATACAATTCATGCATTAATTATTTTTTTATAATAATATTTATATTTATTCAATTATAAAAATACCTATTATTCAACCTGATAACAACAAAAAAAATCAAAATGTAAAGATGAAAAAGCCCATGAATGCTAGCTAAAGAATTTGTGATTTTAAGTTAGTTCAATATTTTTTGTTTTCAAGAGTAAATTAGTAATTTTACAATGAAAAAAAATGTATAATAAGACCCTATTATCTCTAATAGACAAGCCATATGATATTTGGTGAGAAGGGAAAAATCATTATTTTATTATTTCAATTCATAATATAAATGAGTTTAGAGCTACAGTTTCAAAGACATTTTTTTATTTTATTTTTTTCATAATATTTTCAATATTAATTTTCTATTCTTCATTTTTTTTTTTGAATTCTCAATTAAAGACTTTCGTTAATTTTTAAGTTTTTTTTGTCTATATTTTCATCTCAATTATACTTTCTTTGTAAAAACTGATGTCATTGTTTACCTTTAAGTATTCTAACATAAATCCTAAATAATTATTTGGAAAATTAAAACAATTTAATAATAAAATAAAAATAAAAAATAACTCCAGTATAAAATTGATAATAATCTAATAGATATATTTGATATTTGTCTAAAAATTATTATTTAATTTGAAAAAAAGTAGCTTAGCTAATCAATATCATAAATTTTATAGTATTTAAATAGTAACTAATAACATTCAATTAGTTAATTAATTGAATCCATTTTATATAGAAAAAAATTCCTGTGAAGATATTTTTATTATTTTTTATAAATAATAAATTTTATTATCTCTTCTATTTATATTTTTTTTTTAAATTAACTAACAATATAACACTAATTCCAATTTAAATAACATAAAACTTTCCACGATTGCTCCTTTTTATCATTATGCAGTCCAACCCAAGTAATTTGCTGGGAAGATACTCTTATCATTTTTACATGTAATAATTTATTTTTTAATAAATTAATTAAGATATATCACTAAATTAATTAAGATAATAAAATTTATTTTATCCCACATGGAGAAACATATATATATATATATATATATATATTAAGATTTCAAATCTTACATTGAAAAAATTAAACATTCTTTAAGTATTTATATAGTCAACTTTGAAATGAGTTAGTAACCAACTAAAAAATATGAAAAAAAAAGGTCTTTGGGTATGAGAAAAAACACATTTGAAAAAAAAAAAAGATTCTATTAGGTTTTTGTCAGATCAACTTAAAACTCGGGTTGTCTCGGCAGGTCAACCAGTTTACTCCGAGGCAATTGCAGGCCTGAATTTTAAATGAAACAGATCTGGCCAACGCTATTAGGTTCTGCTGGCAGCAGGACCTACTGTTGCTGGGTCCTGGTGGAGCACAACCCACTACTATTGAGTTCTGCTGACAACAAGGTCCAATGCTATTGGGTTCTCCTGCCCATCATTGCCCAATGTTGTTGGGCCAATGGTTGTTAAAAATGCGTTTTAACTTGTAAAACTGTCCGATTTTACGAGTTAAAACACAAAAAACATGTAGAATCAGGGTTGAAACTCGAAAACCTGCAAAATTGGGTTGACACGATCAAACTCGCATAAAAACGGGTTGACTCATAAAAAACGTAAAAAACATAACGTTTTAACGAGTTAACCAAAACTTTCACTTTCACTACCGTTTCACGGTTTCACCAAATGACAAATGCAGAGTAACCAGAGTTGCAGACAATTAGAAATGCAAAATTGCAAATGCTCCTTTGACTTAGCACCACTGCACCGCAGCACCAGTGACCACTCTTTTTTCAAATTCCAAGTCCCCGTCTCCCACTCTCCCACTCTCCCTGACTCCTTTTCCCTTTCCCCTTTCCCTGGCAATTTAAAAAATCACATTCCCCCGATCCGGAGCGTTCTTGGCGAGACGAAGGTAAGAATTGATTCCCAATCCCAAGCTTTGTTTTTTCTGTCTAATGGTGGTGATTATAGACAAAAATTATCTAG
>Ga0307507_10007582_pt1 | contig 15627 bp, 8 predicted proteins | sample 7_EM_MG_FD_207223 | JGI IMG/M metagenome (GOLD analysis project Ga0307507, IMG submission 207223) | Populus trichocarpa ectomycorrhiza microbial communities from riparian zone in the Pacific Northwest, United States - 7_EM | ecosystem: Host-associated > Plants > Roots > Unclassified | place... | reverse complement strand
GTCGGGCCCGGCCTGCAGCTGCAGCATCACGGCGAGGATCGCCACGCCGAGCGCGCCGCCGAACTGCCGCGCGGTGGTGTTGAGCCCGCTGGCACTGGCGAACTTCATCGGCGGCGCGGACATCGCCGCCGCCGCGGAGGTGCCGTAGGTCGCCGCGCCCATGCCGAAGCCGACCAGGAAACCGCCGGGCAGCCACAGTTCGAGGAACGCCGGGTGGTCGGTCATGCCGAACATGAACCAGACACCGCAGGCCAGGAACGCGACCAGGCCGACGAGCGTCGCGAAACGCGGGCCGCCGTGCTTCGCCGCGAACTTGCCCATCTGTAGCGCCGCGATCGAGGCCGCGATGGCGCCCGGCGACATCGCCAGCCCCGCCTGCAGTTCCGAGTAGTGCCACGTGTCGGTGATGTAGAGGACGCCGACGAGCAGCCACGGATACTGCGCCATGCCGTAGAACAGCGAGACGACGTTGGCGGCCATGAAGGTCTGGTTGCCCCACAGCGTCGTGTCCAGCGCGGGCACCGGGTGGCTGCGCGACCGCACGATCACGAACACCAGCAGGGCCAGGCCGAGCACCAGCGCGCCGAGCGTTTTGACGTCACCCCAGCCCCAGGTGCCACCCTCGGTGACGCCGAGGGTCAGCCCGCCGATCCCGAGTGCGAGCAGCACCGTGCCGAGCGGGTCCGGCACCTTGGCGTCCGCGCGACGCTCCTGCTTGGCCAGCAACCGCAGCGCGGAGAAGATCAGCAGGACGCCGAAGGGCAGGTTGATCAGGAACACCGACCGCCAGCCGAACAGGTCGACCAGCACGCCGCCGAGGCTCGGGCCGACGGCGGCGGCCAGCGCGGAAGCCGCGCTCCACAGGCCGATCGAGCTGGCCCGCTTCTCCGCGGGGCCGTCGAGCAGCAGGATCGCCAGCGACGCCGGGATCATCGCCGCCGCGCCCGCGCCCTGGATCATCCGGGCGATGACCAGGATCGGCAGGCTCGGCGCCACCGCGCACAGCACCGACGCGAGCGTGAAGAGCCCGATGCCGAGGACGAACAGGCGCCGTCTGCCGAGGACGTCGGCGAGCCGGCCGGCGGGCGCCAGCAGCGCCGCGAACAGCACGGCGTACCCGCTGACCACCCAGGACAGCCCGGCGACGGTCGCCGAGGTGAAGTCCCGGTGCAGGTCGGGCACCGCAAGGTTGGTGACGGTGGAATCGAGCATCGAGAGGAACGCGCCCCCCGCTGCGGTGACCGTGACCGCGAGGTATCCCCGCTTGGTTCGGGCTGGCTCAGTCATCGTTGGTCCTGACCACTTCTTTCTCGGGTAACCGATTTCCGCCGGTCAGTCCCCGGCGCCCAGCTCGATCGCCTGCTCGACCTGCTCGATGCGGGCCCGGTCGAGGTCGCCGGCGATCTTCTCGTCCTCTTCCATCATCGACTCGACGTCGTATTCCTCGTAGCCGATGATCCCCATCTCCCCGAAGGCACGCTTCATCTTGTCGCCGAAGAGGCCGATGTCGTTCAGCGTCGGGACGATCCGGGAGAACAGGTGACTGCGGAATGCGCGGAAGTGCTGCGAGTTGCGCATGTACTCGATGCATTCGTCGGCGTCGATGTCCAGGTTGCGCCAGACCTCCTCGCCGACGAACCGCTCCTGCATCATGTAGCAGGCCTCGATGCAGAACTCTTCGCGCTCGTCCCGCTCGGCCTGCGTCAGCTGCGGGTAGTACTCGCGCAGCGCCAACCGGCCGAAGGCGACGTGCCGGGCCTCGTCCTGCATGACGTAGGTGTTGAGCGCCTGCGCCAGCGGCTCGGCCGCGTTGTCCCGGATCAGGCCGAAGGCGGCCAGGGCCAAGCCCTCGATCAGCACCTGCATGCCGAGATAGGTCATGTCCCAGCGCGAATCGGAGATGACGTCGTTGAGCAGTGCCTTGAGCCCGGGGTTGATCGGGTAGGCCAGCTCCAGCTTCTCGTGCAGGTAACGGGAATAGACCTCGACGTGGCGGGCCTCGTCCATCACCTGGGTCGCGGCGTAGAACTTCGCGTCGATCTCCGGCACCGTGTGCACGATCTTCGCCGAGCAGATCAGCGCGCCCTGTTCCCCGTGGAGGAACTGGGAGAACTGCCACGAGGCGAGGTGATGACGCACCATGCCGCGTTCCTTCGGCCCCAGGGAGTCCCACACCCGCGAGCCGTAGATCGCGATGGTCTGCTCCGGTACCCCCATCGGGTCGTTCTTGTCGACCTCGATGGACCAGTCGAGACGCTCGGCGGCGTCCCACTGCTTCTTCTTGCCCTTCTCGTACAGGCCTAGGAGACGGTCACGGCCTTCGTCGTAGTTCCAGTCGAACACTGTGGTGCCGCCCCCCGGCACCTCCCAGCGGGTCTGCTCGATCGGCAGCGCATAGACACGGGTGCTCACCAACGCCCTCCAGAAGTTCATGGCGGCTCCCCCACGCCGGCCTCGCGGCACCCCAAGTCCGGTCAAACCGAGCCGCGCGGGCGGAGGGAGTCTCGGCCCCCAGTCTGTGGCCACGGGCCCCGGGAAAGCAGTGGGGATATCCCTGGGCCGAAACCAAGGGAACTCACCGGTATCCAGAGCCGGGGCCCGCCGCACTTCGAAATCATCAGCGTGAACCGCCTGACGGGAGGAATCAGTCCACTAGACTCGTTTCCGGGGAGACGACGCGAGCGTTTCGGCGAAACACCCATCCGGGCGCTTGACCGTCGCAACAGTTGCGTTCGTCCGCTGACGACCGCAAGCACTAGGTCGGCGCTTCAACGGCGAGGGGCCACCGTCCGGCGCACCAGGGGGAACTGAGTGACGACCCTAGACCCTTTCGACATCTCCATACTCGAACAATCACCGCTGCCGCACTTTGGAACAAACGGGACAGATTGGACAGCCAGGCCGCTGGGGCGCCGGCTGGAACTGACCACGTTCGCGCAGACCCTGGACGACTTCGGGCACGGCACGCCGTCGGTACGCGTCCTCGAGGTGACCGGCGACGCCGGGATCGGCAAGACGACCCTGCTGCGCGAACTGGCAGGCATGGCGCGTGCCCGCAAGGCCGTCGTGCTCGCCGGCGGCCCGCACCGGCGCCAGCCCCACAGTGTCTGGGCCGATGCGTTCGACGACCAGTACGAGCTGGTCCGGCAGGCGGTCGAGCGCACGTCGTCCTTCAGCCACGCCGAACTGGCACACGCCTTTCCCGCGCTGGCCGCGGACCCGGTGTCGAGGACCCGGTCCGGCCCGCCGGAGCCGCCGTCCGGAACGCTGGACCCGCGGCCGGTCCGCGAGTTGCTGGAGGGGCTCGCGAACCCGCGGCTGGTGCTCGTGCTGGACGATCTGCACGCCGCCGACGCGGCGTCGCTGGAACTGCTCGGCGGGCTGCTGCGCCGTCCGCCGAACGCCCCGGTGCTGTTCGTGCTGGGGTTCCGTGACCGCCAGGCGCCGAGCGCGCTGCGCGAGGCCGTTTCCGGCCGGTCCCAGCACGTCGCCTGGCACCGGATGCGGCTGGCTCCGCTGACCGAGCGCGACACCGAGGAGCTGCTGGCCGGCCGGGGCACCGCGAACTGGCGGCGCAAGCTGCACCAGGACAGCGGCGGCAATCCCGCCTACCTCAAGGCACTCGCCGCCGAGCGGACGCCCTTCCCCGGCGGCGGCGCGCTGCCCGGCCCGTCGGGGCACGACCAGACCGGGGAGAGCTCGGTCTTCCTGCGTGAGCTGGACGGCTTGCCGCCGGTGACCCGGACGGTGGCCGAGGTGGCCGCGGCGATCGGCACCGAGTTCGACCCCGGACTGGCGGCCAGGGTGCTCGGCATGTCCGAGCCCGACGTCCTCGCCGCGATCGGCGAGCTGATCCGCCACGACCTGCTCCGCCAGGTCGTCTCCGGGCAGTACTTCACGTTCCGCCATCCGGTGGTCGCGCGCGCGATCCGGAGCGGCACGGAGCTGAGCCGCCGGATCGAGATGCACGTCAACACCGACCGCGTGCTGCAGGCCCGGGGCGCCACCCCGGTCGAGCGGGCACCCCACGTCGAGCGCTGGGCGCGCTACGGCGACCTCGAGGCGGCGGACGTCCTGGAGGCCGCCGCGGCCACCATGTGCGCGTCCGACCCGGCGACCGCCGCGACCTGGCTGGCCACCGCGCTGCGCGTGCTGCCGGGTGGCCCGGACACCGACGCCCGCCGGGCCCGCATGCTGATCCGGCTCGCCAAGGCCCGCGGTGCCCTGGGCTACCTGCGCGAATGCCGCGACACGATGCACGAGGCGCTGCGGATCCTGCCCGCCGAGCCGCCGATCGAGCACGCGAACGCGGTCGCGTTCACCGCGCTGGTGCAGCGGCTGCTGGGCGCGCACGCGGAGACCGAGGCGATGCTGCGCGCGGAGATCGAGGTGCTGGGCAGGCCGGAGTCGATGGCGTGTGCCCGGCTGACCTACGAGTTCGCCTGCTGCCAGCTCAGCAACGGCGACTCCGCGCAGTGCATCGAGGCCGCGGCGAGCGCGCTGGCCGTGGCGAGGCGGCACGACCAGGTTCCGCTGCAGGTCGCCTGTCTCGGGCTGCTGGCCATGGCCGAAGTGACCTCCGGCGAGATCGGCGCGTCGGAGGAGTACGCGCGCCGGGCGGCGCAACTGCTGGACGCCATGCTGGACAGCGACTTCGCGCACAGCCTCGACGCCGTCGTCTGGATCGGCTGGAGCGAGGTGCTGCTCGAACGCTGGGACGAGGCGTTGCGGCACTTCGAAAAGGCCGTCGAGGTGGCCACCCGCACCGAACGCTGGCTGGTCCTGCCGCACCTGCTGGTCGGCGTGGTGTTCGCCCAGCGCAACCGGGGCAGGCTGGCCGAGGCGCGTGCCGCCGCCGAGCACGCGGTGCACCTGGCCGAGAAGTCGCACAGCCCGGAGCAGATGACCAGCGCGTACTCGACGTTGTCCTGGATCGACGCCACCCTCGGCGACCTCGACCGGGCGCTGGAGAGCGGGCTGATCGCCACCGACCAGAACCGGGAGTCGGCGAGCGGCTGGTGCGAGACGCTGGCGCTGCGGATGCTGGCCGACGTCCGCCTGATGAGCCGGGACCAGGACGAGGCCATGTCGCTGGTGGCCGCGGCGGGCGGGCCGGATCTGGCCGACGCGGACGTCTGCTCGCGGGTGGCCTGGTACGAGCTGCTCACCCGGGCCGAGCTGATGGCCGGACGGCCGGACGCGGCGGCGAAGTGGGCTCAGTCGGCGGAGTCGACCGCGGCGATCCTGAACCAGCCCGGGCGGAGCGCGCTGGCCAAGCTGGCGAGCGCCCAGGTGGCGCTGGCCGAGAACCCCGGCTCGGCGCTGGAAGTGGCCAGGGAAGCGGTGCAGGGCTTGGAAAAGGCCGGGATGGCGCTGGACGCGCTGCGCGCCCGGACGGTGCTCGGCATGGCGCTGTGGCACCAGGGTTCGCACGACGAGGGCACGCGCGAGCTGAAGAGCGTCGAGCAGGCGTTCTCCCGGCTGGGCGCGATGACGCTGAGCAGACAGGCCCGGACCGAGCGGCGCAGGCTGGCGGCGAAGTCGTCGAACCTGCGCGGCCGGGCCGAGGGCAGGGCGTGGGGGCTCACCGGTCGCGAGCAGGAGGTCGCGGACCTGGTCGGCGAAGGCATGACCAACCGGCTCATCGCCCGGCGGCTGCACATCGCCGAGAAGACGGTGGAAATGCACCTGTCGAACATCTTCGCCAAGATCGGCGTCTCCAGCCGCGCCGGGGTCGCCACCTACGTGACCCGCGCCGAGTCCGACAACTAGCCGGGCGGGCGGCGCCGCAAGTCCGTGAAGGCGCGGCGGGTCGTGAGTGGTAAATGTCGTTCTAACGACATTTACCACTCACGACGACCGGGCCCCAGCGGAACCGCAGGCCGGCCACGCAGATTGGCCCACCCCTGCGGGCTGCCGGACCACGCACCGCCTCAGCAACCCCACCTACCCCACCAGCAACCGTCGTGAGTGGCTAGAGGTGTTCTAACACTCCTAAACACTCACGACCCCACCGCGAACCACCCCACCCGTCCCAACTGTCACACCTGCCCCAAAGCCCGTCATGAAGGGGACTTTCCTCTCACCTCACGGGAGGAAAGTCCCCTTCACCACACCGGACGAGAGGACCGGCCGGGCGCTGCGGGGGCGGGCGCCCGGCCGGGGCTGCTCAGAGGGGGATGTTGCTGTGCTTGCGGGGCGGGGTCTGGACCCGCTTGGTGCGCAACGCCCGCAGCGCCCGGGCCACCGCGTCCCGTGTCTCCGAGGGCGCGATGATGTCGTCGATGCAGCCGCGCTCGGCCGCGATGTACGGGCTCAGCAACGTCTCTTCGTACGCCGCAGTAAAAGACGCCCGCTCCGCCTCCGGGTCCGAGGCGGCGACGATGTCCCGGCGGAACAGCATTTCGACGCCCCCGCGCGCGCCCATCACGCCGATCTGCGCGACCGGCCAGGCGAAACAGAGGTCTGCGCCGAGTTCTTTCGAGCCCATTACCGCGTAGCCGCCGCCGAAGGCCTTGCGAGTGATCACGGTGACCTTCGGAACCGTCGCCTCGATGTAGGCGAAGCCCAGTTTGGCGCCACGGCGGATGATCCCCGCGTGTTCCTGGACCGTGCCCGGCAGGAAGCCCGGCACGTCGACCAGGGTCAGGATCGGGATCCCGAACGCGTCGCAGAAGCGCACGAACCGCGCCGCCTTCTCGGCCGCGTCGATGTCCAGTGCGCCCGCCAGGTGCAGCGGCTGGTTCGCCACGACGCCCACGGAGCTGCCCTCCACCCGCGCGAAGCCGCACAGGATGTTGGGCGCGAATCCGCCGTGCACCTCCAGCAGCTCGCCGTCGTCGACGACTCCCTCGATCACCGACCGCATGTCGTAGCCGTGCTCGGGGACGTCCGGGATCAGCGTGTCCAAAGTGGACTCATCCACCGAAGAAGCCGGCGGGTACGTGGGCGGGCTGTCGAGATTGTTCGCGGGCAGGAACGAAAGCAGCTCGCGCACGTAGTCCAGGGCGTCCGTTTCGTCGGCGGCGAGGTAGTGCGCGTTGCCGGTCTTGCTGGTGTGGACGCGGGCGCCGCCCAGGTCCTCCAGCCCGATCACCTCACCGGTCACCGTGCGGATGACGTCCGGCCCGGTGACGAACATGTGCGAGGTCTTGTCCACCATCACCACGAAGTCCGTGGCCGCCGGGGTGTACACCGCGCCGCCCGCGCACACGCCCATGATCACCGAGATCTGCGGGATCACCCCGGACGCGGTGACGACACGGCGCGCCACCTGGCCGTAGGCCGAAAGCGACAGCACGCCTTCCTGCAGCCGCGCGCCGCTGGAGTCGCAGATCCCGATCACCGGCGTGCCCGCGGCCATCGCCAGGTCGAGGATCTTGCCGACCTTGACCCCGAACACCTCCCCCACGCTGCCGGTGTAGGAGGTGACGTCCTGGGCGTAGACGTGCACCGGGCGCCCGTCGACGGTGCCGTAGCCGGTCACCACGCCGTCACCCAGCGGGCGCTTGGCGTCCAGCCCGAAGTTCGTCGAGCGGTGCCGGGCGAACGCGTCGATCTCCACGAACGACCCGTCGTCCAGCAGCATCTCGATGCGTTCCCGCGCGGTGAACTTGCCCAGCACGTGCTGGCGCTTGGCCGCGCGCGCCGACCCCGGCTGACGGGCTTCCTCGCGCCGCCGCCGGAAATCCTCCAGGAGTTCCGCCGTACCGGGCCTGGCCTGCACGGAGGTCACCGGGGCGCCCCCGCGGTGACCCGCGACGCCGCGGCCCGCACCGCGAATTCCGCCACCTGCCAGCCGATCGTGCGCAGCTGCGTGTCACAGCGTTCGCGCGCGCCGGCGCTGCCGTCACCCGGCTCGGGCGGCGAGGTGTTGACCGTGATGCCCAGCGGGGTCGGCCAGCCGCGCAGCGCGTGCACCACCGAGCGCAGCGCGGACAGCGTGCTGCCGCCGGTCTGCCAGCCCCGCGCGGTGACGATGCTGCCCACGGCCCGCCCGTCGAGGTAGGGCCGCTCCCGGTCCGCGAGGTGCTCCAGGTGATCGAGCGCGTTCTTCACCAGCGCCGACACCCCGCCGTGGTAGCTGGGGGTGGCCAGCAGGACGCCGTTGGCGCGCCCGACCGTGTCCACCAGCTCGTCGGCCAGCGGGCCCTGGATCCCTTGCCCGGGCACGAACATCGGCAGCCCGGAGAGGAACTGCCCGCCGAACAGCCGGGTCTCGGTGCCCGCCAGCTCGGCCGCGCTCAGTGCCGTCTCCAGCGCCCGTTCGGTCGCCGACCCGGGTCGTCCCGTGCCGCCGATCCCCACCACCAGCGGGCGGCTCATCGCAGGCTCAGCGGGCGCAGGTCGGTCCAGACGGACTCGACGTGGTCGAGGCAGGCCTGCCGCTGTCCGCGGAACCCGCTTTCGGTCCAGCCCGTGGGCACCGGGAGCCGTGTGTCCCAGATCGAGTACTGCTCCTCGGCGTTGACCACCACGCAGTAGGTGTCCATGGTTCCTCCCGTGCTCATTTGCGGGTGTCCTTGACGATCCGGCCGTTCTTGACCACGAGCACGACGCGCTCGGGCCGGTCGAACAGCTCCGGCTCGGTGAGCGGGTCGAAGTCGACCGCAACCAGGTCGGCGAGCTTGCCGGTCTCGACGGAGCCGATCTTGTCGGCCACCCGCATGATCGAGGCGTTGACCGAGGTGGCCGAGACGATGGCCTCCATCGCGCCGAGGATCTCGGCCTTCAGCGCGATCTCCAGGCCTCGCCGGTTCTGCTTCGGCCCGATCAGGTCGGAGCCGGAGCCGACCGGGACGCCGGCGGCGCGCGCGGCCAGCAGGCCGTCGGTCATGCCCTGCATCGTGTCCCCGACGCGCTCGCGGATCTGCGGCGGCAGGCCGTGCTGGTCGAAGTTCTCTTCGAGCACCTTGGCGATCGAGAGCGTCGGCACGAGCGAGACACCGCCGGCCGCCATTAACACTGCGGTCTCCTCGTCGATGCCGGTGCCGTGCTCCACGCACTTCACGCCGGCCTTGACCGCGTTGTGGATCCCGGCGACGTTGTGCGCGTGCACCGTGACGTAGGTGTGGCGCGCGTTCGCCTCCTACACCGCGACGGCGATCTCCTCGATGCTGAACTGGGTGTCGTCCAGCGAGTCCGCGATGGACACGACGCCGCCGGTGACGGCCATCTTGAGGAAGGTCGCGCCCTGGCGGAAGCATTCGCGGGCGGCCTTGCGGACCTCGTCGCGGCCGTCGGAGATCCGGCCGACCGCGGTCAGCCCGCGCACCCGGAAGGCGAACGACTCGTCCGGCGCCTGGAACGGCGAACCGAGGTGGCCGTGCCCGCCACACTGCACCAGCGGCGAGGCCGACGACCAGATCCGCGGGCCGGGCACCAGGCCGCGACCGACCGTGCGCAGCACACCGTGGTCGATGCCGCCGCAGTCGCGCACCGCCGTGAACCCGGCCTCGACCGTCTCGCGCAGGGTGCGGAAGATGTCCGCGGCCCGTTCGGCGACCGAAAGCTCGTTGTTGAGCACCGCCCGCATCTCACTGGAGTGTCCGATGTGGACATGGGCGTCGATCAGGCCGGGCAGCAGGGTGAGCCCGCTCAGGTCGACCAGGTCGGCGTCGGCGGGCACCGAGGTGGCCTTGCCCACGGCGGTGATCCGGTCGTCCTCGACGGTCACCGAGGCATCAGGCAGCGGGTCGCCGCCCAGCCCGTCGATCAGGGTGGCTCCGGTCAATAGCAACGACATCTCAAACTCCAGAGGTAATGGGAGCGGGCAGCAGCCGCCCGCGGACGAAGAAGCCGAGCATCCGCTCGAAGTAGGCCGTGTCCAGCGGCGGTGCCGCGGCGACGTCGGCGGGCAGCGCGGAAGTCACGTTGGCGCACGACATCTCGGGCATGTCCCGGTCGGGCGTGTCGCCGAGCATCGCCATCAGCGGCGCCAGCGCGTTGTCCTCGCCATCGGCGTCGACGTGCTCGATGAGCTCGGTCCGCCACTCCTCGAACGGCACGATCCGCAGCGGGAAGCCGAAGTCGCGGATCCGCTCGAAGATCGCGTTCCACTCCAGCGGCTGCGGGTCGATGGCGTGATACGTGCGACCGAGCGTCTCCGGACGTCCCGCCAGCGCCACGACGACACGTGCGAAGTGGTCCACCGTGCCGACGGCGAGCTGGTAACGCCGTGACGGAGCCGCGCCCAGCTGCACGCAGCCCTGGATGACCTTGGTGACGTAATCCTCGCTGTTGGTGGCTCCGCTGCGGCTGTCCGAAAGCACGCCGCCCGCGCGGTACACCGACACCGGGATCCCCCGCTCGCGCGCGATCTCCACGAGCCCCTCGGCCACCCACTTGCTCTGACTGTAAGAGGTGTCGTGGCCGATCGGCGGCGGCAGCGGGTCGTCCTCGCGGATGATCTCGGGGCCCGACAGGAAGGCCCCGGCGAGCACGGCCAGGGTGGACACGTGGTGCACCGGCTTGAGCGTCGTGGTCGTGGCCAGCCGCAGAACCTCCTGCGTACCCAGCACATTCGACGCCTTCAGCGCCCGGTACGGCCGGACGAAGTTCACCCAGGCACCGCAGTGGTAGATCGTGTCGACCGTCCCCGCCAGCTCGGCGAACCGCTCCGAACCCAAGCCCAGCAACGGCTTCGCGAGGTCGCCGACGACGATCTTCAGGCGGCTGGGCTTCACGGCCGCGCTGAGTCCGTACGAGTCGAGCTTGGCCAGCACGCGCTCACGACCGGCCTCCTCGTCGGCTGCCCGCACCAGGCAGTGCACGGTGACCCCGGACTGCAGGAGCTCGGCAGCCAGGAACGCGCCGACGAACCCGGTGGCACCGGTGAGCAGCACCGACTTCGCCGGACCCGCCACGGGCAACCCTTCCGCCGTGATGGCCTCGTCGAGCACGACCTCGTCCTCGAGGTTCGGCCCGCTGGGCGCCTGCACGGCCTCGCCGCCGAGCGCGCGGTCGACCAGGGCCGCCATCGCGGCCACGGTCGGCGCCTGCAGGACGTCCCGCGCGGCGAGGTTCGTCGCACCCATCCGCCGGAGTTCCTTGGTGACCTGCGTGACCATCAGCGAGTGCGCGCCGAGGTCGAAGAAGTCGTCCTCGATGCCCACCTCGTCGACGCCGAGCAGGTCGCACCAGATCTGCGCGATCTTCCGCTCCCGCTCAGTGCGCGGCGCGGATTCGTCAGCCACCGCAACGGTTTCCACCGGCGCCTCGACGGCCTCGAAGCTCGCGCGGCGCCCGGGTTCGACCCAGTACCGCGTGCGCTCGAAGGGATACGTCGGCAGCGCCACCCGCCGCGGTTTCGCCTCACCGTGGAAGGCGTCCCAGTCAAGGGGGACGTTCGCCTGCCACAGCCGGCCGACTGCGGTGAGCAGGTGCACCAGGTCGGGCTGGGCGTCGCGGGCCAGGCCCATGGTCGGGACGGTGACCGGCGCGGGCGCGATCTGCTGCGCGGCGGCCAACGCGGACAACGACCGCCCCGGCCCGATCTCCAGCAGCACCCGGCCCGGCGCCGACAGCGCCACGCGGACGCCATCGGAGAAGCGGACCTCCTGGCGCAGGTGCCGGACCCAGTGCTCGGGATCGGTGACCTCGGCCCCGGCCCAGGTGCCGGTGACGCAGGAGACGTACGGCAGCTCGGGCTCACTCAGCTTCAACGCCTTGACGCGCAGCCGGAAGTCGTCCAGGAACGGCTCGACCATCCACGAGTGGCTGGCCACCGGGACGCTCACCTTGCGGCAGTCGACGTCCTTGGCACGCAGTTCCTTGAGCCACAGCGCGATTTCGTCGTCCGGCCCCGCCACCACGGTCATGTCCGGGGCGTTGACCGCGGAGATCGACAGCCGTTCCGGCAGCATCGCCGCGACCTCGGCCTCCGGCAGCTGGACGACAAGCATCTTGCCGGGGTCCATCCGCGCGAACAGCTCGCCGCGGGCGAGGGTGATCTCCAGCGCGTCCTCGAGGCTGAACACCCCGGCCAGGCACGCGGCGACGTACTCGCCGAGGCTGTGCCCGACCATCGCGGCGGGCTCGATCCCCCAGGCCATCAGCTGGCGCGCGAGGGCGTACTCGATGACGAACAGCGAGGACACCACCCCGGCACCCTGGTCACGGCCGAAGGTGGCCTGCCCGCCGCTGAGCCCCTTGCCCTCCAGCGGTGTGAACGCCGACGGGAACAGCAGCCGCCGCAGATCGAAGCCCAGACGGGGTTCGAGGATCTCGGCGCATCTGTCCACTTCGGACCGGAACACCGGTTCGCTGCGGTAGATGTCGAGCCCCATGTCGGGGTGCTGGGCCCCGCCGCCGGGGAAGGCGAAGACGGCGCGGCCGGGATCTCCCGACGCGGTGCGCGTGACCAGCCGGGTCGAGTCCTTGCCGGACAACGCTTCCACGGCGTCGGCACTATCGGCGCAGACGGCGAACCGGCGGGCGGGGAACGCGCGCCGCCCGGTCTGCAACGTGTAGGCGGCGTCGGCGAGTGAGCCGACGAAGTCGCCCAGATGCTCGGCGAGCCCGGCGGTGGCGCGGTCGAGCGCGCCGCGGTCGCGGGCCGAGAGCGGCAGCAACTGCCACGGCCGCGCCTCCCCGGTCTTCTCAGCGGGAGGTGCTTGTTCCAAGACCACGTGAGCATTGGTGCCGCCGACGCCGAAGGAGCTCACCGCGGCCCGCCGCACACCAAGCCAGTCCTGCGACGAGGTGGGCACGTAGAACGGCGTCCGTTCCAGCTCCAGCGCAGGGTTGGGCGCGGTGAAGTTCGCGTTCGGCGGGATCGTGGCGTGGTGCACGGCCAGCGCGGCGCGCATCAGCCCGGCGAGCCCGGCGGCCGCGTCGAGGTGGCCGATGTTGGCCTTCACCGAACCCAGCGCGCAGAACCCGGTCTCGTCGGTACCGAAGGCCTGCGCCAGCGCGGTCACCTCGATCGGGTCGCCGACGCGGGTGGCCGTGCCGTGCGCCTCGACGTAGCCGACGGTGGCCGGGTCGACGCCCGCCACCGCGTGCGCGGCGGAGATCACCTTGGCCTGACCGGAAACGCTCGGCGCGGCGAAACCCGCCTTGCCGGAGCCGTCGTTGTTCATCGCCGACCCGCGGATCACCGCGTAGACGTGATCGCGGTCGGCGAGCGCGTCGGACAGCCGGCGCAGCACCACGGTCACGGCGCCGTTGCCCGGCACGGTCCCGGCAGCGGAGGCGTCGAACGGACGGCAGTGCCCCTCCGCGCTGAACAACCCGCTGTCCGCCACCGGATAGCCGGCCTTCAACGGCACGTTCAGCGAGACCCCGCCGACGATCGCGGCGTCGCACTCGTAGCTCAGCAGCGACTGGCACGCCAGGTGCGTCGCGACCAGCGACGTCGAGCACGCGGTCTGGACGGTGAGCGCCGGGCCCTTCAGGTCCAGCAGGTAGGCGATGCGGGTGGCGAGGAAGTCCTTGTCGTTGAACATCCTCGACAGCGGCGCCATCGGGGAACGCTGGAACCGCGGGTTCGTGGCCAGGTTGGCCAGGAGGTACTTGTTCATGAACGCGCCCGCGAACACGCCGACCGACTCGCCGAGCCCGGCCGGGTCGTGCCCGCTGTCCTCGACCGCGGCCCACGCCGTCTCGCACAGCAGCCGGTGCTGCGGGTCCATCGTCTCGGCCTCGGCCGGGGTGAAGCCGAAGAACCCGGCGTCGAAGCGGTCCCCGTCCTCGACGTACCCGGCGGCGGGCACGAAATCGGGGTCGTCGAGCACCTCGGGGTCGGTCCCGGCGGCCAGCAGTTCCTCGCGGCCGAAGCGGGTGATCGACTCGACGCCGTCACGCATGCGCGCCCAGAAGTCCTCGGGCGTCTGCGCCCCGGGGACCCGGCAGGCCATGCCGACGATCGCGATCGGCTCCAGGCCGTCCAGCTCACTCATCGGGTGCTCCCCCGGTTGGCGCGGGCCCGCAGCGCGGCGACGCGCCGGTTGGCGGCCTGCTTGGTCTCGGTGAGGTCGACGTCCTTGCCGCCGTCGTCGAGCGCGCCGACCAGGCCGCGCACGGTCGGGAAGCGGAACAGGTCGACCAGCGAGATCCGGTCGCCGAACACCGCCACCAGCCGGGTGCGGGCCTGCACGGCGAGCAGCGAGTTGCCGCCGGATTCGAAGAAGTTGTCGTCGACGCCGATCTTCTCGGCGCGCAGGACGTCGGCGAAGATCTCCGCGACCTTGCGCTCCTGCTCGCCTTCGGGTTCGCGGTAGTCGGCCACCCGCCGCTGCTCGGGATCGGGCAGCCGCTTGCGGTCGATCTTGCCGTTCGGGGTGAGCGGGAACTCCGGCAGCGTGACCAGCGCGGCCGGCACCATGTAGTCCGGCAGCGACCGGGCCAGGAACGCCTTGGCGGAGCTCAGATCCAGCCGGTCCTCGGCGCCGGCCACCGGCACGGCGTAGGCGACGAGGTGGCGCAATGCCTCCTCGCCGCGGACGGCCACGACCGCCGAGCGGACGTCCGGATGCGCCCGCAGCGCCTCCTCGATCTCGCCGAGCTCGATGCGGTGCCCGTGCAGCTTGACCTGGTGGTCGAGCCGGCCGAGAAACTCCAGCGAGCCGTCGGCGCGGCGGCGTACGAGGTCGCCGGTGCGGTAGAGCCGCGCGCCGGGAACGCCGGAGAACGGGTCCGGGATGAAGCGTTCCGCGGTGAGCGAGGGCCGGTCGTGGTAGCCGCGGGCGACACTTTCGCCGCCGAGCAGCAGTTCGCCCGGCACGTTCACCGGGGTGCAGCGCAGGTACCGGTCCACGACGTAGGCGCGGACCCCCGCCAACGGGGTGCCGATGAGGACGTCCTCGTCCGGCCGGATCTGCTGCGTGGTCGCCCAGACCGTGGCCTCGGTCGGGCCGTACATGTTGTGCAGCCCCGACTTCGGCAGCTGCGCGAGCCGGGTGGCCAGCGGCGCGGGCAGGGCCTCGCCGCCGACGAGGAGGCGCTGCAACCCGGACAGCGCGGCCCGCGAGTCCTCGTCCTCGCTGATCATCTCGGCCAGCGAAGGCGTGCACTGCAGGTGCGTGACGCCGTGGCGGCGCAGCTGCGCGACCACCGGCTCGTCGGCCGCGGCCGCGCGACGGCGGTCCTCGCTGACGTCGCGGGCCAGCGCGAGCTGGTCCAGCGCGCCGAGCACCTGGTCGTGGGACACGCCGAAGTCGACCAGGCAAGCCACCTCGTCGACCCCGGCGAGCTTGAGCCGGTCCACGATGTCCGCGCAGTGCTCGGGCGTGCCGAGCAGAGCGGACGTCTCGAAGAACCGGTCGAAGGCCTGCGCTACCAGCGCGTCCAGCTCCGCTTCGGGCAGTGCCTTCAGGTCGACCTCGCGGCCCATCGCCTGGCTGAGCCCGGACAGCAGGTCCAAAGAGGACTTGATGTAGGCGGACAGAGGTTCGCGGACGATTTCGCGCACCTGCGCGACATCCTGGCCGGCGAAGGAGTGCACCATCACCGTCACGTGCCCGTCGCCGGGGTGCCCGCTCTCGCGCCACGCCTGCCGGTAGAGGGCGATCTTGTGCGACAGCTGCTCCACGGAGTGGCCGAGCAGGTGGGTGAGCAGGTTCGTGCCCGCCTCCCCGGCCATCTGGAACGTCTCCGGGCTGCGCGCGCTGGTGACCCACACCGGCA
>Ga0307507_10007581_pt1 | contig 15628 bp, 7 predicted proteins | sample 7_EM_MG_FD_207223 | JGI IMG/M metagenome (GOLD analysis project Ga0307507, IMG submission 207223) | Populus trichocarpa ectomycorrhiza microbial communities from riparian zone in the Pacific Northwest, United States - 7_EM | ecosystem: Host-associated > Plants > Roots > Unclassified | place... | reverse complement strand
AGCCCTTATTAAGGTTATTAATAAGGTACTATTTAGTGGCCTATAGCTTATTAGTAGATTGCTAGCGGAGGGGGCTATAGCTAAGGGTGTTTTCTTTATCGGGCTTAATTTTAATCTTATGGTCGTATAGTTAGTAAGGTAGGAGTATATTAGATACTACTTTAGAGAATATATCTTTAAATTCCCGGTATTGGTAGAGTGGTTTCTGTTCTACTAGCTCCTTATCTATAAGCTTACTTTCCCTACTAAGCTAGTCATGGGCTAAGGCTTCCTTATCTTTAATTATCTAGTTAATTTTATATAAGCTAGTTATAAAGGTAATAGTATTAGGCCGTTTTAAGTTTTAGTAGAACCCTATGGCACTAATATAGCAGATATTAACTAGTAGGAGGTTTATAGGTTTCTTTATAAATGTTTTATGGACCATATTTTATAAAGGGAGTTTTATAATCCTCCTTAACTCTTATTCTATCTTCTATAAGTTATCTTTTTGGTCTATATATTTAGTACAGCGTCTAGTATTCCTTGTTATTCTTTATAGCTATATAGGGCCTAAGCCAGCTAGCTTATTACTAACTTCCTGGGTTTCTAGTACCGGTAGTGCGATATTGGTAGTCTAGGGGCGGTATAGTATACGGACCCGTTATAGATTAAGCTATATATCTTTCTTAAAGGCCTGGTCCCTATATATAGCATTGGCCTAGTAAACAGTGTCTATCTATAGCCGCACAAGGTTTTCTATTATAATGCTGATTTCCTTTATAAAAGAAGGTGTTAGGGGTAGGGTTTTGGGCCAAATAAGCTGTCTACTCTATATGTTGAGCTATAAGCCTAAATAGGCTAGCCATTTTCTTCCTAAGATTATATTATGGCTTCCTAGGTCTATAATAAGAAAGGGGATATTATACTGCCTTTGTCTGTCTATATAGAGGTAAATCTATAAGATAGTTGTAATAGGTAGTCCTATTTATCCGTTATACCCGCGAATAGAAATTAGTTCGGGCAGTTCCTTAAGGGGTATATTTAAAAAGTTAGCCAGCTTTATAGCACACTATATATCTATTAAGGCAAAGGCATTTACTCTAGAGTTAGCTAAAGCAGAGGTTAAAACTTAATATTTATTGCAAAATAAAGTATAAGGGATAGTGCAGCTTCTTCTACTAACTAGCCGACCTAGATTAATATATAATATATTAATTTCCTTTAACCCTAGAGAGGAGTCTTACTCTAGGGTTCATCTTTTTCTAACTCTATGCTATCCTCCTAAATTAATAGGACCTTATTTATCTTTACCGCTATTAGGTAGTCTTTTATAAAGTAGTCTTTCTAGCTATATAAGAAGCAGGCTTCTTAATTGCTAAGGGCCTATCTATAGGGGTTATTATACGTAGGTTAAGTATTTACTAGACCTATAGTAGGGCTAGCTACACGGCTAGCCGCTAGGTTAACGGCAGGCGGTATAGCTAGTGCTATAGAAGTTGTAGATCTTACTAGGGCGCTATAGCCCGTTTTTATAGTACTTATATTTTAGTTAGCAGAGCTTCTAGTCTTATACTACTTAGTACGTGCCTTAATTTGGCGGAGGCCCTAGTTAATAGCTAGGCACTAGTCCATAAGTTCCTTTAGCGTCTATACAGTAGTATAAACTAGTAGCATAGTGCGCTGTAGGTCTAGGGTAAGCTTATTAAAGAGGTCTGGCATTAAATCTTCCTAGGGGATTTGAGCCTATCCGGCTAGGTGTAGAAAACGGGTCTAGAAGACTAAGAATGTCTCTATCATTTTTATATTAAGGGCTTTATAATTAAGGCGGGCGTTTTGTGTCTTAAAGGGGTCCTTATAAATAGAAGATAGGTGGTTAATTATCTCCTCTCTAGAGAGGAAGGGGTCTGCAAAGTCCTGGGCATATTACGGATATAGATGCGTCTATACGTCCCCGCCAGTACAGCCAAAGATGTAGGCTATTTTAGCTTAAGTAGTAGGGAAGTAGTCCGTATTAACTTTAAGCTTGTCTTATAGTTAAAGCTTCCAATTATTAAATATAGGGTTAGTTCCGTCTATAAGCAATAGGGGGTCCACAACCTTCGCGGACCGCAATAATATTAATGCTGTACGTTGGGCTAGGGCCTTAAGGACTATAGTAAGTCTCTAGGTGTCTAATAACTTCTTGCTAGGTGTAGGGGTGTCTTTAGTTTTAAGCAGCTCTTAAAGCCGTTTAATTTCGGCATTAGCTGCTGCAAGCTCTTCCTAAGGGGTTAAAACGGCGACTATTTCACTATTAGAGGTATTTACAGGTCCTACAGCGGCTTTACTAGCTGCTATATTTCTTGGCATAGTAGTAGGGGTATTAGGTAATTTCCGGTGTTTGTTTATTTTCTAGGGGAGTTCTGGTCCGTGCGTGTCCTATTCTTAGGTTTTACGTTCTATTCGTGTTCTTTTGGTTCTTAGGGGTCTGTCCTGTCCTTGTGGTCCTATTAATGTCCTTGGGGTCCTATTCTATGTCCTTATCCTATTTATGGCCTTGTGGATATATTTAAGTTCCTTCTTAGGAAAGAAGAGTAGTAACGAGCTTTAGATAATGTTAGCGACTTAGTTAACCGAGGCACAAGCACGGCAAGAGGGTCGCGTAAGCCTGTATGATTGAATTGTCTATAAACGAGGATCCAAAGCTAGAGAAAGGAAAGGAGAAGAAGGGTAGTGTCGCTTGAAGTCTTATACAATCCTCGAGTCACATAAGCTCACGTGACTCTGCGTCTACCATAACGTCTACTATAATCCACTGTTTTCCACTAGCGCCGTAATATATATAGGCTTTGTAAGGATGTTGCTATACCTAATAACCCCCTCAACGGTGGCCTAAACAATACTCATCTTATCTAACTAAATTATAGCCTTTTAATCTTCTAAGGTCTAATAACGGTGGACTAGTATAAACTTATATTGTTTAGTCTTTATAGCTGCAGTTAATCTAGGCTTCCTTATTAGCTTTATCTTATAGTAGCTGTACTTTTTAAGTATAGTTTAAATAGATAATATAGAGAGGCCTGTTTCGCAAGCAATCCTTTTAGTGCTTTTTTTACGCCTATAACAATCGCACGTAACGGCGTTAATAACTTTTTACTTAAGATTAGAAGTAATCTTTTTCTTATGCCCTAAGTGGGGCTTATTCTTAAGGTGGTTATTAAAGAGGACCCAATTTATATACCAGCCATTCTCTACTGCCCTTTTTAGTAGGTTGCCGATATGTTTAGTGCTAACTCCGGTAACTTAAGTAATTGCTTTTAGAGGAGTACCTAAAGCCCTTATTACTACGGCCTACGCTCTCATTGCAAGGCCGTAGTAAGGCATTTTAGGCTTAAAAAAAGCGTAGAAGACGTATAGAGGACATTGCAAGCGATTAAGTGGGTAGATTATATCAAAAAGTTGGTGTAGAGTTGCTTTTTACAAGCTCGAAGTCAAAAAATTGGTATTTTTGGTGGGGTCTTGGCACCAAAACCGCGCTTTTCCCAAATAGGAAGGAGAAATATCTTTTCGCGCAATCCTCCGTATAGCAGTGTATGGGATAGTCGCGGTGCGTAGCAGCCGGATAGAAAGTTTTGAGGCTGGGCTGAATTGGCCTATATTATTGGTCAGTCAGGGCCCGCAAAACATACGGCGGTCCCGGTACGGCGCGAGATTTACTGCATGACGATCTCGATTGGTGTGGATCTGCTGAGCGTGTGGGGTTGGGGGGAGGGCGCAGGAGTGGTACGACGGCCTTCAACGCGGGAAATCAGACGGTTACAGCTTTGCAACTTCAATACCCGCGTCGCTCCAAGAGGCTACTGGGTATCGTCAGGCTCCACCAGGCTTCATCACGCTGCATTAAGCTCTGGTAATTGCAGGAGTACGGCGATCAATACTTCAGAGAGAAGATGCGGTCAAATTTTGCGCGGTTGTTGGTCGCGCCGATCCTCTGTGCCGCCAGCCACCATGCCAGCCACTCCACAAGATGATGAACGATTGGCCGTTGGCGATCCGCAGATTCTTTTTCACAGCAGGAAGAGCAGCTGCTATCGCTCTTCTTCTCCCTTGGTCAGCTGAATACCCTTCCCATTTCTGCCTGACTGCTTCCATCCAATTCTAGCTCTGCTGCGAGTCTCCCTCAATGTCTTCGTGGACCAACTCAAGTTCAACAGTGCGTCGCCCTTCAGGTACCCTCCCCTTCAAGGCGTCATCATATCGATCAAAATACAGACCCCATAATCCCCGCTGATTGCTTTCGACCGCAATAAAACCCTCCCAACCCTCCAGCAAAATCCTCCTCTCCTCCGATGGCGCCACCATAACCGCTCCAAAGGGACCGGTAATTCCTGTCTCAGCCTCGGTTCGCAGGCCGTGCCGAATCTGTAGGCTCGATGTGTCGAGGAAGATCCAATTAAGCTGGGGTGGATCCTTTGAAATGGTGCTAACTAGGCCATCGTACTTCGAGTCGGGATAAGCCAGGAAGTAGCCGGTGAAAGGATGACGTTTCACCGCACATGACTGGAGCTCAACATAGAGTAACCCGTCATGAATCACTACTTTGCTGCCATCGAACAGTGATTTCCTGTCTTCCGGGGTACGATTGGATGCACGAGCCCGTAGATGAGATTTGTTCGTCTTCCACGCATTGTCCAAGCCCTGGCTTCGGCGTGTTTCGGCTTGGCTTTGAAGTGAGAGAACAGAAGTTGCCGTGAGGGGCACCATAGCAGCGAGAGAAATGAGACCTAGAACCATTGTGTAGACTGTAGTCGAGGAGATGTGTTCAAGGAGGAAAATCTGGCAGGACGGCATCCAGCTAATGGAAGATGGTTATACTTTTCACGACTGTGAAACTTCCAAGACAAACCCACAAACCCAGACACTCGTTAGTAGACCCTCCCCAGCCCCAAGGTTTCCGGTATCTGGTAGAAGATCGACGCAAGATCGAAGATGCTGTACAGGGATTGCCGGCATATGTTACTTAATATCTCCCACATCTCGGGTAGAGCATTTCCAGGATAAATTGGGCAAAACATCTTGGCCTGTTGGGTTAGCGTTTTAATAGTCTTCGGACATTGTGACCCAAAGAACTGCTGAGCACCCGGATATATCGCTGTTTTTGTCCTGGATCAGCAGTAATTCCAGGTTACGTATGTCTAGTGAATGCCGAAACTTCGCTTGACGGACCGTCGACCAGCTGTCTCAATCGGTTCCAAGATTTCATCCTGGCACAAATTGGATGTGTGCAGGCAGCCCATTACGGGCTGCGGCTGTACGGCGGAGTAGGAGTTTTGGTTGTCGGAACTTACTTGAAGTAGTGCAATGTGCTGCAGGTCTGTGAATTGCTTGCATTGTCATGTTTCTTCAAGGACTTTGCGTCATGCTACGGAGCTATGGCCATCTCACGTGACGCTCAAGGGGCTGGGCCTTCAGCTACAAAAGCAGCGTTGGGGCTACCCTTGGATACCTGGAACGTTGCGGGTCATTAAGGGAAAAAGTCTACGGAGTGCTCTCTTTAGGGCATATCTTCCGTCGTAAGTGAAATGCTGCTTCTCTTTACAACGTGGTTTTCTCTCCAACGCCTCGATGCGCAAACAAGCTTTAAGTTGTAACTGAGAGTCATGATTGAAAGAAATCTGATGAAATTGGTGCAGATTTGGGCAAGCATTTTCTTAACAAGGATTTAGTAAAAACTGCTATCCTGTTATCGGAATCAGGAAGCAAGAATTCAGCATGCCTGACTCGTAAGTGCATCTCGTGGTCATTGTCTCCGTCCTTTCCCTCTAACAGAACAATACAGCTCGAATTCAAATGTCGCCTCCGAGAACGCTCAAGGTGGTCGTTTACCACAGACCAAAGGCGCCGTTCCCAATTCCGGAGGGTTAGTGTCCAAAGATTCCGCTCCGGGCGCTCTCTCCGAGATCAGCACAAATGAACCCAGCAGCAAACCGGCGGGGTTCGGTGACAAGGATGTGAATGGTAGTCTCAAAATCCATATCAAGATAGATCTGGAAGCAGATATCAGGGTTATTGCGAAGGTGAAGGGCGATATTGCGATTGGACTGCTCTAGGTACTCTACAGTACTTAGCATGCCAATTATCTAATCTGGGTATCCTATGCAACGGTAGCGTCTTACCATCGAGTGATCCGTGCACTGGCTAAATAACAATTGGGCATCCCTACTTAATCCGATTGGTTCCATTGGGCTGAATTTTATCAATAACAGTAGGACGAATTGTACTGTTGCAAGGGATACCTTGACTGCATAGTTACAGACGATAAATAATATTCTGAGAGCTAGATTGTATGCCTTCGTTCCAAAATGGCAGCCGAATCTTGTCTTGCTCTGTGGTTGAATTGACGTTCTTTATAGAAGCATCTGCACTATCGCACTCTGTATTGAAGGGTCCACAAATTTTAGAATTTTAGTTACACCCTCATGAATGGTTTGAGATACTCAAAAGAACTTCAAAGGTTCTCTGTATACTTAGTTTTGATACGATCCAGATCCCTGTCTAACACTAACATAGCATGGCAAGGACCAAGCCAGTGAGACCTCCTGTATATGCTGTTATTAATAGTGCATTGACCATAATGGCCCCATTCGTTACCTGGACAGAGGGCGGGCTACATAAACGGTTAATTGTGTAGAGTAAAAATGAGATATGGATACACCATGGCTGCGTGGTTTAACATGTCACGGATCTAGCCGATTTTCACACCTCAAGACAAGTGTTTCTAGGTCCCTAATATAGTTAAGGATAGGGGAATGTGGGCGGCGCTTTGGGACAAGGACTGCCGACCCAGGCCTGAGACTGACTATCCATACCAGCGTGCCACGGCTACTCCTTTGAAGAGTGCGCCTGTTCACGCTCAGCCCAAGGTGGACGAGTTTGTTCTAATCAGGTGCCTCATGGCGTCTTTAAACCATTTTGCCAATTGAAAACTTGCAATACAGCTGACTAGGGTGCTGTTTAGTGGTGCTGTTCTTCTCAAATAGGTACTCTCTAGAGTCCCCAGAGGTCCGGGGCCTGGAACCCGAGAAAGTTAATATCGTGGAATAAATCACTCCCGCGAGTTCGTACACCGTAGCAAATTGACTGGAGGGCTATCTTCTGAGCCTCTACCTGGCACTTTATTGTCTTAAAAGAAAATTAATTGTAGACTATTACTCTATAGTAATACAACTAAGAAACGCAACTGAAAAGAATAATGAAATTGACATAGGAAATTCTACAAGTACGACTTTGGGAAACCTACAGCTTGGAATCGCGTAACCTTAATTATTGACAGGACAATTTAGAATGAGAACTCTATCTATTTAAGCTGGCTCTAGGAGCCCTTTTATATATATATAGTAGGTATAGGCAGCAAAGGAGGGTAGTAGGAAACAGGGTAGTAAGCAATAGGATATTAAGCAAATCCAATCTTAGTCAACATTAACCATTACTTACTAAACCCGGCAATTTTACCTAACGTGTTTCACCACTCAGTGGCCCACCCCACTCAGTTTTCTCACCAAAACTCATAAAAATCACAGTATAATATCTCAACAACCACTTAATAATAACTTCTAAAATTTTATATTTAAGCTTATATATATACTCTACCTCTTTTATTTTAATTTTAGATAAATCTGTTTAATAGTTATAGAGATATATAGTTTTAGACCGTAAATTCTACTCTAATCTCCATATATCTATAATTACTAAGTAAATTAATTTAAAATTCTTTAAAATTAAGAGAGAAGAAGTAATATATATATAAACTTAAATATAATTTTTTAGAAGTTATTATTAAGTAATTGTTAAGATATTATACTGTAATTTTTATAAATTTTGGTGGGAAATAAAGTGGGCTACTGAGTGGGGTGGGCCACTGAGTAGTAAGACATGTTAGGAGTGCTCGGTTGAAAAACCGTCAGATTAAATCTGAACCGAAAGTCCGGTAGAAAGAACGCGTTCCTTCCCGATTTGACACGCGTCTATAGCTCTGTAGGTTGCACGGACGTGTGCAATCTAAAGCCTTCAGATTCAATCTGGAGCTTTTACCTCAGCAAGCTCTTTACCTCAGCAAGCTCAGACGTGATTCCGTTGGTGCGGAGTCAATCGGCCCGCAAGCGGGTAACTAACCACGTTCGTGGTGCACCACTGGAATCACGTCTAAGGGAGTATCGCAAGATGTGCTGATTTTATTATCAATATCCGCGTCGCGGAGGTTGCGGATATTAAAATAACTCAATACTAATATTTTATATTATTTCCTAAAGTTTATTAATTATATAATAGAACCTAGGCTTTTAGAATATACTATTTTTATTACTTAGGTATTTTTAGGTCTTATAATTATTTTTATTAAAAAAAAACGCGTTATTAAGATTATTAGACCTCTATATAATTTTGTAAAAAACACTAGCTAGTATATATAAAACCCGCATAGATCTATAATAGATACCTTAGGGCACCTATTATAGCCAAAAGAAGTAGTATAATTACATTTATACGTAACGCTAAGTTGCTAGATTATAATATTCGCATAAGCTAAGATAAAGATATTATATATCCGCACCATAAAATAGCTAACTGTAACATTATATACTATATACTAAAAAGATTATACACTAGCTAGAGATAATATTAATAAAAGAACTCGCTTAATATAATAAAATAGAAATATACGATAAGCCTAAGCATTTAAAAGTCTTCTGGTATATTATTAATAGCCTCATTAAATCCGTCCTTATAAAAATTATATAATAAACCGCTTATATAAGACATCCGCGTATTAAAATTAGTAATACTACCCTATAAAAGCCGCTCTAATCTAAGTTAAAGAATAGTAAGTGCCTTAAACCCAACGTCCTATATACACTAATGTATAATTAAATCCTGAGTAATTGTAAGAGGATAGTCTGACCGGAACGTATAATTATCTAATTAATAGTGTAGAATAAGAGTTATAGGTAAATAGAAGATAGAACGAGCTTTATATATAAAGGACAAATACTTTCTAACTTCTTCTATTTAGAGACTAATCGCTAGTTCTTCTCTAAAGGAGAACTAGCTTCCTATATAATCCTTCTAAGACACTAGTAAAACCCTTTACCCCTTATCTATCTAACCATGTCTCCTCTAGGACATTAGTGGGATATTAGTAAAACCTTTATCTGTCTTATCTAATATGTACCTTTTAGGAGCGCCCGTTACAGTAATTATATCTATAAGTAACTGGATATTAACCATAGGAGACTTAATTGTATAATTAGATATCATCCGCTTACTAAATATATTCTTAAACTTAGTATAAAGAGGCTTAGTATAGCTTATAGTAAGAACACTCCACCTAAATAGAGAGTCTACTTTAAAGGTTAAGTTTCCACGCAATTAAAGTAGCTCCTTTAGCTAAAGATTTAGTAGTTTATTAAGTTATTCAGCTTTAAAAAAGCTATCCAGCTCTCCGCAATTATTAATTAACCTATTTATAAGTATAGCCTACTAAAGTACTGGATTATATACCTCCGTTATAATTAACCTCCAAAAGTATATTATTTTAGATATATAGTTATTGCTCTTTAATCTAGTAAGGTAAAGGTAAAGGTAGGCAATTATATGCTTTAAGAGGCCAATATCCGCATACTTAATAGCGTATTTTAATACTTTATATATTTTAACTACCTATAAATACTAAATATAATTAAAGAACTCTATGTTAATAATTTAAGCGGGCTAGCTTATAGTAGTAGAGCTAGATGCTTTAAGTAATTAATCTATAACCTAAGAACCTCTGCGGGCAGAGGGCTATAGAGGAACTAATTTATTAGCCTTATAGCCGACTTTAGAGCTAAAACCTACCGCGCGGATATCCTTAATATACTATAGAAACTGCTTAGGCGTTAAGGATCTAATATACCTTTTAACTGCACCTTTTTTATAGATATTAAGCCTATTACAGATATATGTTAAGAAGAGTGCAATAATACAGGTATTAAAACTATGCAGTATTAGCTCCTTAAGATAGTAAAAGGGAGGGCGCTTTATAGAAATATTTTGTCGCCTAAGGTAATTTATATAAGTATAGAGCGTAGAGTACTACTGCGCATATTGCTTACTACCAAAGAAAGTCCTTATAATTATATATAGAAAGTTTAATCAGAGGTGCCAAAGACCTAGAATAGGTAGTACCTAATAGTAGCTAATATATAAGAGCGCAGCCTCTACCCGCTTCCACTTATAGGCGTAAATAAGCTTTACGGTTTTCTAGTTACTATATACCAGATATAATTGGTTCTAGAAATTATTATTATAATTAAGCTATAGTTGCTCTAGGAAGATTGTCTTAAGTATATGGTAGTTGCTATTTATAGAAGCCTCGCTCTCTATAATAGGGCTTAGGTTTATATAGGTTATCTTTATAAATAGTAGAATATTAATCTCTAGTATATGCGGATATTTAAGCTTAGTATTAGATTTAAAAATACTATTTATAGTAGCCGGATATACACTTTAAAGAGTATCTGTAATTATAAAAATAGATATCTAATTTTAAACGCTATTATATATATTACCTGGCGCTTTAGTAATATCCTTAATCTAAAGCTGTACCTAGTTATATAGTATACTTTAAAGAAGGCCGCTAGGGGGGGGGGATATAAGATCCGCGGATAAGCTTTTTAGTAGTATAGAAATAGAAAATACTAGTGTCCCTAATTACCTAGTGTTATATTTACTTAAGGTAGTTAAAATTATTATATATAATATAGATATTATTAAGAGCGGATATTAATTAGAGGTAGGTCTTTAGTAATATTAGCACTAGTATATCCGCCACTAGTATTATAACCTTCCTTAGAGCGTTCGGCCAATTCTATCTTTTAGTAGTTAAGTGTTTTATATCTGTTAATAAGCCCTAATCTATAAAGTAGTAATAGAATTTAATGCTTTATACCTATACCTTAGAGATAAAGGCTAAGAAGTTAAGTAAAATAGTTAGTGGAGCTTTAAGCGCGGCCTAATAAAAGGATAGATATAAGAAGAATAACCTACCCTAAGTGCGGATTTCGCAATTTATTACTTCTTAATTATGCTAATAATCCTTCTATTAGTTCGTAGAGTAGAGGGGCATATTAGCTAATTTGCCTATAACCCTTTAAGAGTTAAATATCTTTAAACTCTAGATCTAATTTCTATAGGCTAAAGATAACCGTCTTCTGCTAAAGATTATCAAGCTCTTTATAAAGGATATTAATAATTATATTAACTAGTTCCAAATAAATATCCATAGCCTCCTTAATTATATTACGAGTTTTTTCGTCCCCTAAAAGGACAGTAATAAGATTCTTTACCTTTCTCTTTTTTGCGGCTTGTCTTCTACTAGCACTAAGCTCTAGCTATACTAAAGAGAGATTACTAAAGGACTATTGCCACTCCTATAAAAGCCTAGTAATAACTCTAACTGTTGGTATCACTCCGGGTGATACTGCAATTGCAATATAGTAGTTCTGGTTCTTGATTCATTCGTGTCTATCTTCTCTACCAAAGGAGAAAGTAAGGGGTAGTAAAAGGTCGGGCTATCTATCGGGCCGTAGGTAGTCAGGTGACCTACGCCACGCCATACGGCCCCTACCGCATACGCTCTACGCTATTCATCTAGTAACGTTATTTACAACCTCTACTGGTACCGACACTAACCTTCTTTTCCTTTATTACTAGGCGCGATATCCGCTTAGCAAATACTCCGATTAGCGTTTATATAGGCATCTACTAGTTAGCTAGTGTTATGTTTATAGTTATCAGATAATCTGTATTCTCTAAAGGCGTGGGTCACGTGCACGAGTCACGTGCACGGAGCCCGTGCACTGTAAAGTCTCTTCGTAGCTTAAAGCCTTAGGGGCTTATTAATCAACGATTAAGTCAAGATCATCAATCAATCAACCCATTTCATCAATGAACTGCTCTATATGCATTTCGTGACAATAGTAGAGGCGGGCAATTTAATTATTAATATATTACCCATTCGGCGGCGCTTTCTGCTTAACATTGCGGGGGCTAATAGGGTAGATATATTAATTAATTATAAAGCTGCTTCTGCGGATTAATTTAATGGTATTTTTAAGATAATAGCTATTATGGAGGTGGAGATTAATTTTGTTAAAAAAGGTGACTGTTTCTATATATAAATGAGTTGGTCTGCCTAGCAAAGATCGCGAAAGTCCCTTAGACCATAGAATTAACTTTTTAACAAAAAAGGTTACCAATATCCGCTAATTAATTCTATAGTCTAAGCTTGCTAAGGTAAGCAAGCTCAGACATAATTCTATTAGTACGGATTTTCAATTAGTCCGCAAGCTAACTAACTACATTTATGCAAAACCACTAGAATTACGTCTAAGCGTGTTTCGCAACACTTATAAGCAATTTAGTAATATCCGCATTATAGAGGTTACGGATAATAAAATAACTTAATACTAATATTTTATATTATTTCCTAAAGTTTATTAATTATATAATAGCACCTAGGCCTTTAGAATATCTTATTTTTATTACTTAGGTATTTTTAGGTTATATAATTATTTTTATTAAAAAAAACCGCGTTATTAGGAATTCCGGCACTATATATAACTTTATTAAACGCTAGCTAATATATATAAAACCTGTATAGATCTATAATAGCCACTCTAAAGAACCTATTATCGCCTAGCGGATATATAATATCCATGTTATAGTATATAACATCTACTAAAACTTTATTATACGCCAACTACTAAGTTACGGATTTTGGTAAATCTACTATATACCGCCACTAAAACCTACTAAGTAGAGAAGGAAGAAGTTAAATAAGGTACTAAAATAGCTGTGGGTATATTAGATGCCGGATAATTAAACTTAAAGGAGTTATAGAATAAACTAGAAGCGACAGCTATAGGACTTTTAAAATTAGCTTCTTGCGCTTTACAGAGAGAGTAAGGCCTAGTAGCTAAGTAAGGTTAATAAGGCTATTATATTTTTATATCCATATTACGGACATATAGAGCAACTTAAAGCCCTTAAGTGGCTACTATTTAAAAAAAAAAAGACATAATACTTATTATAAAAACTTTATTTAGCAAAAGTATAATAATATAAGTAATGCCATACCTTCTTCAAGCCTTAGTAGTAATTATTATTTTACTACTTAATATAATTAGTATAGAGTAGAAGGTAAAGATTAAGGAGCTTCCTAAAATAAGGCTGGTTTATATATACGAAGGCGCGCGACGGTGAAATCCGTCCATTTTTAATTGGCTACGCACGCGAATCAAGAACACCAAAGAGACTTGCCCCGCCATAGTAAATTGTACATAAAATAAAGTATTAACTATGAAATTCATTTCCTCCTTCAAACTCTATAATAAGATTATTGATAGCGGCCATTCTTGTAACTAAAGAACGTATCCTCTCTTGCGGAAACTTCTCCCACTCTGCTCTCCACGCGCGATCAGTCTATTCTATCGTATGCGGGGCATTCCACTGCTATGTAATCTCTATTCTTAAGGCATCCATACCCCTTTAATTACGTTTATTTTAGGAGAGTTGCCAATATACTTAAGTAAGGGAATGCCCTCTTTTTATAGCCTCCATTGCGTCCATTTACTTGTATGCAAGGAAGCATTATCTTATTAAAAAACGTAAGGAAGCTGGTTGCACTCAAATATATCCGGATTATAGCATTAAACTATAAGTTCCTTCTAGAACGGTATTAATAACGGCTTAAGAACTTCGTACGTATAACGTAGATTATTAACTCTACCGCGAGATGGTCCCTTTTTTATTATATGGTTCTTCTAATAAACCTTCCAAAAAGCACGCTTGGTTGGCCACTTCTGCCCTTATGCGTCCCACTTCCTCTCCTTCTCTCTCTCTTAAGCATTAAAAGCTCCCTAACACTCTACCTCTACCTCTTCCTTATTTATTCGGTCTATCTCTGCTTTGTTTACCTCCTTCTGCTCTTCTATCTCCTTATAATAAATATAGCATAGCCCTTTATAATTGTACGTAAAGCACCCCCAAAACATAGCCTCCATATAGTTATTATACCGTTAATTAATACAATCTAGATAATATCTGTCCTCCCCAAGTATTCGCGAGACATTTTGTATGCCACGCTTAGTAGAGATAACAATAGATGCTTTATCGGAGAAGATAACCTTCCTCTACTCTTCTAACCCCTAGTCCTTTCTTAATAATGCTATCTTAAGTTATTAAGCTTTCTGGATATCCGTTAAGCCAAGCTTCTTTACTAATTTCGCTCTGCGGAGTCCGCAAGCACGTAATTTCCTCTTAATTGTTCTGTGGTGGATATCAAAAAAGCCCTCTTCCTAAGCAACATTATGCCAAAGCTTTCGCCTTTAGCTCTTATTTAACGTATAAGCTTCCATTAACTTAATAACCTCATTATCTATAATCTTAGTCTTAGCTCCACTGCCTTCTTTACGCTTAATCTGCTCTATCTACTCTTAAATTATAGGCGGTGGGAGGCCTTATTCAGCGCAGCGGATCTAAACGTCAGCAGAGGCATTCTTAATATCCGTAGCAGTTGATTCAGCAAGCCCTGCTCTACGCGCAGCTTCAGCTTAATAAACATAAAGCAAGTAAGTTAAGAAGATAGCCTTATTAACGTCCGTAGCGTGCTTTCCCATAGTAAAAACGCTAAGAATGTAATTAATTAAGGTTGGTGGGGCGAGGAGAGTTTGGTGGGGTTCGCTAGAAAAAATCCTCGCTTGGGCAACCAGTGAAAATGGACGGATTTCATTGTCGCGCGCCTTCGTACGCCAAAATAATATCCGTATATCTTTTATAGAAAATCCGCATTAAAGTATATACCTATATTTTAATATTACTAGAGCTGTTAGTTAGTAAAAGGTTTTATAATACTCTTATTAACCCTACCTTTTATATATATATTAGCTTAGTAGTAATTAATAAGGTATACCTTATATTTAATTAGGGGGGTTTATTCCGGAATTTATATATATTTTTATATTTTTATATTTTATATTTTTATATCCGTTATATTATACTATGTACAATACTGCGCATGCAGCCTCTAAGCTATAGCGCTATAGTTCTATATACATAAATCCTTTCTAGGCAGCTTAATATGTACTAGTAGCTAAGTAGACACTCTAGCCCGTTTTTAAAGTGCTAGGGAAGCTCTAGCGCTACTGGTGTTTTTCGTTCTAGTATTTTGCTTACTATGGTCCAGTTTATACTAAGAAAATCGCACTAAGGAAATCCTAGCTCTTTTATCTATTTCTGCCGTATTCTGCTGTTCCTAGAGTAGAAAAAGCGCTCTAAAAGATAGATTTTTGTTTTCTATAGTTTTGCATATAAGAATAAGAGAAACAATATAGCTTACTAGCTTAGAAGTAGCTACCAATTACCCCTATACAACTGTTTATTCTGTACCCTATCTCTCCTCCTTGCTAAAGAAAAGGGTAGGGAATTAGTAATTAGTAGGTACTCTCCCCAAAAGTAACCTACTAATGGTATTTTATAAGGGCGAACCTCGTTACGTAAACCTACTCGCATAGGAAAATTTTCACGAGGTTGTCTGTATAGGGTATAAATACCAATTCGCCTATATAACTTA
>Ga0307507_10007580_pt1 | contig 15629 bp, 19 predicted proteins | sample 7_EM_MG_FD_207223 | JGI IMG/M metagenome (GOLD analysis project Ga0307507, IMG submission 207223) | Populus trichocarpa ectomycorrhiza microbial communities from riparian zone in the Pacific Northwest, United States - 7_EM | ecosystem: Host-associated > Plants > Roots > Unclassified | place... | reverse complement strand
TTTCTCCTACCCAGCCCAGTTCAGTGGTACCGGGGAGATCCAGGTGTTCAGCATTGGGGATGCGACCATTGAGGGCGCAACCTTCAACAGGAGACCTTCCAGAGACCAGTTTAAGGGTACCTTCCGTGTTGCCGGGTGGGGCGAGGCAGTGGTTCTTGATGGTTCCGGATTGACTTTCGATTGCCCGGCTAGGGGGTCCAAAGCATATGAAGTTGTCTCTCAAGGAGACAGCAACGAGGTTGTTTGGTATGCGCCTGGAGGAGGGTTAAGAATTGATGTTTTGTAAAGGTAGAGTGGCTGCCGTGCGAGGCTCCCCTCGCACTCTAGTTTTTGCCCTCTTGTCCTTTTCTATAACTCTTTTTTTTCTTTTCTTTTAACAATTGCATTGGATGGCGGTGGGGTTGGGTTTGCATTTCGTTTCTAGCATCGGAGCATGGGGGTTGCAATTTTGTTGGCATTCATTAATATACGCAGTATTCGGATTAGATTAATCGCCCAGTGGAAATATATAATATGAGGGGGAATATACATTTTAGACTTGAGCTTTTTTTTTTGAATCATGATTTTGTCTTACCGGTGTGAGCATCCCTAAGGATCTCAGAGCACGGGAGGGGCCGTAAATGGGCTCTGATATCGGCTAGATACGGATAGTGCTCTAACTAGAAGCCTAGTATCCCTTTCGCACCCCACGTGAGTGAAGATAAACAATTTACTGACTGCAAAGCTGTGAATATGATGTAGGGTGATAAGATATGTTGGAGCTCGGCCGTCACCTCCAACAGTTTCTCCCAACCCCTGAGGAGTGATTACCCCTCCAAAAAAAGAATTGTACTGCCATTCTGTCAAGTGAGCACTCACTAGATATCACTCGCACTAACTGAGACACCCTCCAGGAATCCGGAGGGACATCACAAAGTCCACCGAACAACCTAATGACGAGTTAGGAGCAACCTGCTATTCCTAAGCCTACAGCAGTTAGCCTATCTTTTCAGAGTGGTTGGGTGCCCTGAGCACCTACGGGAAGGACTGGAAGAACTATTAGCTCGGGTGTCATGGATGACACAGCAAACTCCCCCAAGGAACCACCGGCCCCTCCGTCCTCCATATTGTGCGACTCAATTATACCTCTCACCTACCCCTGTGTCCGTCCATCACCTGAAATGGGTATTTTATTGGCAAACCTAATTAGTTTAGGCACCATATACCCTATAGAGTAAGGGGATATGACTACTACCCGTTCCCCAGTTCCCTCCCCTTGAATTGTGGAACGTAATTAATAAAGTCATTATTAGGGATCCAGAAAATTTATTATCCCCGAGGGGAAAGTATAGTCACAATTTAGACTTTGAGGTTTTACTATGATCTATAGACTTATGTCGATCATTAAAAATAGTACCATCTACCATCAACTTCTCTAACTTTCTGGCTATTAGTTCAGTTTATACTGCTTAAGAAAGCTCACCCGTTCACTTATTAAGAAAAAATGACAACAAAATCAGCCACCAATTAACCCTTCTTCCACCCTTAGGCTGCACAAAAAAGCGCCCTCCTCTAGAACGCTCAAAAGCCTGTCTCACTCTCAAACCTTCTTTCTGACCTATTCAGCCTCCCCCAATATTACAGTCTACCAACCTTCCCCAAACTACTCAGACACCTCCTAACCGCATTGCAGCCACCAAATTATAACTCACCCAACCCCAAATTATCCCCCCCCCCTCCCAGAGAGGCAGCTTACTGCTTTCTGAGTCTCTCCTGGTCAAACGCATGACCCAAATCCCAAAGCACCCCCCAGCTTCCTGGTCTCGACTGGGGGGCCGAGCCAGTCGAATAAGACGGAAAGGAAAGTGGTTTTCCCTCCTCGATTCCGCGCCTGGTAAGTACGCATCCCCTCTCCGCTTGTGGCGGGGTTCTAGTGATTCCTTCCCCTCTAAATACCGTAACATCATCTTTAGCGTTCCGCCGGATGCCGAGTTGATCCACTTCCTTCCTGAGCGCCGTGAGATGTGTTCTAAGGAATTCCCGCTCGCAGTCACTGCAGATGAGAGTCGAGTTCTGACGTTCGTAGCTTGTTTTGTGAGTCGGTGAGACTGGGTGGGTACTAGGTATAATGAAAAATGAGCTTCCCCAAGATGATGTCGAGAATCCAGAAGAACCAGAGGTGGGTCGGGGGCGGAGTCTTCTGGAAGGAGAGGGGTTTTCGGCACAATACTCGGTCGTGCTGGTTGAGTGGCCGCAGGAATGTCTCGTTTTAATTTGATTGCACATTTTCTATGACGGCCACTCCCTTCTGCTGTGTTATGAATCCGATTTTTCCTTTTTGTTCGGTAATGATAAATACTGCAAAATTGTGTCGTAGATTTTCCCCTCTTCCTTTGGCTGTGGCTATTGTGTTGGCCTATTCGCTCCTGTCGAGGTGTGGCTTTTAAAGGGCAAAGGGGACCTACGCTCCTTTCAAGACCCGTACGAGTGAGACCTCATGATTAATTTCAAGATATACTGTGCATATTTGGTAAACTGAAACATAGAGGTAAAACCTACACAAAGTTTGAATCAAGGTCTATTACTCTATGGCACGATGCCCTTGGCCTGATTGAGGAAGTGCGGGACTTATATGTGTTATTAGTAGTGTAAGGTGAAACGCTAACCTCGCAACAATTTTCCTCTTGACAGCAAGACCATACTACGCAGACTCGGGAACATTCAATCTTTTGTTTTCTTGGCCAAAGGGATGCCTCGGTATTACTAAAACAAGATCTGCCATCTCACGTGTTATGAATAGTAATACCTCCCAGGTTCGCATCCTTTACCTGAAATGTGAACATTCGAAACATGAAGCATAAGTACTCCGCACTAGACGTTAGACCTCGGCCGAATAGACCACACAAAGTTTGAAACACATCCCCTTACGAAATAAGCTGTCAAGTCAAGGGAAGTAGGAAACAACCGAAGGAGTTCCGTGGAGCCAAGGGGGTTGCGCCAATAGAGTAGATCAGCATCATGGCCTCCTTCTAGACTAAAGCACAGGAAAATATGGTTGGCCTTACACAAATGTAGAGTCGTGTAGAAACACACCCGCAACGCTCATAGCCACAACCGGCTAAGTCAGAGACATCGTAGTCTTCTAGGGTCACTCTGACTAGATCGTCACACATCATCACTCGACTGGCTAGTCGAGATGCCCCAGCACGTGACCATGTGTTCCCTCTGCTGGCGCTCGAGTACTCGAGTACAGGCTGCAGGAAGGGCACCCGTGCGCCAGTGTGACACCACTTGGTTCGGTTGCGGCCCGCCCCGCACCCACACCTCGCTTCCCTGTCCGATTAGGCCACCAGCCCCTCTTTCCTACAGGCCTATAATACCCTCTCTCCCCGCACTTTCCTCCCTCCCTCACAGCAACCAACATCTCTCATCTGAGTAACCAATCCATCCAACACATCACCTAAGGTCTTCCTCCCCTAGGTTCACCCTTCTTTTGAAAGGTGATGCGCACCCACCTCCCTAGATTTTATTAACACTGTGGCGTAGTCGCTGGAATTCCGGATCGTTCTCCATGCCCGACAGCAAGTACAAAATCGTGAAAGACGGTTGGGGTAACCGCACCAACTTCCAGGCTTCCCATGGGCTACACACGACGCCCGGGGATCTCGAAGAAGGAGATGGGATTCTGGAGTTGATGCAAAGAAATGATGCGAGCCGCCCACACCAAAATGTCGAGAGAGGTGAGCAGGCCATAATGGTAACAGGCTAGGAGGGTCACATGAGAGAACTCGGAAATTGATTTGCGCTTATAGAGCCCGAAAGCGACTGGATCAAGGGAAACAGAGAAAGGTACGAAGCTGAAGGGCGCAGTCCCTTCAAAGAAGCTGCTGCTCGGCAGGTGGCGAAGGAGTACAACTTTACGCAAACTGGTGATCCGGAGATGGATATGATTATCGCGATGGGGTTGAGGGATATGAAGGACGATCCTGAATTTAGCCATTTATTTGAGCCGCAGGAAACTGCCGGCTCTTCGAGCAACGCCGGGGGAACCGATAGAGCTCCTGAGGAGAAGAGGATGTCGAAGCGGCAGATGAAGTTGGCGAGACAGCGGGAGAATGCGAGGAGATTTAATGAGCAGAGATGATTTATCAGCTGTGGCTTTGAGAGTTTTTTCTTCGGATGGATTAGTTGCAAGTGCAGCTTTGATGCCTTTTATGTATTTGGTATTTTTGTCGCCGTTCACTCAATCGTTCGCTATAGGGTTGGCACACGTTTGCTATCGAGTTGGGAAACATCTCGCAAAATACGTTTGGGGCATAACACCACGACCAGATAACGAGCACATGGTGGGACATCTGGAACTGAACATGGATATAGACATGAAGCCTCATGCAATGCGCAAGAACCTGAGACTATGCAAAAAAAAGTCTCGGAGTAGCTGTACCCAAAAACACAAGCCCAAACTCCCCCACCAACGCCTATACCCACCCCGATTTAAACTGCTACCCTGAACACCAATGCAGTCCAGTCGATACGACCCCTCCAAACGAGCCAACATCTTCTAACAAACGGAAAAAACATTGATCTCCAAAACACCGCCACCTCACGACACAACCCTCCAGCGGACAAAGTAAACCAGGCCACCCTCCCAGCCTATCTCCAAAAAAGACCCTGACAGCCCACTACGCCCCCGCACAACAACTAGCCACAGGGCGCATGCGCAGAGGCAATTGGAAGACTTTCCGATTTGTACTTTATAGTAGCGGTATTCTAGGTAAGTCCAGGGCGGGCCAAAGTTAGTGACTGTTGGAGTTTATGATTCGGGTAGGAGGTAGGGTGAGGTTATATAGGGTGGATTGGAGGGGGAGAGGGATGCACAGGATCGTAAGCCTAATGGCCGTGGTGCCTATGAACGGGGAGCTATGGAAATAGATACAGGGGGAACTGAAGGCGAAAAAGGTATAGTATCATACCACTCATGGAACACATTCATAGCTGAACAACAAGCCAAGTTAATGTCGCACCGTGCCTAGGTGGGGGAGGATCGAGGAACTACTATGGCACATAATATAATACAACGAGAATTTTCAGCCCCACACACACAATAATCCCCACTAACTGTTGGAGATCACAGTGTTATGGTCACACTTGATTCGGGATGTGCCCGCACTTCAAGGCCGCACTGGTACGCGTATGCACTAGTTAAAGGACGTGCAAGCTATGAAAAAGTTTTCACACCTCTATCTTTCTTTCCTTCCTGTTCTTCTCTCCCTTTTTCTTTCTTCTTCTTCACTTCTTTCCTCAAGTCTTTTCTTTCATCAACTTATCACAATCAATCATGATCTTCATCCTCGCTTAATACGAACACTATGTCTCCACTTAAGCCACTCCACTCCACTGCATAAAACCCTCACCATTGATCATTACCTCCGCATCGAATCGAATATTTTCAACACTAACACCAAACAACCCGCCGAGTGATCCCCGGTGTACCGCTGAGACCCCCCCCGCAGTCAATCAAATTTATACAACAACCCTCATCCAAACCAAAAAGCGAAAACTCCCGGGTGCTCTTGTGCCCGCTAAGTTAGCCCAACTTTAACTCAGCAGTTGACGTAGTAGAATCGAAACAGTTTTTCCCCCTGCACACCGAATTGAACTAGACAAAATAAATTAAAATTAGAATAACCACCTATTCCGATAATAAGCAGATCTAGAGTTCCAGACTAATTATAGGTTCAATACGAAGCGGGATGCGCTGGAGAGAGAGAGTCGGCGCGTGGGTGGGATCAGCCTAGAGTTTGTATGGTGTAGTGATCACGTGTTCGTTGAGCGCGGTAGTCCGGGGATGGGATACACGGGTATTTCCATTTCTTTTGCTGCGCTTTTTCTTGGCTCGCTCACTTCTCTACCCGCCTCCCTCCACCTTCCAGAGGCCATACTGGTGAGTAAATAAGGTCTCGGTACCAGGCTGAAGAGTGCAACAATCCCAGAGAAAGCATCGGGATGCACCCCACTGACTATCCGCGGCGGACTGGTAATGATGTGGCAGATGTGGACCGCTTTCTGAGCCGCACCGGGGCTGTTGACGGGCATTGTATCACTCCATATTAGTGATGTTACGGATATAGCGTCGTGCTCGGGGGAGCTGGGGAACTTGTTGACTTACAATTGTGCATCTACTGTGCCAGTATTCGCACTGTTAGTGGGGGCATCTCCAGCACAGCGAATGTTACTATCGCGCATACGAAAAACATGCCAAAAACAGCCCTACCTTCCACATACTGAAGCGTATAATCTAGCGTTATACTAGCACAGGGCCAACCTTCACACTTTCCTTTGCTTAACGATAACTCCACACCTAACTCTAATCCAACCATCACGAGCTCGTTCATACCTCCCCTCCCCCCAAAAAAAACAAGTTCCTAGCATTTAGGATAAGAGGACGCCTTTTGCCTTGGGTGTCTCCTACGAGTGTAACATAGCCACCAGACAAAAAGTCCAGGTGGGATGGGAAATTTCACCTTGCCAGAGATTAGGATGCCACTATAAGAAGGGGGTGTTATACAATTTGCACCCTGTGTGGGGAAGGGACGCCCATTCAAGAGGTAAAGAGAAGCTACAGTATGTTTCACAAAGTCTTTTGTCCAGTGACCATGATAACGACTCTCGACGGGTGGAATTGAAATAAGTACAGTACGGTTTTATTTATTAATAGATAGATAGGTCGAGTGGCTAGAGCTGTAGGTAAAGGGCAGAAAGGGAGGGAGGTGGGTGATCAGTCGTGGATGATACTATGATATCTAGAATCCGTTTGTTCGGACTTTTAGGGGAAGGGAGGCCTAACTATTGTACAGCACTGTCAAGTTGGATCGCCATTTAAGTTAGAGCTTGAATTGCGCTATTGGGGTGTAGGGGGGGGGGTTGGCGAGATAGGTTCCCACACGGAATTTAGGACCATGTTGAGATCTATCTAGACAACGTGTAAAACTACGAACCTCCAGCTCAATCATAGCAAATCACTAGCATCTACGCCAAAGCTACAGCAATGACCTCTGCAAGCCCTCTTGTATTCCTCCCCCCTCCCGCTCTACTCACCCCTAATCACGGCCCTCACATCCCCCGTAACGGCCGCCAGCAACAAAGACATAACTCGAGATATCTCTATAACAATTCTAAAGCCGGATACAAACCTACAAACCTACATACCCATGCCACCGCCATCTGGAGTTCCTCGCTCTCCGAAAGCGTCCCGAATTCTAAAGCCTACACTAGCGCCTTCTCCCCCGAGGAAATCGCAAGGGCATTCCAAGCCCAAACACAGTCTATACAGAGCCCGACAGGACCGTAAGCCTGGTGGACCTAGTATCAAATCTAGTCTCCAGAGCAACGGTAACACAGATGCCCGCGCCGTTGGGCCATCACCAGATATCTCACCGAACTGAATCCGGGAACGAACATGTTTATGGCGGCGATTTTGGTAGCGGGGGTACACGGGCATACGTCTTCTTCACAAGAATATTGACGACGCATGTTGAATTCGGTAGATGGGCACACTGGGTCTACAACACTGTAAGTTCTATGGATGTTATATAAGCTCGCCCCCTTCCCACTCTCATTAGAAGCACATGTATAAGGAGAAGTTGAGCTGATAGCAACCACGATACAGCTGGGGAATCAGCGTACCGGGCCCCACACACTCCCCTTCCCCCTTCTGTGCACCCGGAACAGCATTGGCAACAGCGCGGACCGGGAGCAATCCCGCGACCAGAACGGGCTTGTCCTAAAGTAGCTTCGATTCCGGATATGCTGCAGGACTCGATGCTTATTTATGGAAGCTGTTTGACTTGCCAACAAATGATATGTTAGGTGTAAATATCTAGGGCTATGGCAACGATAACAAGCGCGGTAGTAGGTTAGCTCTTATATATATAACGGGACCATAGGGCCTTAAGAAGAGAAAGGGAATCTGGGGGGGGGATAAGCCGCTGTTGATTTAGAATTGCCTGTAAGGGGATCCTAGTTTATGCAAAGGATTCCTAGTTTGGTAATAGTCATGCTTACAATGTGGCACACCATCGCATGCCAGTCGCCGTGCTTGTACTCATATGTACCGCTCGAAAATGTCAAGATGCGTATCGTGCCGGCACCGGTACCGGTACCACTTCTTCATGAGATGGCGAATCGCAAAAGTTTTTACGGCACTTGGTTAACGTACCGGGTGCCCGCTGCTGCTTGTTGTGAAAATCCCCGATAACGCAGCAGAACCCTAGGCACACACACACTCCCATCCCCACAGCATAACCATCACAATCCAGGGCCTGGTGGATCTGATAGGGCATGTTTGCCAATCTTTTATTTTTATTTTCATTTCAAGCACCGCATGGATGATGCTGAGACACCCCGGGCCGCCAAGGGTAATGTTAGCTGTCAAAGTTTTTCTTTTCCTAAATCACCCGCACTTCATGATTGAAGGAGGGAATGTTTGTAGGCCAGCCATCGGATGATGGAAGAGTTCCGGCTGGATTGGATGGTTGGTGGACGAGTTATTTCCTGAACTTGAAATTGTCATGATCCCTGCAGATGGAGGTTGCCGTTCAGTAAAGTTACCGTACTGGCACTAAGCTTGTCGGAATCTCCACCAAAAGTCAAGATGACGTGAAGACATCAAGATGCTAGTACCGTATTGAAAAGAGCCGGTTTCATCACGTTCTCTCCCCTCTGTCGCCTCAGAGCACGTGGCTAAAGGGGCGGAGGTGAGATTAAGGATGGAGAGAGAGCGCAAGAGGGCCACGACATTGCTTTGAGCACCACCGGGGAAAAGAAGAAAAAAAAAACCTCCATCACCAACCATACCGCACCTCCCCCTTTCACCACACAGCACATGATCGTAGATCGGACCCTGCCCAACTCGAAAATCACCCGCAGGCCCTTTCCTCGTCTCCAAGAATCTTCCATCCATTCCAAAGTAAATTCTCCGTTAATCCCTTCCGAGGATCGTTGTCTCGGCTGGTTTCAATGGGAGGGTGCACGGACCCCTGAACACGTTGGGCTACAGGTACCAGTACTAGTACCGGTATAAGACGGTGGGCGATCTCAAGACACTGGGATGGAGAGAGTACAGAGGGCAAATGGTGATTAAAGAGTTGATGGTGCATCATTATTAAGCTAGGGCAAATAATACATTGAGATCAAGGGGACGGTATCGTATTGGGGTATCAGCATAGTACTCGTACGGTATGTTGAGAGCGAGTACGGTGGGAACCCGCCTAGTGCAGTTTCTATCACTGGGAACTTGATCACCCATTACGGCAAAGTAGCAACTCCCTACACGAGGAAACACACTGAATGGTGATAGAAATTATACCTCACTATGACGGGGTACGGTGGTGACCTTTGGAATATATGATATCTCCCGAGGTGTAGCTAATGCTTGTGTATTGCCGTGGAGAAGATATATAACAAAATCCGTGCCATTAAGGTACCTGTATGGCTTTGCGTGCCCGTACTGTAGGTTGAGGACCTCCACCACCATCCGACTTAGCCTTGCAGTAAACCACCCCCTAACAACCCATCATCCATCACATATTTCTTATTCTCCAAAACTTGAGATACGGCATCTGGCAGATTTCTCAAACTAGAGTAAGCTACTTATTACCTGCCTTTACCATTTAAACATTTAAACAATCATCTAGGCACTGTTGCATTGACGCTTCCCTAGCTTCATTCCGCTCGCTTCCTCAGATCTTTCACCCAATCCGTCTGTTGTCGCCTCTCCCTTCCGCTTTTCTCCTCGCTCCCCCTTCCTCCTATTTTCAAATCTCATCCATCCGCATCCATTCCCCTTCCTCCGACCGAATCTGCAGACACTGCGCCCTCCGCCCTCCGTGTTCCGCATACCAAATACTCTTCCCGGCACGAAAGCTTAATTTCGGCCATCCCATTCCATCATATCTCTCCCCCCCTATTACTTGTTCACTGACCCACTATATCCTATTCTATCGCCTCGCGCACCCGTGCTCCCCCCGCCACGTTGAGGCGGTCTCTTCCAGGCCATCGGCATTTTTTCCTTCCCCCGTCAGTTCATCTGTCCCTCCATTATGCCAGACACATCTCTCCCTCAGTCTCCCCTACTAGATCATCAACAGCCCCAGAAGACAGCCGCATCACTTCCATCATCACTCAAAGAGTCGATCGCAGCATCTACATCGCCTACATCGCTTCCATCATCGCCCACTACTGTAAAATCCGCATCTGGGGGCGCCGGAGGTGACGCGCCAGACCAGAAGCCATCGCAACTTAAAAACAAGGGCAAGGCTGTGCAAGATCCAACGGACTCAGACTCATCCGAAGTAAAGTCCCTCAAACGACGACCTTCAACCTCAGCCCTATTGCTCGACCAATACATCACACGCGATCACCTACACGCGGCTGCGATATTCTCCCAGACCGAGGCTTCTAACAACCTCATCCGCTCTAAGCGACGCGAGGTAGAGTATTATCAGCAACTTAGACGCGAACGACAGGTCAATCCAGGAGCAGTATTTGGATACGGCTACCAAGGTTACGGAAATGGATTCACTGATGGAAAGTCGCGAATTTTGTATCCATGTCAACGGAAGAGGCCGGGTGGGAGGAAAGCGCGAGAATTGCGATTGACTCGGTCGCAACTTCAGACGCAGGCGGATATAGTGGAATCATTGGTTCCCGTGCGACTCGATATCGATTATGAAAAGATTAAGCTTCGGGATACGTTTACATGGAATATGCACGATCGATCAATACCCCTTGAGCTCTTCGCCGAACAGTTGGTTGAGGATTTCCACCTCCCTCTAGCCCCTGCGCTTGTACAGATGGTAGCCAGTTCAATTCGGGAACAGGTTACTGATTATCATCCTCACGTTTTCTTTGCCGATGATCCGCTAGATCCGACATTACCTTACACAGCTTATAAGAATGACGATATGCGAGTTCTCATTAAACTTAATATTACCATAGGGCAGCATACATTGGTAGATCAGTTTGAGTGGGATATTAATAATCCGTTAAACTCACCAGAGGAATTTGCGCAACTTTTAACGCGCGAGCTTTCCTTATCCGGAGAGTTTACTACAGCAATCGCCCACTCGATACGAGAGCAGGCTCAACTGTTCACAAAGTCCCTTTTCCTTACTGGGCATCCTTTCGATGGCCGGCCAGTTGAAGATGAAGACATTCGGACCGCCATGCTTCCGTCGCCCCTATCCAATCTTTTCCGACCAGCAGGGCATGCAAAGGAGTACACGCCTCTACTGTATGAACTTTCGGATACCGAGATGGACCGTGCAGAGAAATCTCTTTCTCGTGAGGCACGTCGCAAGAGACGAGTCAACCGAAGAGGAGGTCCAAGCTTGCCCGATCTCAAAGAAGTGCCCAAGACACATCGATCACAAATTGTGTCTAGCGTGCTTCCAGGCGCGGTCCAGGAGGTCTCACAACTCAAAAAGACGATGACCTCAAAGACGGTTAGGGACGGAGAATCAGACGACGATTCGTCAGAATCCGATATGGAAGATGTGCCAATTGAGAAGGCTATTCCCGGCTATGCTAATATGACTAAGAGGCAACGGATAGCGGCCCAGAACCAGCTTCGGGCTTCTACCGGTCGTTCACAGACTCCCGAAGTTGCGAGCACGCAACGGGACCATGGACACCACCACCACCGTGGCGAGCATCACCATACTCCAAGCCATCTTGCACGAGCCTCCACACCTTTATTCTCACGAAGGCCAGGCTTTCCTGACAGTATGCTTGTTAAACTTAAGATCAGAAAAGAGAAGCTTCGAGATGCGCTCGCTCGGGCAGAAGAGGGGGAAGCTGTAAGGAAGCAACAAGGAGAAGCGCAGGCCCGAGCCCAGGCACAACAGAAGCAGCCGACGCCACAACCACCGGCCCAACAACGGCCACAGCAGGAACAAGGCCAGTCGTCCCAATCATCGCCAATGCCTCCACCACAGACCCCCACACCGGCGCCAAAGGCGGCTTCGATCCCGGCCGTTACCTCGACACCCGCACAGTCAACACCTACTCCGGCCCAGAGGCCAGAAGCTGGAACTGCTCCGGTAGGGTCTTTAATTGTTACACTCAAGATCCCCTCACCGCGGAGAAAACTCTCATCTCCAGAACAAAACGCAAGTAGACGCAAACAGAAGAAAGAGAAAGAGACAAACCTGCCCTGAAATACCATGCTCACTTGCTAGAGTGAGCATGATCTAAATAAGAAAAGAAAACTGGGAACTAAAAATCTGTTTACGTTTACTACGTTTTTGTCGCCCCTATTATTATGTTCCCTTATCTCTTTAGCAACATTAGCATCTTCTAGTACCCCTTGCAAAAAGAGAAGCCGTCCGGCTAACATCTAGTTTGTTCTTGATGGAACAGCCCCCGCCAGAGTGGCTCAGTACTGCAATCGCCGAGCTGCATGTCTCGCACCCCGCCGACCGCTTCGAAATCATGATGCGATACACGGCTTACGACCCCTTGACTGACAATCCTTTGCCTCCGCACTCGACAAACCCTAACGCCAAGTTCAAGTACAGTCCGCGTATTCGCTGCCACGATTGCCCTGGAAAGCTGTACACCCCTGGGCCGAGTCAGTCCATTGAGAACTTTTTGACGCATTTGAAGAATAGAGGTCATAGGTCTGTTTCCCCTTTCTTAACCGGAGTGGTGCGATCGTACTGATAGCCGGCTGGTCGGTTGGAATAGAGAACGTGTGGAGCAGAGGGTTAAGCTGCAGAGCAAATCTGCAGAGCGGTCATAATTGGGGAGGTTTCTTTTTCTATTTTCACCTGTTATCTTTCTGTGCCTTTCGTTGCAAACTCAATTCCTACTTCTCGCCCGATTGCTTATTTTCCTTCAGAATTTATTTTTTTGTTTGTTTATTCCAAACCGCCCCACGGACCCGGGTCCGCACCGGGCACAGGCAAATACGGGTGGCACACAGAAATCTGATAGACGAAAAGTCCTTTTTATCAAACTTTGTATGAATATTGTCGTTATTTATTGGTAGATGCGAAATTGCTGCCACGAACTTAATTAGTTCACATAGCAGTGGATATAACTTTAAAAAGGCAGACACGTTCAAATGATTCATGCGTTGTCACTCATTCTTTGGATGCTGCTTTTTCTTCGAGATCGCGAAAAACCTCCGCTACCCCTTGAGCACTCTTGGCGATCCCTCATTCCCTTCCTGAGATTTCCCCCTTTTCCTCTCATTTCCGGACCGTTCCACTCACTCACCGAACATTCTCCCCCCGTTTTTACGGTCCGTTTTTATTCTAGGCTTCTCGGGTGTGCGCGTGGGTATAAACTTCATCTATATACCATACCCCTCCGCAGCAGCTAACCTATCGTCCAACTCCACGCAAGGACAGAGTTTGTAGGTACGGTATAAAAATTTTTTAAAAAAAAAGACACGGGAACTTCTACTCCGACTTTTAAAGGAAGAGGTTTGGTAGTTAGCAGGCAGGTAGTTTGCCGCGTTGGTTTTTACTATTGTTTGGCAATTTGTATTATAATGTCTGATCTATTGTATCATAGCATCAGGCCTTAGGACTAGGAACAGGGCTCGGGAGCTTCCAATATGCGGTAGTGAGACGGTTTTCTTGAATTTTTTGGATGGATGGACTACATGTGGAAAGGGGCTGTGCAGCAATCGTCCATGTGCTTTTAGTTCCCTACGGCAGGCATCCACCGCCTCTTCTTACACCTCCGGTGATTGAAATTTGGTTCCTGTTTGGGAACGACTCTCAATGCCGCAGAAATATCTCTATTTTCCCTTACCCGCATTCCGCTTTACTAGTCCACCTTCTACATCTTGCTTTCTAGTGTTAATACCTTCCTCCCCCCTTGGGACCCTCTTCCTTCTGCCAGAATCTCAGAATGCTGGCTACCTTACTTTCCCCTGCTTTTGCTTTGTCCCCGCTTGGCCATTGCATGGTTTGTAATACCAACTTTCCTTATAGTAGATAGTAGGCGATAGTGTCTAAGTTTGTAGTATAATAAAAGATATTTCAAGAGGCCACTGTTGAATTCCCCATTTTAGGGCACGTCTAGTTACCACCTCAAACCTTCATTTTGCAAGTTCAAGTGGCGTATCTGATTCACACGATAACTTGATAACCAGGTTGTAGTTATGGGGTCAAAAAATGAAGGCTTCTTGAACATCGACCAGGCCAATCTTTCCCCGCTGTCCGTGAACAAGATGAACTACCTTTCTTACCTTTCTTACCCTTGCTATTCCGAAATCATTGTGAGGCGAGTGATGGGTTGTGATGGCGCTCGGGCGTCAAGTTGTCTAAGTTCTGGTGGGGAGTGAGGATTTTTGGTATTTGTATGCTTTGGGGTGTATGGAAATGTAGGTGTGTTAGAGAACAGGAACTCTTGTTCGTTAGGTCGGTCGAGCGCTCCTCAGCCGTTAAGTCCCTCCGAACATTGTCTGCTAATCGACCGGCGGTGCTTAACGTAGAGTAGGCGGCCACGCGCCACCAGCAATCCCGGCCTCCGCATTCGGGTATCTCGTATCATAGCACAGGCGCAAGGTTGCCTGGTGAAGCCATGCAGCGCACGGGGCTTGGACACTGTATCACAATACCGGTACAGACGGCGTAGGATACGGTTATGCTTTAAGAATTGGTTTTCTTTGCATATGGAATATTTCATTAAATTTTTAGGATAGAGTGGCGTATTTCAGATTTCAGGCGAGGTTAGGATATTTATCTGTATATGCTAGAGGAGATTTCCTATGGGTTTGGTTCTTTAGTGGAAGCCTGAAATATAAAGTTTAAGGCACTGATATTGCACTCTAACATTACCAAATTGATATAGTGGATTGAAAGACGCATTTTGTCGAGTAGGATACATGATAGGGGGACCAAAGCCACCAGGAATTGGGACGGAATTTAAGAAGTCAGGGTTAAATCCATTTTTGGCTAGTACAGTGCTTGTATCAATAGCATAGAAGGTTAAAGTTCATATCGGTTGTGGAGGCGCCCTCTTGTCAAGTGTGTTCCGATGTCTATTTGACCCCCGGTCTTGGGTCCTACCTCAAGCCCAGCCAATATATCCACCAAGCATTTACTGAGCTTCTATAGCTACACCCTCGTTCTCGGACGGCTCCTAGGGGATAGACTACAGTGCTTCTCTACCAAGATTTGGTTTCGCCAATTTTTGCGGGAGCGGAACACCAGCCAAAACTATTGCGGTTGACGCAAACGGATGACCTAGAACATCTTTTCTTGCAGAGTTTGAGGGGGCTTTAGCTTTGGGTGTTCGGGAATTTGTGGAACCTTTTTCGACGGCTTTGATATGCTATCCGGTGGGTAAACTTTGGGGCTCGTAGTTTTTCCCTCCGTCTGGTCGGGAACAGGGGCTTGAGTTTTGTACTGAAACGTCATACGATACCTCTCGAGGCAATTTTACACTAAGTTCCTTCTTAGGACAAATGGGCAAACTAAATCTTGGTGGAGGAGCACGAGTAGACTTTCCGTATATCACAGTATCAGATCTCGTAAGGTGGGAGATATCCTAGAGGGTAATCCATGATAGTAGTGTGCATTCATTATGATATGTGGAGATACAGGCAAATATCAGGTGGCTTATTTTTCAAA
>Ga0307507_10007579_pt1 | contig 15633 bp, 16 predicted proteins | sample 7_EM_MG_FD_207223 | JGI IMG/M metagenome (GOLD analysis project Ga0307507, IMG submission 207223) | Populus trichocarpa ectomycorrhiza microbial communities from riparian zone in the Pacific Northwest, United States - 7_EM | ecosystem: Host-associated > Plants > Roots > Unclassified | place... | reverse complement strand
AGAGCTTGCAAACAGGGCCAGATAACATAAGCAAACCTCTTCGGACGCCCTCCTGGGCCATCCAAAGCACGGAAAATTGCTGCACGACCAGCCCAGGCGAGTTCGTTATGACCGAGTTTTTACGGTATACCGTCGTATAACGGGTCTGGATGGCAGGGAAGACAAGAAAAATCCCACACTTGCCTCCACGCATACCGGCGCCCTCGTCTTTAGGAAAAATTATCCCCGAAGTACCTGTTTTCTCCACATATGGCACAATACCTCTCCTCTCTTCTCCTTCGCTCTTCTTCTTCTTTTCTTTCTTCTCCTTTCAATCTCTTTCTTATCTTGTCTACGAGTATAAGCAATACAAATTACTCGCTTACTTTAGTCGCTGCTCCCTGGTAAAAGGATAACTCATCCCACGGTAGCGGGTGCTAGTCATAGCCAGCGATATGCAAGTTTGAGCAATACAATCCCTTGACTTGTTTTTAGGCACTATATCTTATTAGATCGTCATCAGACTGTACTCGTCATGAGACGTTTAGGCCCTTTAGTGCGCAGCCACGTGCCGGTATTTAGTTCCAACCAAACTGATCAAAGACCACACATCAAACACCTCCTCTCTCTCCACTGCACCTACTTTTTCTTCTTCTTCTACCGTGCTTCGCTATTACTTTGATACCGGCATCCCCGAAATCAAGTCTTTTTCCTGCGTGAACAGCAGGTATCATATCCATCACCAAGAGGTATTCTCTCATCTCGACAACTAAGTTAGAGTCAATTGTGACCCTCCTGATTCTTACACAAAGCAACAAGCCGCGATCAAGACGTTCCGGAATTTAGTTGCAACTAGATCGATCAGAGACCACACATCAAACACATTCTCTCTCTCTCCATTACATCCTACCCGCTTTTTTTTCTTCTTCTACTGTGCTTCGCTATTACTTTGATACCGGCACCCCCGAAACGAAGTCCTTTTCCTGCTTGAACTGCTGTAAACGATTGCGACCATGTCTGCAGGAAGCAGTAGCTAGGCTAGCGGCTCCCCTAGGCTCTCTGATTTCGGAAGCCCTCCACAAACCAGACTCGAGCCGGCCGAGGTCCTCCGTTGTTACCTTGAGGAGGGGCTAGAAGGGGTTGGACGTCACCAATATCACAATGCCAAAAGATTCGGTACTGCCATCAATAAGCGAATAAGGGAATTTCAATCGCGCGGCCCAGCCCAGGATGCGGTTTTTAGCCCTGTGGTTATTCTAGTATTGCTTATACGAGAGAGGAAAAACATGGGCTGCGTCGAGCCCGGTCCAGAACCCTGCCTGTGTGTTTCGTACTCCCTTTCCGGTTATCACACACCCGCGGTCCCGCTCTCGGACGGCTTCTCTAAATTCGTGGGTACGGGTTATGTTGGTGGATCTTTCCCTAGGCAGGTATGTTTCTTTGGTCGGCGTAATAGTCCCGGAGGTCAGTATATAATATTTGCCTGGGATGAGTGGATCGTCATCCCTCTTGATCCAGACCTTGTTTTCGTTACGAAGGATAAAACCACAGCTAAAGGGCCGCACGGACCAACCAAGTCTCATCACTCACGGTAATAGAGCCGGCAGTAACTATGAAGTACTTCCCTGGTTGAAGAGGATGGTCGTCCCTTCCGACAGTAAACCCACTTTCGTCGCGCAGGGTGTATTCCTGATTGAATAGAAAGACGATCTCCACCATGGAGTAGAAATTAGCAGTAGTTACACCATTGGTGAGAACCAGACCACCAAGAACCATGCCAGGGTCATTCGCATCATAGATGTGGATGTTGCGCGCAGGTGCACGATTGAACATGCTGATTTCGGCTTGTCGTTCTGTGTAAGATTCGGGAGGGTCGGAATTAGCTCCGGTTGTCGAGACGAGAGAAGACATCTCTGGTGGTGGATGAAACCTGCGATTCACACAAGAAAAAGACTTGGTTTCGGGGATGCTGGTGTCAAGTAGCGAAGCACGGTAGAAGAAGAAGAAAAAAAGCGGGCAGGGTGCAGTGGAGAGAGGATGTGTTTGATGTGTGATCCCTGATCGATCTGGTTGCAACTAAATTCCGGAACGTGACTGCATACTACTAGTGCTGTCCACTGAACTGTAAACCCTCACTTACATAAGCTCAGGAAAAACATGCAACTGCTGAGACATGCAAAATGGGGATCTAAATTGAGCGCAAATTAGGTCTTTGCATTGACTTACCGTAAAAACTGAAATAACTCAAACAGTGTGCTCTATCGTTGGACTTGCCTCCTCCGTAAGGTCTGGTGAATTTTTGCTTTTGCATGAGCACAATGTTTCCCAGGTCATCCGCGCTTTCGGTCTCGAAGCTTTCCAAGCCCGCAAGGGTGAGAAACTCTCCCACGGTAACAAACGCAAGCTCTCCCTTGGCATTGCCCTCATGGGAAATCCAACAGTCCTCCTCCTAGACGAACCCTCTTCAGCCATGGATGCAGCATCAAAACGTACCATGTGGAAGACCTTCGCTGACGTTCAAAACGGGAGAAGTCTTGTCCTGACGACCCATTCAATGGAGGAAGCCGACGCCCTCGCCTCACGCTCTAGTATCCTTGCCAAGAAAATGCTGGCAGTCGGCACCAATGATGCCCTCCGGAAGCGCTGGGGCGACGGCTACTACATCCATCTTGTCCTTAACTCCGCGCTCGCACAGAGGCGGAAATGCACAACGTGAAGGATTGGGTCCAGCGTAGGTTCCGTGGTGCTGTTGTTGAACAGCGGAGTTTTCATAGACAGATCCGCTACTCGGTACCAATTTGGCGCGGGGAGAGTGAGGATGAGAACGATATTACACCTACTGCAGCATCACAGCCCAGTGGCACAAGTGTTAACAGGATATTCAAGGCACTGGAAGAGGCGAAGGACACTTTGGGATTGGGATACTATTCTGTTTCGCAGACTACGCTTGGTGTGTTCCTTCCCCCTTCCCCCGTCCCCCCCCCATTTCGTGCTCATACTAATTGTAGTATAGATCAAGTCTTCCTAACCACCGCCGGAAGTGCCAATGTCGCTGAGGAAGGATATGAAGTCAAGAAGAAGTGGTTTAAATTCTGGAAATCATCTTGATTTTTTTCATTGAGTCATTGCGTTTTATAGCCCCTCTCGTATTGAGTGGTGTATCCTCTTTCGATTCTGTATTCTTATCGCACTTTTTTTTCCTTTCTCTTTTTTCTTTTACTTCCTACCCTATTCCGCCCCCTTCTTTCAGAATGTGAGTTTTTGTTGGGGATGGGGAGGAGGGAAGTATTGGTGGTCTAATTGTGGGGTTCACTTAGAGTTTAAAACAGTGCGGATCTTTACTAGCATAGTAGGCTTAGAATTACAAGTTTTACTTAGTCCTGTTTGTCGCGACCTGGATGTGGGTATGCATGGTACTGTACGTTAGTTTTACTTGAAATTGGCAAGTTCTCTTTTGGATCAGAGAAGTAATAGATAAGCCAACGTTTATTCTGTCCCATGGCTCCCTCTCGAGCGCACACCACGCAAACACATTTTGATATTCTCTTTCCTAGTCTAGTACAGTGGTCGGGCTCGGGCTCAAATTATCATGCGCATCCTAGACTTACATCACCTCTCATCACTCGCATACCACGGTCTGCGGCTACGAAGTTAGAGTACCGCATTACCGGGTTTTATTCGCCTATCGCTAGTACGTTGAAATAAAGTCGGAGCTAAAGCAAAAGATTCAATACAGTCAGAAAGAATCCAAAATAAGCCTAGTTTTAGCCATAAATGGTTAAGTGAAGGCGTTTTATTGCGAATTTGAGACAGATTACAAAGAAAACTCTTATTTCAACGTACTAGCGGCAGGCGAAAAAAAACCAGGTAATGGGGTATTGTAAGCGCAGTATCATACGGTAAGAGCTCGAATAAACGGACCTTGTGCTAGGGCGTTGGAGCCGCCTGTCTTAGTAAGGTCTAGTGCCCCCCGCTTCTTTGTTTGCCCCCGGGGATGGAGTTTTTGGTGTGTTTTTTGCCCCCCTCTTCCAGAGGAGAAAATTTCAGACTATTATGCCTAGCATATGGTCCGTTTACTTTAGTTCTTATGGCATTATAATAATATAATACCTGGGAGCGCTGCGACCAGCACCCACTCAATAGATTTCCACCCTATCACATAAACCCAAGAAAAAACTCTACACAGACCGAGCGATACTACCTTCCTACAGGAGAACTATTTCTTTCTGCGGTAACATTTTATGAAATGCCTAACTAGCAGATACCAAGAAAGGTGGGAGGGAGATTAGGTACTTATCGCCCCTGAAAGTGACACTGATTTTTTAAACCACTCTCTCACTATTTGTCGCCTTGTGGACCTATTTTTTATTTTATCTTTTCAATAAAGCTGGGAATGGATGACCACAAAATATATACAGTAAGATCCGCTTTATACTATAACAGTTGTGGTAAAGCTCAAGCTTCAATAAGAGATTTTTTTTGAAAATCTTATGATTCAGACAGAACATATGCAGGGTCCTCTCCCATGGCATCCGATGCCCGGAAAGGGAAGATCATAGGAACGGCCCTTTCCCGATTCTAACCTCTTGAATATCGCATCTCCCAGATGCAATTGTGCAATTCGGGAAAGAAAGGGAGAAAAGGGAGAAGGAATCTATCGAGTTAGCATTCAGCGGGAAAAACGTTTCCACAATACTCCATAGAACTGGATAACATCTCATCACAAGATATCACTCGTAGTAATCTCACGAACTCCTAATTGTACAGTACAACCGTGTGCCAAAAGTTCTGACACCCCTGCTGGCACCATGAGAAATTTTTGTAGCGGACGTATTATAGCCCTCTTGCGTTACAGTGCCAGCTTGGATGCCGGAGCCTTTTGGCATGGGGCTGAACATTAGATGAGCAGGTCCCGAGTCATAAAAAGTAGCACTTTCCTGCTTCACGTTTACCACGAGCGAACTACGGTCTGTCTAGGAAAACATGTGCTATTAATAAGAATATCTTATCAAAAAAACAAAATCCCATTCCAAAAATACCATCAATTCGTTCAAGGGCTATACTCACCCACCCACTTGTAAAATCCCTTCCACCCTCCCGTAGCCAGAGAAAGCACAAGAGCCAGGAATAAGAGGAAGGGTAAGAAAGCTGGCCACTGGTTTCCGAACCCAGTGACTGGTGATGTGTATGGTACTATCAGATCAGATAGAAAGCAACATCAGCTTTTTTTTTTTGCCATATTATAATTCCATCATTAGAGTTTCATAGATTGTACGAGAGAATTAGAAAACACAACTTTTGTCTATAGAGATTTGTATGGAATCGGGTGAAATGGTTTCCCGGTCTTTTCGTCCCTACCCGAGTGCGTGAACCAAAGGGCGATTTAGTTCCAGCGCACACTAGTCTACCCGTTTCATAAGGATCAAAGGCGAAATCACTTGCGAGGGAACTAGAAGATTGTTTTTTAAAAAAAACCCCGGCCGGGTTTATTTTTTATTTTAAGACATGATTTAAAAGTGAGAACGTCCAAGACACCACAACCTCTTTCCATGCACTAAGAAATACCCAAGAGGAAACACAACTCAAGGAGAACAGTTAAGAAATTGACGATAGAGAAACTCATCCACGCTCTTGATCATTGATGACAGCCGTGAGAATACATTCATCACCTTCATTTTGATCATAGAGGTCCGGGTAACTGAGTATTGAAGCATGAAAAAATTCTATGGCTAAGTTAGTTTTCGCCACTTCTTTCTTATATTGTCTTGAGCTACTTACATCGCTTAGTGGCACTTTTGCCATCTGATACCATATTTAGTGGCATACTTTGTCTTGACTGAGATATCAATAACTTGGGTGTTGAACAGACCAGATGCTGCCGGGTCTCTGCTGGACAGGAGGATCTGGGTATTGATGTTCAAGGTGGTGAAAGCACCGCATGGTGACCACACAGTGCCCGCGCTGGCAAGAGTATCGGTGAAGGTGTATTTGCTAGTGTATGGTCCAACCAAGGTATACTTGAAAGTTGCCTTTTGGTTGACGAAACCAGCGAACCAATAATCGGACTCCTGGTAGGCAGTGATTCCTCCCTGGAGATCAGCCAAGCCTGAGTAGTCGGTCGTGTACAAGGTGTATTGCCAGCCTTGAGGGTAGTGAATCTTGAGGTTGATGTTGCAGTTCTTGGCTTTTTGGGTGAACGGGATACCGGGACCAATAGATGCCTCATAGCTATCGAATGAGAAGGTTATTGTCTGGTAGTCCTGGGCAGGACTGACAGTGGCTGTTCCCGCGTTACAACCGGTACCGGCGAACCCGACGTCTGTGATAGCAACCTGTGAGAGGTCGATGCTGTCGGGACCAGGAGTGGGCGCTGCGGCGCTGAGGGCGGTGAAGAAGCCGAGAATGAGAGCGGAGTACTTCATAGCGAAGGTATGGTTTAAGAAGATATGAATTATGATCTTGGAGCAAGTGTCCGAAGGAGAACAGCGAGTGTCTTGAAAGATTGCTGCAAGGAGGTAGTGGATCTGGAGATTGGATGGCTCGGTCAAGAGTAAAGAGGAGAGACTGAGGGGGGGAATTGCTCCTCTATATATACGGACGGGGTGGTCGCTGGCACCTACTCGGTGGGAGTAAGGCTAGATAGGAATTGGCATTCTGAAGGGACACGGGAGTTCTGTTCGGGGATGAGTCTCTATCCGTTTTGGTCTTTCCACTTCAGTCAGGGATCCGAAGCCCATGAGAGCCAGCCTCCCTCGATTGCTTTCATTCATGAGCCATAGTCACACCTTCGCAACACTGATTATTGGTCATTCAGCCGATTGCCCCTTTGAGTCGTGAATCCTCAAGCAAGACTTATTTCGCATGGTACTTTCATTTTCGTCTATTAGCTAATGGCGGCATGACCAGCCTCGTGGACGTGTCTCAGTGGCCTCAAACCTTTAACTCAGACGCACAGGTCTTTTGGGATCGATTGATGGGCTGTGCAGAGGAATAACATCTTAAAATGATAATATTCGACTCGAAGGTGAATGGAGAAACCTAAGCCATTTCTTCCAAGTTCCGGTAAACTGAAATTAGCATGCAATCTCCCCTTGGCCCTCACTAACCCACCCAAGACGCCTCACTCTGCCCCTGACAGCGAAATCACTTGCGAGGGAACTAGAAGATTGTTTTTTTAAAAAAAAACCCCGGCCGGGTTTATTTTTTATTTCAGGACATGATTAAATTTAAAAGTGAGAACACCCAAGATACCACAACCTCTTTCCATGCACTAAGAAATACCCAAGAGGAAACATAACTCAAGGAGAACAGTTAAGAAATTAACGATTGAGAAACTCATCCACGCTCTTGATCATTGATGACAGCCAGCCGTGAGAATACATTCATCACCTTCATTTTGATCATAGAGGTCCGGGTAACTGAGTATGGAAGTATGAAAAAATCCTACGGCTGAGTTAGTTTCTGCCTTTTCTTCCTAATATTGTCTCGAGTTACTTGCATCGCTTAGTTGCACCTTCTCCAGTTGACATAATATGCATGTTGATCCCTGTTGATGACCCGGGTATCAAGAATAGATGAGGGGTTGATCTGACCTTGTGCTTGCGGCTTGCTGCTGGTCATGACCATCTGGGTATTGATGTTCAAGGTGGTGGAAGCGCCGCATGGCGAATAGACGGTGTTCTGAAGAGTATCGGTGAAGGTGTATTGGTCATAGAATGGTCCATACCAGGCAGACTGGAAGGTTGGCTTATCGCCGGGGAAACCAGCGAACTAATATGATGACGTCTGCTTGGCAGTGACTCCTGGGTCGAGTAGGGCATAGACTGTAAAGTCGTTCTTGTATATGGTGTATTGGTGGCCTGGGGGTAGTGAACCCGGAAGTTGAGGTTGTAGTTCTTGATACTGTCGGAAAACTTGGTACCGGGACCGACAGTTGGCCGGTATTTGTCGAATATGATGGTGAATGTCGCCCAGTCCGGGGAGTTACTGATGTGGGCTGTTCCCGCCTTGCAACCTGTACCGGTAAGTTACTCATGTGATGGTAACCTGGCCGGGGTCGGGTTTATCATCAGGAGTGGGTGCTGCGGCGTTGAAGGCGGCGAAGAAGCCGAGAACGATAGCGGAGACGGAGTATTTCGTAGCGAAGGTTTTAAGAAGATATGAGTTATGATCTTGGAGCGAGTGTCCGAAGGAGAACAGCGAGTGTCTTGAAAGATTGCTGGAAGGAGATAGAGGACCCCGAGATTGGATGGCTCGGTCAAGAGTGAAGAAGAGAGACTGAGGGGGGGAATTGCTCCTCCATGTATACGGACGTGCTGGTCGCTGACACCTGTGACACTTCGTGAGAGTAAGGCTAGATAGGAATTAGCACTCTAAAGAGACACGAGAGTTCTGTTCGAGGCTGAACCTCTATCCGTTTTGGTCGTTCCACTTCAGTCAGGGATCCAAAGCCCATGAGAGCTGGCCTCGATCACTCTCGTCCACAAACTATCGTCACACCTTCGCAAATTGATTATTGGTTATTTAATCAATTACCTCTCTGAGTCGTGAATCCTCCAGCAAGGCTTATTTCGCATGGTACTTGTACTTTCATTTTCGTCTATTAGCCAATGGCGGCATGACCAGCCTCGTGGATGTGTCTCAGTGGGCTCAAAACCTTAACTCAGACGCACAGGTTTTTTGGGATCAATTGACGGGCTGTGCAGAGGAATGACATCTCGAAATGAAAACTAATGTTCGACTCAAAGGTGAATGGAGAAACCTAAGCCATTTCTTCCAAGTTCTAGTGAACTGAAATCAGCATGCAATTTCCCCTTGGCTTTCACTAACTTACCCAAGGCACCTCACTCTACCCCGGACAGCGAAATTATTAGAGTTAAACCGGCTCGAGAGGGAAAGTACAGAACGGCTATGGTGGAAAGAAGAGGGTCTGTATAGCTATATGTCACGAGTATTATGGAATATATATTAAAGCCAAGACTAAGGATTAACGAAGAAATAGTAAGAGCAAAAGCTCTAGGGATTGGTCTTTTGTCGACATTGTCACGAACCTTACTCGCGGCGAGAATAAGTCCTGAGACAACGGGCGCAACCACAATCCCCGGGAAAATTTAAGCATGATGATAACCACAATGGCTAAAATCATGGTAATATTCCGATGGTGGAGTGTTGTGAGGAATTGCGGTCGCGCCCATCGTCTCAGGACTTATTCTCGCTACGAGTAGGTGAAACCAGACTTTCAGGAAAAATAATTTCTCTTGCAGCCCTTTTCCAAACTATACAAGATAAGTTACCCACATCGTTCTTCTGCTATACCTAACCAGTTTATATGCTCCTGGGTATTGAAGGAATTCTCTACCAATAAACAGAGACTGATCTTCACGATTTCATTTCCCGGAGATACACCTGCTCCTCCTCCTCCTATTCACTCAAGGGTCAAATGCCCCTCCTCGTGTCCATGCGAACAGCCAACACTTATCATAAAGCTATCGACAAACGAGTGTCTAAAAATATTGGGCTGTCTCTCTCATCGAGTGGTGCCATGGGTTCAACTGCCGGGTGAGAAAAAAAGCTGCCAAAGACTAAAGAGAGAAATATTAAACCGGAAAAAGAACAAGACCAGCCCCCTCGATATTTCTAACAATCTTCAGACGAGACCACATACTGGATAAGATAATTTCGGGAGCGTAGATGATGAGAGTTGGAGGTGGCACAGCTCAAGTTGGCCTTGGTATATACTAGTCTAGGCCTTATTTTCATCGTCCCAAAAAGTGCGCTCGATCATTGACCCCAGGTGAATGGGGGGAAATATAATGCTCTAGCCGGAAGCGGTTCAAAACCTATGTATGTACTAAACCTAAGTGAAACTTATTTATTTATTTCCCTCCTGGATATTTCTTTCTTTTATATTCTAATATCTCTTAGTATCTTCTATCAGCTGTTTACAATGTCTTCTATGAGATTCTAACACGCCCCACTACTCACCGATCGAAAACCTCACCTATCTTGGGCATATTCCTAAACCGGAAAGTTGTGGCGCATTGAACTTATAACGTCCCCCTGACTATATAGAATGAGCGAAGCCCAAGCCGGGAAAGACAAAGAGCTATAACCTTAAGAGAAAAGAAAAAAAGAAAAAGCCAGGCATCCTGTGTTCAATTCACTATAAAACCACCATTCGAATACCAAACAAGCGAGTGATGGTCTATGACGGCACTATAAAACAGCCAAGGAAATAGTTATATCTGGGTCATCTGTGAAGAGAGATAATCGTGGCCAATTGTAGCAGTTCCTATAAAAAAACTGAAGTAAATTTGTTTTTTTTTGCACATGCTATGTTAATCATAGGAGTTTTTCTTGCGTTCCAAGCGTGGCATTCTAAGACTGAAGCCCGATATTTACTCTATTGGCCCAGTCAGTTGGTTCGGTGGTAAATCCTAGATCCTGAATTATCCTAGACTCTTGTAAGAGACCATTCATGAGCATATTCCAAGACTCTTTGAATTACTACTCAGGTCAGTTAGCCATAAAAAAGGAACCTGTTTTGGCGAACTTCTCGGTCATTCGAAAGATGGTACCATGCTATACTTGGCGGTCGTGATGAATATTTGGAAGCACGGTCGCTATGGCCACAGAACCTGGTACCAGATTGCTGGAAGAGCTTCCCCGCCTAGTCCGCCATCACCAAGGGCACTGCTAGGCTCCTTTCAGTTGGTGATATGTCCCGTGCCTTTACACAAGTGTCCGTGATACTAAGTCAGCACCTACTAAAAAGTCCCACCCGTTCAAGAAGACTTCTACGTGGGCAGTATGGAATGAATCTCTAGGTCTATTACCTCTAAATTTAGCCGTTTTTGCATCGGGAACACGCATTGCGACCGACATCGTCCCCTCCCTGGCTCAGTTTGAGCCACCCCAGGCACGTACCGCAGTTCTGAAGCAAACATACACACACTATAACGACTACCTAGGCTTTATTTCTAGGAGATTCGCGATTCTCTGGCCCTTCCGGTGTACCATATTTTCTTCTGATTTGTCCATTGTCCCTTATTAACACCCATCCGCTGTCCTGATGCAATATGAGTGATACTTCATGACATTAACGAGGTATACTTCTATTTTCTACCTATGCTATAACCCAAAAGAAATTTTAAAACATCACACAGAGAAAAGAAGAGGTGGCTTGAAACGACAAAAGGGCACCCCTAATCTGAACATACCGCTGATCCAAACCGTGCAGGTTTCTGAACCCACATCGACGGTAAAGCAAAGAGAAGAGAAAATGCAGTAACAATCAGACTCCCCCGTTCTGAATCCTACTTAGGTTAGAGTCATAAGCACCTCTTGGGCCCTCTGTTTATCCAGTTGTTTAGTAGTTGCGGTAACTATATTGGGGATTAGAAATGCGTACCGTGTCTTGAGAACGCCTTCTCATCAACTCCCCACTGACTCACGATACCGTCCTCAACTTCCTTCCTCGTCACATTTACTCTCTTCTCCGGCAAGCCCATACTAACCAAAAAGCCGACGGCGTCTTTCCATTCTTTGCCCTTCCGGTCCTTGCTCCATTTCAACTCCTCAGACATAATATCAATGACTCCAGGGAGGGCCTCAAGGGCTGCCTGAACATTCAGGAACGCAAGACGAGTTCTGCGCGCGATGACGTCGACTGCTGTTTGCGCATACTCATGACGAACAGCATACCTTACCTCCCCATCAATGAACGGGTAAAGGGCGGACAAGCGTTTACCACGGACAGGGAAGCGCTGCTCTGTCGGGGCGGAGAGCGCAGCGACCATCCATGCGCGATCTCCGTATGCACCGGCAAGATGTTGAGCGACCTCAGTTTCCACACCAAAGTGCTGAATGAGATTAATGAACAATGTCTTGCTGTAGCCGTGAGCTCCGATCAGCTTCAACTGATCTGTTTTGCAGTTGCCATCAATGGTGACCAGTCCATCTGACTCTGGTATGGTTGGTATGTGATCGACGCGGGCCCCCGGGCCCGTTTTGAGATTGAAGTGCTCCACAGCTTCGTCGACAGCCTCCTCGGCCATTTGGCGATAGGTAGTCCATTTCCCTCCCGCTATGGTGATGAGCCCACTATCCGAGACATTAATAAGATGGTTTCGTACCAACGACTCGGTGTTTTTAGCATCGGGGTCCCTGACAAGTGGACGAATTCCGGACCAGGCCGCGAGGACATCCCCACGGCGCACGTTAATATCCGGGGCCAAATAGCGGCGAACCTCGTTAAGGATCCAGTTGATCTCCTCCTCTCGGGGGAGGGGGTGGGGTGTAATCGTGGTTGGAGCATCGGTGGTGCCAGCGATGGTGTTACCCTGCCACGGGAGAAAGAAGATTACACGACCATCAGAGGTACTAGGATCGATCAAACCCTAAATTCTTATTTAGCTAGGAGCTAATATTGCCTATGGAGTCACAATCTTACCATTCGAGCAGGCGAGTAGTATCCTGGGAGGACAATGTGCACACCACTGCTAGGTGCAACAATTTCTTGTGTTGTTTCGCCTTGATCAAGTTTACGAATGCTGTCTGTAAAGGGGCCAGTAGCGTTGATCACACCCTGCGGAAATTTAGCCTTCTAAGGTTCCCAAGCTGCAATCGATTAAGACGTGTTTCTATGCATACCTTAGCCTTTACCATAAACTCGCTCCGTCCAGCATCCTCTCCTCTACCCATTATCCCTCCTCTTCGTTGGTGCAGAAGATCCCGAACTTTAATGCCTGTAACTTTCCCAGTAGCAGGATCTTTTATCAATTCATTCACCTCCATATGATTGACAATCGTCGCACCGTAAAGCGCTGCTGTAAGCGCAATGGACACATTCATGCGGGAGTCATTGTGGGATCCATCTATCCCAATGAGTCTTTGATCAACCGAAACAGAGGGGAACCACGCGAACCGTAGTACACCAAGGCACCTGCCAGTCCGTTCCCTTTCAGCATAGGGAATGCCTCCAAGGCTTTACCCCTAGTCAAAAAGTATGAACTCTCCAAATTCTCTTTCCCGGCCAAGAAATCGTAAACTTTAGTTCCAACCCAGAAATATGGAGCCTTCCACCATTCGTAAACAGGTAACATGATAGGCAAACTCATGCTCAAATGAGGGGCTGTGGTCAAGAATACTGCGCGTTCCTTCAGCGCTTCTCTGACAAGCTGGTACTGGCTGTAATCCAATTCCTTTACAGCTTTCTCAAGATACCGTACACCTCCGTGGACGAGCTTAGTACTCTTACTACTTGTTCCCGAAGAAAAATCGTCGCGCTCCACCATCGCCACCTTGAGGCCACGACTAGCAGCATCCAAAGCAATTCCACTACCTGTTGCGCCACCCCCAATGACTAACAAATCGTATTCATTTCCTTCTGTCCCAGCTCGCAGCCGATTGATCTGTTCCTCTCTGGTTGGTAGGGGCGGAAAGTTTGGAGGTGTTGGAAAACCACCCATCGCATTCGGACGTCCACCTGGAGGAATACTACTATGGCGATCCCTGTTGACAGAGTATGTGTGCGAAGCGGACTGAGATGAGTATGACTTGTATGCGATAATGCCACCAATACCCACAGTGGTCCCAATAAGGAACGGTCTCCTAAGAGACCTCATCGAAGAGCGAGCCCCAGCCATTACGTTTGACAATTGGTGAGGGAAAGATCGGTAGATGAATGGAGGAGAGGGGAGAGGGACGAAGAGAAAATAGCAGGGGGTAATGAAGGATGAACTGTAATTTAATGAACTGTAGTATGGTATTGGCAGTTTTTGTCTCGAGGGAGGGATGGTGGAGAAGCGGACAACGATTAAATTTACCGGTAATGCAATTCTTTTTTTCTTTTTTTCTTTTGTTTTTTCCCCTTCCCACGTGAAAAACAGAAATGCGAATAGAAGTTCAGCGGACTTACCATACGTCACTCGGCGAATCCCCGACAAAATTTAATGATCTCCTACTATACCGCTGAGACCCTTTGTTTCGGGTGCACTAAAGTCGAAAGTTTTTATAATGCGAGCGGTCAGGAACAAAACACAAGATACAATTAAAATAAATTATCTTTTAGCCTTATATTTCCTGAAGCTTGAAGCTCACGGTAGGGGGGTTGCATTTTGGCGCTGAAAAGTGGCTATTTGCCTATTTCCCTCCACACTAAGCCCTTTCAAATTGACAGGAAGCTTCTCCAATCCCGTATTGTACCGTAGTTGTTATTCTTCGGCTTTTTCACCGGTGAAAAGGGCGAGATCTTAGGCTCTATTTGTCCCTCATGAGCGCGTGGCAGGGCCAGTACGAGTGATACTTGAGTATACTCGAGTAAATTATATACTCGAGTACAGTATCGTGCTTGCACCTAAGTCTACGAGGAAACCTGCAACAAGAAAGTGGTTCAATATGAACACGAGCCCTAAGCAGCTGACTTCCCAAATCCACTCACTCGAGATGCGATCATGATCTCAATGGTCGGGTGATGTGGCTGGGGTTACCCTAACTTGCTTGTGCCTGTTCCCCGAAACTTGTGCGGCTCCCCAAAATCAGCCATCCAAACAGGCAGGCCATGCCCTAGTTCCCGCGCGCGCGTTACTCGCGTCAGATCCCGCCCATAACGGGTAATCGCCTCGCTTGAAACTTATTCGCAAACCTGGAATCCCCCCCAAGGCTCAGGATCGGACAAGAAACCAGCCCGGACTTATCATTCACTGCAGTCTGCTGTACTGTACAGTGCCGGTCCTCATCGGGGGGTGGGTGAATAAACAAATTTGAACAGCTCCTAAGAAAATCCTAACTCCATCCCTCACTCGAGTCAGCACGAGATACTGTTACAAGCACACTAGAATGTTTGAGATGGTGAGTTTAGGAAGTTGCCTAAGGCCTCACGAACGCAACAGGATACATTTAGCCGATGCCGCATGAGATCTTTGGAGATAGCAGAGGACACATATCCTACGAAGGATCCGAACCAACCCCCGAGATAGCCTACCATTGTGGAGAGGTATTTTATTCAATTCAAGTCGCCTCAATTCAAGCAAATCCCTTTCGCAGGCGAATTTGTTCCCGTACATTTTACGATTGCCATCTCGCCACAGGTCACTCGGTTATCCCCAAGGCGCCTAAAATCCCCAATTCTTCCATTCCCCAATTCTTCCATTCCCCAGCCTATTAGCGCCTATGACTCAGTCTCTTCTATCTTTATATGTTCTTCTGTTCAAGAGACGGCTATTTGGTGCTCTTTCCCGCTTAGCAGGCTAAGGGTGGCAGATGGATTGTCTCTGCTAGGGTGCCGTGAAGTACAGTACGGTGACAAAAGGAATCGTTGGTGGCCACTTTTACACCAAAAATGATGTTTTTCAGCACACTAGAACTCAACCACCTGCAGGGCAAGTAAATTAATTCTTGGTAAAATAGTGGCCCTAGGTATTCTAATCGTGATATTGTAGTATTGTGGCATATGGAGGGATATTGGATGAACTATGGCTATATGAAATTGGCGATTTTCGAAACATGTATCTTTTTCTATGGGAGCACATACAAATTCTTGGCACTTTACCTCTAGTTTGAGGATGGGGCCCACCAATTGATGAGTGCTGCACATGGAACAAAAGAATTTGCTATAGAAGTTGGAATTCCAGATTCACTAGATCTTTAGCTATC
>Ga0307507_10007578_pt1 | contig 15636 bp, 14 predicted proteins | sample 7_EM_MG_FD_207223 | JGI IMG/M metagenome (GOLD analysis project Ga0307507, IMG submission 207223) | Populus trichocarpa ectomycorrhiza microbial communities from riparian zone in the Pacific Northwest, United States - 7_EM | ecosystem: Host-associated > Plants > Roots > Unclassified | place... | reverse complement strand
GTTTGATCTTATTGGATTCTCGAAGCGAACTGAAGAAGTAACTGTTCAACCAAGTATATTGAAAACTCTGTCTGTCGAAGTCTGCTTTCTCTAAGTCCGGAGAATAGCAGGTCTTCAATACACTTGTTAGGCTAACCGGAGCCTTGTAAACAATAACCATAAGGACTCCAAAACGGTAGTCTTGATACGTGACATAAAACATATCAAGTATCAAAAGATATCTTGACACAATAAATAAAACATACTGAGTATCAAACGATACTCGGAAACCAAACATAAAACATCATGAGTATCAAACTCAATCATAAAACATACTGAGTATCAAACAATACTCGGAAACCAAACATAAAACATCATGAGTATCAAATGATACTCGGAAACCAAACATAATCCGTACTGGTTACAACCACCTTGGACCACAGTCCGACATTTTCCTCATGTTAGTATGATATGATATCATATCTAATATATATTAACCTTGAACTAATATATTCTAGAATCATCATATTGCTTTATTTGTAAGTGCAATATCCTCTATGACATCATTAACTTTTATTTAAAGCATTACACTATAATTTTTGGATCATCTATTATATCATTATTTTTTTTCAATAGTGATATCATTTTTTGCCTCCCTGTTAACTTTCAACCAATCAGAACCCTGGGATTTGGCCGATACCTAACCTTGAAAAAGCAAATATGAAATTTGGCCAATGAGAAGGCTTTAAAGTGACAAATGTCTTAAAGTATCTCCTTATATTTTATTGATTGCAATAGTTCCTAAGAGAAATATGGTCCGTGCTGCTAGGATTTAAGGCCTATTATGTAGTCCCGGAGGGCTTTGATTTTCCGACTCTTGTGCATAATAGAAGAACCCTAACCCAACCATACTGAAGACTATTTTGTAGGCATATTTCATTTCATATTTGATGTAAATGTATGATACTAACAATCTGAATACCTACAATGTCAGATCTGATTACTTCTACAAACACTAATACATTTACCCCTTCCATGCTGTGCATTACTGGTATTGGCCTTATGGGAGATGCCTATGCTGGCTTGTACTTTGGTGAAGAAGCTTTTAGAACATCACTACTAAGCGGGAGAGAATATCTTTCTTGGCTGTAATTTGTGTGCCAACCAGACATGCCACTGTGACTTTCATCTGGCCAGATTATGCTAACTTGAGAAAACTCTATTGTCCGGTTGCAACTTGTGCTTTGAGATTATGGCATTATTCCGGAGCTACGACCACCAGACGCACCCTCAGGATTACTATGAAAATGATAATTTTTCAAGATCTTGTATTCAATTCACACAACTGTTATACTTTTTATTCTATCTCCCCTCTTTTTTTAAATTCTGAGGGAATATAAACTAATTGCATAGAGCAAAGGGAGTGGGGCCTGGAGAAAAGGGCAAGGGGTATCTGAACTAAAATTCCGGAAAAAGCAGGGAAATTACGGGGAACTGAATGCAGGATCTTGAGAAATTAGTATTTTCATAGTACAATATCCCTAATTCTTCACAGGGTTGAGCGTTACATGACGCAACGGCTTTGGAGCACACTTTACTCGAGTACCGGTAGACGCAAGGCACTTTTAGACGCAAGGCACCATATGATCTAAGGATGCTAGTTGGCCAAACCCCCAAATAACCTGGTAAGAGGTGATGGTGGGGTTGTCGTCAGTTGCGTTGCACAACGGTGACCATACCGCGGGGTGCCAAATAAGAGCGGGCACCTTGCGTGCAGCCAAGTACGAGTACTCGCCAATTCCTAAAGTATCCGGGTATAGAAAAAGCCCCTTGGCGCTAGGCTGGATGGTCATACCGGATCTGAGGGTTTCCTTCCCAGAAACGAGGGCTCCTGGAGGCCATAGATTCTGTTGACTATACCGGATAATATAGCTCTCTTAGCGCCAAGTCGCTTTCTTTACACCCGGATACTTTAGGAATTGGCGAGTAGGCTGTCATTGATGCGAAAGGATGATATACAAGACCCTAAGTAAGTCTTTATTACTTGTTTCTGTTGTTGAGGTCACTCGAATTATTATTACAGATACGAAGTACTGACTTAGTCTCGACGCAAGGTGTGGCATTTATTTGACACTCTGCGATACAGTACTGGAATTTCTGGTCGGCCGTACTTGCATGCAAACTAAGTTATGGTGCAATAGGTTCTGCTTCTGGTTTGTCTTTTTGTTGATTGGCACCATAACTTAATTTGGGCGCAAGTAGTACCAGTACCGGTACTTTATCAAGCCGGCCGATTCACCGTGGGCGTTCTAGGGTGTTTGTTCATCGGAGCGTCCGACCTATGTCCGACCTATGTTGTACCGCAGAGTGCAACTGAAGAAGGTGCAACATTTCCTGCTACCGATGCGGTAGGCACAAGAAGAGTCATGAATTTGAGGGAGACTAATTGGACGGTCCTGAGGTATCCATAAGATTCTACAGAAGACCCTGCTTTTCTCCAGCACTCAAGAATTCTGGTCGTGGACTAACTCCATCATCTATCATCCGCAATATCCTAAGTAAATAAAAAATAGAAAATGTCTCAATACTTCAGCAATAACACCAACTGCTTGAACGCGGCTATTAAGGTGTCGAATAGCTATACCATTGCCGATGGCCGGCCTCAAATCTTGACCTGGTTATCGCCACTAAATCCCAAGTTACGACACCAAGACATTCAGCAGCGCCGGGTCGGGAACGTAGGGGAATGGCTCCTACAGACCCAAGATTTTAAGAGCTGGTGCGTGGGTAGTGAGGGAGGCGAATCCGATAATGCAGTTTTGCTTTGTTGCGGAGATCCTGGGGTTGGCAAAACGTATATCAGGTACAAAGAGTGAACCTCGGCGGATGGAAGGAAAAGAGCAATTGCTGACAAGCCGCCATGTTAGCTCACTGGTGGTAGACAGCCTGTGCGATCAGGCCAAAGAACAAAATCTCGCCATTGCGTGTTTTTATTTTGACTTCGCTAGTCAGAAGGAGCAGTCCCCCACGAGTATGCTTGGTGCCCTCCTTAAACAGGCTGTGGGTGGACTGGAAGAAGTGCCGGTGAAAATAGTCCAAGCCTATGAAGACCAGGGGAAGGTCATTGGGGGACGAGGACCGCAGCTTGCCGACATTGTGAAGATGCTACAGAACACCTCTTCCAAAAAGCGCACATTCATATGCATCGACGCACTAGACGAATGCCTGGCAGGATATAGAGTCAAGGTTCTTAATTCCCTAAATCAAATCCTCAAAAAATGTCCAGGCACTCGAATATTCGTGACTGGAAGACCCCATATTCGGGCCGAAATGGGGAGGCGTCTCCCTGGAAGAGTAAGGAGTGTATCTATCACCCCGAGGAGAGATGACATCATTGGATATCTTCATATCAGGCTGGACGAGGACACAACCCCGGATGCAATGGATAGTATCCTAGAAGCAGATATCCTAGAGAAAATCCCAGATAATATTTCGGAAATGTATGTATGATGGAAGCAACGACGCTGCCTAGGGCTATCATCTAATCGATAAATATCTAGATTCCTACTCGTCTCCCTAAGCATCGATGCGATCCTGCAAGAAACTACAATCCACCGTAGACGAGAAAGGCTCAGGGCAATGACCGATGGGTTGGGATTGGGGAATGCTTACAGAGCAACGCTGGATCGCATAAAGGAGCAAGGCGGGGAGAAGTCGAGGCTCGGAATGGCTACTTTGATGTGGATCTCGCACACAGAGCGGCCCCTGAAGCCTAATGAACTTTGTCACGCCCTAGCAGTCGAAATAGGGTTGCCGAATCTCAATCCCGACAATGTTCCTTCAATAGGTACATTGCTAGCCTGTTGTCAAGGACTTGTTTTTGTAGACAAGGAGGTTTCCAGGGTCCGGTTAATACACTTTACCCTTCAAGAGTACCTCCGGGCTCATCCTGAGATTTTCGGTACACCTCACTCGATAATGGCAGAAACCTGCTTAAGTTATCTAAATTCTCAGCAGGTCAAGGCTCTTTCGACCGAACCCCTTCCTGATCTTCGAGGCACACCCTTTCTCGAATATTCTTCACTACACTGGGGAGCCCATGCAAAAAGGGGCCTTTCAGATCGCGCGAAATCGCTTGCATTGAAGCTATTTGACGACTACAAGAACCACATATCCACTAAAATCCTCCTGGAAACACTCCAACCGTGGTCCGCTATTGATTTTAATACACCCTTCCTGCTTAGTGATCTAAACTGTGCTTCCATCTTCGGGATAATTGAGATTGTAGCATGTCTAGTAGAGATAGAGGGTTGTGATGTCAACCAAAAAGATTGTATAGGTAATACATCTCTCGTGTGGGCTGCTCTTGGTGGGCACGAGGGGGTAGTGAAAATACTCCTCGGACGGGACGACATCGATCCCGACAAACCAAACAATGACGGCCAAACACCACTTTGCCATGCTGCCATGAATGGGCGTGAGGAAGTGGTGAAAATACTACTCAGACGGGATGACGTGAATCCCGACAAACCAGATAATTACGGCCAAACACCACTCTGTTGGGCTGCTATTCGTGGGTGCGAGGGAGTAGTGAAAATACTGCTCGGACGGGACGACGTCAATCCCGACAAGCCCGATAGTTACGGCCGGACGCCACTCGGCTCTGCCGCTGCCAATGGGCGCGAGGGAGTGGTGAAAATACTACTCGGGCGAGACGACGTCGATCCCGACAAGCCAAATAATCACGGCCAAACACCACTCTGTTTAGCTGCTATTCTTGGGAACGAGGGGGCGGTAGGGATGCTGCTCGGACGGGACGACGTCGATCCCGAAAAACCAGATAATGATGGCCAAACACCGCTCTGTTGGGCTGCTACTCATGGGCGCGAGGAAGTGGTGAAAATATTACTCGGACGGAACGATGTCAATCCCGACAAACCAGATGGTTACGGCCGGACGCCACTCGGCTCTGCCGCTGCCAATGGGTGCGAGGGAGTGGTGAAAATACTACTCAGACGGAACGACGTCAATCCCGACAAACCAGATATTGACGGCCAAACTCCACTCTGTTTAGCTGCTATTTTTAGGCATAAGGGGGTAGTCGAGATGCTGCTCGGGCGGGACGACGTTAACCCCGAAAAGCCAGATAATGACGGCCAAACACCACTCTGTTCGGCTGCTATTCATGGGCGCGAGGGGGTGGTGAAGATACTACTCAGACGGGACGACGTCAATCCCGACAAACCAGATATTGACGGCCAAACTCCACTCTATTATGCCATTAAGTATCGACATGAGGGAATTGTAGCCCTACTTCAGTCCCGGAAAGCTACAGCCCGCATCGCAGACTAGGACCCGGAAGCGCCAACTTCCACTACTTCCGCACACGGGACACCCATCTTCTATTTCCGCAATAACCCCACCAACATGCTGAAACCACCGCTGCCGTCTACACCTCTTTCCCTCAACGGCCTTTCCTCCCTTTCCCGCGTAGAGCACACCGGCCCCAGGACCAAGCCTAAATACCCCCCTGGCGCAATTAGTCGAATGATATCCCACCTAGCCAGAGTGCACGCATCATACACCATCGCACCCACCTTCACCTCCCCGACGTTTCCCACATTTCATAACTACAATTTCCCAGTTTCTATTCACAGAGCTTTACCCCCAGGGGGAAGCTCTCTATTCTACCGGATCCGACAGCTTCGGTTCATTTTATAGCCTGCTCAAAATCTTATATTAGACTTACTTTCATATTCCTGTTTCCAATTCTAAGATTCTTTTCGCATTTTCTCTCATTTTTCTCTTTTTCCATCTATTAATTTAATCGCTTTCACACAATACACCTCCGCTTAACCCTCTTCGAATAGATCGTAGCATACCCATTGTGCAAATTTACACTATACGAACCGGGTCATGTAACAGGTCCTCCAAACTACTTAATTATGACCACTATATTCTCCGTGAGTACTTTGGTGCGGTCAATTTGGTCACAATAAAAGGATACGATACCATCCGAATTTCAAGGGGCACTACTTGATCATGCGACATCACCCACACCCCCCTCGCCGGTAGTAGCTGACACATCTGCGCTTTTTACCAGCTTAGGAAACAGACGCGCGGAACGACACCACCGTAGCCGCCTGAGCTTTCATAACGCCACCGGAGAGCATAGGACGAGTGGCATTGGAGCAGACACAATTAGGCTAATATTCAGAATGCAGAACGCTAAACCGTTACTATAAAATGGTTGTTGGTACGATACTGGACAGTACTTTCCTAGTCGCTCCATAAGACGTCGCGATGCTCATGAAGTGCTTTGTCATAGAGTACTTCCATCTCCGCCCGTCATGCGTGTAATTTGTACATAGGGGAAAGGAGAGTAAAAATCTCAATCCCGACAACGTTCCTTCAATAGGGACACTGCTGGCCTGTTGTCAAGGCCTTATTTTTGTAGACAAAGAGGCTTCCAGGGTCCGGTTAATCCACTTTACCCTTCAAGAGTACCTCCGGGCTCACCCCGAGCTTTTCGGTACACCTCACTCGATAATGGCAGAAACCTGCTTAAGTTATCTAAATTCGCAGCAAGTCAAGGTCCTTTCGGCCAGTCCCCCTCTTGATCTCCAAGGCACACCCTTTCTCCAGTATTCCTCACTATACTGGGGAGCCCATGCAAAAAAGGATCTTTCAGATTGCGCGAAATCACTTGCGCTGAAGCTATTTGACGACTCCAAGAATCACATATCCACTAAAATCCTCCTAGGAGCACAGGAGCCGTGGTATGCTATTGATTTCGATAAAATTTCCCTGTTCAGTGGTCTACACTGTGCGTCTATCTTCGGGATTGTTGAGATTGTAGTTTGTCAGGTAGAGGTGGGGGGGTGTGATGTCAACCAAAAAGATTGTGTGGGTAACACATCTCTCGTGTGGGCTGCTCGCAGTGGGCACGAGGAGGTGGTGAAAATACTACTCAGACGAGGCGATGTCACTCCTGACAAACCAGATAGTTACGGCCAAACACCACTCTGTCGTGCTTCTATCAATGGGCACGAGGGGGTGGTGAAAATACTACTCGGACGGGACGACGTCAATCCCGAAAAACCAGATTATTTCGGCCAAACACCACTCCACTGGGCCGCCGATAATGGGCACGAGGGAGTGGCAAAGATGCTGCTCAGACAGGACAACGTCAATCCCGACAAACCAGATAAGTTCGGCCGAACACCACTCTATTACGCCGCTAAGTATCAGCATGAGGGAGTGGTGAAAATACTACTCGGACGGAGCGACGTCAACCCTGACAAACCAGATAATTACTATCAAACACCGCTCTATTGTGCTGCTGAGAATGGACACGAGAAAGTGGTGAAAATACTACTCGGACGGAAAGACATCAATCCCGACAAACCAGATAATCGCGGCCAAACACCACTCTTTCGTGCTGCTGCTCATGGGCGCGAGGGAGTGGTGAAAATACTCCTTGGACGGGACGACGTCGATCCCGACAAACTCGATATTTACGGCCAAACACCACTCTCTTCCGCTACTAAGGGTGGGCACGAGGAAGTAGTGAAAATGCTGCTCGGACAAGAGGATGTCAATCCCGACAAACCAGATAATCGCGGCCAGACGCCCCTCTATTATGCCGTCAAGTATCAACATGAGGGAATTGTAGCCCTACTTCAGTCCCAGAAAGCTACAGTCCGCATCACAGACTAGGGCCCCAAGGCGCCAACCACCCACCACACCTACCCACCAGATACCTATTTTCTATTTCCGCGATCATCACGCCGACATGTTGAAGCCATTGCTGCCGTCTGCACCCCTTTCCCCCGAAGGCCTTTCCTCCCTGTTCTGCGTACAGCACACCGGCCCCAGTACCAAGCCTAAGTACCCCTAGCGCAATCAGTCGAACGATATGATACCCGTAGCCAGAGCACATGCATCACATATCCTCGTACCCACCTTCACCTCCCCGACGTTTTCCACATATCGTAACTACAATTTCCTAGTTTCTATTTGCAGAGCTTTACCCCCAAGGAGAACCCCCTATTCTGCCGGATCGGACAGCTTCGGTTCATTTTACAGCCTATTAGAAATTTCACATTAAATTTATCTTCATATTCACGCTTCCAATTCTAGATTCCTCTTTTCGCATTTTTTTCTCATCTTTTCCCCTTTTCTCTCTTCCTTCATCTATTAAATTAATTACTTTTATCCAACACATCTCCCCCGCCCCACCTCCCTCTTTTTAATAGCATACCTATTATGCACTACACGAAGTGGGTCATGTGACATGCCCTCCAAACTACTTAATTATGACTATTATATTCTACATTAGTGCTTTGATAGACCTAATTCAATTATAATAAAAGAAAAAGATACGATACCATGGTAGAAAAACGACTGTCACGGAATACTTCTTAATCACACGGTATCACTCACACCTTTCTGGCTGCTAGTAGTTGAAATTGTGCTCCAATCTTGTGTGAAAGTAGAACGGTAGAGACTTCGCGGAACTTCTGCTCGCCATGTATTTCTTACTTATCCAAAAGAAAGGGTCAAACGACCAAACATATATAGAAAGTATAAGCGACCTCATCCGTCACTAGAAGGAACCGGTTTCCTGTCCTCAGCCCAAACGCATCATGAGTTCCAACAAAGTATACGCCTCCAAATTAGGAGAGCGCAATGAAGCCTAGCCGATACGAGATAACCGCCGAATAATCATCACCCAACCAGTGATGTCTCACCACCACAAAAGATACAACCCAATACAGCGCAATGACATAGGAAGGAAACGCTTTAGACAAAACCGTTGTGTGAGGACAATGGAAGACAGTAACACGAAATTTAACACTAGTAGCTGACACATCCGCACTTTTTGCCGGCCTGGGAAACAGGCGTGCGGAACGACACTACCATAGCCTGCCTAATCTTTCATAACGCCAGCGGAGAGCATGGGAGGGGGATATTGAGGCAGACACAGTTAGGTTGATGCTCGGAGTACTGTACAGAATGCCAAATCGCTACTGGATGGTGGTGATTGGTATTTTACTGGACAGTACTTGTCCGGTTGCTCCAAGGACGTAGTGATATTCGTAGAGTGCTTTACTATAGAGTACTTCCATCTTCCGTTCGTGACGTACTCAGTATGTAAACAGTGCAGAGAAGGGTGAGTAAAAAAAAAAAACACAACATTTGGTATTCACTCATAACGTTACTACTTGTAACCATCAATTACTAAAATAGAGCCCAAATCTACCCTTTCCGAGGCAGTACATCCAAGGTGCCACGAAAAATAGGCCAATAAGTGAGCAAATAGGATGGGATGGAATAGAATAAACAATCCGACCCCCCCCCCCCCCAGGCAACAGGCCTAAGGCGCAAGCGGCAAGCTAAACCCCACAAGTACCGTCGAAGAATTCTGCAAAGTAGCATTAAACTGGTACAAATTCAACCTAGAGCTCCCGCCACAATAGATGGTGGAATTCCCTCCACACTTCAAATTGCATAGGGCGCCGGAGGTGCTATTTTGCGATCCTGGCTGGAGCGCGTCCCCGCAGTAGCACTCCTTCGAGTACTCCAAGCCGAAAAATTTGTATTGATTACACATGCCCCAGCACATGTCCACTGTCATGTTCGCTATCGAGAGAGATTTAGACTTGAGCGCGCGGCCCTTAGTGGCTTCGGTCCAGCAGCCCTGGAGGGTGTAGTTGTTGTATTGGGTTATGCAGCGGGGTGGGCCGGTGTATGTTGGTTGTGCGGAGGTGGAGGTGGAGGTGGTGGAGGTGGAAGAAGTTGAAGTTGTTGACGCTGTTGAGTCCGTGGTTAATGTCGAGTTGGAGCTGGTGGTAGAAGTAGACGATGCCGTAGTACCAGAAGATGACGAGGTCGATATGGTAGTTTTGGAGGACGACGAAGACGTAGTCGTAGTAGTATTAAAACCCGACGTAATCGTTGACGTGCTACTAGTAGTGGTGGTCGACTTCGCCGTCGTCGTAGTTACAGTAGTAGCAACCCCGTTGAACCGAAGGCTATCATAATAGACTAAAAGAGCACCATGTCAGTACCCTCCCGGCATCATTCGGACCCAAACAAGTTAGCCTACTATTTATGAAAGCCCCATCACCTCCACATGCCTGACTTTGATCCGCAGTACAAGTCCAAGTACATTTGTTTGCGCTCTCCTCGTAGAAATATATCTTATTCGGTACCCTATTTCCACACCAGCACTCCTGATGATACTGTGCTCGTCGTCAGTTTCGTTGCAATACCACAGGAATAGCTATACATATCTGTTCCGGCAAAGATATATCCTTGCCCTAAGCATGTCTGCTGGCAGATACCGTTTTCGTTATTAAGGTTCAAGTTGTTGTTCTTATCCAACAAGCGTCCTGCAACAGCGTCCTTGTAGCACCCAAGGTATTTATACCTGCTCGTACCATCCGGGAGTAACGGACCTAACTGACGTGATAGAATAATCCCTTGTACCAACACATTATGAACTCCGAATGTCAGGTCGTCGGTGTTTAGTGTCCAGGTCCCATTGATCGACTTGGGCCCGAGGTTCACAGGACGAAGTGCCGGCTGGAAAAGGACATTGCCAACGGCAGAGCCCTCTGGCGGGATTCTAAGTCCTTCTGATAATTCGCCAGTAGGATTTGTCGCTGTCAATTCCGCGCCCTCTGGAGGCTAAACACAGGTGTCAGTAAGGACAACGCAGAACCTACCCAGGCAAGGGCAAACACACCTTGCTCTTAGTGATCGTCAGAGCGCTACCACCAGTATTACGAAGGCGTATCTGCCGAACCAACGAAACACCTGCTAACTGAGGGCCAAAGTCAATAAAGTCTCCAGTAGTCCATCCACCCTCCGCAGTTGAGACCTCGAGAACGGCTTTAGGTTCAATGGTTGCAACACTATCACTTATTAGCAGATATTCCGAGAAAAATTTTTTTCAAGGATTACCCGGTGAGTAAAATGTATTGTGCACCACCATCACTCCAAATCTGGAACAAGGAATGATAATTGCCAACCGCATATGGCTTAAAGTTCAAATTAATAGTAATCGATTGTCCTGGACCGACTATACTGTCAACTGCTGGTAAATCAATAGCGTTAAAACTCGGTCCAACGGTATGGTTCGTTGCACTATTTTCCGTGACATTGGTCCATTCCAGATCTCCATCTTCGAAACCATCAAGAGCCCAAGCATATCCCGTAATTCTCATATCCGTTGACCCAACATTCTGTACGACCATACTCCCTGGAACACCGGTCTCTGCAGCAGCTGAGCCTATGACTATTCCGCCAAAGTCTGCCTCTCCCGGGCTTATGGCCAAAAAAGGAAGTGACGAAACGAGGTTTCCCGAAACCACAATCGGTTGGAGAGTTGCAAATTTATCGACCCCGTTGGTCTATCATTTGTATTAGCCACGATGCATAAAGAATGAGCGTCATGCTTACTGTCATGATATTCAAAGCCCCTGAAGTAATACCAGGCTTCACGCTCGGCACAGAAGTCCCAGGCATGTCTTTGATAGTAGCATTGGTAAGATCAAAAGTGATGGGAAAACTAAATGACTGCTCTTTTGCAAGTGCCCCGGTTGGTAGCGACGAGTTTGAGGCCGTGAACAACGGATTACTCAATGTTATCCCGTCAATTTTTGTGATCGCGATGAGCGCAGTGCAATTAACTTGCAATACTCTCTTGCTCCCAATAGTCAAATCCCCAAAGGATATCGGACTTGTACAATTCAATGGCAGCGCGACCGGAGATCCTTGGACCCACTATCAGCAAAAGGACCCGTTTTTAATGCATATGCGTTGATCCTCAGCTTACCAAGACACTGAATATAGCCATCAGAAGTAGAAAGATACAACCTCCCATCACCAAACGAGGGCCTTTGAAATTTCGTAACGGACGGTGTAGGAGGAAGCTGAATCCGGATCATCTTGCCATCTTAAAGTGAAGTTAACCTCTAAGCCATGCAAACCACACAATATCATGAAGCATACTCTCCGGGACTGCCCTATAGGCCCTTAATCCGCCATCAACATCTACAATCCACAAGATGGCTGTTCCCGCCTGCCCCTTGAAAGTCGTGATGGTAGGGACACCAACACCGACCCGACCGGCACTGCTCTCATCGGTCTGAGCCACCTGTGTGAATGCAGCCCTCCCATTGGCATCTTTCCCAAATTTATAAACGAGCGTTGGATACCCAACCTGTCTCCCATAAATCAGCACTCAAAATGATGCGCCGGATCAGAAGGAAGTTCCTACAGGTGTCATATAAATGTAGCCACCCTCCAGAGGATAAGACCCAGACCCTCCAAATACAGACGCTCCTCCAGGCACCTGTAAAGTCTGGACCACCGCGTCTGAACCTGCAGGGCCCATCTTAAATCCTCCAAGATTATCCAGATTGACGACATATCCTTTACCGTTTTTTCCCACGGTGACACCCAACCGGCCAGCGTTTGTTCCAAAGAAGGCTACACAGAGTCAGCAAACATTTTTAGAAGAGATCGTTGAACTAAGCGCTCACTATTCGGATCTAGCAACGCTATGCCCCCACTCCCTAAATCGCGATCCCCAGCATCCATAGACTAGCCATCGTCAGTTTACTCAACCTATCACTCGGTACCATAGGTTAGCTCACAATATATTCATAAGGCTCAAAATAATCCTGTAATGAAAGTTTCCCCGTCGCCGGATCAATCTTTATATTCACAATCGCTTCATCCAACGTATCCAGAGGGGTTCTCCCAGAAGCAGGGATTTCCTTATTTTGATGGCCTTCCCCATTTCCAGTCACGAAGAACAGACGACTGGGCGAGTCCGAAGAGAGAGACATTCCGCTCATCCAGATACCTGCCCCACCTCCACCTCCCGCAAACGTCCCATCCTGCGGCGGCGCAAATGCTCCAGATTCTGTAGCAAAAGCCGCCTTTATGTCTGCCGTAGTCTTGTCCACTCCCAGGACCCAGCCAGTAAAGTTGTACTTGTCGCAATGTCCACCGAATCCAGCATATACGATGTTATTAATCATACTCAATGCAGTCCGCTGAAGATGAGTCCCCCCATGGAAGTAGCGAGTTGGGTCATTGTCAGCAACCGATCCATCAACCTTCTTCGGGAATCCGGGTCTCTCACTGCAAACAAGATTCCAGGGTTAGCTCCCCTCCAAAAACAGAAACACAAGAGATCACTCACTTCAAATTGTTAATATCCAACGCGTGGATCCCATATGCACCATTATACACCCCCCTGTCGGTTCCAGGATACGACTTTGCGTAAAAGTAAACAGTGTCGGTCGCAGGGTCAATGATCGGAGTCCCAGTAATACCAACTAAGTCACCATTAGTATCCAATGGCAACACTTCAATCACCCGCGGATACCCGCAGGGGCTTAGAGAAATAGGTCCTAATAGATTCACGGGATCCTACTAAAGCCGCTAATATCATTACATCCAATATCCGAGACCAGGAATGGGGTTGCGACCTGCTTTGATCTCAGGATCGCCCCGGTGACCTACATCACGAGTTAGTTAACAGGATTCTTTAGACGAAAGCTTCGCCCCATGCGAGATGTGAAAAATCATTTCTCTATTGCGAACCTCGCCAAAACAGGTTTCTAGGGCGATCATACAGCGTCCATAACATAAACCCAATTTGTTTCTAAGAAATTAGTCAGAAAGGGCCAGACTGTGTATAAGATCCTTTTTTTTTTTTTCATCCTTGCTGGGTCGCATAATTACCTGAAGCAGCAAAAACGATCTGTTTGCTGCCTGCCGCTTTAGGAGTGTAAACCAAAGGTTTTGCATAGAACCTTTTTGAAACGCTTAATGTTAATTTAACCCAAACAAATTGCAATCTTCTCGCTCAGGCACTAGCATACTGCTCGTTTACCCCATTCACGTCCCCTCCCGTCTTGACACGCCAAAGTTGACCTGGTGCACTCAAATGTCAGAAAATCAATCCTAAAAAGCATCTAAACTTCCCCTACACCTGGGAGGAATTGTTCCCCGGAAAGAGGAAAAACCCTACCAAATGTTGGACCCTGCACAATAGCTGGATCCATGTTATGATTATCCAGATAGCCTGATTGCGCCTGATCTGCATCACGGATACTATCTGTTGGAGCACCAACACAAAGAGATACAAACATGAAAAGGACAAGGAGCAGCGGCCAGTTGCCTCTTCTGGTCCGCAGGAACCCCAACATCTTTTTCATCTCGTCCGGGCCTCACTCTCTCCCGGTTTCCTTATGCTAATACCCGTGGCCGAATGTATAAAGAACAAAGAAGGGGAATATGCTACGGTAAGCTTCGGACCCCTGAATACGCAGTTTGAGCCAAGGTGCGGAAGGCAGTTGACTGAAATTGAAGGCAAGCGTAGGTAAGAAGGATCAACGCATGAAAAGCTTCCAAGCCCAGCCCTTTGCTTAAGGTTATATATTAATGGGATTTTATTTTTACACTGTTTCCTTCTCTTTAGTCCATTCTTCCATAGAGCTTTCAATTGAGTGGCAGGCCGCAGTGGTGTACCTTGGGCACTCCCATTTTGGTGTTGCTTTCCCAAAGAGTGACACTTTGGTAACCTGGCGAAAACGCCACAGTCAGTGGAGAGATATGCTCAGATGATAACAAAGGGAGAAGGGCCAGAATTGGGCAACGCGGCTCACCGCTATCTTCAAAGTAGGAACATCCAGTTAACGCCCAAGCCCATGCCAGCTGAAAGTCTTTGATTTTTTGGCAGCCAGGCAATGTGTGCAACACTGGCCAACCTCAATTAGGACTTGGGAACAGATCAAACAAGTCAGAGGCGAAGTGGCCTCCGCACAGAAATCCATTTTTGTCTTTGCCACGACCAAATCACGCATCTCCAAGATCAGATCAGTTCCCAAGAGTCAGGCCAAACTTCCTGGCAGAAGAAATGGTAATACAGCTATTCATCGGCTGGTACCTAACCTTCTAACTCTGAAAAGGTTTATACCCTGCTTCCTGCTCGACACTCGCCCAGCCCGCGAGTCATGGCATTCAAAGGAGTCCAGTCGACCATTTTCCTGAAAGTTTTCACCCCGGAGTCCCCGCCAATAGAAGATCTTCTAAGGCATTGATTCGGCTGAATGGTTTGTTGGTACACGCTGTACCCGATGCCGCTGGCATTGTACCAGGTCTGACAAAGGAAACGCACACGGGAAATGAGCTTTTGAACAGCTTTCTACTAGCAACAAGATGGCACGGCGGGTAGATGCAAGGGCAGTACAACACGAGAACGCCATCAAAAACCTTTGTGGCTAACCCGTGCGACAGGTGCAGGCACACGTGAACCATCTCACCTTGTTCCTAACAGGAAGCTACCGGCAATGAACATAAAAAAATTGCAACCACAATAACGATGAGCAGGAAATAGAGGCTATGAGAGTAAAGCAATCCAGGTTTACTGTAGGGGTGTAGTCCAAGAGAAAAGGCTCCAAGAAAGGGCGGATGAGGATGAAATAAGATTCAGCGATCTCCTGGAGTGATCGGCATCGCGTGCTCCGTGCTTTGCAGGAGAGAAAAGCTTAAGCTAAAATCAAGACACGATCCAATACGGTACCCCGTAACCAGTCCTCATTCGGGATACTAAGCTCTCCAATCAGAGCA
>Ga0307507_10007577_pt1 | contig 15636 bp, 13 predicted proteins | sample 7_EM_MG_FD_207223 | JGI IMG/M metagenome (GOLD analysis project Ga0307507, IMG submission 207223) | Populus trichocarpa ectomycorrhiza microbial communities from riparian zone in the Pacific Northwest, United States - 7_EM | ecosystem: Host-associated > Plants > Roots > Unclassified | place... | reverse complement strand
CTGCTTGCTTCCACCGCCACAGGTCGACGTCGGAGCACCCGAACGACGGGGTGCGCAGGGTGGTGACGATGGCCAGTTCGTCGGTGGGGTCGTCGATCGCGTTGGCGCAGAGCAGGAGTTCCCGCACCTCGGGTGCGGAGTACACGAAGGTGGCGGCCTCGGTCCGGTAGGGCACCCGCGCCCGGTCGAGTGCGTGTTCCAGGCCGCCGATGGAGGTGCGGGTGGGAGCCAGGATCGTGATGTCGGACAGGCGCAGCGGCCGCGGTGGGGCGTCGCCGCTCCCCCGCACCTGCCAACCCTCCGCCACCGCGCGCACCACCAGCCCGGCGACGTCGTGCGCTTCGCGGGCGCGCACGGTCTCCGCGTTCGGCTTGTCGGCATGTCGGGTGGTGCCGAGGACCACGACGTGCGGGCCGCCCACCGCGACACCGTCGGGTGCGGGGCGCAGGGCCTCGTAGTCGGGTTGCGCACCCGGACGCTCGGTGATGAGCCGGTGGAACACGTGGTTGATCCATCCGAGCAGGGGGGCGGTCGAGCGGAAGTTCGTGGTCAGGCAGAGCGGTTCGCCCAGGGTGTCTCGGGCGTCGAGGTAGGCAATGCCGTTGTTTGATCACTCAACCAGTGCCAAGTTGAGGGCGATAGTCCTCGGCGGCACCTTGCCAGTTGGTCCACGCTGCTGGACTTTGCCTCGATAGGAGTACTTCGACTCGGGCCGTTTGAGCAGCCGGGCGGCCTCTCGGAGGCGGCGGTCACCGTTGTCGAGCTTGCGGCGCACCTTCGATGCCAGCATCGCAAGAAACGCCCTGATCTTCGCGGGCGTGTTGGCGCACTGCCGGACCACGCTGCGGCGGACATGCTTGAGGACCTTGGTGAACGACAGACGATCGGGGTCGATGCCGTGCCCGTCGGCCAATTCCATGATGATCCTTGTCAGACAGTGGTGGACGGTCAGGTGGGCCCACACCTCCTGACGTACCAAGTCCGGGCCGGCCGAGCGCAGCACCTGCTGCGGACCGCGTTGGAATGTCTTGATCTGCCGGTAAGACGACTCCACCTCCCACCTTTCGTGGTACAGCGCCGCCAGTTCCACCGCCGGATGGGCATCAGGGTCGAGCAGGTCGGTGAGAAGCCTGATGACCTCACCTCCGTCCACTGTGTACTCGATGACGCGAACCAGCACCCCGCCAGGATGGGCACCCTTCTGCCCTGCTAGGTTCATCCGCGCCAGGTAAGTGCCGTCGGACAGGACCCGGACCGGGCGGCGGGCGACACAGTTCAGCGGCACGTGTCCGCATGCGCTCGGCGAGTCCCTTTCTCGGGCTGCCGACCAGTCCACTCAGGACACGGCGGGTCTGGATCCCGACATCGGCGGCTTCGGAGTGCCAGTCAAGGAAGCCGGCGGCGATCTCGTCCAAGGCCGACTCGTCGCGTAGATCGGCACCGGTGGCGGCGACCTGCGCGATCACGCACGCCATCTCGGTGTCGTCGCTCCACTGCCCCGGCTCGTACCCACCCAGCCCACCACCCAGCATTTCCGCGGGCTCGCCCGCACCGGGCAGCGGCCGGCTGCCGAACTCGTAAGGCACTCCGAGCGCATCCCCCGCCGCGGCGCCCACCAGCGCACCCACCGCCCGATCAAGCTGTTTGGCATTCAGGTCCATCAGCTCACTCCTTGTTGTTCAGGTGGCTACGAGTTCGTGGCGTGGGTTGATCGCCACGATGTGCACCGCACGACCCCGCCACACCAGCACCGACAGCACCACATAGGGCGACCTTGCTCGCCCGCTCGCGCCGAGCCCAGCACCCGGCTCCGGCGCCACCGCGACCGTGGCCACCTGGGCGGCGAACCGACGGGCACGCCGCCCCGGGGTCGCCACCGGTGCGGCGGAGACCGCGTCGACCGCCGCCGCATGCACCAGCCCACCCCACACCTGGGCGAGTGTCCGGGGCGAATCGAACACCTCGAGAGACACCGGCTGTCCCCCGATCCCGATCAGCACCCCGGTCTGGAACGGCAGCGGGGACAGTCCTGCGACCAGTGCCGCGGCCGCCTGCTCGACCCGATCGGTCGCGGCGAGCAGCGAATGGGTGTCGGTGCCGCCGTGGCGGTCCTCGTACCGGCTGACCCGCTCCCACACCGCCCCCTGGCCTTCGGCGGCGCGCACCACGACCGGGGCATGACGCCCTCGCCGTGCGTGCCCGCCGCCGCCATTACCCCAGCGTCCCTGCTCGACACACCGCACCGGCAGCACCACCTGCGCGTTCGCGGCGACCAGCGCCGACTGGGTCGCGACCCGGTGCTGCCAGCCGCCCTCCAGCAACTCCCCCTCCAGGACCAGCGCCGGCTTCGACCCGGAGTTGGTCACCTCCAGCTCGGCCACCGACGGCGTGTCCGGCCGCTCCGCTACCGACACCTCGGCAGCGTGGACCGCGTACCCAGGCGAGGTGACCGCTGTCCCGCTCCAGATCGGGAACAGGCTCAACCCACCCCGCGTCACAGGGCGTCCCACATGCACGTCGACGAGATCCACCACAACCTCCACAGTTAGCGCAAGAACGCGCTAACAAAATAAGAGCACATCTGCGCTAACCTGTCCACTGTGGAGTGGCGAGACAACGCGGGCAAGCGGCTCAGTGACTATCCGCGACCGTCGGTCGCGGTGGACGTCGCCGTGCTGACCATCGATCCGGAGCGCACCTCGCTGATGGTGCTGTTGCACCAGCGTGACGAAACATTCGCCACCGGCCGGTGGTCGCTGCCCGGCACCTTCGTCCGCGAAGACGAACAGCTCGCCGAGGCCGTCCGCCGTGCGCTGGACACCAAGGTCGGCGTGTCCGGACGCGCACCACAGCAACTGCACGTCTTCGACGAACCCGACCGGGACGACCGCGGCCGAGTACTCACCGTCGCCCACCTCGATCTCATCGCCTTCGACCAACTCGACACCTCCCGTCACCCGGGATGTCTCCTCGCCCCCATCCACGGAGACCCGCCCCACGCCGTACTGCCGGACGGGAACAGCGGCGGCCTCGCGTTCGACCACGACGAGATCGTGGCGCTGGCGGTCCGCTCGACGAGGGCCGCCTACCGGGACCGGCCCGACCCAAGCCACCTCATCGGGCCCGAGTTCACGCTCCGCGAGTTGCACCGCCTGCACGCGGCAGTGCTCGGCGACGACATCCTCGCCAAGGACACCTTCCGCCGCCGCATGCTCCCCCACCTCATCGAAACCGGCCGATACAGCGACGGCACGGTCGGCAAACCCGCCCGTCTGTTCCAACGCGCAAGTCCCTGAACGCGACCAACACGGATGGGAGCCGACCTGGCGGGTCATGTTCCGGCCGCTGATCGGGTTACGACGTGGTCGAACCCGACCCGCACAACGACAGCCAACTCCGTTGCCGTACAAGTGCATCGACGCCGGCGGGCGTCAGTGGGTTCCTGGGCACGGTCGGCGTTGCCCCTAACGACGGTATTCACGATCCGTGGTAGGCGAACTGGTCGAGGCGGGAGCGGGCGACGTCGCGTTCGCGATCATCGAACAGCGACTCGAACTGCGGCTGGAGCACCAAGGCTTCCACGGTGAGGTCGAGCCTGCCTCGTTCCCAGAGCGCGGCGAATCCATCCGAGACCGCCGGTGCGTTGAGCAGTTTGCGGGCGGTCGCGAGTGGCCCGATGTCAGCAAGCATGCCGAGGAAATAGGCGGCGGTGTAGTTGGCCTCCGCGTGGGCGCGGTCGTAGACGCCGCGCATGGCATGTGCGAATTCTCGTTCGTTCGTGGCCAGTTCGCTGGGCGCTGGCGCCGCTTCCCGTGGTTCAGGTGCGGCTTCCAGTTCCCCCGCCGATAGTTCGTTCCGGCGGTGCGCGTATCCGAGCAGCGCGTCCACAGAGGTGAACACCCCGTATCCCAGTTCCTCCAGTCGGGGCAGGTCCGCGGCTTCTGGGTCGAGTTCGAGGGCGATGGGAGCGCCCTGGCCGGGCTGGAGCCCTTCCGGCCAGAAGGCCTCGGCCATGGCGAGCACCCGCCCGTTCTCCGGGTCGGCGATCTCGGCGTCCAGGGCTGGTTCGACCAAGCCCATACTCAGAAGTTCGTCGATCAGGTGCTGCACCTGCGCCGCCCGGGCGTCGTCGACTTCGACGGCGGTCACGGCACCGAAGGGCTCAAGCGGCACCAGCTCGACGGTGGCGCCGCCCAGACGAAGTTCGGTGAGGAAGGACTGCGCCGCGTGGGCGAGCAGTTCCCGCCGGGCGGCGAGGAACCGTTCGTAGTTCTCGACCCGCCACAGTTCGGGATCGGTGGGGATCCACTGCGACTCGAGCGCGCCGGGGTGCTTCGCTTGGACTTCCGCGAAATAGTCGGCGGGCGTCCGCGCCCCGACCGTGAGGTTCGTCTGCTGTGTGAGGAAGCAGAGGTTCGCGATCGCGTTGACAATGGTCCGGTCGAACCCAGCCTGGTACAGCAGCGCCTTGGGGAAGATGTGGTGCACCTGGAGAGATGTCAGCTTGCCCAGCATCTCGGCCTTCAGGTTCAGGCCGGAGCCGAAGTCCCTGGCGCCGCTGACCCGCGTGAGCATGTACAGCAGCGGGTAGAACCTCGATCCCATGGTCGAACCATCGAAATCACGAGGTCGCAGATCGAGGTTGCCGCCTCGCCAGCGCTCGAGGGATTTGATCAACCCGTCGATGCCGGACTCACACACGATGTCGTAGTCCTGCTGCAAGGTCGTCTCCGTTGAACCGGTGAATCGTCCCCAGAGGGAGGAGTGGACGTACCAGAACAACGTTTTGTCTTGTTGCTCCTGATCCTTGAACTGCCCGCCCTCGACGGCGAGCAGGCGGGACACGACCGGGAAGGCGTAGCGGCCCATCAGCACCCGGTTGTGGTCGAGTCCGAGACGGCTCGACACGACGTCGAGGAAGGTCCCGATGTAGTCGCCAGATTTCGTCAGCGCTTCCTGGAATGCCACGGCGGGCAGTTTGTCGAGTGCTTCGAACTTCGATCGGCCGGTCGCGACGGCTGTGGTGTTGCGCAGCAGCCAGTCGAGGGAGAAGTTGAACCCGGCCTCCTTCCAGCGGGCGAGCATGTCCCGCATCGTGACGCGCGCGTCGGTCCACTGCGCGCAGAGCTTGGCAAGCGCGAGATCGCCCTTGGAGAGCTTGGTGCCACCGGAGTTCACGCGGTTGAAGATGTCGACGATCTCGTCGACGGACTTGTCCGCTCCGGTGATCTTCTCCTGATGGAACTCACGCTCCCGGATCTGCCAGAGCTTGTTCAGTCGGTCCAGATAGATGTTGGCCCGCTCGGGCGAGTGGGCGAACTTCGCCAGGAAGGGAACCGGGCCCGACTTGAAGAGTTCGGTGACGTCGACCCACAGGCTGTCCCCGACCATCTTGCCCGGCGCGTAGAACTCGAAGGCCTCATTGTCGACATTGAACCGCAGACCCGTGAACGCGTTGGCGTCTCCTTCAAAGAAGTTCGGGGCATGACCCCTGATGAGACCATAGAGCGTGGTTACCCGCTGCTGCCCATCGAGGAGCAGCAGATGGGTACCGGTTCCGGCCATCGAGCCGCGCACCGACACACCACGACCCGGCGTCTCCCACAACAACAGCCCACCGACAGGATGACCTTTGTAGAGCGATCGCATGAGCCCACGCACCTGGTCCCGGTTCCACACATAGCCGCGCTGGAACTCGGGCAGCAGCACCGTGCCGGCGTCGATCTGGTCCAGCATTGTGGAGAGCTTCGCCATGCTCGCTCATCTCCCTTGCAGTTCGCTGTCCGGGTATTCGACCGGAAGCGCGCTGGCGAGCCGTTCGATGAAACGGGGCGTGCCGTCGGCCTTGACAATCTCCCGCTTGAGACGGCGAACCACAGTTTCCTTGACTGCCGCGTTGTCCGGACCGACGCCGCGAGCGAAGCGCTGGTCGTCCAGGTCTCCAGCACACGCGGTGAACGAGGCCCGATAGCCGTTGAGTCGCCCGTGGCGGACAACGTCATCTCCAACGTCAATGTAACGCTACGGACCGTAACGGTCGAGTCGCCAAATCGGGGGAAGGCCGTGACCCTGCGTTGGGGTAAGCCGGGCCACTACTCAAGCGGATTCTGCCCGCTTCAGCCCGCATCATTCGTAAAGCACGCCCACAGATTTCGCCCGGACGCTCCGAATCGGCTCTAACAAGCGGTACCTGCAGTAAGCCTTTCGAGGTACCAGTCTGTCGCTGTATGTGACCATGTTGTGCGGTCGTAGTCGGTGAAGAGCAGGACAAGGCCACCGTGACCGGAAATCCCGGATCCTGTCTTGCGGTGACATGCATCCCGAACGAGCCTGTGCCTGCCGATAACTCCATCCATGCAGGTTGAAGCCGTGCGTGGTGTAAGGGGCGAAGTGCTCGTGGTGCGGCCGAAGGTCCGCAACGACGTCGACTGACGCGGCATGATGACCGGCCATGCTGCTCCGACTGGCCTACCTGAGCGTGACCAACGCGTTCGCACTGCTACGCCTATTACCAATGAGCGACCGGGATGTGAACGCTCACGTAATTCGGTTCTGGCACGGGAACAGTGAAGCGGTGACCGAGCGTGCCGATCGTCAGGCGCGGTTGAGGATGCGGCAGCGGAGCAAGTCGAGCTTGGCCCGACCAAACATGGTCCTCTTCAACATTTTCACTCGATTAACTTGACCTTCGACCGGGCCGGAATTCCAGTGGAGGGTCAGCCCGGCGGTGACGGCGGCCTGATCGCGTCGCAGCCCCGTGACCAACGACTGCAGGGCGGGAAGAGCGTTTGCCTGGACCGATCGCATCCAGTCCTCAAGAAGATCGCCGCGTAGTTCGCGCATCATGGTCGCGAACTCGCGTACGTGCCCTGCTACGGCGTCGAGTTCGGGGCAGCGGGACAGAATCTCCTTGAGCCGCACCGTGTCTCCGGCACTCAGGTTGTCGGGCTTGGTCATGATCCATCGGACTACCCGGCGCGGCTTGGGTGGTGTCGGCTCCGCGAGCGGTGCGGTGAGCGTGGCGCGGAACGGATGGGTGTAGCGGCGGACGGACTGCACGCTGCCGCGCCAGCCCAGGGCTTGGATCTCGACGTGCAGAACGGCGGCGGCGGTGCAGCCCTCGTTCCATCGTTGGTTGAGATACGGCTTGTACCGGTCGAGTGTGCTGGTCCGGTTCACCGCTTTGACCAACAGTTCTTCCACGTTGGTCGCCTGGGCGAAGCGGCGCACCGTGGAGTGATCCAGTGTCAGTTCGCGGCTGATCGTGCTCAGCGAGTGTCCCTGGGCGAGTAGGCCTTGGACATCGGCGAAACGCTGGCGGGTTCGTGCTACCAGGGGGCGTTCCCGTCCGCAGACATCCTGTGTCCCGTCCGGCTCGACCGCAGGGGCCTGCGATACCGGGGGTGGTTGGCTATCATTCCTGTCGGGCGCGGGTTCTGGTTCCCGCAGGCAGGTGTGGTGGGCGACGACCGTCTTCTCGACGGCCTGGCCGAGGTTGGCCCACAGGTGATACCGGTCGGCGACCTGGATCGCGTCCGGTGCGCCCAGACGTGCGCCCTCGGCAAAGGCGCCGGCACGGTCCCGACACACGATCTCCACACCAGGATGCGCGAGCAGCCACGCGGTGAGCGTGGCGGCCTCGCGGTCGGCGAGGACATCGACCGGCCGGTGGGTCTCCATGTCGAGCAAGATCGTGGAGTACACATGTCCTCTCTTGAGGGCGAAATCGTCAACGCCCAGTACTCGTGGGGTGGTGATCTGCGGCTCGGGTAAGGCCCGCATCAGCCGGAGCAGCGTCATCCGCGACACCGTGATCGCCATTCCCGCGGCCAACCGGGCGCCGGCCCTGCCGGCCAACGCCAACCCGATCGAAGTCAACGCCCCACACAACAGTGAACTTCGCCGACGACGCCGCGATGCCAGCCCCTGCACCTGCTCGACGAACGTCCGACGCCGACAGTTGCCGTTGCGGCAGAAGAACCGCCGGACCCGCAGCATGATCCGTACCGGCTGACCACCGGCGGGCATATCGGCGATCTGACGTTCGTACCGGCTGTGCACCGATGCCGAGACGGTGTCACAGCCCGGACACACCGCTATGGCGCTGTGGGGCCGCGCCCGGATCCGCAGAGTGCCGTCCTCGACGTCGATCTGGTCGACAACGACCCCAGCCAGATGCGGGAACACGACCTCGACCAGTTTGGCATCACACACAACCGAGCATGATCACCGACGAAGATCACGGACCGTCACCGCGGTCACGCTTCCCGTGCCAGAACCGAATTACGTGAGCGAAAACCCCTCAGACCTGCGGAAATACTTGAGCGCTGACACGACCTGGCGGAGTCCGGACCGGCAGGCGCCGAGTACGCGCAACTGCGGCGAGCCAGGCGGCTCCGCCGCACCACACGACACTCGTCCTGCTTGCCTGCGATGACGTCAACGCCGCTGCTTGACCTTCGTCCTTCACGACACCGAAGTGAGTGCCCGCCCATGGGACAAGCACACGCCGACCCCGCCGTCGTCGCAGCCAAACGCGCACGAGTTCGGGAACCACACGTAGCGCCGCTGTCGGAACTGGCGGACAAGATCGCGGAAGCCGAAGGGCTCCCCGCGGGTGCGGTCCCCTACCCGGACCCTGACTTCGGCGGCATCCAGGCCCGAGCCCTGTTCCTCCTCGACAACCCCGGACCACGAGCCAAAATCGGCACCAGCGGGTCCGGACTACTCAGCATCGACAACAACCCCTCCGCGGCCCGCGCACACGCCGCCTACCAACGATTCCACCTCGACCACGGCATGTGCCTGCACTGGAACGTCTGCCCGTTTCCCACCGCACTCGACCAGTCCAGCACCGCCGAACGCATCCGCGCGGTCCGCCACACCACAGAACTACTCAAACTGTTGCCACGTCTGGAACTCGTCGTGCTCCTCGGGCGCGCAGCCGAGGACGGATGGCGCCGAGCAGCAGTATGACGTGACGACCTCACCATCCTCACCGCACCACACCCGTCCAACCGCGGAATCAACGCGGTACCGGGCGACCAGGAGCGCTTCCTGGCCACGATGAAACGCGTCGCCGACGACCTCAGCTACCCGGCACGACACCCCTGATGAACCCATACTGGAAACACGTATGTGATCACCTTCGGACGCACCCCGACACCGGTGCAGTTGACCGCCGTTACCTGCGGTTTCGCGCCGTTAGACGCAGTTGAGCGCAGTTCGGAAGAGCACAACTGTGTCAACGTAAATCCCAAAGAGCCCTGACCAGCGGAAACAGAGGCACCCCACGTCATTATGGTGCCATAGCAGGACATTGAGAGCAGCTCGGCGCCGTTCAGCGCGTCCCACTGCTCCCAAACTGCTCCCACAACTGTGCTCCCACGCCACTCCATCCCATGGCAGCCACATCGCTCTGCATAGACCCTGACGCAGAGTCGTTGCACCGCTCGACTTGTGCACGACGACCTCGAAGCGACCTCTCCACCATCCGCCCACACGGGGCTATCACCTCTACGCGCGAACACACCTATGTCATCAAGAGAATCCTGGACAACTCCACCCAGCACCGGATCCGAGATCGATCGCTTTACGAGGGGAACGACGACCTGCCCGATAGCACCGTGGAGCCGAGCGACGTGCTCCAAGCAGCTCACCAGAAGGGTGATCGTGCGAACGACTTTGGTGACTTTCTTTGTTTGTCGGCGAAGTGTCCATGAACCCGTAGCTACCGGCACCGAAAAACACCCTATTGTCGACAGTATATCCGACAGCCTTGGTCAAAGTGACCGTCGCATTGTCCAGAAGAGCCAGTTATCATGAGCCGCGCATGAGGCCACGTCCCATCCGCGAGAGCCCATGACAGACAAGGCGCTCACCATCTCGGCAAAACTTCCCGTAATGAGGTCTTCCTGACCTCCAGGAAGGTTGATGCGCATGGAATGATTGGCCCACAGCCATTCGATGGCGCAGAATCGAACGGCAACATCAGATATCAACCACCATGTTCCTAGATTGAACTTGCACTTCATCGCACAGCTCGCGGCGGGCAGTACATGGCATGGCATCTGACTCGGCGAAGCCCTGACGTCAACGCCGATATCCACTTTCGCAACCACCCGGATAGCCGCAGTCACATCACTTTTGCGAATGTCCGCAATTCTGCGGTCCACACTCGAATGCGCGCGGTTAGTCTTTGGCACTTCGATCGACAAGTCCGACGGCCGTGAGCGGTGGAGTGGAACAACAGGGCACAACCCCCGGCAGGGCGGGCGGTACGTCGAACACCGTGCACGGCGTCGTCAACGGAGTCGTGTTGCAGGCCGGGAACATCCACGGCGACGTGCACCTCCACCAGGCCGCGCTGGCATCCGCTCCCGCGGCACCACGTCCAGCGTCCGATCACCGATCGTCCGGGCTGGAACCGGAGGTCGAGGTCGGTGCTGGCAGGTACCTCGTGCACGATCAGCCCGCCGACGCCGTGTCGGCAGGTGACGGCGGTGCCGTCGTGCGGCAGGCGAGGTGCCTTCGGCTGACGGATCGTGGCGGGTTCGGCTGGTTGCGGCGGGTCGAGGTGCGCCACGGTACGCCTTCCGCCCGTCATGCGCTGCGGGCGCTGGCGGCGGAGCATGACCTCCTGCGCCGGCTGTCGGGTGAAGTTCCCCGCTTGCCCGTGGTGCTCCAGTTCGTCGAGGGCCCTGGTGACACCGCCACGCTCGTGACCGCGTGGCCGGAGACCCGGTCGCACCGGGCGTGCGATCCGCTCGACGTCCTCCTGCTCCGTGGACCACTGCGGGACGCTGGTGTGCTGGCGCGGGTGTGCGACGCCCTGGCAGGCCTGTGCACGACGCTCGGCGCGCTGCACGCCCACCGCACCGTGCACGGCGGGCTCAGCCCCGCCAGGCTGATCATGTGCGACGACGGCTCGCTCTCCCTGCGGGACCTGGCTCGAACCGATCCCGGCCCGCCCGAGTACCCCGCGCCCGAACAGCTCGCGCGCACTTCGCCGGGGCCGTGGACGGACGTCCACCAGGTCGGCGCCATCGCCTACCACCTGGTCACCGGTCGACCTCCGAACCCACGTGCTCCGCTGCCGGTCAGCGCCTGGGCACCCGACGTGCCCCAGGACCTCGCCGACACCATCGACGCCGCCCTGATCCCGGAGTACGCGAAGCGCCCGGACGCGGCAACGCTCGGAGCGCGGTTGCGCGGCCTGGCACACCCCACTCACTGAAGGAGCACGGTGCGTTCCGTCCAGTTGCCCCTCAACGGGGTGATCCACCTTGTCGCGTCCGCCGAGGACGACCAGCGGTTGCGCGAGAAGATCCGCAACCACCCCGGTCTGCCGCAGAGCGTCGAGCAGCTTGTGACCGAGCTGTCCACCACGTTCGGGGCTGGCGTGCCAGCGACGGTGGAGGAGCCCAACCGGTTGAACGGCGGTCGCACGCTCCTGGTCCACGGCAGCGCATGGTCGGCGCGCCTGGAACCGACCCACTCCGGGCGCGGGTACAAGGTCAAGCGGATCGACCCGCTCCGCATCAGGGACCACCACCGACTCGCCCGGCACTTCCTGTCCCTGCACACGAACGGTTGGCGGCGCGTGGAATCCCTCCACGAGCTGCACGAGGACGCGCGCTCGTTCTGGCCGCACATCGAGCAGCAGTGGGAACGGCTCGTGCAGTCGCGGGCCGAAGCGACGGCGGCTCCCGCTCTCGAACCGCACCACACGGCGTTCCTCGACACCGTGGAGCTCGTCGTCGACGCGGGCGAGCGGATCGCCGCGACCGCCGCGAGGAGCGAGCGGCCCTACCCGTACCGCGAGATCGCCCCGGTCGGTGAGCAGCGGCAGGGTACGCACGCCGTCTACGGCTTCACGATGGCCGGAGCGGGGATGCCGGAGGAAGGCGCTTTCGTCCAGCTGAGGGGGTACGACGAACACCGGGGTCAGGTGGTGCGGCTGGACGACCGGTTGGCGACGGTCCGGTTCGACGAAGCCGTGGACTGGAAGTCGCTGCCGAAGACCGGCGAGCTGGAGACGACCACGAGCACCGTGGTCTTCAAGAAGCAGAGGGAGGCCATCACCGCGTTGCGGGACCGGCGAACGCGCAACCCGCGCCTGCTGCCTGCCCTGGTCGACGCTCGCGCCCTGTGGCTCAACGAAGCCAAGGACACCCCCACGGAGGCCCTTGACCCGGACCAGGCGCTGGCGTTCCGCCGAGCCTTGGCCGTCGAGGACCTGATGCTCGTGCTCGGGCCGCCGGGCACCGGCAAGACGCGGGTGATCAGCCAGGTCGCGAACGCGGTGGCGAGAGGCGACGGGTGGACACGACCACCGCAGCGGGTGCTCGTTACCTCGCACTCCAACCGCGCGGTGGACAACATCCTGCCCAGACTGTCGCCGGATCTGGTGGTGGTGCGGGTCGGCAACCCCGGCACGGTCACCGACGAGGGTCGGCCCTACCTGCTGGACGAGCAGGCACGGCAGTTGCGCGGCCAGATCGTCGCGGGCGTCGATCGTGGACTTCGCGAGTTCACCGACCTGGAGGTCGCGCAGAAGTGGGCCGACGAACTGGCGGACCGGGTGGACGGTCTGGTGGCCGCGTACGCCGACACGGACGCGGCGCACGCCGCCGTGGCAGCGGCTCGGCGGGCCGCCGGAGTGCCCGCCCAAGCGGCGGTGGACGGGCTGGAGTGGACCTTGGCCGATCTCGACCAGCGACTGGCTCGTGCCCACCGGGCGATCGGCCGCGCCGCGCGGGTCGCCAGGATTCCTCTCCTCGGGTGGTGGGGTCGGATGCGGGGCGCTGCGCTGCGAGAGCAGGCACAGCAGTTCGACGTGACCCGGCACGGTCACTTCGAAGCACTGCGCCGTGCCCGTCAGCACTTGGACGCCGTCACCAACCACTCCCCCGAGGTGCGCAGTGCGGTCTCGGCGCTGGCCGACCGGTGGGATCTGGCGGAGAAGGCGAGGGATGCCGCGCTCACCGCCGCACACGCGTCTCGCGCGGCGGTCGGCGGTTCCGAACCGCCGCCCCAGGTCCGCGACACCTCCGACATGGCGGCCACCCGGCAGGACCTGACGGGTCTGGTGTCGTGGCTCCAACAGCGGCTGCCGTTGTTGCGGGTCCGCGCGCGGCTCCTCGGCGAGTGGCACCAGGAGGTGTCCGGCGCCACGACCCAACTGCACCCGGAACTGATCCGCTACGCCCACGTCATCGCGGCCACCACGATCGGCACGGCGTCCCGACCGGAGCTGTCGGACGTCGACTTCGACCTCGTGATCGTCGACGAGGCGGGACAGATCGGCACCGCTGACCTTCTGGTGCCGCTGGTGCGCGCTCGACGTGCGGTTCTCGTCGGCGACCAGCAGCAACTGCCGCCGTTCCTCGACTCCGAGGTCGAGGCCTGGGGCAAGGAGGCGGGCGACCCGCGCATTCGTGAACTGCTCACCACGAGCGCGCTGGAACACCTGGCCAACCGCCTGCCGCGGACGAACGTCGTGCCGCTGACGTGGCAACGGCGGATGCCCTCGGTGATCGCCGACTTCAGCTCGCGGATGTTCTACGGCGGCAAGCTGCGCACGGCGGGAACGCACGTGCACGACGACGACCTGTTCGGCAGTCCCATGGTGTTCGTCGACACGGCCCGCCTCCCCGCGCACGAGCGGCACGAACGATCCGCTCGGCAGCTGGACCACCGGCAGACCGGCTACGACAACCCGGCCGAGGCGCTGCTGCTGGCACGGCTGGCCGCGCGCTACGACGCGGCAGGCCGCGACTGGGCGGTCATCGTGCCCTACGCCGCGCAGGTCAAGGCGATCACCCGAGCGATCGTCGAGCTGATCGGCAACGAGCCGCGGGTAAAGCTCAATGTGGGTTCCGTCGACTCGTTCCAGGGCGGCGAGCGGCAGGTGGTCCTCTACGGCTTCACCCGCAGCAACGAGAACGGCAACGTGGGCTTCCTGCGTGAACTGCGGCGGGCCAACGTCGCGTTCACCCGCGCCAAGGAACAGCTCGTGCTGGTCGGCGACCTGGACACGGTGACGATGGCGCGGGACACCGGGTTCCGCGACCTGGCACGGGCGTTGCGCGACCACGTGGCGACGGTGGGCGAGATCAGGCAGTACGACGACGTCCTCGACAGGATCGGTGGCCGATGATCACCAGGACGAGGTTGTTCCCCTATCCCGAGCAGCGGGCACTGGAGGACGCGGCGTTCGAGCGCGAGATCGTCCCGACGCGCATCCACTCGCTGCTCCTGCCGGTGTGGAAGGCGACCGTGCGGGCCACGGTGGTCGTCGCCGAGGACTACGACCTCATCGACCGCTACCTCGCGCGCGGCATCGCCGAAGCGGGCCTGTCCACCACGACCGAGCTGGCCGAGTTCTTCGCGCTGGACCCGCCGCTGGTGGACAGGGCGCTGCGCGCGTTGGAGGCGGTCGGCCACCTCAGGGCGGTCGACGGTCGCTGGTGGCTCACCGACGTCGGGATGAGGTCCGTGCGGGACGGCAGGCGGTACGAGGTCGCCAACGAGGACCGCCGGGAGCTGTACTTCGACAGCTTCGGCAGCCGCCCGCTGCCGAAGGTCTGCTACGACCCGCGCAAGGTCACCCTCCTGTCGATCGAGGACTCGACGTCCTCCGACGGCCGATTCGCCCCCCTCTTCTCCCGCTGGAGCTTCAACCCGGACGCCTTGCTGACCTTGTCGGCCCACCCCGACCGCGCCAGGTTCAACCTGCCCGAGCGGATCGACGACCCGAGCTTGATCGGACCGCCCGAACTCGCGTACCTGCCACTGGTGGTGGTGAGCGGGGTGTCGCGATCAGGCCTGCCGCAGTACCTGGCCTACAGCCAGGCGTCGGGTGAGGCCGACACGGACCTGAGCGCGCTCGTCGAGTCGACGCCCGACATCACCCGGAGCCTGGAGAACGAGCAGTACGCCGTGAATGCGGAGCACGAGGAGCGACGGGCACGGGAATGGGTCGATCAGAACGAGCTGACCGACCACCGCTTGCTCCGGCTGCCCAGCGGTATCCTCCGGATCGTCCTGCCGGGCAAGCACTTCGGGGCAGACGGTCCGCTGCCGATGTACCAGCTCGGGTCGTTCATCGTGCGCGGCAACGGTTTCTTCCAACCGTGGTGCGACGACCAGCGGCTGCGTCGGCGGGCGCTGCTCAGCCGCGTGAAGTCGCTGCTGGGCACGCGCTCTCGGATCGGGGCCGCACGGATGTGGCCGCGGATCGAGCGGGTGGCCCGCCAGCTCGACGTGGGCGGCATCGACCAGGCCGAGCTGCGCGCCTTGGCGGTGCGAGCGGGTGATGCCGCGTTGGTCGCCCAACTGGATGAGCTGGCGAATAACGCTTAACACTCCAGCCACACTTGGTGACTATGTGCGTTTCCGCTGGTAGTGGCTCTTTTAGTACGATACCGCTGGCGTCGACGCCAGCGGGACCTGTGCTCGGCCGAGTAGCCGGGGGCATCTCAGCCCCCGGCCCTCACAGATCCGGACGGTCGCGGTAGGAACCGCCCTTTCGGGCGGCCCCCCGCGCAGATCCCAGCGAGCGGAACTACCGCACTGGGCTCCTGCCTTGGGTGCGGGCGTCGAATCGCACACTCGGCCATGGATGCATAATCT
>Ga0307507_10007576_pt1 | contig 15636 bp, 7 predicted proteins | sample 7_EM_MG_FD_207223 | JGI IMG/M metagenome (GOLD analysis project Ga0307507, IMG submission 207223) | Populus trichocarpa ectomycorrhiza microbial communities from riparian zone in the Pacific Northwest, United States - 7_EM | ecosystem: Host-associated > Plants > Roots > Unclassified | place... | reverse complement strand
CAGTATATTAATTATATATAGGTATTATAATACGGCTCTTATATAGCAAGAATATAGTGTTTCTCTAGGTCTAGACTGTCTAGTAGGGGCCTTACTAGACGGTGGTTCGTATTGCCGCAGTTATACTGTATAATAGTTAAGTGGTGGACCCCCAGTAGGGGTCCTTCACCTCTCCTTTGCTCCTTGCTTCTTCTATTTCTACTTTCTTTAAAATATTCAGAACTTCCATCTCCTGTGTTTACTCCCTGGCCACTACTTATTTTATATAGAGCTTTCTATTCCTATATCTTGTATTCCTACTAGCCTTTCTAAATCTGAGTCTGTTATTGCCTCTAGTTCTTCCCCCGTTCTTACCAGTTAGCTGTGTGCCCCTTATAAGCTAGCTATATATATTGTATTTACCGCGTTAAATCTAATTCTTAATTGTCCCGGCCTTAAACTTGCTATAGCTGTCCATAGAGGTCTTCCTACTGGGCGTTCTCTCCCTTATGTCCCATATATCCCTTATGTCCCTATTCAGTCTAGTAATGTCGCGCGGCGTCGCTTTTGGCCCATTAAGGCTTGGGATGGCTGGCTTAGCCCCCTAGTATTAAAGGTAGGAAACGCTAGGAAGACACCTGCGTCCCCTTAGCTTATTGCCTATTGTTTCTATTTATATAACCTAGCATGCAGTTATTCCTATAGCTATTAAGCCCTTTCCTTCCGTCTTCTATATTTAATGCAGTCTTCTCTCTCCTACGCCTTATGTGTGCTTCGGTAATAGTTTGCGCATTTTATTTGGTCTTAATTTATACATTGTCTTATATTGTGGGGGCCTATATAGTAGCCGCAGCACACCTGTGCTGCGTATGTAGATTAGGTGTGTCCCTATTATATACAACAATAACATCGTTCCAGGCGTAGTCTATGGTTGTAGAGTCTTGTGTTATATATAAGGCCATTTATAATTATTCCTTTTTGGATAAGGAGTTTTTGCATTCCTAGTGTATATACACTGACGATAAGGGAGCCATGCGTTTATTTATTGTTTCCCTAGCGAGTCTCTAGCGCCCCTTGTGTCCTCTTATTATTCTTATTATATACTTAGTTTGTATTTTCCTGTTAAAGCTATTAGATCTGGGTAATTACAAGTCCTAGTATAAGGCGTTCCGTTTGTTTTACTATCTCCTATATAGTTGCTGTATTATCCGCCTGGCGTCCCATTTCTATCCTAAGGCTTATAGGAACTGACAGGACTTCAACTAGGTGATCTTTATAAAGCACTTTTATGCTAATACGCTCTCCTAGCCTGTCCCCTGCCCTTACAGCCTGTTCCTTTGCCTATTGGTCCTTTAGGGTAACTCTAATGTCTCTACTCCTAAGGTGTTAGACTGCGACGGCGTTATAGACCTCCTTGCAAATCTCTATAAGAACTTCTGTTTCTAATTATCCCCTAAATTCCTCTGCCTTTTCTATATTTGGTTATATTGTGATTGTATACCCAGTTGTTGTCTTTAGGGGGGTAGGTTCCCTATGCTATAGGAGCATAGTTACGGCAGCCCAGGTGCGGTTCGCCTGTTAGGGGGGTTTTTATTTATCTTTAATTTTGTTTAGCCATTAGAGGATTTAATTAAGGGTTTGCTAGAGGGGCGCCTAAGGTTCGCTAGACTAGAGCCATTCTGCTAGCTGTATTAGTTTATAATAGCTAATAGATACTCCCCTATAGTTCCAGATACTAAACGCGTCTAATAGGCTTTGTATTTTATTAGATGCCTTCTTAATTAGGGTATTTCCGCTTTCTGGTGTGGTATTCGCCCGTCCTTATTATTGTTATGGGGGGCCATTGTTAGGTATAGGTCTGGCGGTCACGCGCGACTGCGTACCACCGTCGTTCCACCTGTGCCTCCCCTGTGATGCATGCATCTTAGGGGATTATTAGGGTGTTTTTTAGGGTTCTTTTGGTTGGTTTGGTCTTTTTGGGCCGGGTGCAGCAAGAGCTCTAAAAGATCCAAAAAGTCTCCTAAGATCCTAAATATTAATTAGTCTTCCTATTTAACAAGCTTTTAGATAAAGGCTTAGGCGGTATATTTGTCGCTTATATTAGCAAGGCTTGTAGTAGGCAGTTTGTAGGCCTTATTAAGACAATATTATTAGATTTGTTTTCTTTATAAGGAGTATTTATATTATATAGGTTTTAACTTAATATATTTCTTAGCCGGTATAGGCAGTTCTAATAAGCTTTTTCTAATCCGCCACTAATGTGGTTGTTATAGAGCTTTATTCTTAAAACTCTATTATTCTATAATAACAATAATAAGGTTGTCTACTAAATAAGAGGTCCTCTTAAGCCTCTAGCGCCGCTGTTTATTACGGACTATATTAGGCTCGTTCTTAGTAAGATCCTTTTATCGTATTTAGCGTAGAGTCCGTTGTTAGCAGCTATATAGCCGCTTATTATAGGTTTTTGGCGTTATAAGTTAGGTAAACATTTACTAATTTTTCACGCCCATGTGTTAATATTGCGATAGCAATTATTATAACAATAGTAAGGCAATTAGATTTAGCTTATTAGGCGCAAACCCGGGCTTATAACCTATTAAATTAAAGTTATAGAGCTAAATCTCTATATATTGCTTATTTTCTATATAGGTGGTTAAAGAGATTTTAAGGAACTTCGACCACCGGTCGAAGTTGTTTAATTGGTTAGATTCCTACCAAGAGGTTTCTCCACAAGTCTTATTACGTGATATCGTTACGGGCTTGTTTTCCAACAGTTTCGTATAGAGCTTCGTACAGAGCTTTGTGTAGAGCTTCGTGTAGAGCTTTGTATAGAGCTTCGTGTAGAGCTTCGTGCAGAGCCTCTAGCAGAGCTTCGTGTAGAGCCTTTAGTAGAGCTTTATATGGGGCTCTATATAGTTAATTATAGAGTCTAGCTTTAAGCTAGAATTATTTATAGATTAATAAGCTCTTAATTAAATATAGTATAGACTAAAACTATGTTAGAGGCTTTACTAAAAGCTCTATATAAAGCTCTATTAGAGACTTAAAGCTTTATATAGAGCTTTACTAAAACTCTATATGTAGTTCTTTATAGGGACGTATATATTTATAATCTACCTCTATTAAAACTTTATAAATTAATAACTCTATACTATTACTACCTATTAACTTTAGACTTTAACTTTAGACTTAGGGGAAAGAGGTTGTCTTTTAATAGTTATATGCTAAAAAATATAGCAAAGACTCTTTAAAGACTCTTTAGATAGTCCCTAGATACTATTAGCTAATAGGTCTATTATTTAAAAGGGCTGTTTAGCCTATCTTCTATAAGTCTAATTTAACCCAAACTTATAGAGGATAAATTGTCCTATTTAGTTAGGTAGATAATAATGCTATTTAAGGATAGCCTAAATATTAAATAATATCTAGATAAGGCTTAGTACCTATAGAATTTTCACTATAAAATTAAATCTTTTATTTCTATTATATAGTGCTATAAATATAGTTAATACTACAAAATTTTACTTTAAAAACTTTAATAATAAGAATTATTTTAAAGTTAATATACTTTTTACTCTTTTAAGCAGTATTAAAACTAATACTAATACTAATTTAATTCTAATTACTTATATAACTTAGACCTTAAGATAAGCCTCTTTAATAAGAATTAAACTATCTACATTATTATATAAGGTAGTAACTCTTATAGTTAATTAATATTAGGTTATCTTAGACTTCTATATTATTATATAGATATATTATAGTAGGGTTATTTAGTAGTAGTAGTAGTAATAAATAATAAATAATTAGTATATCTATTAAATTTATACTATTACTCTAATTATTACTCTAGTTATTACTCTAGTTACTACTTTAGCTACTGCTCTAGTTATTACCCTAGTTATTACCCTAGTTACTACTTTAGTTTCTGATTCTACTATTATTTTATTACTACTCCTAATATTACTTTTACTTTTAGTACTATTTTAGCTACTTTTAGTACTATTTCTACAGAACTTTTTATAAGGTTAGAGGTTTCATTTATAAAGCCATTTATAAAGACAATTATAAGACTTCCTAGTATATTAGTGCTGTATATTAATAGAGCTTTAGAGCTCTAGATAGGCCTTCAAGTAGAGCTTTATAGAGAGCTTTTGTAGAGCTTTATATAGAGCCTTTATAGAGCTTTATGCAGAGCTTTTATAAAGCTTTGTATAGAGCTTTATATAGAGCTTTTACCAAGCTTCGTGCAGAGCTTTTTGCAGAGCTTTATGTAGAGCTTTTATAGAGCTTTATATAGAGCTTTAGGTAGAGCTCCGTGCATAGCTCCCCTAAGCCCTTATTCCACAGAGCTTTATATCTACGTAATATTACTTATCCTTAAGATATTTAGATAAAAGTAGTACTATTTTAAAGCGCTTTGCAAGCTCTATAAATCTATACCAATAGAAAATTTATTTATTTAATATTGGGGGGTATATTATAAGTATAAGTATATTAAGGGGATTTTGCTAGGACTATCTAAAGACTATCTAGATAGTCTCTAGATACTATAAAGGCCGCCAGTTTTAATAACCGGCCAATTTTTTAAGCGAGTATTTTACGCATTCTAGGCCCGTAATAATAAATAAATAGCAATTATACCTTAAATTTAACTACTGTAAAATCCTATAGAATAACTAATCTGCTTCTTCTCTATCGCATAATTCTTTAATTAAGAGTTTTAGGTGCTGGGTTGAATTTGCATACGAATTCCAAAAGGTAGAGAGTTTGGCGTTCTTTGCGTTTTAGCAGATGGTCGGTTTTCAAAATCGTCGGCCTTCGTATTAGCTGATAGGTCTATTATCCGAGAGGCCTATCCGGCCTATCCTCCGCAAGTCTGCCGTACACAATCTGGGCGGTCACTCTATACTAAAGCTCTATATTCTAAATATATACTAAATTCGTAACCAATATAATCTTTAAGCCTAGCTTAAGTAGGGCGCCTTAATTACTGCAGTAGTTCCTTACCTAGTGGTGACCAAGGCGCCTTAATCTTACTACTACTTCTAAATTAGGCAAAAGCTCTATATAGGGGGGTCCTGATAAACTGAATGATATTGGAAAGAATGAATGAATCTATGGAATCTAACTACGAGGAATATAGGCCTATATCTACGGATACCGAAGTGACTACTACGGAGACCGACTAAAAGCGGAACAAAGGAAGTCTGCTTATGTAAGCAGGAAACCCGTGTGGAGGACTCTTCCTGAGCCATCATCAGGTCCTAGGGAGTCTCCCCCTGGAAAACCTTATCTCTATATATATTAATTAAATTCTATATAATAAAGCTCTAAATTAAAGCTTTGGGTTAATTAATTGGCTTATTTATTATAAACTTGGGTCAAAATTTTCGTTGAGGGGACCAACGATCCGCATGTTTGGTGAGGAAAACCGTGCACGAGGTGGCACTGTGCACGAGGTGGCCGAGACTTCTAAGCGAATGACGAATCTGAAGCCGATGAAGAGCCGCAATTGGATGAAGAGTCGCAGGTTGAAGAAGAACTTCAAGCCGATAACGAGTCTCGAGTGGACAGAGAAGCACAGGCCGATGCAGAAGCTTATGTGGAGGGAGCTCAGCCACACAAAGAATTCCAAGTCAATAAAACAACGCAATCTGTTAAACTCCGGAAGCGATGAAGGCGTCCAAGTCGATGAGGAAGCTCACGCGGATGAACAAGCTGAACTGAATAAAGAGTCCCAAGCTGTTAAAGCCGCCCAAGCCGCCGAAGAATCCCGAGCCGATGGAACTCAAGTAGACGGGGTATCCCAACGTGTACAAGGTTCAAATTCTACTAAAGTACGATCGTCCGCGGATTTAGCACTGAGAGTCGTAGATGGCTAGGAAGGATTGCTCCTTATTCCTTCTCTACTTCTTCAATTTAAGTTGGGGCATGTCCACCAGTATTGACGCAAGGCCGATCAATACATTAAAGAAAATGTTGATATTACTATTTATGCGATCCCCTCTTAAATAATTCCAAAGTCTCCTGCTTCCATTATGCTTCTCTTGCTCTTGGCCTAAGCTTGTTAGGGTCCTCTTGCCTCTAATCCGATATCGAATGTGAACATCCTAGATGTGCGAAGGCGCGTAGGGGAGCAGGCACTGAAGTCTCCCGAAGGTCCTTCCGCTTTCCTCGCACTGACCCTTTCCTCGCGCCGTGCCAACCAAGACTTGCCTGCAAGTCTAGTATGTCTATGATATTGGGTAACTTTCACTTAATGAATCAACCATCGAGGCATCGAGCACCTAAGCTATTAGGCGCGTGCAACGTTCAAATACATTACCAAAACCATTAAAGTGTAAAAGCACGTGGGAAGCCGAACCACTTGCCGCCTCCTCGTAGCATTGCTGTTGACACCTTCCCAGACGCCCACATGCGCCGTATGTTTGTTTAGATTTTCAGTGGCACAGTGGAAGTTGCGAAGGTGCGCATGGGTGCAAAACACACCAGATAAATAGCCCGTCTGCCCTCATCCTCACCCACCTCTCCCTCATCCAACCTCTTCTTCATCCAACTCTTCCTCATCCAACTCTTCCTCATCCAACTCTTCCTCACCCAACTCTTCCCCATGGATCTCCCTTTGTGCAAGAGAGCCCGTCAGTCTCCAAAGGAATTTTCCTCTCTTGTCTTCTCATTACGGCCACCGTCTGTCTCTACAACCCTTCCTTGTCCATCCTGCCTTTGCCAGTTCGTCCCGCATGCATTTTCCACAGTCATCTACATCTTGACTGCAGCTTGGACTTCAGAACGACTTTCGACTGCGGCCACACCCTCCTGTCCCAGACTTTCTTCCAGACAAGGAGAGTCTGACATCACAGCCGCAAGCTCGATATCATCACCAGTCCAACAGTTCGACCAGGTCAAAGGAAACCGCGGAATCCACGCCCCACGCCTTCAAAGACCCGCAGTCTTGCCCAGCGTCCCACAGCACCCACCACATTACGTCGACTCTATCGTCGATGCATGCACGGGGTATCGGGGTTCTGGAAGGATGTAATGAGGGTACTTTGAAAGGTAGGGATGGCCCCCCAGTGATCCCAGACTCCGATGCTGAGGCTCTACACGGCTGAGAGGTTTGGTGGGTTCGGACTTAGGTAACCCCCTTACCTCGTTGATGACTAACAAGAAAAGAACAATTGGAGGGGTTGCAGGGAGAGGGAGGCCGGGGTTTTTGTATTGCACAGCACTTCCTCCCCTACCCTACTCAGTCAAGTGCAACTTTCGCGCAGGCTGACCCAAAGGAATGGGAACAGGTTCGTTCCACGGTTCGCAATTCTTGTTTCGTCAAGCGTTTCCCTTTCTTCGTTGCTTTCCCACGGTTCGAGTTCATCGTCCGCAGCTCCTGCTTCCGCGTCAGTTTCAACGTGTCCTTTCCACGCCATCTTTCCGTTTTCGCGATCTCGTACCTTTTCGGCTTCGTTGTGGTTGGACCTAGTCTTCACCAGCGCTCATACATATACTTGGCTGTCAACTGAGCTAGCCATGGATACGCGGGTGGCGGGCCGGGCATTGTGTTGACCGTTGAGGTCACTGTCAGGTACACCATCTTATGACTCACCACCTTAAGACTCACCACCTTATGACTCACCACCCTGTTTCTTGCCATCGTATGTCTTACTACCTGTTTCCATTACCTATTCATTACCTATTACCGACTGAGTGGCAATATCGACGGGGTTGCAACTGAGTTACAGTTACCAAACCGTCGTCGTCAGCCTTTGTCACCTACCTGTGTATATAGTGAGGCTCTAGAGCCTCTTGCAATAAGACAGAGTTCTCATCAGTGACTCGTCCGTTCGACACATTGGATAGTTGGGCTGCCGGGGATTCAGGCGCGAAGGCTCTAGGCGGGCTTCCCATCGGTCGCGACGATGTCGTGCGCATGTATCGTAGCTAGGCAAGGTACAAATCCATTCTTACTACTCTGCCTAGTATCTCCAATTGCTTGTGAAACCCATCTCGTGTCGTGCGAACTGTTTGCCCACCAAACCACCCAGGGTTCGTATTAGGGAGCGTTCGGTTGCAATCTGAGGTTGCTCCGTGCTTTCACCAGCGTCAACTAGTACATATTTAGCGGCGCTTGATCTGGTAGTCGTACTCGATCTGATCTGAAGCCGAGTGTTCGGTTGAGCGCTCTAGAAAGCCTCAGATGAGAATTAGAATTAGCGAAGTCTCTGCACATTAATCACCACTCACCTAGACCCCGCATAGGGCCTGCAGCTGCAGTAGCAATATCGTCGGTGGGAGGGACGATTGGGCGCATGCACGAGCAGAGCTCCACATTCAATCTGGAATCTGGAACTGAAACTGAGGGCCCCTTATTGATCTGACGCCAAGAGCTTCAGTTCAACTACTATATACGGTATGGCGTGCAAATTTGACGCGCTTGCCGCTTCAGGTTGAAAAGTCGCCAGATACACTGAACCGAACACTTAGGTTCCCAATATTATTCTGCTGTCGTTCGACCACCTAATAAGTATAATAAAAAATAGTTCAATAGTTCTCTTTTGTATTTGGGTGCAGGCGGCAGCACTAAGCCGATCGCGCTGATGGCCTTGTCGAGACGGCCGATTTTCTAATAGATGACGCGAATTCTTGCGATCCATGGATAGGGGCAGCCGTAGTACTCGGATCGATGATGCGTTGTTGAATCAGGTTGAAGGCTTCCCTAACCGCGCGTTAGGTATAACGTAACAGCCACCCCAACGAGCCAGCCACCCAATCGAGCCATCCCTTGGGCCCAACTCTCGTACGCACGGACTCTCACCCAAATTGGTCAATTTATTAATACTACACAAAAAGATTGGTATGTAGTGGTAATTCCTTGAACACCTTCGCGAAGCCTACTTTACCACATAGAGCCGTATTACGTTCCTTTCTGAGAACCTCTTCTTACTCCTTCTCCTCCCGTTCTTGGTTCCTTTAAAGAGCCTTATGTAAACAGAATGGTGCAAAAAAACTGCATAGTGGGGCAAAGGAACATCAAAACTTCTCAGTCCCTTCGCGTGAATATATCAGCACGCACACAGTAGTTTATAAAATGCCTTCACCTCCATAAGAAACGCGAGAAACTTACGCATCTATTTAATAACAATAAGCTCACCAGCGCGTAAGAGCGACCTTGGTTGGTTTCATACACCTACTAAGGTCCGTATCTACTATTACTTATCCCTTAACACGTTAGCGTCCATCTAGAATCTGGTCCGTGTGCGGAACACCAAAACCAGTCTCATATTCTTGAGCACGACGATTCGATTCGGTTGATTTAATTGGCTAGTCCTTATCGATAACAGATGGACGCAAACTGACGTGTTAAGGGATAGTAAGGCTATAGCTAGAGCGATATACGGACGATTTTACGCGAAAAGTATTAGATAAATATCTCCCGGCCTATAATCTCGCGGACCCTTAATAATAAGCATATTAGTAAATACCAACACGGTAAACCTACTGGACAACCTTATAAACTTACAGATTAAGAGGTTTGCTATATTGCCTATATTATATAAAAAGGCTAGCGTATGTATTAGCTCTTATATAAATAACTTATTAAAGAATACGTAGGCAAAGACCTTAGCCGCTATACCCTCCGCCGTGCTCTCTACTGCCTTAGGGCTGGTTTACTAACTTTTTTCCACCTGTTCGTGCCCACCTGGTCGACGCCGCCAGGTGGGTCAAATTAAAGCCCAACAGGTGGATTGTAAGCGCCACTAGCAAGCGCTCGTGCAGGGGTGTAGATCGAACAGGTAAGAGCGGTTCGTTTACTAGAGGTAGTCGCCAAGGTTACTGGTGGGCGAAATAGCGGTGGAGTAGGGTTATGTAAGCCGCACGCGGGACGTCCAAAGGCTCTATATAAAACAAGTAGTTAGAGCCTTATAGATATAATCAACCCGTTCTTAATATACGCACCTTTTTTATGGGCGACGACAACGAGCCTATAGAGGCCAGCCCTGTTAACACTGCTGCTAGCGTAGCTCCCCCTGCCCCTGGCCATAGCTATGGCCCAACTGCTACCTTTACCACCACCTCTACCACTACCTCTATACCCAGTATGACGTCCTCTGAAGCTGCCTCTACTACTACCTTACCAATATTGATACCTGCGATAAAGCTGCCAAAGAAGCAAGTAAGGGCAAATACGGTAAAGAAGGATCTTATAGCTGCTAGTGCTGGTTCCAAGCCACCTGCCAAAAAGACTTGGAGGAAGAAGGCGGCAGAGGGCAAGGATCCTAGTAAGAAGCCTTAATTAGTATGGCTTAAGGCGTCAAGTAAGGCGTTTCTGGAGTATATGAAGCTATTAGTTACCCAAGGCAAAAAAACCAACGGAGCTATATTTAAAGCCACCAATTACGCTAACGCTATTACCTATATTAAAGTTAAATCGGGCCAGGATCTTACTCTCAATTAGTTAATAAATAAGTATAATTATTAGAAGGCTATATACCGTAAATAGGAAGCGCATATTAAGGCGTATTTAGGGTGGGGCAAATACGAGGTTACTGGCTTGCCATAGACTAATAAGGAAGGCGTTATAAAGGGCTATTTTAATAGCCATATTAAAAGGAGACATTTTAAAACAAAATGGCCTATTTACTATGAGCAACTAACGGAGCTGCTTACTGGTAAAATGGCCCGTGGCGATTATACCGGCACAATTAAGGAGGCGCTTAATAAGGATTTGGTTTGGAACCAAGGCAATATTAATTTAAATTTGTCTGATTATAACAACAAGGATAGTAAGGGTGAGTATAAGGATAGTAAGGATCTAAATATACCGCGTAGTATAGTTAAATGGAGCCCATCTGGTACGCCAATCAATGGCTGGAGCCCTATTCCTATACTGGGTATATTAACGCCCTTAACGCCCTTAACGCCTTCGCGATCCTCCTTAGTATTTTTATTAATATTATTATCTTCCGCAAGCTAATCTCCCTTGCCTACGCCTGGCGTGATGGAAAAGAGGGCTTAAAACACTAAGAAAGTAAAGAGGCTAGAGTTAATAAAGTAGTTAATAAAGAACGCGGCCAAGGCTGCCAATTAAAGCCGTCCGTTAAAGATATTAGCGGTGACAGAAGCTTTAAGTGAGAGTATTAGCAAGGCAGCGGCGACGTTTAAATTATTAAAGATGACGCTATTGGCAATACATAGCTCGCTAATTAAGAAGGCTGTAGGCAGCTTTATTTATGATTTTAAGTACCTTCCTGCCGTTAATTAGTAACTTGTTTTAAAAGGATTTAAGGTTAAAAGCAGGACCTATATCTTTAATTCGCTTACTAGTAAAGCTTAAAAAGGGTATATTAAGCAGCTAGTAGTTAATATAAGACGGCAGCAGTTGCATATTAAACAATTAGGGTCCTTTAGTGGAGGATTAGAGGTTAGTGGTAAGTTAGAGGATTAATATAATGTTGATTTTAGCTCTAGTCCTTAAAAGGTATAGGTAAAGTAATTAATCTGTAGCTAAATAACCTATTACAACTTTTTTAATAGTAGTGTTGCACGTATTTATGGGTACTTAAATACTACGTTTACAGATAAATTACATCTACTGCTTCGGCCTTTGTAAAGATGGGTAATATTACTACTAAAATTAAATATTATCTTCCTCCAGAACTTCTAGGACTTCTACTTTAACTATACCTAAGCCTTGTAGCTAGAACGTCCTAATACTGCTCCTATATTGCATCTACTATATCCTCCCACCGCTGGCTTATTACTTACTCACTAATATTATAAGAAACCGTATAGTTGTCGGTATTTAAATTGTCCTTACTTTTGTAACCAGACTCATCCTTATACGGATTATAGCCGTTCTGGTTTAGAAAGTTATAAACCGCCGTTAACGCCCATATAATCTTTACCTGCGTCTTCTGGGTATAGCCTTTGCGGCCTTTATTAAATATTAAAAAGCGCGCTTTAAGTACACTAAATGTACGCTTAATAACATTCCTTAAGGACGTATAGCGTAGGTTAAATAGTTTATACTTATCCTTTGGCCTCTGTCTTGCGCTAGCCTATTCTTTTAAATGATATCTAACCTTTTAATATGGTACTAGGACTAAAGGATTATTAGCTGCGTATTTGGTGTCTGCTAAATAGTATTTTTCTAGTAGTGTATGGAAGCCTCAATCCTTCGCAAAACTAAGCACCCGGCTGTTATATACAGAGCCTTCCCACCTAGGTAAAATATACACGAAGTTTATATCAAAATCGCACGCCGCGAGTATGTTCTGCGATATCTAGCCCTTCCTATTTCGCCATGCCGATTGCTTAGCTACTGGCACCGAAATAGGTACATGCGAGCCGTTAAGCGCGCCTATACAGTTACTAAAAAAAGGCCATATTTTATCGTCAGATTTGATCCGTTCGGGTATGCAACTAGGTGGTAGTTTAACGATATCTTTATGCAGCTTATATAGAGCATTAAGAACTTTATAAAAAACGCTTATATAGGTAAGTTCTGGTCCTCTATAACTTTAAATATTAACTACCTATAGGCTAATTATATGAGTTAAATGTTAAAACTCCCACCTGACTATCCTTATACTCAGCCCCCCCCTATATAGCGCCATAAATATCATTAGCTTCTGCTCCGCCAATATACATTCCTGTGGGCGTAATTTGTATTCATTAACTAGCTGATTAAGCAGCAATTTAAACGTCCTTTGGTTTATACAGGTGAGCGTTTTAATCGCCTTGGGAGGACCGTACAATAGCTCTACTATTGTTGCCTTACCACGCAGAGGATCGAATATCTGCTGGCGCTTGCTATTCGATATAGGAAGGTTTTTCGCACCTTTAATAAGCACGTAGAACAGCGCCAGCAGCGCATAGAGGCCTACGTACACTGCTTTGGATATATAAGGCTTTATACTTAAGGTTGGTGAGAATTACGTAATCCTTTAAAAAAACATTATAATTGAGGTTAGATTGATCGAATAGGTCGCCCAGGTCGCCTAGGTGGACATACAGGACCCCCCCTTTTAAACAGAGGGTGCAGGTGGGATTCCACCTGTTTAACGGCCCAGGTGGGTAAATTCGCGCAGTCTATACTACTTTTGGCTATGTAATCGCGGGAAGCGCAAGGACGTTAAACAGGCCAGGTGGAATATTAATTTCAGCTGCCAAGACGACTCAACAGGTAGAAATCGAACAGGTAAGGTAAACAAAGCAGCTCCTACCTGTTAGATATTTGATCGACCTGGAAATATCGACCTGTTCGTTCCAGGTGGGTTTTTTAGGCGACGAACAGGTGGGCGCGATTAGGTGAAAAAAAGTTAGTAAACCAGCCCTTAGTTACCAACAATATATTACTTGTAAATATGCATTTATTAGCAAAAAGCAGGCGCTTATACGGCTTAATTAGGCATATATCTTCTATAATTATATAATAGATGGAATATAGGCAAAGGTTATTTAGACTAATAAATATTCCTTTACTATAGGCAAGTATAGGAAGCTTTATATTATATAGTAAAAAAGCAAGTGATATTATAAAAACTATATACAATCTGTGTATTACTTAGGCTGTATATTGTTTATGGTATAGGGAGCTATTAGATGGGGTTAGAAATTAAGACTTATCTTCCTTAAAAAAGGCGAATCGCGTAGTATAAATTCTTGTAACTATGCAGATTAGGTACTTATATATCTTAAGCACGCATTAGCTAAGTATAAAGAGGAGGTTATTTTAATGGAAGATAGCGCCCCTGTCTATAAAGGCTATGCAAACGGCATATGTAAGTTAATCAGTATCCTAATATTCTTTATTAAATGGCCAGCCTTATTACCAGACCTTAACACTATCAAGAAGGTATAGTGTTAGATAAAAGATAAGATATTGCAAATAGAGTCATTTCTAACTACAATTAAGGAGCTTAAGGTAGTTATTTAAGACTTATAGGATCAATTAGATCTATACAGGTGGATTTTAAAAGAGTTTAAGAAAATGCTAGCTATGCTTAAGGCTGTAATTACTACCCGTGGCTATTAAACAAAATATTAATCGCATTTAATGCCTTAGAATATTAGAATAGCTGTCTAATTTAACTCTATAATATAATTTACTATATACGTGCTGATATATTCACGCGAAAGGACTCAGAAGTTTTAATGTTCCTTTGCCCCACTATGCAGTTTTTTTTATAACATTCTCTTACTAATAAAACACGCGTCTTACTATATAATGTCTTTTTCTTTCCTTAATGCTGCCTCTTCTGCTTCTCTATAAGCTCTGTATTTATACGCTTAAGTATAACTTTATTAGCAAAGGTTCTTAAGGTAAGATCCTGTAGATTATGCAAAGCTTTATGTATAATTACAGCACCTAGTGTACGAACGCGTATTTACGCGTTCAGTGCACCAACCACTTGTATACTGACTAATCAGGGGGGAGGCGCGTCAGTATATAGACCACGTAGTCTACCTTAATAGAATCGACAGTCACCACCATCCAAACAAGCATATAATACTATACGTATTTCGTGCCCCTGGATATAACTCACTTGTATTATTAAATTGATACAAACACTAATTAGTAAGCGCGCACAGATCAGCAATCACTTAATACCTCCCCCAAGCGATACACAACAGCGACCACCCGTTCAATCCTAGTACGACCTACTGGAAGGTCAGAAGTTGGGGATTACGGACTATCACCAACTCTGTATACTTATTTAAGTCTTAGTACAGTTTACCGGAAGTTTATAAACGCGAATATAGACCTTTACGGAACCCCCTATCCTCAATCTCCTTTAAACCTTAAACCCCTATCCTTACTACACTCTCCCTTAATACCCCCCTGACTTTTTAGACCCCCTTACAGAACCCCCTACCCTCCTACAAACCATTACGGACCTGTTAATCGCCTTTACGGACCATTACAAGCTCCTATTAACCCGTTACGGCTTATATAAGACATACTACACTACACAGTATGGCAGACATCAGCAAGCAAATCAGTAAAGGTTAAAAGAAGTGGAGATAAGGAGTTGACGTTACGTCTACAAACAACATTAGCGACTATATTCAATTCAAAATCCTTAAATACAGACACTTTAAGCCTACGAACAATAACATGTGGGAGCAGTATAAGGAAGATTTTACGGACTTTACGGAAGCTACCTTCAAGGCTTGCAGCCTTATGACCATCTGTAACCTACAAACCCTCCTCCGTAACCACGGTGTATGGGTTAAAAAAGACAAATAAGTCACTATTACACGGTCCTTATATAATACACTATGCAAGGAAGACCTAACAGAATGGACTAAAGAGCAGATTTTAGATTATATTAAATTTAATGGACTCTTTACTTCTTTTAAACTTAATAGGATCTCTGGCCTTATAGACGACCCATTTAACCAAATTCGTCCTATAGACCTAAGTGGCTTTAGAATTAATCTTACGGGCTAAAGCACACCCAGTACTTAAACTACGGACCGCAATACCCCCGCAAACCAAAATACGGACCAAACCCCTTCCGTTGCTTAAGTTATAGACAGTGCTGCCAACAATCAACAGATTTGATTGGAAGTTCAATCAGTCCGAGCGTCAGTCCAATCAATCAAATACGAGATTAGATATCAATTAAGCCAATCAAATAATTGAACCGAGGT
>Ga0307507_10007575_pt1 | contig 15637 bp, 5 predicted proteins | sample 7_EM_MG_FD_207223 | JGI IMG/M metagenome (GOLD analysis project Ga0307507, IMG submission 207223) | Populus trichocarpa ectomycorrhiza microbial communities from riparian zone in the Pacific Northwest, United States - 7_EM | ecosystem: Host-associated > Plants > Roots > Unclassified | place... | reverse complement strand
AGAGCTTCGAGCAGAGCTTCGAGCAGAGCTTCGAGCAGAGCTTCGAGCAGAGCTTCGAGCAGAGCTTCGAGCAGAGCTTCGAGCAGAGCTTCGAGCAGAGCTTTGAGCAGAGCTTCGAGCAGAGCTTCGAGCAGAGCTTCGAGCAGAGCTTCGAGCAGAGCTTCGAGCAGAGCTTCGAGCAGAGCTTCGAGCAGAGCTTCGAGCAGAGCTTCGAGCAGAGCTTCGAGCAGAGCTTTGAGCAGAGCGTTGTGTAGAGCCTTGAGTTCGTGCAGAGCTTTGTATGGAGCTTCTCTATATAGAGCTTGTATTTAGGCTTGTTTTTTGAAGGCCTTGTAACAACTTTGTATAGAGCTTTGTGCAGGCGTTTGTACAGACGCTCGTGCAGACGTTTGTAGAGACGATGGTGGAGACGTTCGTACGGACGATTGTATGGGCGATTGTAGAGCCGTTCGTAGAGCCGTTCGTAGAGCCGTTTGTAGAGACGTTCGTGGAGACATTCGTAGAGATTTTTGTGGAGACATTCGTAGAGACATTTGTGGAGACGTTTATAGAGACGACGCGTTGGTTGGTGTTTACCTACTATGGTGGCCCACGTACTGTCATGTGCACGTCGCCGAGCTTAAAGGGACTGCCCAAGTAACCCCCCTACTAATATATTCCTATTATAAAAAAGTAATTGATTATAGAGAAGGCTGGTCTAACCCAACTCGTTAGTTTATTAGGTTAAATAGGTGTTGTTAGGGAGTTAAATATATAGGAGAGGGTATCTCTTATATAAAATTGCGAAAATTAAAGTTGAGCACTATAGAGTTCCGCACCAAAGGCCCTTAGACGGCAGGGTAAACTTAAAGTTAGTAGATATCTGATTAGTTAAAAAAAAGTGGCGTTTATTTAGGCGGAGACTAGTGATACTTTAGTATTAGTAAGTGCGCCTTTAGTTTGCCCTTGCTGTCTGAGTCGCTTACTGAGATAACTGCGGAGCGTAAACAGCTTGAAGTTCTTACAGCCAAGCATAGGCGTTCGCTACGATTGCTGTGTACAGTTAGTGGCGATTAAGCGAAATTAAATGGCGTACAAAAATCGCAGCTCGCTTTGGGGAGGGTGGAAGCTGGCCGTTAATAAAGCTGTACAGCTACAAGCGTGACCAGCTTCCACCCCCCCCTTGAAAAAAAAGTAGATTTCGCTTCGGTACGCGGGCTCGCTAGATCGCCACCAACTGTATATAGTAATTGTAGCGAACGCCTATGGCTGCATGTAAGGACCTCCTGGTTGCTAGGGACAATTAAATTAAAGCCATATAGAGCTTGCCCAACTTACCAAAGTTGTAATATCCACTCAAAATCGTGTTGTTCTATCTTTGATATACACCCTTCTTTAAAACGTATAGCAGCTTAATTAACGGGCGAGAGTCCTCCATCTTAATAAACTCAACAAAGCGTCCTTCCTCCCTCCTTATTGCCCAAGGCCCTACTGCCGTTGAACTACGATCCATGTATATTATGACAGCCGCTAAGACGCGAACATAACACTGTTTAGCTAAGTTTTATACTAGAGGAGCTTAAGGAAATAAGGAACAATCCAGAAGCTACAGCGGAGGCAGAGAAGGATAAGGCAGAGGAGGATGAGGTAGAGGATTAGGGTGTATACTACTAAAGTCAGCAGGCTTCTTAGAGTTAGTTTGGTATATTAACTCAATTAAGACCTTACGCGTTGCCGTATTTAATATAGGAGCCGCCAATTACATTAGCCTAGCGATATCAATCTACGGCCTCTTAAGAAGTTGCTTAAGCTCCTTAACTTCCTCTAGCTCTTTAGGCTCTTCGGGCTCCTTAAGTTGCTTAAACTCCTTAGGCTCCTCCAGTTTCTTGCTTACCTTTAGCCTCCCACTCACCTCCAAGGGCTCGCTTAGTAAGTGAGTTTGTAGAGGAAATAATTCCATTGCCACCTCGCCTACGTTTTAAGAGCGAGATTAGTAACGCAAAGAGGATAGGTAGCGGTATGTTTATTATCTATAATTGCAATATAGCAATTCGATACCTAAAGGATTCGCCATTTACTAAAACTCTTATTAGTGTAAGCCTTCGGCTTTATAATCTTTAGCGACTCCAGGTCTTTCCTATATACAAGAGAGAGCTGTATTACTAAGAGTAAGGTGTTTGCGTTAAGCACCAGCCGATTAAGGCCAGAGTCAACACTCAGTACTCAGGCGTTTATAATATTAGGTTTAATATAATAGAAACCAAAGTTAAAACTTAGTAGTAGAAGATTAACAATTAGCTTATAGCGTGGGCGAAGTATACTAATAGAAGTAGCTTAACTAAGGCTCTTACCGTTAGCCTTACGATTATATATATTTTAGCTAGAAATTAATTAGCAGCCTCTTATTCTAGAGTTAGTTCTCGTCCATTAATGCTTAATTAACTTCGTGATAAAGTTTTAACGCCCTTATAAACTCTAGAGCAGAGCTTAACACCTTATATACGCCCTACTAGCGAGGCTATAAGTTTAATAGATATACGGGTTAAGCTTACCAGATATTAGCATTATAAAAAGCGCTGCCCAAACGTTAACTAGTATTACGTTCTTGGCCAGGTAGACGTTAAATTAATAGATAAGGACATAAGAGATTAGGTAACTGGTATTTAGTACAGTATTGCGAATATTCAGAATCCACCTTATAAGCTTGCTGCTTGGCTTGCTAAGAGAGCAGCAGCGGGAAAGAATATTAGTAGAAGAGCACGCTAATCAGCCTCCAGCAAGAGCTCTACTACTAGTACTCTAGGCGTTGTTAATCACTTTTATATTAGCTCTATAGGCATAGTTCCAGATCAGCAAACTCCTACACCAGTAAACCGGCTGATATTATTGTCCTTACCTATATTACCAATACGCCGCCTATAGGGTATTAACCGCTTAAAGAATTTGGAGGAGTTCTTTATATATTAGAAGTAGAGTGTATCTAGTAATCTTAAGTGGGAGGCTAACTTTGAGGTAGCTTACAAAATTGTCCGCAATCTAAGATGGGACTTAGAGCTCCTATATAATAAATCTAATGGCGCTAATCCTATAGAGGAACTTATTAAGGCTGGTATTAAATCAGGTATTATAAGACGGCTATAGAAGGATTCAAAGAAGTAGGCAAATAAGCGTTGTACTTAGCTCGCAGGAAGTTTTCAAGATATAGATTATTAGCGGAATTTGGGGTGTCTTTGTTACTGCTAGTGCGTCTATAGTGGCAGAGACACCCTAAATGGGGGTTGTTTTAAGACGTAGATAATTTTAATTAGCAAAACATAAGGCGTCTTTATCACTGCTAGTACGCCCGCAGTGACAGAGACGCCTTATATATAAGAGATTAGAGCCTTATAGTATTTTTACAAATGCTATATACGATCAAGAACGCCACTAAAAATCAATCTTGATTTACACCAAAAACTTTAATACTTATACCCACTATGTCGGAAATGTCCTCTTGTACTCTTACTTTTGCTACCAACCTCATCTACACTCTAAAGAAGGAACGCTTTAAAGCTATAGCTAAAGGATTCTGGGTTCTCTATCTAAGAGAACTATTACCGCTAAATAAAAGCCTTTAGCTCTCTAAAGAACTCCTTAATTGGATTTAAATTAGGTAAGTATAAGGGTAAATACAGCAGCTTAACGCCAAAGGCGTTAAAGAGAGCCTATATCCTCTCTAAGTAATAGAAGCTGGCGTTGTCTATAACTACTACTAATTGCTTAGCAGGAAAGCGATTATACCGTAGTAGAAGAGTATTTACTAGCTAGAACTTAAAGCCTTCGCTATTTGTCGAGCCTTTATATACTAAAGCTACTAGTACGCCGTTAACTGTATACGTAGGCAGTATATTAAGCCTCGTCTCGCCCCAATTATATGGCGTATGTGAAACTAGTGCAACACTAAAAGGAGCCCAGCCAGTCTTCTACACGCCCGTCTTCGAATCCGTACCTAACTCATCTACAAATACCAATTAATCGGCGGTATACTGTAATATAATGGCGAAATATATGTCGCGATTGTGAGCGCTGCGCTTAAGGGCTACCTGGCGACACTACTTTGTAAGCTACTTTAAGCTCTATAACTAGAGTATCTAATTAGCTTACCCGCTTCCTTATCCAGCCAGCCATATAGAGCTCTCAAAATATTGTATAGCGGCTTACTACGACGTTAAATATATTGTAGATTAACCACTCTATCTTATTACTATAGAGAGTCGGCTTTTCCTCTAGCCGTAATAGCACTACTACGATTATCCGATTGCTCATTAAAAACTGGCCACCTTCACCATTTAAAGGCGCTTAAGTTGATCCAAATATCTACAAGTTCCTCTTAATTGCGGTAATTAAGTAAGTTGTACAACTAGCGGAGGAAGCACACTCTGCTTAAGTTGCTCCAAGTTAAAGAAGATCCTTAATTAGGGCGTGCTAATAAGGGCCCATTCGCGGAGCCATATTGCAAATATATTATAGGTGGAAACCTCACGATATTTGACAAGGATCGCGATACTGTAGAGGAAGGCCGGTCGCGAATAGCTTTAAGTCTGTTAGAAGCTTTAAGCCCATCTAAGGCTCTTACAGCCAAGCATAGGCGTTCGCTACAATTACTATATACAGTTGGTGGCGATCTAGCAAGCCCGCGTACCGAAGCGAAATCTACTTTTTTTTCAAAGGGGGGGTGGAAGCTGGTCACGCTTGTAGCTGTATACGGTTATTAATAAAATATTATAAACTCGCTTAGAGCTATATGTCGCGCATCGCCCACCCTATCAAAATGATACACTCCCTATAACTTTACCAACACACCTTTATATTTTATAAATAGGGACTTATTTTATAGCCCTTTACTAGAGCTATAAAACCAGCCCCTATTTATATAATTTAGAGCCATCTTGGTAAAACTATAGGGGTAGAGCCGAATATCGCGCATTACCCACCCTATTAAAACGATATACCCCCTATAACTTTACCAATATAGCTCCAATTTATATAAATAGTAGCTAATTTTATAGCTTTATTCTGGAGCTATAAAATAAGACTTTATTTTTAAAATATAAAGCTATATTAATGGAGCTATAGGGGGTGTCTTACAAGAGCTATAGAAACTTAAATTAAGGCTCTGCGCTGACTAATTTTAGCGATCCCACCTTAGGAACTAGACCACTATAATACCCCCTATAGTCCTATAAATATAGCTCTAATTTATATAAATAGGAACAAGTTTTATAGCTTTAGTAAAGGGATATAAAATAAGGCCCTATTTATAAAATATAAAGCTATTGTCAGAACGTTAATCACGTGACGTGGTTATAAGACTATAAGGCGAGACTAGCTAATTTGACTTGGAGCAACCCCTGACTTCTAGACAACAATTAACTACCAACTTCAACACCGTATACGTACCACTATAAGTGATATTTGTGCACGTTAATAATGCAAGTATACCAATACTAATTAGTAGACGTATAGATTAGGAAATACGCAATAGCAAAGCTCGAAACTATGTATTAGCTTAACTGCTAACGCGTTAGATTGTAGAGCTATCGCCCTATTTTAGTTAAAGGAGAAAACTATGTTACCTTTAAAGCTTGAGACCACATATCAGCTTGCTAATGCGTTAGATTGTCTAGAGAATTATATCTTTACTTAGAGAGAGCTACGTTATCCTTAAAGCTTAAAACCATGTATTAGCTTAACTGTTAACGCGTTAGATCGCCTAGAGGACCCTTAAAGCTTAAAACCACGTATTAACTTAACTATTAACGCGTTAGATTGCCTAGAGGACTATATCTTTGCTAAGAATTGTCTACAGTGTCTAAGAACTGTATATTTGTTAATAGGACATATACACACCCTTATATCCTTACCTTAAACCTTAACTTCTTTAAACTAATAACTACCCTTATACCTACCCTTACACCTACCCTTATACACAAAGACATAACAATATGGAAATTAACTAGAAAAAAAGAATTACTAAATATAGCTACAGAATTAACTTGGAGATAGCTATAGATAATAACTTAATAGAGTACGTGGAGACTAAGATACACCTATATACACAATCTAACCTTATAGACTTTGCATTGTGGATAGTATTTTAGGAAGACTTTAAGAACTTTACGCTAGAGACCTTTAAATAAGTACAATCTAATACTAAAATGGAAATCCGTTAATACCTAGTTAAGAGAGGAGTATATATTATTAAGTAAGATAAGAGATACTCCCTTAGCAAGGTGCTAACGGACGTTACTAATAAAGAAGAGTTTTATAAATAGACGGATATGGAGCTTATCGCGGCCCTTATAGAGGTAAAACCAATAATTATAATAACTTTATAAGACTGACTTAATTTGACCTTAGATAAGCTTGCTATATCTCTAGCCCTACTACTAGCTATACTACTAACTCCACCAGCTATTCTAGCTGCCGTACCACCAGCTACTCTAGTTGCTGCACCGCTAGCTACTCCAATTGCTACTCCTACTACCCCTACTACCCCTCCTAGTCCTTAATCCTCTAATTATAACTAAATCTACGCTCTTATTAACTAACTGCTATGGCTAAGAGAGTAGCAGCCGCAGCAGCTATAGCAGCCGCAGTAGCTATATATATATATACTACCTAAACCAGCCGTGCTTAGTATGGAGTAAGGACCTAGATATAGCAAGGAGGTGGCTATAATTGCAAAGATCTATATAGACAACTAAAAGTATGATAGAGTTAATAATAGCTTTAACTTTAAGCTAACTATCTTCTATAACATCTATAAGAGATCTGGCTTACTACCAGAAGGCTATATAGTGGCACTCCCTAGTATGCTAAAAGGGCTTGCTTAGGACCACTACTATAATAGCAACCTTAAGTTAAGACCTTTTACAGAAGCCTGTAACCACATATAACAGTTCTTTAAAGGGCTAGAATACTACCGCAAGAACCTTATAGAGTGGAATAGTATAACCCTCTAAGGAGTTATGGACAAGAACCCTAATAAGTTAATTTATTAGAACTTCTAACTGCTTGTAGATAAACTGTTAAAGTAACGTTATAGACTATACCTAGACTTTTGTACAAACCACATTCTTATAAATAAGTTGGTCACTGCTTGCTAGGGAGTGCTAGTATGCCATATCGCTGTCTTTAACCCTTTAGAAGACCTCTTTTAGTTAATTAGTAAGCTATAATCCTCTATTATTACATAGGAAAAAGAATACCCCCTATAGGCCTTAATAAGATTATCTTACTAAGCCTTTTTTACAGATTAATATTACTATTAAAATAACCAAAATTAAGACCAAAACACTAATCGCTATGGCAGCAATCGCCCCTATAGAACTAATAGCAGACTAAAGGCCAAGTGCTACGTCTATAAGAAGGAGGACTGCCGTTTATAGAAACACATAGAGGAGGAGCGTAATCGGTCTAGAGACGACTATAAGAGACGTTTTATTAATATCAAGGGCCGTAATAAGGGCAACTTTAATAACTACTTTAAGCAATATGTTGCTGCTTGTAAAAGAGATAAAGATAATAACTTAGACTTTAAAGCCTATATATATAACGCTGATGGCTCTAGGAGCGATGCTAGAGAACCTAATAATAGTTCTGCCTATATTACCACCTTTAGAACACTTACTACGGAGAAAGCAACCTCTATAAGCGTAGAGCTAGCCAATAAGGCTTATATATACCTGCTTATGGCTTTAGAACTTACTATAGAGTCTACCATGGAACCTTATACAGAGACCGACCTATTTACCTACAGTATAGCCACAACTATAGCGCCACGATATACCTTAACGGTCTTTATAGGAATTATAATTAATACGGGTGCTTTGTATAAGTCTATAGCTAGCTATAGCCAATTCTAAGCTTTATAGGCCGTAGATAAGTTTATAAGCCTTAATATATTAACTAAGGGCCAAGTAACTGTCCAATTCGGGGTTAGAGCCTCTATATCTATTAAAACTATAGACATTAGCAGCCCTATAGGCAAGGTATAATTCTATATTATTACAGCAGATACTCCTTTCCTACTTTGCCTAGTAGATATAGACAGACTCTATATTAAATACGATAACCTAAAGGATGTTATTATCACTCGCACTAAAAGGGTGCTAGTAGTTAGACAATTCGGCTACCTATTTCTCTTATAGAGCTTCTTCTTATAGTCTTATTTGGTTAAGTCTTTTAATATAAACCCTTGCTACTTAACTAATGTAGAACTACAATGTTTACACCATTAATTTAGTCACCTATTAGTTAATAGACTGCAAAAGCTTCTTAATAAGGCTGGCTATAGCCATGACACTAATAGATCTGCTATTAAAGAGCTAACTAGACTCTGCTACTACTGCTAGAAGTATAGCAGATCTCTAGGTAGATTTTGCTTTACCTTATAAGACAACGTCAATTTTAATTATAATATTATCGTTAACATTATGTATATTAGCGGCTCCCCCCTACTACACGTAGTTAATAAAGCAACTCAATTTTAAGCTAGTAGATGGCTATAAGACATCAGTGCTAAATACACTTAGGATGTTCTTTAAATGTGCTAGATTAATAGCTATTTAGGACTGTTAGACTTAATTACTATAGACGCTAGGAAGAACTTTATTAGTAAGGAGTTTAAGCACTACGCTACTACTATGGGAGCAACTATAAAGTCAGTTCCAGTTAAATTATACAATTTTATTAGAATGGTAGAATGCTACTATAGTCTACTACAACAAGCCTACCAAATTATTATGACTAAAATCCCTAAAATTAGCAAGGAGATAGCCCTACAAATGGCCTTTAAAGCTATTAATGATATAGCTGGCCCAGAAGGCCTAGTCCCTATACTCCTAGTCTTTAGAGCCTACCCCTAAATAGTTAAATCGGACGCGCTATTACCTTTAGTTATATAGCAAGCTGCAGCCATTAAGAAAGCAATAGTGGAAATCTAGAAGCTATAAGCTAAACAACAGATCGCTAATGCTCTTAATATGCGAAACGGACCATAAACTAACGCCATTTATAGCCTCCCACCTAATTCGCCTGTCTTAGTCTGGAGAGAAGGCAATACTAGCTAAAGTAGTTATTAGGACGGACCATATATACTGCTTACCGTTAACGGTAAGACCTATACTGTAAAGCTACTAAATGGACCTATAACCTTCCGCTTTATAGTTATAAAACCCTATCTACTGGACCTATAAGACCCAGTTAAACTATAAGAGTTTATTAAATTAGATAAACTAGTACCTTTACCAGCCAAACCTTAATTACTACCTAAGGCTGAACCATAGCTACCGCTAAAGTAAGGTAGAGGTCGCCTCCGTAAATACCTATTACTTACAGCCGTCGCAGACATAACTATTATAAATGCTATAATAGATATAGACGCTTTTATGGGTGATATTGCGGATATTATAGATATTGCTATCTACTTATAGGACGATGATACCGCGGATATAGGTAGCACTACTATTTACTTATAGAACGATAGCAATACCTAATTCAGCGCTTTACGATAAAAGGAGGTTATAGGCCTACTTAAGAAAGGCGTCTTTAAGATTATTAAGCTATACAATATACTAAAGGGGGTTAGACTCTTTAATTTACGGTTTATTAATAAGATTAAGAATAAGGGAACTAATAAAGCCTTTAAGAAATCACGACTTGTTATATAGGCCTATAATGACTTAGAGAAAGAGCTAGTTCTTACTTAGTTACTAATAATTTAACAAGTTAGTTAGTGGCTGATTCTCTATATCACCGCTATGCTACTATAAATATAACTCTACCTTTAAGATATCTTATAAGCCTATGTCTAGTCTACTACAAACCTAAACCGTAAGTTCTATATATAACTGCCACACAAGCTAAATAAACAACTGGGAATTAATACAGACTCCATTCTAAAGGTTGTAAAGCCACTTTATAGAGTACCTAAAGCTAAAAACCACTGGTTTAAGACCTACTATTTACACTACATTAATTAGCTGCGAATGGACCAGTCTATATACAACCCCTACTTACTTTACAGCGATAAGCCTTTTAGAATTATTGGCCTATAAATTAATAATACACTGTTCCTTATAGATAATACCTTTATAGAGGCTAAATAAAGCAAACTATATAAGGCTAAATTTATAGCTAAGGAGTGAAAGCAACTAACTGCTAATATACCAATTAAGTTTAATAGAGGACTTATTTAATTAATATAAGATAGGAGCATTACACTAACATAAAGGCGCCAGTGTAAGAACCTTAGCATAGTTAACACTATGCTAGTAGACAGCACTAGCTCCAAAGGAGTTATATATGACCTGCTTACGCCAAAGGACTAGTATATTACTTAACGCGCTAGAGGAGCTTATATCGCCTTAGTCTGTTAGCTAAAGGCCTTATACAACCTATCCTTTACTGCCTAGGTAGTTAACCTAGTTAAAGACAATATAAAGAGTCTTAATAAGCAATTAAGCTAGTAAATTAAGAACGCAAATAGAGGCCTAAAGTTTATTAAGCTAGACGCTAATACCTTACAACTCCTAGTATTTATAGACGCTTCCTTCACCAACAATAAGGACCTATCTTCATAAATTAGCTACGTACTTATACTAGCAGACGCCTTAAATAAGGTAAATATCGTCTACTAGTCCTTAATTAAGTGCAAAAGAGTTACTAGGAGTGTATTAGCCTTAGAGCTGTACAGTATAGCATATGGTTTTAATATAGGTGCTACAATCAAATCCACGCTAGATAAGGTCTTATAGGTTAACTTACTACTCATTCTCTACACTGACTTAAAGTCCTTATATAACTGTCTTGTCCGACTAGGAACTACACAAGAGAAACGCTTAATAATTAATATAATGTGCCTTCGCCAAGCTTACGAATAAAGACAAATTACTAAAGTTAAGTAGATTAATGGAGATACTAACCCTACGGACGCTATAACAAAGGGAAAGCCTTATACAGCACTATTACGGCTTATTAACACAAATTAAGTCAAATTACAGGCTGTAGAGTGGGTTAAACAAACGGATTCGGATTTAGTAGGTATAATGGACTTATACAATATAGAGCCAGCCGCTAAGGCGCTAGTAGTAGGCAAGCTAATAGCGATTTTCTATCCCGGGAATGGAAAATCCTAATTGGCTAGTTTAATGGTATGGCAGAATCCAATAGGTAGCACACTCTAGGATTAAAGGTGGAGCTATTACGTATTATAGACAGAAGAGCTAGTTATTACATATACGCTACAAATAGTCTAGAAGTAGACTTAACTTTAGAGTATAGATTAGCCTTCTTTTTAGAGTTGCTCTGGTGTCGGAATGTTAATTACGTGATGTAGTTACGAGATTACAAGGCGAGACTAGCTAATCTAACTTGGAGCAACCCTTGACTTCTAGACAACAATTAACTACCAACTTTAACACCGCATACGTACCACTACAAGTGATATTCGTGTACGTTAATAATGCGAGTACACTAACACTTATATTTACGCCCTAAATTAGTAACTAGGAGGATCTAAAGCTCTTGCTACACCTAGCCTAAAAGACCAAAGCCAACCAAAAGATCCCTAAAAATACCTAGAGAATCCCCCTAAGATATATACATTGTAGGGAAGGCACACGTTAAACAACGGTGGTTTATACTTATGTGTAACCGCCAGAACCACGCCTAGCAATGGCCCTCTATAATAAAGATGGGCGAATACCACACTATAAAGCGGAAATATCTCCATTAAGAAGGCATCTAATAAAATATAAAGCCTATTAAACGCGTCTAGTATCCAGAATTGTGGGGGAGTAACTATTAGCTATAATAAACTAACGCAGCTAGCAGAATGGCTCTGCCAGTTTAATAAACCTTAGGCACCCCTCTAGTAAACCCTTAATTAAATCCTCTAATAGCTAAACAAAATTAAAAATAAATAAAACCCACCCTTACTGGCAAACTATACTTAAGCTACTATAGCTGCGCTTCTATAGTATAGGGAACCCACTCCCCTTAAAATAATAACTGGGTATATAATTATAATATAACTAAATACAGAAAAAGCAGAGGGGCTTAGGGGATAGTTAGAAATAAAAGTCCTTATAAAAATCCGTAAAGAAGTCTATAATGCTATTATAGTCTAACACCTTAGGAGTAAAGACATTAAAGTTACCCTAAAGGACTAATAGTTAAAGGAACAAGCCATAAGGGTAGGGGACAGGTTAGGAGAACGTATTAGTATAAAAGTACTCTATAAGGATTACCTAGTTAAAGTCCTAGCGGTTCCTTTAAGCCTTAGGTAGAAAAGGGACGCTAGGCAGATAATATAGCAATTATATAGGAAATAGTAAGATAAACAGAACGCCTTATACTAGGACTTAAAATCACCTAAATCTAATAGCTTTATTAAGAAAATGTAAACTAAGTAAATAATAAGAATAATAAGAGGATATAAGGGTCGCTAAAGACTTGCTAGGGAGACGCTGGTTAAATACATAGCTCCCTTATTATTAGCACACTTACACTAGAAATACAAAAACTCCTTATCTAAAAAGGAGTAATTATAAATAGCCTTATATATAACACAAGGCCCTATAACTATAGACTTCGCCTAGAACAGTGCTATTGCTATATATAATAGGGACACACCTAATCCATATACGCAGCATAGGTGTGCTATAGCCACTATACAGGCCCCTATAATACAAAACACTGCTTAAATTAAGACCAAATAAAATGCGCAAACTGCCACTAAAGCATACATAAGGCATAGGAGAGAGAAGACTGCATTAAATATAGGAGATAGAAGGCAAGGGCTTAATAGCTATAGAAGCAACTACACGCTAGGTTATATAAATGGAAACAATAGGCAATAAGCTAGGGGGATATAGGTGCCCTCCTAGCGTTCCCTACCTTTAACACTAGGGGGCTAGGCCAGCTATCCCAAGCCTTAATAGGCTAGAAGCGACGCCACGCGATATTACTAAACTAAATAGGGATATAAGGGTCACAGGGGACATAAGGGAGAGAACGCCCTATAGGAAGGCCCCTATAGACAGCTATAGCAAGCTTAAGACCAGAATAATTAAGGATTAGACTTAACGCGGCAAATATAACATTCGCAGCTAACCTATAAAGGGCATATAGCTAACTAGTAAGATTAGGGGAAGAACTAGAGACAATAATAGATTTAGATATAGAAGCGCTAGTAGAAACACAAGATATAGGAATAGAAAGCTCTATATAAAATAAGTAGCAACTAGGGTGTAAATATAAAAGATAAAAGTTCTAAAAATCCTAGAGAAAGTAGAAATAGAAGAAGCAAGGAATAAAGGAAAGATAAAGAACCCTTACTAGGGGTCCACTACCTATCCATTATATAGTATAACTGCGGCAATATAAACCACTATCTTATAAGGCCCCTACTAAACAGTCTAGACCTAGAGAAACACTATATCCTTGCCATGTAAGAACCGTATTATAATACCTACACACAATTAATATACTGCCCCTAAGGATTCCAGCTTCTATATAAACCAAAAGCAGCTATACGCGTGTACTTTATAATTAGTAAGGCTATCAGCCTATCCTTATAGTTATAGTAGGCAGTTAACCTAGATATTATAGTTATAACAATCTAGTTATATAGGGGTCTAGTATAAATTATTAATATATATAACCCTAGGGTTAAAGGGGTCCTATAAATAGAGAACATTATATTAGTAATAAGCTTACTAAAAACTAAAGGTATAGAGTCTATCCTATTAAAAGATATAAACCTCTACTACCCGCAGTAGGGGGGTATCTATATTACTGCTAAATAATAGGTAGAGTACCTACTAAGAGCTATAGATATTTAGGGCCTTAAACTAGCTACCCCCCTAGAAGCAACTATATGGCAATAAGGCACTACTAGAAGTATAATTAACCTTATATTTATAGATAAAGGCCTATACTAGAGACTTAAAAGGTACAACCCTAAAGAAGAATAGGCACTCGCTTTAGACTATATCCCTATCTAAATACAGCTAGACCTAGATATTAAGGCGCAACCAAATAGTAAAAAATACATAATAAGAAAACTTAAGATACACAGCTTCCTTAGTATAGTTAAATAATAACTTTAAGACCTAGAAGAAATTTACCCAATACTAAACAAGTGAGGCTTATTAGCTACCCCTAAAGAAATTAACTAAAAACTAAAAAGGATCTAGGCAGTAATTAAAAATAGGCTAAAAGAGCACTACCTGGTCTTACAACTGGGCCCCTATATATAATACGCATAGTCCACACAATACGCGGTTCTTGTTACCAGCTAATAATAAGCAAGAAGGAAATATATAAGTAGCCATAACCCTAAAGATAAGAGATAATATAAAGACACAAGAAACTAGTTAAAGAATACTCTAAAAAAAAGGCAAGGAATAACTGGAGATAGTTTATAAATAAGCACACCTTTAACCTAAGCCTCCCCTATAATAAAGGCCTTTAGGCTATAGCAAAATAAGTAAAGAAAAAGGCAGGGCGCCTAGCAGAAGACCTATACCTACTACCCCTATAAAGAGTAGGGGAGTTATAGGCCACTAACAACAATAATAAGAAGGCAAAGATCCTTATAGAAAGGTTCTTCCCCTAACTAGCTCTAGCAAACCTTAGTGACATTATAGGTAAAACACTAGTAACTCGCCTATGGGTTAATAGCGACATAACAAAGGAAATAGCCAGAACTATTAGCCGCCTTTTAAATAATATAGTACTAGGACTAGATAGGATACCAAATAAGGCCTTAAAGACCTATAGACCACTTATAGCACCTTGGCTTATAGATATAGCTAGAGCATGCTTTACTATAGGCTACTACCCGCAACTTAGAAGGTCCATAATAACGGTTATCCTATAAAAAGAAGGCAAAGCGGACTATTTAATCCTAGGAAGCTACCGCCCTATTGCCTTAGAAAATACCCTTAGCAAGATCCTAGAAAGGGTAATAGCGGACCATATAGTAGACACGGCTAAGGAACACGCCCTACTACTATAAAGTTAAATGGGGGCAAGAAAGAACCGCTTAATACTATTAGCACTTACGTTACTCACCGCCACTATTAAATCTGCATAGGCAATACAAAGGGACTTTGTAGTATTAATGCTTAGCCTAGATATTAGTGGTGCCTATAACAATGTACCCCATAAGCGCCTCTTATACATCCTTAGGGCAAAGGGCTTCCCAGAATGGATTATATAATTTATTTAAGGGTTTATAGGCCAGAAAGAAATATTATTAGTCTTTAGCGGATACCAGAGCCCCCCTATTATAGTTATAATAGGAATACTATAAGGATTACCCCTCTTACCCATACTCTTCCTTTTCTTTATAAGCAACCTACTTAAGTCCTTTAAGGAAGGGGCGACCTAGGGGATAGGCTTTATTAATAATACAAACCTAATTATATACGGGCCATTAGCCGTAGAGAACTGCAGAACACTAGAGAAAGCCTATAACATCTATATAGAATAGACAAGACGACATAGAGTCCAATTCTTACTAGAGAAATACCAGCTAATCTATTTTATAAGAAAACGCAATTAATCTGTAGATCTTTAGCATATAATCTATATTTAAGGCTTTAGG
>Ga0307507_10007574_pt1 | contig 15638 bp, 3 predicted proteins | sample 7_EM_MG_FD_207223 | JGI IMG/M metagenome (GOLD analysis project Ga0307507, IMG submission 207223) | Populus trichocarpa ectomycorrhiza microbial communities from riparian zone in the Pacific Northwest, United States - 7_EM | ecosystem: Host-associated > Plants > Roots > Unclassified | place... | reverse complement strand
TGCGTGTTAAGAAATATATAGTTAGCTTTTAAAGTTGTTAAGTTAGTTAATTGCATATTAAGTTAGTTAAATTGCGTGTTAAGTTAGTTAATTGCATGTTAAGTTAGTTAAATTACGTGTTAAGTTAGTTAATTGCATGTCAAGTTAGTCAAATTGCGTGTTAAGTTGGTTAATTGCATGTTAAGTTGGTTGAATTGCGTGTTAAGTTGGTTAATTGCGTGTTAAGTTGGTTAATTGCGTGTTAAGTTGGTTAATTGCGTGTTAAGTTGGTTAATTGCGTGTTAAGTTGGTTAATTGCGTGTCAAGTTAGTTAATTGCGTGTCGAGTTGGTCAAATTGCATGTCAATTACACGAAACGCGAAAATTAAAGTCTACTTGAATCTTATCCTGCGAATATTTTCCCGATGTAGATAGTTTAAGTTTATATTATAAGAAGACCAAGACTCTAATTTTAACTATTCTATCTTTGTTAATATTATATATATTAACGGAAACCTCATCCTCTATATTATTGACGAAGCTACCAGATTTTAAGCCGCGAGATAGCTATATAATATCTCTGCAAAATATACCTGGGATATCCTATAACTATATTAGATTGATACCTATATTAGACTACCTAACTATATTACCCATAACGCCGGGAAGAACTTCGCAAGAAAGGAGTTTTAATAGCACGCTATGGCAATGGCTATATTAACTAAGAGCGTCTTAGTGGAAGCTTACTGGTCTATTAGAATGGTAGAAAGAGCCTATATAATACTACGCTAAGTATACTAGATAATTATAGAGGAGCTATAGGACTTAGGAATAACTAAAGAACTAGCCTTATAAATAGTAGTAAAAGCCACCAATGACATAGCTAGCCCAGATAGCTTAGTCCTAATACTTCTTATCTTTAGTGCCTACCCTTAAATAAGCGAACTTAACCTACCAGCACCCTCTATTATATAGCAAGCGGTAGCTATAAAGAAGGCAATAGAGGAGATTGCAAGGATTAGGGCAAAGAAGCAAGTTGACAATATACTAAACTAATGAAATGGTCTATCTGTTACCACAACCTATAACCTCCCCCTTAACTTAGATGTACTTATATGGCGCGAAAGTAATACTAGATAAAGTGGCAGATAGACTAGACTATTTAAGCTGCTTAGAATTAATGGAGAGATATATAAGATATAGCTCCCTAGTGGACCTACTAACTTTAGGACCATAACAGTAAAGCTATACCTATAACCTAAACTAGAAGAACCTAATAAGGAACTAGAGGAGGAGCTATTTAAAGAACTAATTAAGGAACCGACTAAGGAACTAACTAAGGAACTGGCAGCTACTGCACCCCTCCAAAGATTAAAACGGACATAATAATTGCTGATAAAGTCCCAGCAAAACATCGTAGATATATTAATATTTATTAACAACAGCTTGACGAAATCTAACACTATAACCTCTAAGTGTACCTTACTGTCATTTATAGAGTCTTAACGCAAGGAGATAAACGGTTTACTTAAGAAAGGCGTCTTTAAGTTTACTAATACAGTAGACATCCTAAAAGGAGTTAGAATCTTTAACTCCCAATTTATTAATAAGATTAAGAATGCCGGAATAGACAAGGCCTTTAAGAAGTTTAAACTAGTTATATAAGCCTATAATAACCATAGTAAATATCTAGTTCTAACATAGTTACTAACCATTTAACGTGTTAGCCAGAGAATCATTCTAGCACTTGCAGCAACCCTATAAGGAAATAAAAGAAGACCAACCTCTTTATACCTGCGCGATATCTTATAAGCCTATATACAGTCCAGCATCCACCTAAATAGAGACTTCTTTATACGCCTGCTACCAGAACTTGGACTAAAGGATGGATTAATCTTAAGAGTTATTAAACCACTATACGGTGTCCCGGAAGCTAGTAACTACTAGTTTAATATATACTACCGTCACCACCTTAATAAACTACGGATAAACTAGTTAATATATAATCCCTGCCTGTTATACACAAACAGCAACGGCTTTAGAATTGTAGGATTGCAGACTAATAATATACTATTTCTTGCTGATAAAACCTTTACGGAGGCTAAAGAAGTTAGACTTTAGGAGGCAAAGTTCCTAGTAAAAGAGAGAGAGAAGCTTACGCTAAATACCCCAATTAAGTTTAATAGAGGCTATATTAAGCAAGAAAAGGATTTAATAGCCCTTACCTAGGAACGTTAATGCTAGAACCTAAAGTTGGTTACTATAAAGACTATAGACCTAACTAGCTCTAGAGGGGAAGTCCGCAAGGCAGTTACATTAAAGGACTAGTATATTGCTTAAAAAGCAAGAGGAGCCTATATTGCCATAGTCTATTAACTAGAAGCTGCCTTTAACCTTTTTTTATAGCATAAGTTATTAACCTAAAGGAAGAACATGCGAAGCAGCTTAATAAGCGGCTGTAATGGCAAATTAATAATCCCTCTCAAGGACTTTGTTTTGTATAACTTAATATAAGCACTCTTAAACTAATAATATTTACGGACTTATCCTTTGCTAATAACCACGACCTCTCTTCTTAGATCGGCTTTATTATTACACTTATAATAAGGATAATAGGGCCAATATCCTCTATTAGTTATCTATTAAGTGCAAGCAAGTTATATAAAGTGTCTTGGCATCTAAACTATATAGAATGGCCTACGGATTTAACACTAGAGCTGTAATTAAAGCAACCATTAAGAAGATCCTATAACTTAAATAACTACCGCTTATTCTTTATACTGATTTAAAATCTCTATATAACTGCCTAGTTAAACTTAGAATAATACAAGAGAAACGACTTATAGTTGACCTAATATGTTTACAACAATTATATAAGAGAAGAGAAATAGCAGAGATTAAATAAATTGACAGAGGTAGTAACCCTATAAACGCTATAATAAAATTAAAGCCTTGCCAGGCGTTAAAGGACCTAATTAATACGAATATAATTAAGCTATAGGTTACCAAGTAGGTAGAGAAAGAAGACGTTAAAGCAGGAATAGAGAGTGTAAAGATATTAAGCTAGTAGCTAAGGCGCTAGTGGCAAGCAAGCCAATGGCGATTTTCCATGCCGGGCATAGAAAATCGTAATTGGTTACTTTAACCACCTAGTAGAATTTGGCAGAATTTAGTAGAATATGGCGGAATTTAGTAAAACTTAATGGAATTTGGTAGAATTCGGCAGATTTCGGCAGAACTTAATAGGACCTAGTAGAACTTGGCAGAATTTAGCAGGAGGCATACTTAAGCACTGTTAAAAACTAAATACTCCTAGTGTCTAAACGAGGTTGTCTATAACTAATTAGTAGATTCTTTAATTAATGTCTAATACGGATCCTATCTAGGCCCACGCAGACTACTCCGTACACAAGGGAAAAGTAATATTGATGGGAAAAAACCCTTACTATTAGGGGGGAAGGAAAAACCCTATAAGCTACCTCAGTAGGATAAAAAACTCCGAATTGCCATGCCTACACGTAGCCGCGGCCCTATGGGCCTATAGCTACGTCCTCCTCCTTAGATATTTTAAACTCCTTAGAAACCACTACTTCCTTCTCTAGCTTATTTAGAGCTAGGGTTTACTACGCCCTAGCTAGGCCTTGCTAATTAATTGCCGTATACTTGTAGTTGTGTCCCGTATCTTAACTACCCCCTGTATACTATCTCTCTTATTAACTATTGCTATATACGCCTTGCCTCCCCCCCCCTAAGGCCTATTAAAGGCGTAAGGGGGATTTATCTGTTCTAATTACCGTAATACTAATAGCGGGATATTATGTGTTGGGTATCTTTTGTGCCTAGGCCCCAGCTAGGCCCTTTTTAAGGGTTATTACTCCGTTAAAAGGAGATAAGGAAAACCGTGGGTCGCAATCTAGGCTGCTAGGTATTTAGCACTTGCAAACGGCGAGTAACCGTATGCTCCGCGGGCGATCGCCCTAGGGGTTAAAAGGGGCCGTATATTTGCTTATTCGTTTATTCGCGCTTGTCTGTTTGTTGATATAAGGTCGTTAATGCTTTCTATTAGGGTTTTTAGGGATGTTATTAAAAACTGCTTATCCATGTTGGATTGTATAGGTGCCCTAGATAGAACAGTGTAGTAGTTGTCATATTGTAGAGGGCCAATAGTAGTGGTTTTCAAGATCTCACCATCCGAAAATTTCTCACTACCGCCCTTGACGCCCACAACCACCACCAGGTCCTGTCCGCACGCTATGCGACGTCTCTGCGTTGGCTCTAGATCTGAACTTCGAAGACCAGGTTCGTAGCCGTCACCACATACAGGTGCAGAGTCCGATTTCGACGGCCTCTATAACTAATTAGGTTATTTACGTAAGCTAAGCGAGCTTAGGAAATCCACCAAATTCCACCTATAGAATAGGGGAATCAACAAGCATTAATTAAAATCAGTTGCCACCCCATACTATTATAATAGCAATACGTATTACCGGAAGTGATACGGACACATACTTCTCTGCCATCTTTATTATATACTCCCATCGGTTAAGCCACTAGGTAATTTTTACCTACTTAAGTCCCTTAAGTAATTCTATGTACTGCAATTATACCTTCCTCATTATAAAGTTCTTCAAGGGCTTAGTGTCTTCTTTTAACCGAATTAGCTATTCCTTAACTATAAGGGAAGGGTCAAGCAGTAGCTTCTTCTAAATCGATACTGTAGACGTAATCTGGGTGCGTATCTATTATAGATGCTCTTCCTGTTTCAGGAAGTACTTTATATCCTAGTTATAGTATTATCTACTATTCTCGTATGCTTTCTATTAATTTATTAAGAGCTGCGCATACAAGGTTGCATTTTTATTAAAATCTATAACTTCTAGATAGGCTGGTTCTTATAGTAGAGCTTATTAAGGTACTGCATTATCTGGGTCAACATAGGCCCAAATTTGTTTGTCTATAAGGGCTTGTAGTTGCCAGATCCATTGCTCCCAGTCTTCTAGTTTATTAAGGATAATTATAGTCAACAAACTTAACGTCAGTGGAGTCATTTAACTAATAGGCAAAGGAGGAATTGAGACGGTATTTTATCATTAGGATCGTCCTTGTTGTCAGGATCGTCCTATAACGATTAAGGTGGAATCTCGTGGAAGGTTTGTGTCAGAATTGTCCTGTAACACTTGAGGTAGGATTTCTGTCAGAGTCTGCGTTCTTGACGATAAGGTATTAGAGTCTAACGATGAGGTAGAATTTCTTTAAATGATTGAGTAATAGCTAAATAGCTTCTTGAGTTGGCGGACCGGGCTTATAACTGTCAGATAATTCAGATAGAGCTGCTCATTGATGAAATGGATTGATTGATTGATGATCTTGATCGTGTCTTTTTTTTGACGTATTCTTAAGGCCCTAGGGCTTCGAGCTACGAAGAGATTTTACAATGCACGTGCTCTGTGCACGTGACTCGTGCACGTGACCCACGCCTTTAGAGAATATAGATTATCTGACAGTACCAGACAGTACTAGACAGTATTAGATAGTACTAGGTGGCAAAATATGGCAGAATTTGGCAGGTGACGCGCTCTAGCATCATTATATCACCCCCCCCCCCCTAAAAAAGCCTGCCCTTAGGCGTTATCTAAGCTCCCTATTATTGTCTAAATTATTATAATTATCTAACCCCTCTTCCTAGTATTTAACCCAGCTATTTAATTTACGTAGAAGGCTAGGGAGGTTAGGGTAGGCTAGGTAGAAGTCCTATAGCTTATAGGGGGAGTACTTAAAACTAGATATAGGGTACTACTTTAAGTCGTTATTATAGCCTACCTAGCTTACGTGGTGTTTTAAGATATTGCGGACCTTTTTTACTGCTAGGATTTCTTTAACTTCCTATTCTTTATCCTCTATAATCTAGATTGGCGGTAGGGGGTTATTATACTATCTAGGTAATAGATTACCTATATTCTTTTATAGCCGGTCTAGAGAGAAAGCAGAGTAGATTTTTATTAATTCTAGTAGCTTAACCTTAAAAGAGTATCCTACCTTTTAGAGAGTCTTATATAGGCCAGCTATTTAATAGTCTAGCTTATAGCTTGGCTTCTAGGTTTTCTAGTTCTTTATTAATACCTATACCTTATCTCCTACTTAGAAGTCTACCTTATAATAATATTAGTTTATATTAGATTCCTTCTTCTCTTATACCTTTCTTATAATTATGTCGGGAATGAGGCAAGCGGTCGTCACGTGTCGCCGCGGCACTAGTGTGGTGAGGAGTCTTAAGCTCCTCGCCCTTCCTTATTTAAATAAAGAACATAAGCATACTAACCAACATCACTGTAACCTACTTGAGTAGTTGTTATTGGTGAGTCACCCTGTGTGACCAACACTAATTAGTAGTTGAATACACAGTTAACCACAGAGCAGCTAGGTTTTCGAACAGAAGAGACAGTCTTGTATAGGGGTGCCATATGCGCTCATATGGAATGGATCCCGGCGATACTGTGCTACCTTAGACTTGCGGAAAACTAGTAATAGAAGTGTTACTAAGTACTAGGAAATACCAAGTTGCGTTTATTACGCAGAACAACCACGTTTACGAAGATTTGGTTAAGTACTTTAGGTTAGAAGTGTTACTAAACCTAGGGTCCTAAGTTAATATCCAAAACACGTTAAAACAACTATCTTAATACCTTTAGTGTACCTTCGCAGACTGTAGGATTATAATTACTACCTAACTATATATTAAATAACCTTTATTTTCCTTAATCTTTTTATTAAAACGCGTTAAACAACCCTTAATAATAGCTATTATGGCGTTAACCTACCTAAAGAAGTATAAGGACGATATTAACCTAGAGATATAGAAAACCAATATAATTAACCTTAAAGATGTTAATTAATAAGATTTAAACGGATTCTTACTACATTGTATAGCATACTACAAAGACAGCGAATACAACGATACTATGCTATGGTACTATATAAGGGAGGACTTTGTTAGATGGATAAAGGGAACATAGACTCCTATAAAGAAGAATATTATGCAAGACTTCTATAACTTCTTACGGGAGTATGGAGTGTTTATACCTATAGATGGGGGTACTATTAGAGACAACATTTAGGAGCAGGTTATTAATGTAAAAGAAGAGCATAAATAGACTCTATAAGAGATTAAGCACCAACTATGCACTATAAGGAAGCTTAACTTATAATGGAATCTAAGTAATATACCTCTAAAGACGAATCTACCTCCGCCTTTAACTCCTCTGTGTCCAATCTAACCTGTAACTTTAGCTTTAAATACTATACCCTAATGAGAGCAGGCACAGGATTCTATTGCTTTACAATTTAATAACCTTTAGACTCTACTAACTAGACCTATATCCCTATTATAGCCTATAATATAACTCCTACCTCCTCCATCTTAATCTTAAATTGGAGGTAGTTTAAAATTGCTTATAGAGCTTGCGAAGCTCTATTTAGATTAGGAGAAGAAGTTTGGCGGGGAATTATATAATATTCTTAATTTAAAACTATGTATCTTCTATAACTATTACTAGAAGGTAGGAATAGAGTCTAATTAATACCACAACGCCTATTCCGTTATGCTTAAGGGCCGAGCTAGTACCTTCTATTATAATCGTTTGGTAGGAAAAGGATACGATTTTGACTGCATAATATATAAGTCAAGATGCTACTTTAAAACAGAAGAGAACAAGCAGTAGTATATATTAGAATAGAAAGAGACTACCTTTTTAAGGATTATTGCTACAAACCTAGGTGTCCCTTGGCTTAATTATCTTTAAAAGCTCTTTAATTAACTTTAGATAATTTAGCGCTGTTTATCCAAATTATTTTAAGAGGATTTCAGCCTATGTGATTAAGTTATTAGCGTATGCTAAGGCGTTAAAGAATGCAACCTTGCTCTCTTTAATCCTACAAATACTTATAAAGGAGTGTGTGCTTAATTAAGATCTTCTATTAGCACCGCTCTACGCTCTTAAGAAGTATAGTAATTTAACGCCTAACTCTAACCTATTTTAATTAACCCGCCTAACTAATATAATTACAACTGGACTGATCGAACATATAGTGGCCGTAGTAGGCAATACGGCAGAGGGTACAATTAACGACTATAAGGTAAAGGTGGAGGTTCTTATAGAGGTTCATTCCAAAGTGATTATTAGAAGAAGTGCTACGTTTATAAGAAACCAAATTGCTAGTTAACTAGGCATTCTCTTAATAAGCAAAAGGAGGCATATAATAAGTTTCGCCAGAGTGTAAGAAACGTTGGAAATTATAAGGTTACTACAGCCTACTTCCAAAGCTTCCTGGTTTAATATAAAGGCGTAGAAGATCTTAAGGGTGAGGTTAATAAGGCTGAACAGCTCCTTATAGATATAGAAATTAAAGACTACTCTCCTAACCAATACTTCACTAAGTATGGTAAGGTAGATAGTATATAAACTATTACTATTCTTAATAACCAATCTACGCTCTATACTATTACAAAGTTAGATATCTTTAATGAGCTAAAGGAGAGTTCCGCATTCTCCTTTAATAATAGATACTTAGTAAACGTCTTCTATAGTATTATGCTAGATACTAGAGCCGCAGGAGTATCTATAGTAGGAGAACCTTAAGTTTAAGCTCTTTAGTAGCTTAATAGCTCTATTTAGATTAACTAATTAATGGCAGGCCAACACACGATTTGTTTTAGCAAGGGTACTATAATTTCTCTTGGTAAAATTAGGGTCTAAACCCCCTTAGGGTATATTACTTTCTATATTATTCCTACAAACACCCCATTTCTGTTTTGCATTAGAGATATGGACAAGTTAGGCGTTAAGCTTGATAACCTTAAGAATGTACTTATTTAGGGAGATAATCGGGTGCCTGTTATGCGTAAGTAGGGTTACCCCTAGTTACTCCTTTATTAACTAAAAAAGAGTGTTGCTTAGAGCCACTTAACTAAGTTAGAGTTACGCCAACTATACTATTGCTTTGGCCACCTATCCGTTTATTAATTACTTAGGGTTCTTTAGCGAGCAGGCTATAAAGTTAAGGTTAAGGCAATTAAGCATCTTATAAAGTACTACTATTACTACTAAATAAACCAGAAGTCCCCTAGCCGATTTAAGTTTACCCTTAAAGATGACTACAACTTTAAATTCTGTATTATTATTAACGTTATATATCTTAGCGGCAAGCTAGTACTCTAAGTTATTAGCTTTTTAACCTCCTTCTAAGCCGCATGTTTCTTAAAGGACATATTAGCTAGGAATATATGGGATACCCTTTAATTATGCTAGATTAATATCTACCTAGGACCCCCTAATTAAATTATCTATAATATAGGAAAGAACTTCTTATCTATAGAGTTTTAATAATAGATAAAGGCAATGGCAATTAAGGTTAAGGAAGTCCCTATTAAGGCATATAATAGTGTTGGAAAAGTGGAGTAATATTACACGCCATTATACCGCATATATAAGATTATCTCTTTAGAACTAGAGGATGCTAGCGAAGAACTTACCTTATAAATAGCTGTTAAAGCCATTAACGATTTCGCTGGCCTAGATAGACTTATACCTATATTGCTAGTCTTTAGCGCCTACCCTTAAATGACTAATAATTCTCTACTATCTCCCTTCGTTGTGCAACGAGCTAAGGCTATTTATAAGGCAATAAAGGAGGTCTGATATCTCTACGCTACACGCTAGGTTAACGACGCACTAGGAATAAGAAATAGCCTAAATACCTTAACTACGCTTAATCTGCTACTCTAGTCTAAGGTACGCGTATGGCGTAAAAAGGGAGGATAGTTAGGCCTATATTAACTTATTATAATTAATGGTTAAACTTATACTATTTAGATGCTTTACGGACCCACTTAATTCTGTTTAACTGTTATTAAGCCTTACTATAAAGATAATAGTTTTAAGCCTTTATAAGATGCCCTAAAAGATACCCTAGAGGAGAACCACAATTAACGTGCTCTAGAAGGCGACTACAATTCTAATATAATTATAGTAGATATGCCGTAACTATGACGCGGTAGAGGTCGTCTAAAGGGATTATAAAATTGCTAATATCTTGTTAATTTCGAAGAGTAATTTGTTACTACTATTAAGAGTAAAGACAGGTTATTAATAGCCTTTATAACAGCTAAAGAGAAGGCTGACTTTAAGCTCGCAAAACAGCTCTGGAAGAAAGGCCGTATTATAACTTTAGGAGCCCCTTTTTAAGCATCTAATAAGTAGGAGATCGACGGTCTTATTATAAGAGGAGTTTTTAAATTTAAGAAATATAACCCTGCCAAGTTTAATAGAGTTTGTATATTTAAGTTAAGAATAGTTAATAAGATTAAAGGCAAAGCTACTAATACCCTATTTAAGAAGTTAAGGCTGGTTATTTAAGGCTATAATAATGACGGCAAGGAAGTAATCCTTATATAATCCCCTATAATTTAACAAGCTAGTTAGCGAGTTATTATTACGCTAGCTCCCTCCTTAATAAAGAATAGAATGGCGGTTTATTTATAAGATATTACTCAGGCCTATACCCAATTAGAGACGCGCCTTTAGCGCTTAATACTAGTATACCTTCTAGAGTAAATTCGCCACCAATATCCCGAAGATACAATTATGGTTATACTTAAGCCATTATATGGAATTGTAGAGGTAGGAACTCACTAGTAGGCTACCTATAGTAAGCACTATAAAGAGAAGCTTTTAATAACTACTTCTATATTTAACCCCTGCTTCCTTATTACAACTACGGGAACTCTATTTGGAATTATTGGTATGTAAACTAATAATATAATTATCTTAGGAGATGACTAATTTTTAGCTCTTAAAGAAGATAAGCTAGTAAAGGCGAATTTTATAGCAAAGCTAAAGGAAAAGCTTAATTTAATAATACTATTACTCTTTAATAGATGCATCCTCTCTAGGAACGAGGATTCTATTACATTGCGCCAAAAGGGCTAAGGTAAGAAGATTAACGTTATTAACGTTAATTCTCTAAAGTAAGGATATATGGAGCAACGCGCTTGTGGAGTGTATATTACTTCTATCTGTTAACCTAAGGCTTTTTTTAATCTCTCTATTGCCGCCTAACACCAGGAACTAACTAAGGACAACGTTCTTGCCCTAAATAAGCGTCTTTCCTGGTAAATAAACTATCTTAATTAGGGACTACTCTACGTGCCTATTAATCTTCCTACTGCTAAGCTCTTTGTATTTATTAATAGATTATTTATAAATAATAAAGATTTTAGCTCCTAGTTAGGATATAAGATTATTATCGCGAATAAATCTACTAAAGAGAATAACTTTATAGTCTACGGTAATCTTACCTATTAGAGCTTAACTAAGAGTAAGCGTATTACTTAAAGTGTTCTAGCGTTAGAGATATATAGAATGGTTAGTGGAGTTAATATAGCAGTCACAATTAGAACTACCCTAAAAATAATTATAGATTAACTTAAACTTCCCACTATCCCTATGATCGTGTGTACCGACTTATACTCCCTCTATAAGTGTTTAGTTAAGCTTGGTACCATAAAGGAGAAGCGCCTTATAATTAATATTATAGCACTTTAGTAATCCTATGAACGGCAAGAACTCTTTAAGATTTAATAGATTAACGGTTAAGATAACCCAGTAGATGTAATAATAAAGGCAAACCTAAACAAGGCTCTAGAAACGTTTGTTAACACAAATACTCTATATATATAAGTTAAAGGTTAGGTTAAAAGGGAGTAAGAGTATAATATTCTATAGGCCCTGATTTAAACTAGCTAATTAGGATTTTCTATACCTAGTATAGAAAATTGCTATTGGCTTACTTATAACTAGCGCCTTAGCGGCACTAACATAATATCTAACCATAACTCCTAAGCAAGAAAGCGCCACATGTTAAGAGGCAAATTTTGGGACAATAAGACTTATATTGCAATAGCAATAGTAAGTAAGGAGGATTAATATTTGGTACGCTAGTTAAGCAGCATTTGTATATAGATGGCAACCACAAAAGAAGAGTTGCCAGTGTTGGGAATAAGGTAAGCGGTCGTTACGTGTCGCCGCGGCACTAGCGTGGCGAGGAGTCTTAAGCTCCTCGCCCTTCCTTATTCGAATAAAGAACATAAGCATACTAACCAACATCACTGTAACCTACTCGAGTAGTCGTTATTGGTGAGTCACCCTGTATGACTAATAAATTATTTAAGCAGTCTCCTAGGCTCTATGCATTCTCTTAGCAAATAACCGGGCCTCTTTATAACGAAGGCGTTTATAGGCCGTAGTGGGTTTAGTAGGCCTATCCCAATTAAAGGATATTTATAGTGTATACCTATAGAGTAGTTTAAATAGGGATATCCCTATACTATTATAGGGGAGTATAAGCTGTGCATAGTCTATTATAGGCAGTAATTCTAACCAGTTATCCTAATAGTAGTCTATAAAGGGACGTAGTTGTTAGTTAAGGTACTAGTTTATAATTTTAGTTTAACCATTAGTTTAGGGGTAGAATATAGTAAAGAGCTTAATCTTAATCCTAAGGATATAGCAGAATTTATTCCAGAAATCTAATATAAACTAGGGACTATAGTTAGAGACAATTAATTTAGGGGCACTATAGAATTAATAGATATTGTTAATATAGAGGCGGGCTATATCCATTATAGTTATAGTCTTAAAATATAGAAGGGAGATAGATTACTTATATAATTGGTTAATTACTATAAAGGCCACATTATAGCCGTAGGCGTCCCTTAGAAATAACTTAAAGTCTATTATAATATATTGCCAAAGGCGTTTTAGAACTAGTAGCAGTTATAACTACCTAGGAGTTCAATTCCTAGGGGCATCTGCGCGTCTATAGGTGTGGCAGTTTCTAATAAATTGTGCCATATTAGGTAAAAGTCCTTACTAGTAGTAATAGGATGCCAGTAGTTAGTAGGTCTTGTCTTAACCAGGGTACGCCGTAGAGACTTAATAGTAGGCTTTATGGATTAGCTTTATCTATAGGTTGTTAACGTCTAAAACTATAAGCCATTCCTAGTATAAGAGCAGTCCTTCTTCTATTTCTAAATTAGGGTTACCTTTTATAGCTTAGTTATAGAGGGCCTTTAGGGAGTTGGCCGTACGGTTTGCAGTTAGGATGCAATTAATTAGCCCTATTAGTTTGTCTAAGACTTCTCCTTCTATAGGTGCTAAATTGTTCCGTTTAGAGTCTAGCTCCTTAAAGATCTGTAGGTTAAGCTATTTAGGGTAAAGGAGGGCGCGTGTCTAGTATTAGGCCTTTAGCTTATCCTAAGGTCCTATATCTTGTTCCCTTTAGGTTAATATATTAGCCTTAGAGTTTTGCTTACTAGAGTAGTATATAATTATAAAGAAGAATTAGGAGAGTATTTTAGCCTAGTGGGCTTATTATCTAATAAGCTGCTTTATAGTTATAAAGTACTCTAGGGCTTTATAATCCATATATATCTTAATCTAGAAGTTTATGCCTTCTAGCTCTACGCGCTATTAAGATAGTAATTAGATAATAGCTAGCATTTCTTTATTATGTACTTCGTAGTTACACTTAGTTAGGTCTATTATTTTTAAAAAGAAAGTAATAGGGTACTATTTGCCGTCTAGATATAACTATAATAGGATTCCCGCTATAACTCTATTAAAAGCATCTATCTCTAGCATTAACTTAAAATCTAGGTTATAGTAATAAAGGATTTAAGAAGAGATAAGCCGATCTTTTAACTCTCTAAAGGCTTCTATATAGTTATTATTAAAGATAAAAGGCGTGTCTTTCTGGGTAAGTTATATAAGAGGCTTTGCTATAACTTTATAGTTGCGGATAAATTAGTAATAGAAATTATAAAAACTAAGGAAGGACTAGATTCCCTTTATAGTATAAGGGGGTTTCTAGTTATAAATTACATTAACCTTTTTAGGGTTAACTTTAATCCTATTTATACTTACTATAAACCTAAGGTACTTTATACGTTTTACCCTAAATTTATATTTCTTAATATTAACTTGCAAGCCTGTGTTTTATAATCTCTTTAGGACCTTCTTAATATAAACTTAGTACTTAAGTTTATTGTCTAAGTATATAAGGATATTATTTAGGTATACTGTGCAGAACTTATTAAGGTAATTAAAAAGAACATTATTTATATACCTTTAGTACGTGGCCAGTCCGTTAGTTAGTCCAAATAGAAGAACTTTGTATTTATAGAACCTATAATAAGTACAGAATATTATTAAATCTTTAGATATAGGGTCTATCCTAATTTGGTAGAAAGCTTAGCGGATATTAAGTTTAGTAAAGATCTTTACCTAGCTTAGATGTGTAAGGGTCTTATTAATTAAAGGAATAGGATACTAATCCTTTTAAATAATAGCGTTTAGCTTTTAATAGTTAATATAAAAATTAAGGCCTTTACTAGGCTTTTTTATAAATAGGATAGGGGAAGTAAAAGGGGCTTAACTTGGCTTAATGAACCCTTTATTAAGGTTATTAATTAAGTACTACTTTATTGCTTTTAGCTTATCCAGTAATTATTAGTAGAGGGGGCTATAGCCTAGTAAGTTATTGGCTTCTAACTAAATCTTATAATTATAGGTTTAGTAGGGGGGCAGTATATCTAAATCTGCTTTTAAGAACGCGTCTTTATAGTCTAAGAGGTAAGTAGGGAGAAGGCGCTTAACTAGCTCCTTATTAGTTTCCTCTACTAACCCCTCTTCCTTCTTATTAATAATCCAGTTAATTTTATATAACCTAGTTATAAAGACCTTATTATCTCTTTAATATATATTAAAGTGGAAACCTATAGCACTAATTACCATAATATCTACTATAGGGGGGTTATAAGATAATAGGGGCGTATATAGCTTTAGGGGCTTCCGGGGTACTAGTGTTGTTATTACTCCCTCTAGCTCCTATTGCATATTTTAGAGGTTATCCCTTATGTCCTATTAGTATGTTCTTTTCTATACCGGTTAGATCTATGTAATTTAGATATTATATACGCCGCTTTCTATCCCGCTTCTATATATAGAGTCCTCCTTAAACATATTACTTTAGGAGAGTATCTTTGTTAGTATATAGTTCCTACTAGCCTTGTAGTGGGCATCTTCTTAGGTAAAGGCTAGGTTATAGTTTCATCGGGAAAATATTCGCAGGATGAGATTCAAGTAGACTTTGGTTTTCGCGTTTCGCGTAATTGACATGCAATTTGACCAACTCGACACGCAATTAACCAACTTGACACGCAATTAACCAACTTGACACATTCAAAAGTTAAATGACACGCAGTTGACCTACTTAATAACTTTAAAAGCTAACTGCATATTTCTTGACACGCAGTTAACCTGCTTGGCAACTTTAAAAGCTAACTACATATTTCTTGACATGCAGTTGGCCTACTTAACATATTTAAAAGTTAAATAACATGCAGTTAACCTACTTAACATATTTAAAAGTTAAATAATATATAGTTAACCTACTTAACAACTTTAAAAGCTAACTGCATATTTCTTAACACGCAGTTAACCTACTTAGCAACTTTAAAAAGTAACTGTATATTTCTTGACATGCAATTAAGGTAAAGTTGTATACTATATATTTAACTATTATATAGTCTTATTACTTGGAGG